>Ga0247841_10002693_pt1 | contig 34718 bp, 43 predicted proteins | sample LaCruzMarch2015__2_FD_192410 | JGI IMG/M metagenome (GOLD analysis project Ga0247841, IMG submission 192410) | Freshwater microbial communities from meromictic Lake La Cruz, Castile-La Mancha, Spain - LaCruzMarch2015_18m | ecosystem: Environmental > Aquatic > Freshwater > Lake | place: Spain...
TAATTTCCTCCAGAACTCGGAGCATAAAATTAAAAGATTATAAAAAAATTTTTTAAATAAATAATTTTATTAAATAATCCTCAGAAGACGGGCAGGCACGTTCAGTAACAAAAAATAAATTGTGCGGAACTTTTTCCCTTAAAAAAGCCAAAGTTAACGTATATAGGATAAAATCAATAAATCAGGGCAAAAATCCTTGACAATATTTGGCAATCATGTAGAATAAGCCATGTATCGAATTTTCCACAGAAGGATGTTTTGGGTTTGCCTAAAAAAGAAAATTAGTATATAGTAAACAAATACAATTTATAATAAATTATCTAAACTTAATCACGAAACGTAGAGGTTTAAAAACCTGGACCGATCGTGGAAAAATGGTATGGCAGCAGCAAAATTTGATCGCACAAAGCCACATGTAAATGTGGGAACAATCGGACATGTTGACCACGGCAAGACTACTCTTACCGCGGCTATTCTTCATGGGCTGAGTCTTAAAGGTCTCGCGAAAGAGAAAGGTGTTAATGAAATCGACAACGCTCCCGAAGAAAGAGAGCGCGGTATCACTATCGCTACTTCTCATTGCGAATATGAATCAGAAACTCGTCATTACGCTCATGTAGACTGTCCCGGACATGCCGACTACATTAAAAATATGATTACCGGCGCAGCGCAAATGGACGGAGCTATTCTTGTAGTTAGCGCGACTGATGGTCCTATGCCGCAAACTCGCGAACACATTTTGCTTGCCCGCCAAGTGGGCGTGCCTGCAATTGTTGTGTTTATAAACAAGATTGACATGGTTGATGATGCTGAACTTATTGATTTGGTTGAAGCTGAAGTTCGCGAACTGCTTACAAAACAAGAATTTAATGGAGAAACTGCAGCTGTTATCCGTGGTTCTGCTACCAAAGCTCTCGAAGCTAAGACAGCAGAAGATGCTGATTTGAAACCAATCTATGATTTGATTGCGGCTCTTGATGCGCAAATCCCTGAACCTGTCCGCGATACTGACAAACCATTCCTGATGCCTATTGAAGATATTTTTTCAATCGAAGGCCGTGGAACAGTTGTAACAGGAAGAATTGAACGCGGTACAGTAAATATAAATGAAGAAGTTGAAATTGTTGGCCTTAAACCAAGCGCTAAAACAGTTGTAACAGGAATAGAAATGTTCAACAAATCACTTGATAAAGGACAAGCAGGAGATAACGCAGGACTTTTACTCCGAGGTATCAAGAAAGAAGATGTTGAACGCGGACAAGTTCTTGCAAAAACTGGCTCAATTACTCCACATACTGAATTCGAAGGAGAAGTATATATTCTAACAAAAGAAGAGGGAGGAAGACACACGCCATTTTTTAAGGGTTACAAACCGCAATTCTATATCCGGACAACTGATGTAACAGGCGAAGTTATTTTGCCGGAAGGAACTGAAATGGTTATGCCTGGAGATACTATACACTTAACCATCAAGTTGATTTCCCCTGTAGCTATGGAAGAAGGTATGCGTTTCGCAATTCGTGAGGGAGGACGAACCGTAGGAGCAGGCGCGGCAACAAAAATTATAAAATAGCTTTTGGATAAACTAAACAGACATAATTAATAAAAAAATTATGTCTGTCTGTGTTTACCTCCACACCAAATTTGCACAAGCGCGAAGCGCTAATTAGCGAAGCTAGCGCAAAATTGGTGTGGGGGTAAAATCGAACAAGATTAAGTTAAATAGTAATTTGTTATCATTAGACTTCGATGGCAGCGAAAAAAACAGATTCAGAACAACTATCTACGCGGATTAGAATTAAGATTAAAGCGTACGACAATAAGGTAATTGATCAGTCGGCGCGAAAAATTGTCGAAACTGCAGAAAGATCAGGCTCTCGTATTACAGGTCCTGTGCCGCTTCCTACAGAAATTCATAAGGTAACTGTGAATAAATCAACATTCGTATATAAAGATTCCAGAGATCAATACGAAATGAGAATTCACAAGCGCCTTATCGACATTTGGGATCCGAATCAGAAAACGATCGAAAATCTCACAAGTCTGGATTTGCCAGCAGGAGTTGATGTTGAAATAAAAATGTAAAAATTCCTAACGAATTACGAATCAATTACAAATTTACGAATGTACAAAAATCAGATTAAAAATTTCGTATATTTGTAAATTTGTAATTGATTCGTATTTTCGTTAGAGAACTGGTTAAAGTCCCGATTCAATCGGGATACTCAACTAGCTAAGTCGGGAGACATCCCGAACAATGCTGGCTGGAAGGCCAGATTTTTTATACCTCTACGAAAATACGAATCAATTACAAATTTACGAATGTACAAAAAGCTCTATAGGAATTTCGTATATTTGTAAATTTGTAATTAATTTGTAATTCGTTTGTTATTGATAATAATAAATACGATGAGTAAGTTTATACTCGGAAAAAAAATAGGGATGACCACGCTGTATGATAAACAACAGGGAGCTTTGAACGTGACTCTTATAGAATGTCAGCCAAACACAGTTTCTGTCCTGAGAAGCAAAGAAAAGAACGGATATAGCGCGATGCAAATCGAGCTTGCAAAGACTAAAAATAAAACTCATCGCAAAGAATTTCGTTTAGAAAAAGATTCTGAAAGCGAAATCGGCAGCAAAATAACCGTTGAAGTTTTTCAAGTGGGAGACATAGTAAAAGTTAGCGGCATTTCAAAAGCGAAAGGATTTCAAGGAGTTGTGAAGAGGCATGGGTTTAAAGGGTCTCCAAAAAGCCATGGACACAAACATGATCTCAGAGCGCCTGGCTCAATCGGCGCCCAACAGCCACAGCATGTTATTAAAGGAAAAAGAATGGCCGGACGCATGGGCGGCAAGCGAGCAACAGTTAAAAACATGAAAGTTGTGCACATAAATCCTGAGAAAAATATGCTGGCAATATTAGGCGGAATACCAGGAGTTGTAGGCAGAATAGTTGAAATAAGAGGATAATAAAATAATTAAAAGTTGAAAAATCAAAATTAAAAATTAAGGTATTCGCTTCGCTCATGACTATTAAAAAATGTCGCGTAGCGACTCCATAATTTTAAACTTTGAGATTTGCATTTTGAATTTAGTGAAACGCATATGGCAGTTATTGCAATACATAATTTAGAAGGAAAAAAGATAGAAGATCTGAGTGTTTCAGACGCCGTGTTCGGAGTGGCTTCAAATGATGAATTGCTCCATCAAGTTTTTATGGTCATTTCGGGAAATCAAAGAGATTCCATAGCCCACACGAAAGGCAAGGGTGAAGTTGCCGGAAGCGGAAAAAAACCATTTAAACAGAAGGGTACCGGAAATGCCAGACAAGGACAGAAAAGAAATCCCATAATGAAAGGCGGAGGTATTTCTTTCGGACCCACTAAAGATAGGAATTTCAAGAGAGATTTGAATAAAAAAATGAAACAAAAGGCCGTACGTATTTCAATCAGTGAAAAACTCCGCAGCGGAACTTTAATTGCAGTGGACACTTTAAAGATTGAAAAACCCAAAACCAAAACATTCGTGCAAGCCTTAAAAAAATTGAACATTAAAGGAAAAGCCCTGATTAGTTTTTCAGATCAAGAAAAAGATATGGTAATGGCTGTCAGGAATATAGAAAAGATTAAAAATACTCCGACAAAAGATATAAATGTGATGGACCTATTAAACAACAAGTATCTGATTATTTCAAAACAGTCTATAGAATATTTAGAGAAGAAATATATTAAAGATTAAAGAATTTTCAATTTTCAATTTTCAATTTTCAAGCAATTTTCAATTTAGAAATTGTTTAGAAATTAGAAATTAGAAATTAGAAATTGAATGGGGATATGGCAGTTATAGAAGAAAAGAAAGAAGAAAAGAAAACGATAAAAAAAGTTGCCAGGAAAAGCGACATTATTGTTATTGCGGATAATTCGGAAATAGCCTGCAAGGCGCTTATTGAACCCTGGATTACCGAGAAAACTCATGCTGCGATTGCCGACAATAAATATACGTTTAAAGTTACAAGCGGCGCGACAAAAAAACAGATAAAGATGGCAATCGAGGGAGTATATAACGTGCATGTTGAAAAAATTAACGTAGTTAATTTAAAACCCAAGCGGAAAGCGTACGGAAGATATGAGGGAAAAAAGCCGAGTATCAGAAAAGCGACATTAACATTGAAAAAAGGAGATAAAATAGAATTATTCAGAGGAGCATAACAGGAAATGCAAAATGCAAAACTCAAAATGGAAAATTATGGAGTCGCTACGCGACAACTTAAAAAAACCATGAGCAAAGCGAATTCCTAAATTTTGATTTTTGATTTTTAAATTTTGATTTTAGCGAAGCGATTATGGCAATCAAAGTATACAAAAAGAATACAGCCGGAAGGCGGAATATGTCGATTGTAAAACCGGACGATTTAACCGATAAAAAACCGGAGAAATCTTTGCTTGCGCCGATGACCCAAAAAGCTGGAAGAGCTAATGGAAAAATTTCAACCCGGCATCAGGGCGGAGGGCACAAACGGCGTTACCGATTAGTTGATTTTAAACAACAGAAATTTGATATTCCGGGAAAAATTATTGCTATTGAAAAAGATCCAAACAGAAGCGCGCTGATAGCATTGATTTCATATAAAGATGGAGATAAAAAATATATTTTGGCAACAGAGGGGATGGTTTTTGGAGCAGAGGTTTTAACATCAGCAACTGCGCCAATTAAGAAAGGAAACAGGACATTACTCAAGAACATTCCTTATGGAACAATAATTTCAAATATAGAATTAATAGCGGGCAAAGGCGGACAGATTATCCGAAGCGCCGGAAGCGGAGCTTCTCTCATGGCTATTGACGGAAAAATGGCGCAACTCAAAATGTCTTCAGGCGAGATTCGTTTAGTAAGTGAAAACTGCTATGCTACAATCGGACGAGTAAGTAATTTTGAACATAGCGCAGAAAGAATCGGAAAAGCTGGAAGAAACAGATGGAAAGGAAACAGGCCGGCAGTTCGCGGAAGTGCGATGAATCCTATAGATCATCCGCACGGAGGAGGAGAAGGACGGCAAGGAATCGGTCTCAAACATCCGAAAACACCGTGGGGCAAACCAGCGTTAGGAAAGAAAACGAGAAAGAAAAAAAGATATAGCGATAAATTTATAGTTAAAAGAAGAATCAAAAAGTAAACATTGATTATTGAATAATTATGGCAAGAAGTCTAAAAAAAGGACCGTATGTAGATCCCAGAGTGCTCAAGAAAGTTATTGATGCAAAACCGGGAGCGGGAATAATTAAGACATGGTCTAGAGCATGTACTATTGCGCCTGAAATGATCGGGTTTACATTTGGTGTTCATAATGGACGGACTTTTACATCCGTATATGTAACTGAAGAAATGGTTGGGTATAGATTAGGAGAGTTTTCGCCTACTCGCAAATTTACCAGACACGGAGGCAAGATGCAGAAAGAAATTGAATTGGCGGCGAAACAGAAAGCTCAGGATTCAGCGAAAGCAGCCAAAGAAGATACAGGAAAAACAGCAGCAGTTAAGAAAAAATAATTACGATAATAAGAAAATCAGAATAGATAAAATGTTATGAAGGTTAAAGCAACACTGAAAAATTTAAGAATGTCTCCGCGAAAAGTACGTCTTGTTACAGACAGTATTATAGGAATGGACGCAAATGTTGCGTTGGTGCAACTTCAGCATGTTGTGAAGAAAACTAGCGGCGTACTGGAAAAATTGCTCCTTAGCGCGTTAGCGAATGCAGAAAACAATTTCGGTTTAGATAAAGACAATATGTTTGTGAGCAGCATTCTTGTGGGGGAAGGAGCAAGATTGAAAAGATGGCTTCCTCGGGCGCAAGGACGAGCCACATTGATTCTGAAGCGCACTTGCCACATCAAGCTGGAAATTGAAGAGAGAGTAGAAGGAAAAAACAAGAAATCAAAACAACAACTGGAAAAAGAACGCGCAAAACGCGAGGCAGAAAAAGCGAAGATATTGGAAGAAGATGCTAAGAAACTTGAAAAAGAAGAAAAAGAACAGCAAGCCGCTGAAAAGACAACTGTTGAAAAAACGCCCGTCAAAAAAGCGGAACTCAAAAAAGAAAAGGATATTGTAAAAACGGGTCAAGATAGCGGATTTTTAAAAAAAGTTTTTCAGAGAAAATCAGTATAAAGAACAGCTTCATTAGCTTGTAGCTTCATTAGCTTTTAGGAAATACAAAATTCCTGAGCGCTAACGAAGCTAAAGAAGCTAACGTAGCTAAAAGCTAATATTTATGGGACATAAAGTTAATCCAATAGGACTGCGGCTAGGAATCACTACAACGTGGAAATCACGCTGGTTCGCAGGAAAAGATTATACAAAAAAACTCAAAGAAGACATTCAGGTCCGTGAATTTGTCATGAAAAAATGGAAAGCCGCCGCAATCGCCGATGTTGAAATTGAGCGTAACGCCAATACTTTGAAATTGATAATCAAAACATCCCGTCCCGGAGTGCTTATCGGAAGAGGCGGAACAGGGATAGGAGATATGAGTGTTGCCATAAAAAATAAATTTTTCGCAGGAAAGAAAATAGATTTAAAAATTGAAGCACAGGAAATCAGGCAGTTTGAAGAGAATGCCTCTCTGGTAGCGCAAAATGTGGCCGAACAAATGGAAAAACGCATGCCGTTCCGCAGAGTTCTCAAATCATCACTGGATCAAGTTGAGAAAAACAGAAATGTTAAAGGAGTGAAGATTGAAGTGTCGGGACGTTTGGGCGGAGCAGAAATGTCCAGGAGAGAATGGCTTTCAAGAGGAACGGTGCCGCTTCACACATTGCGTGCCGATATTGATTTTGCAAAAGCGACTGCATTTACGACATACGGAGCAATCGGAGTTAAGGTTTGGATTTATAAAGGAGAAATATTCGAAGAAAAATAAAAAATCAAAAGTCAAAAATCAAAATTTAGGAATTCGCTTCGCTCATGAATTTTTTAAGATAAAGTTGCGAAGCAACACAATAATTTTACATTTTGAGATTTAAATTTTGAATTTAGTGAAACGCATATGTTGATGCCAAAAAAAGTTAAACATAGAAAGATTCACCGAGGCGGAGCTATCCGTGGCGTTGCGACAAAAGGAAACACCATAAGCTTTGGAAGTTTTGGACTTAAAGCGACAACCTCAGGCTTGATTTCCGCGCGCCAGATAGAAGCAGCCCGCCGCGCAATGACCAGATACGTCAAACGTGGAGGAAAAATTTGGATAAGAATTTTTCCGGATAAGCCGATGACAAAAAAAGGTGACGAGACTCCTATGGGTAAAGGAAAAGGAAGCGTGGATCATTTTGTGGCAAAAACAAAACAAGGCAGAATTTTATTTGAAATGGATGGAGTAACGGAAGCATTGGCAAAAGAAGCAATGCGCTTGGCATCCCATAAGCTTAATGTACAAACAAGATTTATAGTTAAGGATAAATAATATGAAGATTGCAGAAATCAGAGATATGAATATTGAACAGCTCAAGAAGCTTGTCGACGAAAAAAGGACACAAGCCATCAAGCTTAAGTTTGATATTTCCGCCAGACAGCTCAAAAATCACAGACAATACAGAGCGATTAAGAAAGATATTGCGAAAGCGTTAACGATTTTAAAAGAAAAAAGTGAATAATTAAAATAAGAAATATGACAACCAAGAAATTAGCCAAGAAAAAAGGAATAGTCATCAGCGATAAAATGGACAAGACAATTACTGTTGCTGTCCAGACGATGAAGACGCATCCTAAATATTTGAAAAAATACCTGTCGACGAAGAAATATAAGGTTCATGATGCCGAAAATAAATTCAAAAAAGGCGATAAGGTGGAATTTATACAGTGCCGGCCTATAAGTAAGGGAAAAAGTCACACGGTAGTATAAAATCAGCTTCATTAGCTTTCAGCTTCATTAGCTTTTAGGAAATACAAAATTCCCAGACGCTAACGAAGCTAAAGAAGCTAAGAAGCTAGTAAGCTAAAATTATGATTCAGGCAGAAACAAGATTAAAAGCAGCTGACAACTCTGGAGCAAAGATAATAGAATGCTTCAAGGTTCTTGGTGGTACGCGCAGACGATATGCTTCTATCGGAGACATTGTCGTTTGTAGCGTAAAATCAGCAGAACCAAGAGGTATGGTAAAAAAGGGCGATAAGGTACGCGCAGTTATTGTACGTCAGAAAAAAGCACTTCGCAGGAAGGACGGATCATATATACGTTTTGATGAAAATGCAGCAGTAATTATGGACGGTAAAGAACCAAAGGGAACGAGAATTTTTGGACCGGTTGCCAGAGAACTCAGAGAAAAAGGTTATACAAAAATAGTTTCATTAGCGCCGGAAGTACTATAAAATCAGCTTCATTAGCTTTCAGCTTCATTAGCTTTCAGGAAATACTAAAAATTCCCGGGCGCTAACGAAGCTAACGAAGCTAAGAAGCTAATAAGCTAAAATTATGAGAATTAAAAAAGGAGACCTCGTGAAGAAAATCACAGGAAAAGACAAAGGAAAACAAGGAAAGGTTATCCGGACTGTTCCTAGCGAGGGAAAAATCGTTGTCGAAAAATTGAATATAGTGAAAAAGCACCAAAAGGCTCGCCGGGAAGGCGAAAAGGGACAACGCACAGAAATTCCAGCTCCTTTTGATGTATCGAACGCGATGATTATATGTCCCAATTGCGGAAAGACGACTAGGGTTGCGTACAAATTTGTCGGTGATAAGAAAAAAGTACGTGTCTGCAAAAAGTGTAATAAGGAATTTTAACCTAAATCAAACGAATTACGAATATATTACGAATTTACACATGTACAAACATTTAAACCCCTTTTCGTATATTTGTAAATTTGTAATTAATTTGTATTTTCGTTAGATAAATTACGATGAATATAACTCCAGCAAAAGATAAATATATCAAAACAGTTGCAGCTGAAATGAAAAAGAAATTCGGCTACAAGAATGTTATGGCAGTGCCTCGCATCAAGAGAGTCATTGTTAATGTTGGAATTGGAAGGATTTTGAAAGAAAACGACAAGATTGAAGAAGTTGTTAACTCGATTACTGCAATTACGGGACAAAAGCCGGTTAAGACAAAAGCGCGGAAAGCTATTTCAGGATTTAAAATTAGAGAAGGGATGGAAATTGGAGTAAAAGCAACTCTGCGCGGAAAAAGAATGTGGCAATTTATCGACCGATTAGTAAGCGCAACTCTTCCAAGAACCAGAGACTTTCAGGGAATCAATCGGAAAGCGGTTGATAATGGCGGTAATCTCAATATCGGTATCAAGGAGCACATGATTTTTCCTGAAATTTCTCCCGAACGCGTGAAGTATACTTTTGGACTGCAAGTAACTATTTCAACAGATGCAAAAACGCAGGAAGAAGGATTAGAATTATTTAAATTATTAGGATTTCCAATAAAAAGCGAATAAATTAGAGGTTATGGCTATCCCGCACCGAATTCCGTGAGAAGATTTTAATAAAGAATTAAAGTTTTCTCACGGAATTCGCCTACGGCTTAGCAAAAAATAGTGTAAAGATATAATTATAGAATTGGTGCGGGATGCTCAAGTTTGTAGCTACTCGCCCCGCTCGTAGACAAACATGGCAAAAACATCTACCCAAGCTAGAGCAGAGAAAAAACCCAAATTTTCAACCCGTACAGTACGTCGTTGTTGGCGATGCGGGCGTAAGCATGGTTATCTCCGCGCTTATGATATATGCCGTATTTGCTTCAGGGAATTGGCAAGCAAAGGAGAATTGCCTGGAATAAAAAAGAGTAGCTGGTAATAACAAATTAAAAATGCAAAAATCAAAAATAAAAATTTAGGAATTCGCTTCGCTTATGATTTTTTAAGATAAAGTTGCGAAGCAACACAATAATTTTACATTTTGAGATTTAAATTTTGAATTAAATTAAAGAATATGTTAGACCCAATAGCAGACATGCTTACAAGAATTCGAAACGCGCAGAGAGCAAAACACAGCGAAGTGTTGGTGCCGTTTTCGAAATTGAAACTGTCTGTTGCTGAAATTTTGCAGCAGCGGAACTTCATAGAATCAGTAAGAAAAGAAACCGAAGGAAAGTTTCCGGTGCTTAAGCTCGTTCTGAAATATGACGTGGTTTCCAATACTGAAAAAAATCCTGCAATCAGGGAAATTAAAAGGGTGAGCCGGCAAGGCCAGCGGATTTATGTGAAGAAGACGGACATCAAACGAGTGAAAAACGGATATGGTATTTCCATCGTATCGACATCAAAAGGAATTATGACGGGAGATAAAGCGCGAAAAATAGGTTTGGGAGGAGAAATAATTTGTGAAGTTTGGTAATAAATAAATTTAAAAATCAAAAATCAAAAATCAAAATTATTGAATTCGCTTCGCTCATGACTATTATAAAAAATGTCGCGCAGCGGCTCCATAATTTTCCATTTTGAGATTTACATTTTGAATTATTATAATTATGTCTAGAATAGGAAAAAAACCCGTAGTTATCCCTCAAGGGGTAACAGTAACAGCAGATAAAAACCTTATCACCGTAAAGGGCGCCAAGGGTTCTCTTGCCTTTGAACATAATTGGGGTGTTTCGGTTAAAATTAAGGAAAATGAACTTATTGTTGAAAAAGAAGGAAAAGGAAAAGATGCCCCTGCAATTTGGGGAACAACGGCTAGAATTATTGAAAACATGATTGAAGGAGTAGTGAATGGATTTAAAAAACAAATTGAATTAAACGGCGTCGGTTTTCGTATGGCAGTGGCAGGGAAAAAAATAAATCTTGCGCTTGGTTTTTCGCATCCGGTCGTGGTAGATATCCCGCAAGACTTGGAAGTAGCGATAGAGGGAAATATAATGACGGTGTCCGGAATCGACAAACACAAGGTAGGACAATTTTCAGCAAATATCCGAGCGTTAAAGCCAGTTGAACCATACAAGGGAAAAGGATTTAAATACGTCGGAGAATATGTGCGCAGAAAAGAAGGTAAAAAGTCGGCAAAATAACTCTAACGAATTACGAATCTATTACGAATTTACAAATGTACAAAACTTCATTTTTTCGTATATTCGTAAATTTGTAATTAATTTGTATTTTTGTTAGATAAATATATGAAAAAAAGCAATAACAATTCAGGCCGTTTGCAACGGAAGAAAAGAGTAAGGGCGAAAGTTTCTGGAACTTCCAAGCGTCCTCGTTTAGCGATATACAAAAGTTTGCGTAGCATATATGCGCAGGTCATTGATGACGCTACGGGAAAGACTCTTGCCAGCGCTAATTTGGCAGAGATAAAAAAAGCGGCAAACACAATGGAGGGGGCAAAAGAAATCGGAAAACTTATTGCGAAAAAATGCGCCGCGCTTAAAATAACAACAGTAACATATGATCGGGCAGGTTATAAATATCATGGAAAAGTCCGCTGTTTAGCAGAAGGCGCCCGAGAGGGAGGATTAATATTTTAAATGCAAAATGTAAAAATCAAAAATCAAAATTATTGAATTCGCTTCGCTCATGTATAAAAAATGTCGCGTAGCGACTCCGTAATTTTTCATTTTGAGATTTAAATTTTAAATTATTTATGAACAAGCGACCAGGCAGAAAAAATATGCGCAGGGAAAAACCCGAATTCGAACAGAAGCTTTTGGATTTGGCCAGAGTTACGCGCGTAGTAAAAGGCGGACGAAGATTTCGTTTTCGCGCGACTTTAGTTATTGGTGATCGAAAAGGCAAGGTTGGTGTTGGTGTTGCGAAAGGATCTGATGTTTCAGATGCGATTCAAAAGGCATACAATGATGCAAAAAAATCAATGATTACAGTAAAACTTTCAGGAAATACTATTTCTCACGATGTTCAGATGAAACTGGGAAGTGCGAAAGTATTGCTTAAACCAGCTCAAAAAGGACGTGGAGTTATTGCTGGAGGAGCCGTACGCGCAGTGGTTGACCTGGCCGGCATACGGGATATTGTTTCAAAATCGCTTGGAACTTCAAACAAGCTCAATGTGGCTAGAGTGACAATCGAGGCTCTTAAAAGCCTGAAGCCGGAACGGATTAAAAAACCGAAAGAAATTAAGGAAGCTTAAATTCTAACGAATTACGAATCTATTACGAATTTACAAATGTACAAAACTTCATTTTTTCGTATATTCGTAAATTTGTAATTAATTTGTATTTTTGTTAGATAAATATATGCAGATTCATCAACTTAAACTCAAAAAACGAAAAGATAAAAAAACGGTTGGCCGTGGCGGAAAACGGGGAACTTATTCTGGTAAAGGAAACAAAGGTCAGAAAGCCAGATCGGGCGCAAAAATCAATCCTCTTTTTGAAGGAGGAAGATCGTCATTGATTATGCGTTTAAAAAAAGTGCGAGGATTCAAATCTCGCAATGCTAAAAAAACCATAGTGAAATTAGAAGCATTGGAAAAAATATTCAAGAACGGAGATACTATTTCCATCGAAACTTTAATTTCCTCAAAACTTGTAGCAAAAACCGCTAAGAAAAATGGCGTGAAAATTTTAGCCACAGGAGCGATTACCAAAAAACTTACAATTTCAGCAGGAATCCTTCTTTCCCAAACCGCCAAAGATGCTATTATTAAAGCAGGCGGGAAAATAACGCAGTAGCTTCTTTAGCTTTCGGCTTCGTTAGCTTATTAGGAAATTCACTTAAGATACCTCATTCTTGCTGACAAGCTAATGTAGCTAATGCAGCTAATGAAGCTATAAAAATGCTAGAAAAACTTACACAAATTTTCAAAGTACGTGAACTTAGAAATAAAATATTCTTTATATTGGGAATACTTATTGTTTTTCGAATTGCCGCGAATGTTCCGTTGCCCGGAGTAAATGCAGAACAACTGCGCCGGCTATTTGAAGGCAATCAATTTCTGGGCATGTTGAATGTCTTTTCAGGGGGAGGCCTTTCGAATATATCTATTGTTATGCTTGGCGTTGGTCCCTACATTACTGCTTCAATTATAATGCAATTATTGACCATGATTATTCCTCGCATTGAACAGATGTACAAAGAAGAAGGCGAAGCCGGCCGTCAAAAATTTAACATGTGGACGAGGTGGTTTACCATTCCTTTGGCGGCGATACAAACGTTCAGCATGATTACGCTTTTGCGTTCACAAAACGTGCTTCAGATTACATCGACTTTCGATATTATAACTATTGTTATAATTGCTACGGCCGGAACAATATTGCTTATGTGGCTCGGGGAACTCATTACCGAAAAAGGTATCGGTAACGGTGTTTCTCTCATAATCTTTGCTGGAATTGTAAGCGCGATACCCGCGAGTTTTTCAAGAATGCTTGCAACTTTCGATTCAACTCAAATTTTCACATACGCGGCCCTTTTAGCGGTAGCGCTTATCACAATAGCGGGAGTCGTGATGGTTACTGAGGGACAGCGAAATATTCCTGTTTCTTATGCAAAACGCATCCGGGGCGACAAGACTTATGGAGGCGTGCAATCACATTTGCCATTACGCGTAAATCAGGCAGGCGTTATTCCTATAATTTTTGCAATGTCCATAATGCTTTTCCCTGGGATGATCGCCTCTTTTTTGATGAAGGTAAGCAATCAGTTGGTTGCCAATGCCGCGACATTCGTAAACAATCTATTTCAAAACCAGTGGTTCTATGGCGGGATGTATTTTTTACTCGTCGTGCTATTTACATATTTTTATACAGCTGTAGTATTTGATCCGGTAAAAATTTCTGAAAATCTTCAAAAACAAGGCGGATACGTTCCAGGTATACGTCCGGGAAAAACAACAGCAGATTTTCTTTATAAGATTATGAACCGCATCACACTGACGGGCTCATTATTTCTTGGAACAATCGCAGTTCTTCCGTTTATAGTTCAGGGGATGACGGGCATTCAATCGTTAACGATTGGAGGCACGAGCATACTTATCGTTGTCGCAGTTGTTATAGAAACAATAAAACAAATTGAAAGCCAGTTGGTGATGAGAGATTATGAGGGATTCTAAGAAAATTTAAAATTTAAAAATCAAAAATCAAAATTAAGGAGCGGCTTTGTCGCAACTATTAAAATAAATTGTCGCGTAGCGACTCATCAATTTTTCATTTTGAGATTTGCATTTTCAATTATAAAACATGAATTTAATAATTTTTGGTCCGCAAGGAAGCGGAAAAGGAACTCAGGCAAGCAAACTTGCGCAAAAATATAATCTTAAGCATGTCGAAACCGGACAGATTTTTCGGGAAATTTCCAAGGAAGATAGTCCGCGTGGCAAAATGATTGCGCAATTTTTGAATGAAAAAAATGAAATGATTCCCGACAACATAGCGGTTGATACCCTGAAACATTATTTGGAGAAAGTTTCTCCGGATGCCGGATTAATAATTGATAGCGCGCCAAGAACAGTCGGACAAATTGAGTTGGTTGAAAAAATGCTTAAACAACTGGGCAGACAGTTAGATAAAGCAATTTACATAACTCTTCCCTATGAACAATCTGTTGCGCGCGTGTCTAAAAGGTATAAGTGCCCGGCTTGTAATAAGAAATTTGTACTCGGAAAAGATATTCAGTCAAAAGAAGACCCTTGTCCTATCTGCGGCGGTCCTGTAATTCAGAGGAAAGATGACACTCCGGAAGGAATTGCAAAACGCCTTAAGGATTTTCATAAAATTACAATGCCTGTAATCGAACATTATCGCGAAAAAGGAATGTTGCTCGAAGCGGATGGAAATCAGGACGTTGAAAAAGTTTTTGAAGACATAAAACAGGCATTAGGTGATTAGCTTTTCAGCTTTTTAGAAAAAATCTAAAAAGCTAATGCCTAAGAAGCTAAAAAGCTGCTAATATGGCTATTCCCATTAAAACCGAACAAGAAATTGCAATTATGCGCAAGGCAGGGCATATACTTGCCGAAATTATGCGTGAGTTGGAAAAGCAAATCAAGCCAGGCATAGACACCTTGCAATTGGACAAGCTCGCTGAAGAGCTTGTTTTTTCGCATGGAGCCACCGCCGCATTCAAAGGATATGGCGGGGGAAGAAATCCGTTTCCGGCTACGATTTGCGCTTCAATCAACAACGAAGTTGTGCATGGAATTCCGGACGAGAGCAGGATTCTGAATGAAGGCGATATTCTCAAGATAGATATTGGAATAAACCTCGATGGATATTTTTCAGATATGGCGCGCAGCTTTGCAGTCGGGGAAATTAGCGGAGAAGCAAAAAAATTAATAGAAGTTACGGAAAAATCTTTTTGGAAGGGAATAAAAAATTTAAAAGACGGCGTTTATCTCAGTGAGTATTCAAAAGCAGTTCAAAAAGTTATTCAAGACGCGGGATTTTCGGCGGTTAAAAATTTAGTCGGACATGGAATAGGCAAGGAGCTTCACGAAGATCCGCAGGTGTCTAATTATTTCGAATATGGTTTTCGCGACATTGTTCTTGAAGCTGGCATGACACTTGCAATTGAACCGATGGTGAACGAGGGAGACCATAAAACTATCATTGATAAAAATGGATGGGTATTTTATACAGCCGACGGAAAACTCAGCGCGCATTATGAAAACACGATTTTGATTACGGAAAAGGGAGTAGAAGTACTGACAGCCTAAGCAATGTCATTCCGAGCGAAGTCGAGGAATCTGAGCACAGTGCTATCCATAGTGATACTGCATAGATCCTTCGACCCCGATTGTTATCGGGGCTCAGGATGACAATGTTTTTTTGTTGTTTTTTAATAAAAAAATTCCCCGGACGTAGCGCATGCGCTAGCCGGGGAGGAGACAAGGGAATCTGACGACTCTACCTTTTCTCAATGATGTTGAAAATGTTTGGGTCTGGTAGCTGATCCGAAAAGATTGCTTTCGTATCAACTGCGTCCTGCGAGTGACTTTCAAGATACTTTACCCGGCTAAAAGACCTGTTTCTGTAATCCACCAGTACATACGCATACATATATACGGATGTCCACTTCGTGCTAGTGCCTTCCTGGTAGTCCCTAAAAATTACGGACTCTTCCGGATTCATGATTCTGGTAACCTGGAAAAAAACTCGGGGCGACGCGTTAATCGTCTTAACGTAAATGGTTGGTTTCTCTAACGGTTTTGCGCTAAATGCGCGACGGTCGCTTTCTAGATAGAAAAAAAACGCTAACATGGCGATAATGGCCAAAACCAAGTTGCCTCCTTTATTACTTAACATCGTAGAAACCTCCTTTTTCAAATAACAATTTTTTTATTTTCACTAACTTAAAATCATAGCATATAAATATGAAAAAGTCAATGGGTAGCTCAAATGAGGCTGAAATAAGCCCTGCCCCGCACCATTCAAATTCTTCTGGGTCAGTGAATAGCGAAAAGACCCAGAAGAACGAGGAAGAATTGGTGCCGGGGAGAATTCTTGGGATAGATTATGGAAAATCAAAGATTGGTTTGGCAATTGCCGACAAAGAGACCGGAATGGCCTTTGCTTTTGATACGCTCAAAAATGATAAAGAATTTTTGGAAAAATTGAAAGAAATCATTGCTGGTGAGAATGTAAAAGTAATTATTATGGGGATGGTGAAGCATGAAAAAGACGCGGAAAGCACAAGGGAAAAAATAAAATTTGCGGAAATGATTGAAAAAGAACTCGGAATGCCAATTTTGTTTCAGGATGAGATGTTTACTACCAAAATGGCTCAAGACAACATAAAAAAACGCGGTGGCCGGAATATTGCCGGAACCGACGACCAGGAAGCGGCAAGGATTATATTGCAAGAGTGGCTGGATAAGGGATGCTAGTCAATTATCGAGGCTATGTTATAATTGAAACAAGTTTTATAGCAAGTAAATAACAAGTAATAATAAAAATAAATGGCAGAAAATCAACCCTACTTGTCAATCGTAATCCCGGCGTATAAAGAGGGAGAACGCATCGGACAAAATCTTTTAGAGATTGAAGAGTTCCTATCAAACAAAAATTATAGTTATGAGATTATCGTGGTTATTGATGGATCTCCTGATAATACCGCTGAAATCGTAAAAAACTATTCAAGCCAAGTGAAGAATGTCCGCCTGATAAACAACAGCGCCAATCATGGAAAGGGCTATGTTGTCAGACAGGGACTTCTTGAAACGGCGGGTAAATACGTAGTGTTTTTGGATGCAGACGGTTCCACCTCAATTACGCACGTGGAAAAATTTCTTCCTGAATTGGAAAAAGGAACGGATGTAATTGTTGGATCTAGAAAAATCGAGGGCGCATTTGTTCAGGTCCATCAACCAAGATACAGAGAAATTATGGGAGAGGGCGGGAACTGGCTTATACGCATAGTGCTTGGACTTTGGAGTTTTCCCGACACACAATGCGGATTTAAAATGTTAACCGGGAAAGCGGCGCACGAGGTCGCCCAACGCATGGTTGTCGACAGGTTTGGTTTCGATTTCGAATTAATAATCTTGGCCGAAAAGCTTGGATTTAAAATAAAACAAATGCCAGTGCGCTGGCTGAACGAAGAGGGATCAACAGTAAGCCTTACCGGGCCGAATGGATTTATTCAGGTTCTCATTGATTTGTTTAAAACGAAATGGAGGTTGATTACGGGGAAATACAATATTAAAAAACAATAGATAGCATATAGTAAACAAAATACAAAAAATAAAATTCGCAGATTCGGATTTCGTTTTTGGTTTCGAATCGATTATGCAAATAAATACAGATAAAAAAAATAAAAAAAAATCTGAAAAGAAGGAAATAGCCTCCGAGCTCCGGCAGGATATTGTTTCTGGCGACTGGGTTGTGATAGCAACAGGACGAGCAAAACGTCCGGATGACTTCGCGCACTTTCAAAGGATACAAGATGACAAGGGGATAGAAAGTTGTCTCTTTGAAGATCCCGTAGCATCGGGGCAAGAAAAGGATGTGCTCATATATCACAGATCAGATGGAGAATGGACACTTAGAGTTTTTCCAAACAAATACCCGGCTTTTTCGGAAGGAAAGTCGGTACGTTCTTTATCAGAAGGTCCATATTTCGCGATGCCGGGCATAGGTTTTCATGAAATTATAGTTACCAGAGATCATTTTAGGCAGATGGCTTCTATGGATAGCATGGAAATTGCAGAAGTATTTGATGCGTATCAGGACAGATATATAGAATTGATGAATAAAAAAAACGTCAAATATATTACAGTTTTTCATAATCACGGGAAAGAAGCCGGCGCGTCCATTCCACATCCGCATTCACAGCTCGTAGCAATACCAGTCGTAGCGCCATATATAAAAATGGAGCTTGACGGGGCTGAGCGATATTACAAAAGCAATAGGCATTGCGCATATTGCGTAATGGCGGAATATGAAAGTGATGAAGGGAAAAGAGTAGTTTTTGAAAACGAAGAGTTTATTGCATTCTGTCCATTTGCCAGTCGGGTTGCATTTGAAGTTTGGATTATGCCCAAACATCACAGCCCGTATTTTGAGAGAATTAATGATAAGCAAAAGATTAAATTGGCGGAAGTTTTTCAAAAAGGGCTAGGATCAATTTACAAAGCGCTCAATGATCCGCCGTACAATTTTTATATCCACACCTCGCCATGCGATGGAAAAGATTATCCTCATTTTCACTGGCATATCGAAATTCTGCCGCACACTGCGACTTGGGCCGGATTCGAACTAGATACGGGGATTGAAATTTCCACGATTCAGCCGGAAATAGCAGCAGAATTTTTACGAAAGCAAATTCAAGAATAACCAATAACCAAGAAACAAGCTACAAACAAATCACAAATTAGAATAATCAATAATCAAAAAGTTTTGAATTTGAAAATTGGTTATTGAGAATTATTTGGTTATTGTTTTTTGTGACTTGTTGGTTTTTAAGATTATGCATGATTTGATAATAAATTTTTTTAGCGGTTTTCCGAAAGAATTGGCAACTTTTTTGATTGCGCTTATTCCCGTAACGGAACTGCGTGCGTCAATTCCCCTGGCAATCAAGGCTTATGGGATGACTCCGGCAGCAGCATGGTTTTATTCGGTAGCGGGTACTTATTTTGCCATGATTCTGATAGTACTTCTTCTGGACCCAATATCAAAAATACTTTCAAAACACATACCGTTTTTTGCAAAATTTTTTAATTGGCTTTTTGAACATACGCGCAAACGTACCGGAAGCAAGATGGAAAAGTATGGAGAATGGGCAATCTTTATTTTAGCGGCAACTCCAATCCCGCTTCTTGGAGGAATGACCGGAGCATTGGCCGCTTTTGTATTCGGTATCGCACTTAAAAAATCCCTGCCGCTCCTGCTTTTTGGAACGATGGTTTCGGGAATAATAGTTGTCGGGCTAACTATATATTTTTAAAACAAAAAACTTATGCAGAAATTAATAGTTGCCAATCTGAAAATGAACATATTAACACTTGCCGAACGCGAAGAATATTTTAAACTGTTTAAAAAAGAGATAAAAAATAAAAAAATTGAAAATTCGCAAATAGTTTTCTGTCCGCCGTATGTTCATCTCGAAGCTTTTGCCGAAAAATTAAAAACGAAAAATATTTCTATCGGAGCGCAAAATATTTTTTGGGCGGAAAAAGGATCGTATACCGGTGAAATTTCCGCGCCTATGGTGAAAAATATCGGAGCAGATTATGTGATTTTAGGACACAGTGATCAAAGGAGATATTTTTTTGAAAATGATGAAAAGATAAATTTAAAAATCATATCCGCGTTTAAAAATGAGCTTAAGATCGTTCTTTGCATCGGAGAAGATAGCGAGCAGAAGAAGAGTGGGAATAGCGAGGAAACAATCCTGGGACAAATCAGCGGTTGTCTGGAAAACATACCTTCGGCGAAAATAGAGGATATTATTATTTGCTATGAACCGGTTTGGGCGATAAGTTCGAATAATCCTGATCATTTGCCAACTGCCGATGAAATAATGAGCGCAAAACTCTTGATAAGAAAATTCCTGGTTGAAAAATACGGAGTTACGGTTGCTGAAAAAATAAAAATCATCTATGGCGGTTCGGTAGCTCTTGAAAACGTGAAAGGAACCTGTATTAATCCGGGCATGGATGGCGCTCTAGTTGGAAAGGAAAGTCTTGATCCGTCAGAATTTTTAAAAATAGCGGAAATTATAAATGCTAATGGTCGCGAATGATAAAACGAATTTATTCGAAGTCATTCGTTTCTTAATTAGTGAAAAATTAGTATGATAACTAGTGTCAAAGAAATATTAATCAATGCCCGAAAGGGCGGTTATGCGGTCGGAGCATTCAATACTATAAACTTAGAAACGACGCGGGCAATCATTGATGCTGCGTATGAGATGCGTAGCCCGGTTATTATTCAAATAACAGAAAAGACATTAGAGTATGCCGGCGGAAGGGCAATATTTCAGCTGGTAAAAAATTGCGCGGAATTTTATGCTTCCGATATTCCAATAGGGATTCATCTCGATCACGGCAAAAGCTTGGAAATAATTGAGAGATGCGCAAATATAGGATTTACATCAGTGATGTTTGATGGCTCGAGAAAAGCATTTGCCGATAACGTAATAGCGACAAGAAAGGCGGTTGAATTTTGCCATAAAAAAGGAATATGTGTGCAGGGAGAGCTGGGAAGCGTGCCATACATTGGTGAAACCGTAATGGGTGGTGAGATTGACTGGAATAAATACATGACTAACCCGGAACAAGCCGAAGATTATTTTTGCAAAACAGGCGTTGACGCGCTTGCCGTAGCAATCGGAAACGCGCATGGATTTTTTAAGGAACGTAGCGTGCCCGATTACGAGCGTCTGGAAGCAATTCATAAAAAGATTCCCATCCCGCTTATTTTACATGGAGCTTCAGATTGGGAAAATGGTAAAGTAAAAGAAGTTATTGAACGCGGCATATGTTGTTTTAATGTTGATACGGCTATACGATTGGCGTTTGTGAACAGCCTTGTCAACGTAGCGCGCCAGCAAACCGATATTTCTTTTGATATCAGAAAATTATTAGGTGGTGCTCGTGAAGCCGTGAAAAACGTGGTTAAAGAAAGGATGCGTTTTTTCGGAAGCGAAGGCAAAGCTCCTGAAAAATGTAAAACTGAATGCGTTTTTGATAACACGGACGGAAACAAGAAAACAGAATAATATGTGCTTAACAATACCGGCTGAAATTTTGAAAATTGATGGTAGGACCGCCCTGATAATGGATTCCAATTCGAAAAGAAAAATCAATTCGTCCTTACTTTCCAATCTTAAAATAGGAGATTGGATATTATATATTAACGATACGGCAATTAGGAAAATTTCCAAAAAAGAAGCGAAAGAAATTTCTAATCTTCTGGTAAATTTTCATCCAAAAATAAATTCAACGGATCTTTGCGAAAAATATCGAAAAATAATTGAAAAATCCAAAGCAAAAGAGCTATCCGAAAAAGATATTGAATACCTGCTTGAAACTGAAAACAAAGAAAAGGAAGCTCTTTTTTCTGAAGCCGATGTCCTGCGCAAAACATATCTCAAGGATTTTATTTGCATCCATGGCATAATTGAATTTTCTAATTATTGCAAAAATGATTGTACTTATTGCGGACTGAGATTACAAAACAACAAGCTGGAAAGATATCGAATGAGTCCCGATGAAATTGTCAGTCGGGCTGTTTGGGCGGTTATGGAAAAAGGCTATAAACTTTTAGTTTTGCAATCAGGGGATGATTATTTTTATACCGACAAAATCATTTTAGATATAATTGAAAAAATAAAAAAACAAGTCAAGGTTTTTATTTTTGTCAGTGTTGGAGAGAGAAGCAAAAAAAGTTACAATCTAATGAAAAAAGCGGGTGCTTCCGGAATTCTTCTTAGATTTGAAACATCCAATGCTAATCTTTTCAAAAAAATTCATCCACGGGGAAAAAATTTGGAAAAAAGAATGGGAATAATAAGATATGCCAAGAAAATTGGCTATTTTGTGGCTACTGGTTCAATTGTTGGAATTCCCGGTCAAACAATCAATGATTTGGCAAAAGATGTGTTGCTGATGAAAAAATATTCCAACATGGCAACCTTTGGCCCGTTTGTTCCTTGTGATAATACTCCGTTGTCTAGGAAAAAAATCGGAAGTTCCGAATTAACGCTGAAAATGATTGCTGTTTTACGACTAATTAAAAAAACATCCAGAATCCCTGTTGTTACTGCCTTGGAAACTATAGTTGGGGAAAAGGCAAGAAAAAAAGCACTTTTAGCCGGGGCCAATGCGCTTATGATAAATCTGACTCCCGAGAAATACAGAAAATTATACAAAATTTATCCACATAAATTTTACAAAAAAACCAGCATCTGGGAAAAATACGGGCTTTTTAAATCAGAAGAAAGTTATCAAATGCTGAAAGAAAGAATAAATGAGGAAATTTTAAACAAATAAGCAGATTTGTGATAAAATAAATTAATGGAAACAATAAAGCCTAAAATTGCAATTGTGAGTTTGACATCTTGTGAAGGATGCCAGTTTGCCCTGCTTGATTTGGGCGAAAGATTTATGAACGCCATGAATGAGGTTGAAATGGTTGATTTTAGGTTGCTTGAAGATGAGGAAGATTCTGGAGAAATGCTGGATATCGGGTTTGTCGAAGGCAATCCAATGACTGTGGCAAATGAAAAAACGCTTTTAAATCTCAGGAAAAGAAGCAAGCTACTAGTTGCGGTAGGGAATTGTGCGGCAATGGGAGGGATTCCGGAAATAAAAAATTATCGCGAAAAAAAACAAACAATCAAGCACGTATATAGATACATCCAGGGCATTGAAAATAAAGAAGTCAAAGAGGTTGATAATTTTGTAAAAGTTGACTTTACTCTTCCCGGATGTCCCATAACAGCAGAAGAGTTTTTAATATATTTTCCAATGCTTTTAGACAGTGCGGCTACGGGCAAAGCATTGCCTGAAATTGCGGATAAGCCCGTTTGTGTCGAATGCAAGAAAAAAGGAAACAGATGTTTGCTTTTGGATAAAAAACCGTGTTTTGGCCCGATGATTTTAGGGGGTTGTGATGCCGTATGTCCAAGTTCTAAAATGATGTGTCAAGGATGCAGAGGGCTGCGAAAAACAGGAAACGCAAGAGCTATGCGCGCGGCGCTTAAAAATATGATGAATGATGAAGAATTTGAAAACACAACAGAAATATACGGGCTGAGAGATGATATAGAATCACGCGAGCGTGATTCTTAGTATTCCGTATACAGTAGTTGGTATTTAGTATGCATACAAAATACAAAATACTTTTTTTATGGACATAAAAATAAATCACATTGCAAAAATCGAAGGGCACACTGGCTTTATGGCGAGTGTTATTAAAGGTGACGTAAAGAGCGCTAAATTTGAAGTACAAGAAGGCATCCGCCTGATTGAAGGAATTTTAATCGGCCGTCACTACAAAGATATGCCGGTTATTGCCCAGCGTATCTGCGGAATTTGTCCCGTGGTGCATAATCTCACTTCCATAAAAGCGATTGAAAATGCCATGAAGATTGAAGTTAGCGAAGAAACAGTCAGACTCCGGAAAGTTATGGAACACGCCCAATTTATTCATTCCCATGCTTTGCATTTATTTTTTCTGTCACTGGCCGATTTTTTAGATATTGAGAATGATTTGCAATTAGCGAAAGAATATCCCGAAGAAACCAAGAGCGCTATAAAAATCAGGGAATACGGAATGGAAATTATAAAAATAATCGGCGGACGAGTCGTGCATCCCCTGACGAATGAAGTGGGCGGGTTTAAAAAAGTTCCGACTCCGGATGAGGTGAAAAATCTTATTCTAAAAGGCGAAGAAATCCTGCCTGTCGCGCTTAAATTGGCCGCATTTTTTCGGACAATAAAAACTCCGGATTTTAGCCGACCGACAGAATATGTGTGTCTTGAAAAAAATGGTGAATATGCCATTTATGACGGGGATGTGATTTCAAACAAAGGACTTCATGTAAAAGTGGATGATTTTGAAAATAAATTTCATGAATTTCAGCGTCCCAAAGAAGTGATAAAAAGAGTCGAGAAAGACGGGAAGACAAGCTATATGGTTGGAGCAATCGCCCGGGTCAATAATAATCACGGCAAACTTTCTTCGAACGCGCAAAAATATCTGGAATCATTGAAATTTAATATGCCGGATTATAATCCATTTCACAACGTGCTGTATCAGATGGTGGAAGTTATCCACTGCGTAGAAGAATCGGTGAAATTGTTAAGAGAGCTTACGCATGCCGATCTTAACAACGCCATTACTAAAAAATATGTTATTAAAGAAGGCGCGGCAGCGGCCGCAGTCGAAGCTCCGCGAGGAACTTTATATTATTGGGTTGATGTTGACGCTAAGGGATATATAAAGAATGTAAATATAATTACGCCGACAGCGCAATTTCTGACGCACCTTGAAGATGACATTGCCGCTTTTATTCCGGGGATTATAAACGCCGACGAGAAGACTAAAGAAAAAAAGATGCGCGCATTCATTCGCGCGTATGACCCATGCATAAGTTGCGCTGTACATTGAAAATGAAAAATGTAAATCTCAAAAATCAAAATAACAATTCAAAAATTTAAAATGCTCCGAATTTAAAAATTTTGTATTTTGCATTGTCATTTTTCATTTTGATTTTTTAATTTTAAATTTACTATCATGCATGACTTCATGTTGGCCAAAGAAATTATTGATGAGATTTTAAAAATTTCCAGAGAAAAAAAACTTTCCCAAATTGCGAAAGTTTCCCTGGAAATAGGACAGATTGCGCTAGCGCACGATGGACACAGCGAACATATTGAAGATATAAGTATTGAAAATTTACAATTCGGCTTAAAAACAATTACCAAAGGGACCCTGTTGGAAAAAACAAAATTTGATATAATAAAAATCACGGGAGAAAATTGGCGGCTAACGGGCATAAAAGGAAAATAAATAATTTTATAATTAAAAAATGTATGCTTAAAATTGCAATCAACGGTTTTGGCCGTATTGGACGGCCATCACTTAAAATAATTCTCGAAAAGGAAGGCATAGAAATTGTCGCCATCAATGATCTTACGGATATTGACACGAGCGCGCATCTGCTCAAATATGATTCTTCCTATGGCGTATATGGACGCGAGGTTTCTGTCGATAAAGAAAATAATGAAATCATTGTGAACGGCAAGGGCATTAAATATTTTTCGGAAAAAGAACCGGAAAAATTACCCTGGGGACATCTTGGAATTGATGTAGTGCTTGAATGCACGGGAATATTTCTGGATAAAGCTTCGGCCGAGAAACATATTATTGCGGGGGCAAAGAAGGTTGTTATGTCGGCTCCGCCAAAAGATGATACACCAGTGTACCTGCTCGGAGTAAATGAAAAAGAATATAAAGGTGACACAATTATCTCGAATGGATCATGCACTACAAATTGTCTGGCTCCGATGATTAAAGTCCTCGATGATTTATGCGAAGTCGAACAAGGTTTTATGACCACGACACATTCGTATACGAACGATCAAAATCTTTTGGATCTTCCGCATCGGGATTTGAGACGCGCCCGCGCTGCGGCACTAAGTATTATTCCAACAACTACCGGGGCGGCAAAAACAGTCGGCAAAGTGATGCCGCATCTCAAAGGAAAATTGGATGGCATCGCGTTTCGTGTGCCGACGCCGGTCGTTTCCATTGTTGATTTTATTTGTACGGTTAAAGATGCAAAAAGCGTGGATGAAATTAACACAGCATTTACCAAGGCAGCCAAGGGTGAATTAGCGGGGCTTCTAGACGCGACAAAAAAAGAATTGGTATCTGCGGATTATAAGATGAATCCATTTAGCGCAATTGTCGATTTACCGCTGACTATGGCGCAAGGCAACATGGTAAAAATTGTAGGATGGTATGACAATGAATGGGGATACGCAAACAGGCTCGTAGAAATGGCGGAATATATTTCGAAATAAGCTCAACTATCTTTAAATAATACCTTATTTAAGCCAAAAAAGGTATATTGAGAATCGGCACCCTCTACAAGTTAGATTGGGTGCCTTTTTTTATTGACATATTTTTGGTATCTGCTAAAATATTAGAAAAGAAGCACCTTACAATAAAAATAAAAATATCGGTGGGTGAGGGATGAGCAATAATATAAAAGCCTAACTCCTTTGTTCGTTTTTTGAGTAGCAAGTGGAAAAGTGTGTAACAAGTTTAGTTTTTTAACCCTTAGCCTTCCTGATCCCACCGTATTTATATTTTAGTCCGGAGAGAGCGAAAATATATTGATCTCGCCTAAGACAATAATATTATTCGCTCTCTCGCCTCCAATTTAAAGACATTTTACATCGTAAAATGTTCTTTTTCATTTTTGGCAGTTTATTTTTGTATTTTTAAAAAATACAAAGTGTGCTATAATGACAATGCAAAACTTAAAGTGAAAAACGAAAAGTATATGGGATTTGATTTTGCTTTATGCTTTGCGTTTTTATTTTTACGCCATTGTGTATTTAAAGAAAGTAGAACTATCTGGTTTTAAATCGTTTACCAATAAAACCACGCTGGAATTTATTCCTGCGGGGGATTTTAGTAATGATTCCAGAGAGAAAGGAATAACCGCAATTGTCGGTCCGAACGGCTCGGGAAAATCAAATGTGTCAGATGCTATCAAGTGGGTGATGGGAGAACAGTCTATGAAAACGTTGCGTGGAAAAAAATCAGAAGACGTCATCTTTGCCGGATCAGGAACAAAAGCTCGGTTATCCAGCGCGCACGTTTCACTCTACTTTGACAATACTGATAAACGCATCCCTTTGGAATTTTCCGAAGTTGTCATAACGAGAAAATTATATCGCTCGGGAGAATCCGAATATCTTATCAATGGAAGCAAGGTTCGTCTTATTGACGTCGTAGATTTACTGGCTCGCGCAGGAATAGGAAAAGAAAGCTACTGTGTTATCAGCCAGGGAATGTCCGATGCTTTTTTGAACGCATCTCCCGTGGACAGATGCAGCGTGCTTGAAGATGCCGCAGGGGTGAAGCAGTATCAAATTAAAAAGCAACGCGCGGTAAAAAAAATTAGTTGGACAAGAGATAATATGGAAAGAGTAGGCGGACTCATTCGTGAGATTGAGCCACATCTTAGAATGCTAAAACGCCAGGCGCAGAAAGCGCAGCAAGGGAAAGAAATTGCTGGAAAATTGAAAGAAAAACAGACTAAGTTGTATTCATTTTTATGGAATCAATTTCAGGAGGAACGCCAACAATTTTCAAAGGAGAAAGAAGTATTGGGTGCGTCAATGATGAACATGCAGCGCGAAGTAGATAAAATAAATGACGAGCTCAATGACGAATCATCTAAAGCGCAGGATTCGAATATCCAGCAAGAATTGGAAAAGAAAAGATCGGAATTAAGACAAAAATTAAACGAAGTTGAGCGGGATCTTATAATTTCCGAAGGGCGCGCGGTTGTTGAAAAAGAAAAACTTGCCAGCCAAAAATTGATGGAAGTAATTCCGGTCGATCTTAAATATGTCCAGGAAAAACTCAAAAACATAAGAGAAGCGCAAGAAAGATTGATTAAAAACGTTGAAGAAGCTGAAAACATGGATGACTTGCAAGATATCAAAGAAAACGCGCGAGCGATTCAGCAACAACTCCATGATCTCTATGAGGAATCAGGCAAAGGTGAGGCGGCGGTAAAAAAAGATAATTCAAGAGAAACAGAAGAAATCCAAAAAAAGATAGATGAACTTGAAGAAAAAAATAAAAATGTTCACGAACTAAACAAGAAACTCAGAGAGGAATTTGAAAAGATTGAAAAAGCAGTTGATTTAGAGTCTCAAAAAATCAGAAAAGCGAGAGAAAGATTTTTTGAGCTGGAACGCGAATCCCGAAAAAAACAAGAGCAACTCTCAATCTTAAAAGATCAATTTAATGAAGCCAAAATAAAACTCGCCAGGATTGAAGTTCGCGAAGAGGATTTAATTAATGAAATAAGAGACGGACTAAAATGTGAAGCGGAAACACTTAAATACGATGGAGAAAAAATTGACAGGGAAACGCTTGAAAAAGAAATTGGACGTCTGAAACTGCAACTGGAACAAATCGGCGGAATTGATCCGATGATTGTTGAAGAATACAATGAAACTTCGGCGCGCTTCGATTTTCTTACGCAGGAACTCAAGGACCTTGCCGACGCTTTATTGTCGCTGGAATCCATCATAAAAGAAATGGACCAGCGCATAAATGTTGAATTCGAAAAAGCCTTCGAACAAATAAACAAAGAATTTACAAAATATTTCCGGATAATTTTTGGCGGAGGAAGCGCGCATCTGACAAAAGTTAAAATACAAAGCGAGAAACGCAAATCAAAAGAAGATATCGAAAGCGCAGATGATATAAGCGCCGAAGAAACGCAAAAAGAAAATGAACCCGAAAAAAGTTATGAAATAGGTGTTGATATTTTTGCCTGCCCTCCGGGAAAAAAGATTGCAAATCTTCCGATGCTTTCTGGCGGAGAAAGATCGCTGACGGCATTGGCTCTTTTGTTCGCTATTATTTCCCACAATCCGCCGCCATTTGCTATCCTGGATGAAGTTGAATCAGCTCTGGACGAAGCCAATTCCAGACGCTTTGGAAAAATTCTCCAGGAGCTTTCTGCAAATACGCAATTTATCGCGATTACGCATAACCGTGAAACAATGCGACAAGCATCTTTGCTCTACGGTGTAACGATGGGAGAGGATGGGGTTTCAAAATTACTTTCTGTCCGGCTGGATCAAATAGGTCAGGGCGGAAAAATTATTACAAAAAAATAAAAATAAAAAGTCGCCTCATTATAAAATCAGGAAACACCCATAGCTATTGACCCCCACACCAATTTGACACTTTGTAAAAAATATTATTAAAATTTTAACAATTTTATTTATACAAGGAAGTTCGTATTTATTAGCTATGTTGTTTGCGCCTTTAGGCGCGGTGCCAAATTGGTGTGGGGGTTGACAGAAATTTAATTAGGGTCTTCCAACCCTTTTGAAAACGGTGTATAATTGGAGTATGCATGAGCCAACGTGCAAAATAATAACTTAATAAACAAAAACGTTATGGCGAAAATGACGAAGTCACAGATTGTGACAGCTTTGTCTGAAAAAACAGGCTTGGCGAAGAAAGAGGTTAGCGGATTTTTTGATGAACTCGTAGCAATTGCATACGGGGAAGTGAAGAAGAATGGAGAATTCGTTCTGCCAGGTTTTGGAAAAATGGTGAAAGCAAAACGTAAGGCTCGAATGGGTGTAAACCCTGCAACTGGAGCAAAGATTAAAATTGCCGCAAAAACAGTTGTTAAATTCCGGCTTGCAAAAGCTGCAAAAGAAGCTGTTCTCTAAGAATTGAAATAATTCAGTACTTTACTCAAAAACCCCTGTTTTAGGGGTTTTTGCTTTTATATGCTTGAACCCGCACCAACCCTGGGCTTGCTGAAAACAAACAAGTGCTATGCACTTGCTTAAAGTTAGTAAAGGGGGCTTGCCCCGCACTAACTTTGCACAAGCGCAAAGCGCTAATTGGCTAGCCAGTGCAGAGTTTAGTGCGGGGTTGACAAAATTTATACTTCCGTTATACTAGGTAAGTACTAAAAATTAGCTCAAATAAGGCTAAAAAAGAGGGTATTGAAAATACTTGTTAATTTGTTTGTAACGAAAAAAGGAAAAAACTATGTTGACTATTCGATTTGCCAGAGTTGGAAGAAAAAATAGGGCTCAATTCAGAGTTGTGCTTCAGCAACACACTACTGCTCCCGGAGGACGCCATGTTGCCATGCTGGGAAGTTATGATCCGCATCAAAAGATAGCCATTCTTAAAGCTGACAAAATAAAAGAATGGATCGCGAAGGGAGCGCAGGTTTCCGATAGCGCTTATAATCTTTTTGTGAAAGAAGGAATTATCGAAGGAAAAAAACGAGCAATAAAAATGGAGAAACCGAAGGCTCCGATTGTTGAAGAAAAAAAGACCGAAGAAGTAAAATCGGATGAGACAAAAGCGGAAGAACCGAAGGTTGAAGAAGCAAAAGCTGAAGAAAAAGTTAAGGAAGTTAAGCCGACTGAAGAGATAGCTACCACCGAGAAAATCGAGGAGGTAAAAACAGAACCGGGAGAAAAGAAAGCCGAATAATCATAGAAATTTGGAAAAATTTAATAGTATTTTTTCTGCAGACAGTGGGGTGCCCTTAAAAGCTTAACGCCCACCGAGGAATCATCAAACATCTTATTGGTGTTTATGATGACAAAGGTCGATCTGCGGAAACGCGGATTTTTTAAATCCTACGAATATACAAATTGATTACAAATTTACAAATGTACGAATAATAAATTTATATTTTTGTATATTCGTAAATTTGTAATTTGATTCGTAATTCGTTAGAAAATAATGCTTACAAAAAATCAAAAAATAGAACTGGTAAAAAACCTGACCGAAAAGATTAAAGTCGCAAAGTCAGCGGTTTTTGTCGATTATAAGGGACTCAAAGTGAAAGATTCTACAGATCTTAAGAAGTCGTTAAGAAAAGAAGGGGTAGAATATGTAGTGGTCCGCAAAACGCTTCTCGACATAGCGCTCAAAAACGCTGGGATAGAAGGCGTGGACATAAAAAAAATGGAAGGACAAATAGCCTTATCACTTTCAAACACGGATGAAATTTCCGGAGCCAAAATAATTGATACATTCTCCAAGACGAATGAAAACGCGAAGATGCTGGGCGGAGTTCTTGGCAAACAAGTCATGAATGCGGCCGAAGTCAAAGCGTTGGCAAAGATTCCTTCAAAAGAAGAACTTTTGGCGAAACTTGTCGGGACGCTTAATGCGCCTGTCAGCGGTTTCGTTAATGTTTTGGCGGGAAATTTGCGCGGTTTAGTTCAGGTTTTAAAAGCTGTTTCAGATAATAAATAATTTAATATCTAACGAAAATACAAATTAATTACGAATTTACAAATATACAAATGATTATTTTCGTATATTTGTAAATTCGTAATATGTTCGTAATTCGTTAGAGCAAATATTATGACTGAAGAAAAAAAGGATGTAAAAGTTCCTGCGAAGTTTGAAAAACTTGTCGCGGAAATAGAAAAAATGAGCGTGCTTGATCTTTCAGAACTCGTAAAAGTTCTTGAAGAAAAATTTGGTGTCAGCGCGGCAGCTCCGATGATGATGGGTCCCGCTGTAGCAGGAGGAGCAGCGGAAGTTGCTGAAGAAAAAAATGAATTCGATGTCGAATTGACTTCGGCCGGAATGCAAAAAATCAATGTGATTAAAGCAGTTCGTGAAATTACAGGACAAGGCTTAAAAGAAGCCAAGGATCTTGTTGACGCAGCTCCAAAAGTTATTAAGGAAAAAGCAGCTAAAGCTCAAGCAGAAGAAATCAAGAAAAAATTGGAAGAAGCTGGAGCAACAGTAACATTGAAATAATTATTATTTCACTTCAAAATTCACAAAAACCCCGCTTCGGCGGGGTTTTTATCATTTACGGAAGTTTTTTTATCCAAATTTTAATTATCGTCAGGAAACCTTTATAGCCATCTATCCATCCGATTTTTTTGCCTTCAGAAAAACGGCGCGGAGAATAATCTATGGGCACTTCCGTTATTTTATAACCAGCCTTTAAAAATTTAACGGTTATTTCCGCTTCAATTTCAAAACCGGAAGAATTAAGTTCGATTTTTTTTAGCGCTTCTTTGCGGAAAGCTTTGTAGCAAGTATAACTGTCAGTTAAGTTTGCGTTAAAAAGTAAATTTATAATTTTAGTCAGAATCTTAACTCCCAGAACAAAATGCCAGTAACCCCTTTTGTGCGGATTTATATTACGAGAACCGAAAACCACCTGCGTTTCCGGTTTTTTAAATTCCGCTAAAATAGGAATTAAATCTGCCGGCTCGTATTCCAAGTCCGCGTCTTGTACTGTAATTATATCTCCCGTGGCTTTTTCAAAACCGGTTCGGATAGCCGCTCCTTTTCCAAAATTTTTGTCATGGCTAAAAAACAAAAAGCCGTATTCCGTTTGGGCGCTCTTTAAAATCCCCGGGCTTTTATCGGTCGAGCCATCGTCAACTACGATTATTTCTTTTTCAAAATCCTCGCAGGAAAAATCATAAACTTTTCGAAGAACTTGTAAAATCGTTTGCTCCTCATTATAGACGGGAATTATCACGGATAACTTCTGCATGCGGTTATTTATTATTGGTTACACTGAAATTTTTAGCCGGAATTTCAAAGCGGGAAATTATTTCTTTATTAGTGTCGTTTCTTCTCACGAATATTATGGCATATCGGTCGGCATATACGGGCGCCCATTCGGAATCCTTAACTTTGGAAATTAAAAATTGCTGACCCCATGGCGTGTAATCATGAAGATAGAAAAATATGGCATTGAAATTGTATTTTTCCAACTGTTCTCTCCAAACGCTGTCATTTTCCTGCATCGGGATATAAACGTCGTTGAAAAAAGATGTTGGATAAGTCTCGGGTCGGTTATCCACAAAAACTTTTTCTTGCGGATAAAGATGAAAAATTAGATAGCTGCCAATGTCATAATTATTAAAAATCGGACCTTTGATATTTTCTCTTTTAAAAAAATCGGCCGAAGCATTTGTCTTAGGCAAAAGCCCCAATCTTGTTTCGCTGCCAAGCGCCAATCTGTCTGAGTAAGCAATAAAAGTCAACGAGAAAATGATTATAGACAACAGAACCGATACTGTTCCAACTGTCGCCTTCGAAAATCTTTTTTCCAAATCGAGTCCCTTGGCCAAATTAAAAGATATTATAAAAAGCGCGAAAAAAGCAAAGAGAGCAAAATTTCTTATGGCAAAATATCCGGCGATGGCAACCGTTAGGCTTATCAAAAACAACCCCAGCGAGAAATTTTTTCTTCCGCGTATCGCAATCAATAAAAAACTGGCCATCATCAATGCCAAAACTATCGGATAAAGAATAAGATTGGGATTATCCAGCCCGTAATTTATCAGAAAACCAACAGATTGATTTTCAACTATCCTGTAGCCATAATTATGGAGCATTTGCAGAGGATAAATAACGGCTTTTATTCCGTAAGGATTTAATATTGTTACGGCCGAGACTATGAACAGGAAAATTCCCGCCCTTTTTATTTTTAATGCAGTTTGTTTACTTTTTTTAAAAAAGTATTTAACGACTTGTTCTAAAAAAAATGCTCCAATTATACCGATGCCAAATAAAAAATAAATATGGGAATTGACCCACAGGATTTCTATTACCGGCAGAAGATATAACCAGCGGGAAGATAATTTTTCCTGGGTATATTTCCAAACAATAAGAAAAAATATCGCGCAAAATAAATAGCTTATCACTTCCGGCCGCACCTCCGTTCTTTCACCCAGCAGGGGGATGACCAAAAAGGCGATTGGCAGGACATAAAAAAAGCCTATTGCTTTTTCTGCCAAGCGGAAAAAAAGAAAAAAAGTTAGGAAGCTCAGAGTGATAAAAAAGAAGGAAAGACCGGCGAAACCGGAAATTTTCCAGATGAGAAAAAATAAAGCGCCAGATCCCCAGTGGTGATTAATAAAAGGGAAATCGGGATAAGTGTAAGAATATAGATTAATATCGGGAATTTGGAAATTCTGAAAAAATAATTTTCCATTTTCCAGATGCCGTCCCAAGTCAGCGGTAACCAAATCTATGCCTTTTGCCAGAAAAACACCATACCAGCTGAACAGTAAAACAAAAATGATAATAGAAAAAAAGTTCTTTTCAAACCATTTTTTCAGGGTCAGGATTAATTCGATTGTTTTATATTTTGGCATGAATTAATTCTAACAAAAAACCGCCCCCCTGGCGATTTTTTAGAGCGATGCTGTGTTTGTGGGTTACGGGACGAAGCTGAAACTTATTTGCTAAAGTAGATTTTGAAAAATAAAAAACCACCTCACCTCCTTAGAGTGTATTGGTGGTTAATCATATCTATTTTTGCAGCGTTAGCGTTAACGAGATTCGATGACAAAGAGTTTTAAACAGAACTCATTATCTTTTTCACCACATCCTTTTAAGCGATACGATAAGCCCATGGTACTAAAGCGCGCATTCAGACCGTTTTCATGAATTCCGCAATGCTTATGCCCGAATTGTTTTAAAAGATCCGAACGTATTTTTTTGTATGAAACGGGCTGATTATTGTTTTGGCGAAAGATATCCAGGATGGCCAACTCTCTTTTTGAAAAAGGGATAGACAGTATTTTATCCCAATCTTCTTGCTGCAATTCCTTGGCAGAGTACCGGAATGTTTTTTTCTCCTTTTTTGCAGCGCGAAATGTAAATTCGTGATTGATTTCAATTGGTTTATCGCACGCAACTATTTTGGCTATAGCCAAGAGCTCCTTTTCTTTTATATCGGAATTAATAGTTGCCACCAGCCAAAAAGAATCATCCTTATAGACTTTATAAATATGATGATATCCATAAGGAGGCAAGGAAAATGCAGAGATTACAACATGTCCCTCACTATCTAATTTACAAGGAACAACAACAAACTTTTTTACTCCCGTTCTTTCTTTCATCGTAAATTCCTCCTCGTTCTTTAATGTGTTGACCTGTTATGATTGCATAAAACAGGTGTTTTGTCAACAATTGTGGCATTGCAGCGTCAAGTTTACACTTGTGCACTCTTGTAGTCTTTGTATCGGCGTTTTACCTTCCATCCCTAATCCGCGATGTCTTTTCTGATAATTGTAATAATGC
>Ga0247841_10002694_pt1 | contig 34701 bp, 31 predicted proteins | sample LaCruzMarch2015__2_FD_192410 | JGI IMG/M metagenome (GOLD analysis project Ga0247841, IMG submission 192410) | Freshwater microbial communities from meromictic Lake La Cruz, Castile-La Mancha, Spain - LaCruzMarch2015_18m | ecosystem: Environmental > Aquatic > Freshwater > Lake | place: Spain...
CAATAAGTTGAAAACAACGTATCCCAGTTTGCCGCTGTTACCATCCATTTGCTCAATCCCGTTTCAAAATTGTCTGAAAAGTATGTTTGAGCTGATACAGAATTTGTTTGGAAATAAATTGAGAACATGAATAACAAGAAAATACTGGATTTGAAGATTTGTTTTTTCATTTGTATTTATTCTTTTGATGTTTTCTAAGTGTTATATAAACTTTTATTATATCATAAACTATGGACATCTCCATGATTTTCCTTCTTTGCTTGTAAAAGTGTCGTGTGAACTGCAAACATATATGCCTCTTAAATGACAACTCCCGATAGATTTTTCACCGCAAATTTGGCATTTTTTCCCCCCTTCACTACTCTTAAGGCTCACAAATACGATCTTTGATGGCTTACTGTCGTTTGAATCTCTAATCGCTATTATTTTATAATATACCGGATTTTTTAAACTGTTCGGCCAGTCAGTACAAGTTTTATCTTTTACAGTTTGATAATTCGAATTTTTTAATATACAGTTTTTCTCATTTGAACGTACTACTTTATATGAGTCGGCTCCATTGACACTATTCCATTTTACATCTACACTAAGATTTGAGTTAATTTTTATAGTCGGAACATCAGGCTCTGTGTTCTCAAATATTTCCTTGCGCTTTATTTCCGCCTGGTCTGAGTATTTCGACTTTGGGTATTTATTGATGTATGTTGTATATGCAGTAAAATCAGCTTTTTCTTCTGCTTTCTTCCATTCATCTTCAATTTTCATTTTTTCAATTTCTTGTTCAGCTTCTTGTTTATATGTTGAACTTTTATATTTCTTTAAGAAATCACTATAAGATTCAATTGTCCCTTTTCCTTTTGCAGTTTTCCATTCTTCAGCTTCATTTGAACAGGATTGTAAAATAACAGCAAGAATAATAATAGAAGTAACTTTAATTATTGTTTTTATAGTATTTTATATTGTTTTGTAATTGTATTTTTGTATTATTAAAGCATTTTCTTTGTACTTATATATTCCTCTTAACTCTAATTATTAATACACAATCCGCTTTGGTATTACGTGGCATTTAATTTATATTCTTAAGTTCCGGCGGATACATGTATAATTATTATATAGTTCATTTTGTAAAATTTACGATTAACCTGCCGGAGTATATGGGTAGCGTTTTCGTGAAACATGGAAATATGAACTATATAGAAATATGGAAAGTAATTTTTACTCGGGAGATGATATTAATACCCCAAATTATAGTTGCGGGTTGTATATGTTGATTTTTCAATATGTTATTGTGAATACGGTAAATTATATTAGAATTACCATCAAGTAAAAAAACAAAGGAAAACAAAACAAAAATAATAGATAAGGGGAAAATTATTATGAAATCAACAAAACATTTAATTACGTTATTTTTTTCCTTTTTAATTTTCTTTGTGGGATGCGCTAATGAGGAAAAAGACTGGCAAAAAGCTAAAGAACAGGGTTCACTGGAGTCTTATGCAAATTTTAACAATCGTTACATTAATTCGATTCATAAAGATAGTGCAACTCGGGAAATTTATAGGTTGTTTTCACAATACACTCCCGAAATTTCGAAAGCTACTTTAAATTCTAATTTAAGCGTAAAATTATCTTTTAAAAATGTTCCGGGAGCTGATAAATACCAAGTCTTTTACTCGTATGATAAGGATAAATCATATTCAGATTTATCAGGTGTTATTGAAAAGGACAAAGTTAATAATTCAGTTCTTGAAATATGGCCCGATTTAAAAAAGGATACAATTTATTTCAAATTATTAGCAATAACGGACTCTGTTAAAAGTACATTTTCCGATTATTCTTATGTATATTTGTTACAGTCAAATAATGGAACAACGTGTCAGATTTGCGGTAACAACTCTGTAGGTCATTGTCACTTGCGTAATATATATGTGTGCTCACAGCATAATGTATTTACACAAAAAAGCGGCAGTAGAATTCGCTGTCCATAAAGCCCATAGAAAATATTGCTAAGTCATCTTAAACTGCTTTGTTGGTAAATTCACCAATTAATAAATCTTTCCGCCGGTTGGGTCAATATTCAGCGGGACAAATGGGTCAGTTTTTAATGGGATTTTAAATTTTTAATAATTTAATTTAATTCTGTTCCGTCATAAGGACAGTATTTCCAAATAGATTCTTTGGATTGTCTTGAGCATTTTGAGCATTTTTTTGCGTTTTTGAGATTTATTATAATATTAATAGCACTTTGAGCATTACCGAACTCATAACTATTTTTCCAATAAAGATATTTTGAACTTATAAAAATGTTGTCCCATATTTTTCCGTCGTGAAATATTACTTTACATTTGCTTTGCCAACCGTGTACATTTGCACTATCACTCTCCATTGTGGTCATATCAATGATATCAATTTTTGATACTTCAGATAAGTAAACTTTGCGATTTTCGTTGAAATAAATATCTCGCGTATAGGAAAGATTTGTATTATCATTTGGGTATCCCCCTGGTGACAAATAAGTAAACTCAGCGCTATCTCCGCTTTTAAACACAATCTTACCTATAAAATCTTCCGGTTTTAAAGCTTGTGATTTCACTGAGCTTATTGTTACCGAAAGCAGAATTGCAATTAATGTCAGAACTTTCATGATTTTGTACTCCTAATAAAGTATATATTTTATTTAATAAATGAATTAAGATTTTTTAATAATGACAATTTAAATATATTAATTACAGTTTGTTAAATAATCAAATCAGGGTAATTTTAATAATCTCAACTGTAATGCTTCAAGGTAAATCACACAAATCACATATTTATATAAAGATGACTTTTTGAAAACATTGGTTTTAACTTTCTTAACTGATTTCATGACTAAACTACTTTCTTGTTTTCTTTCCAATATTTCATCCTGGCTTCATTGCTTGCTTTATATTTTTATCACGTATTTCAATTTCTTGTCAACTCTGCCCGTCAGATAATCCACCGATGTGATTTGTATATTACATTCGGGTTAGGGACATACTTCTCGTTCATCTGACTGACGCTGACTTTGTTTTCAAAGTATTTCCGAATAATTTGGACCTTTCTGCCTGTTGCAGACAGGTTGTTCCGCTGTAAATCTCGAGTTTTTGACATTTTTGTACTCCTCTGTTGATTTAAAATTATCCATTTTTTTAAATCAAGAAAAGTCTAATTCCAATAAAAGTATTATTATAGTATGTTATTGCGCGTTTTTTTTGTAGTTTTTGTTCATCGCGGGCGTGGATACAAATTCGTCGCCGTTCCACCATAATACCTTTGATTTTAAGATAGTTGTATATTCTTCAATTGTTGTTGAAGCAGGAATAATTTTCGAAGCCTGTAATTGATTATATTCGATAATGAATTCATCGCTGAAAGATACATTCAGCAAATTAAAGTCTGTATCAAAATCGTAAATCACTAAAGGAATTTGTGTTTTAGCTTCGGTTTCATAAGTGCAGGCAGATATTTTATTGTTTCTGGAATAGACCCTTTCTACGCCGTTTCTTCCTTTATGCGCAGTATAATCAAGTACATAAGTACGGGGAAATAAAATATAATACATTTCACTCCCCTGAACTCCACTGCCCGTTAAATCAGAATAAGGAGATGAGCCGTTAATATTTTCGGAATCAAAGACAGCAAGTGCGGCGCAATTATATACTTTTTTGTTATTGCATGCGCCCGCTAATATCTCCGTTACATTATCTTTATTATAATCCACGACTAATACAGCGGTAATATACCCCTGATTCCAGAATTCCGATACAACTTTTCCGTTGAAATCAATTAATCCTAATGTGTAAGGATAGTATTCACATAGATTTCCGTAATATAAAATTAAATTATCTTTTCTTGTTTTTACCTGATTAATACCCCATAATACTAATTTATCATCAAAAAAAGATTCATTATGTTTTATTTTTTTTTCCGGCAGAGCTAAAGACCATAAGGGCTTTCCGCCGCTTCCTATACAAAACACAGACCTGCTGAACTGTCCTGATGTATCCGGTGTATTAAGATATATAAACATGTTTTCTCCGGTACTGTCTTTTTTTCCGATAAAACTTCGTGTGTAGTCAGCAGGGTTAAATGCTTCAAACTTTTGTTTATCAATTAATTCCGATCTCCACAATTCAATATTATGCTTATTATATAAAACATACTTGCCAAACATAGATTCCTGGCTTGCAATGCCCCTGTCCATTCTTGGAATTATGAAAAAAAGGATAATTGAGATAATTGCCGCTAATGATATTACACTGAATATTACATTGAGAACTTTCGAATACTTTTTATACGAATGCCGGATTTTCTCTGTGATTTTTACGTCGTGTTTTTGAATTATATCAAGGTTTTTGAAAATTGTTTGGCAATTACTGATTGGGATCAAGTTTAAATTCCTGTTGGGATATCGTATGTTCAGCTTGCTTAACTCATGCTTTGCCTCTGTGATATTATCCTCAGGAATAACAAAATTTTTAAACCGGGAAAAAAATACTGTTTTGATTTTCACAACAAGTGATTCGCTGTCGAGTTTTTTTAATTGTCCGTGTTTATCTATTTCAGCAGTGAACACAGTATTATCATTAAACTTATAGTAATAATCATTAAACTCGTTCAATAGGATGGAATTATGTACAAGAGCCATAGCTCCTATGCCAAGCGACTTGCCCGCATAAATGCAATGTTGTTCATCGAACCAAAAAGTATAATTATAATTCTTAATTTTTATACTGTCATTCAGACAATGCTTTTTTGCAAAGCCTGTAACAAAACACAAATGTTCTGTTAATTCGTCAATATCGTGCTCTGTACTGTTTCTAAATTCTACAATGTCTTTAATTTCGGATTTATCACAGGGAGAAGTCTTTAAACGAAGTTTGTAAATGAAACCCGTATCAATATTAATTCTGGAAGGCTCATCCGTCTGCTCAAGAAGAACAATATTCACGGAATCTAAGGAATATGAGTGAATAATATTATCATGATATTCTTTGCCTGTGTTTAAATAATCTTCAATATCTTTCTTCTTGATTTCTAATGAAGATATCAGAACTTTAGTGTCTGATAATTGATTTTCCGGAATTAATGTGTCTGATTTTCCGATTATTTCTAACAGACTATCTATTAACGATGGGTCACAGCATGCGAAGCTGTATTGATTGATTATTCCGAATAATGCCGGTCGAAATTCGAAGAAGTAAGACTCGTATTTGTTAATATCAGTTTCAGAAAATAGTTCTTTAAGGAAAGAAGAAATTAAAACAATCTTATAGTATGGGCTGTAATTTTTGCTTAGTTTTTTTCTTAATTCCTGATACGACAGTTCAATATCGAAAATGTTGATTTTCAAACAAATATATATTAGTATAGTCTTATCACAAAAGATTTATCCTTTATGTAACTAAGATCAAATTCGGCAGTTAAATCGGGATTTAAGCCGGTCACCTGATAGTCAAAAGACGGAATGTTTACAATAATTGCTGTCTTAATCCACATATATTCATATTTATCAGTCGGGAATATCTTTATCTTTAATTTATCGTCTGTTCGTTCGACAATGAGTTCAATTTTATTTTTATTGTATTCAAAATCGGTAAATAGCAGTACTTTGTTTTTTTCGATTTCGTCTTTTCTAACCTGAAATCCGAACGAGGAAAGTACTATATCAATTTCGGATTCGAATATTTGATTTTCAGATAGAAAGCTTAAGACCCCTTCTTCAGTCGCAATAATGCTTTTATTCTGACTTTTCAAAATTACCATCGCATATTTGACATTATTCATATCATCGCTTGTAAGAAACAGGCGATAGGTTTTTCTGAAGTCATTATAAAGCACACGGGCAAGCACCAACTTTTGCGCAGATATATAAGTGTTTTTATAGACATATTTATCTTCTGCAATTTGATTATGCATAGCGGCAACTTTCATATATTTGCTCTCATTTGCAGAGGAATAATCCTGTAATTCAAGTTTAATGATTTCCGGTCTCAGAATGGCGGAAAATTCGAGGATTTGTTTCCTATATATTTCCGATTTTTCTTTAAAACCCTTGTCTGAATTGATTAAATCCCCGATTATGCGCCGGTCTTCATCCGTCAATTCACCGGGATTTATAATGTTTAAATAAAATTTATAATCTTCTGGTATATACATATCATACTTGTTTTAAGTCTTTCTATAGACTATATAGTTCATTTTGTTAATAAATCTGGTCTCCTTTCCTTGCTTTGTAAAATTTTACTATAGATTCAAGTAAAATACTATATTCAATTATATTTGTATATTTCCCTGATTTGTTAAGGTGTTCAAATGTTTTTTTCACTAAATCGGGGATTCTGCATAAACCATTATCGGAATTCTGTAAAACGTCAATTATATAAGATTCATCCACAGGAAGCCCTGAGGTTCTGATTTTTTCTGATGTATATAAGTATTCTTTTTTTTCTTTAGTTTTCCTTTTATAAATATTACTATTTATTTTCAGATAATTATCGAACGCCCTTTTTATCTTAAAATATATTTCACCGTTTTGCTCTCTGTGGTGTCTGATTTCCTGATTAATCCGTGAATTTATAAGCGAAAATAGTTTTGATATCACTACATCGTTGTTCATTTCCGAAAAATGATTCACTGTAAAATAATTATTGAAACATGTGTATTTATCGTCAGTGACAGCAAATAGTTCTGCAATTAGGTCAAAAGCTAAATCGCCTTCGCTTAGTCCTTCTTTTTCTAACAATTCATTTCTGAATTGCGAGTGCCTTAAACAGGCAATAGACATATTTTTACAAAGTTTAATAAAAACATCCCTGTAAATTGATTTTTCACCTTCTTCTAATACGGAAGCAAGGTAGAGTTTGGCATTTGCAAATTCTCTGATTTTTTCTATTGGGTTCATAAAACGTCAAATTTTTGTTGTTTACGTAATATTTTCCAACCTTTAAATTGATTTGTTACAGTTACAGTGGTCTTCAGCAAGTAACATAGCAATAAATCAATACTAACATTTTTTACTTTAATGCATAAACCAACATATAAGATGCTTTTAAATAAAGCACCTTTTAAGACAAGAATTATACTATCACCTCAGTATATAAACCGATAGACCGTATTGCAGGACGTACTTGGTCTATTGTCAGTTAAATATACACTCTTTATTTGTCAATCTACAAAACAAAACCGAGAATGTCAATATAGCAAATTGTGATTATTTGTTCGCATTGTCCATTTTCTGTTATTCCGATATGAACATAAATATACGGGAAAATCTAATTTGGTTCGGAAATAAGCCAATTTTCCCGTATAAAAGAGTTTTGAATGAATATTAGCAAAATGAACTATTATTAGTTGTACTTTTATTCCTATAAATTAAAAATGTGCAGTATTATAAAATAAAAACAAAATTTATATGAAAACAACAAATTTCAAAAACCGGCTTCAAAAATTAATGTTATTCTTTTTTGTGTTCTTAATGACATACATTTTACCTTTCCGCAATGTTTATGCTAATTTGCAAGCACCGTATATCGAATATTCAACTATCCCTCCTTACGGAAACTGGACAATTAATCTCGCCGGTAAGGTTCATAATGTTAATATTCAAAACTACAGTGTTGTAAATTATATTTTAGTCGAAGGACTTGGCTGGTGGATTAAACCTTCTTTTGCGAATCCCCTAACGCTCATAATGAGTGATTCAACGTGGAATTGCGATATTTCTACAAGCGGTATTGATAATTTTGCAACCACTATATGTTCCTTTTTAATTCCTACCGGCGTTAGCCCTCCTTTATTAGGTAACGGTATTCACGAAATTCCTGATTCCATGTTTACAAATTATGTTCACCTATATAAATTGCGTTACAGAAAAACAATTAATTTTGCCGGTCACGAGTGGTGGGTAAAGGTAACAGAGCAAAGGGGAGGTCCCGGTCCAAATTATTTTTCTGATAGTACATCAAATGTCTGGGTTGAGAACGGGAAATTGCATCTGAAAATTACAAAAAGAGGAAATCTCTGGTATTGTGCGGAAGTTGTTTGTATTGATACTTTTGGTTACGGTCAGTACGTATTTAAAGTCGAAAGCCCTGTCGGTAATCTCGATAAAAATGTCGTTTTCGGAGGACTGTTTACATGGGACATTCCCGCAATAGAAGCTCACAGGGAAATTGATTTTGCGGAGTTTTCTAAATGGGGACAGAATACTGATTCAAATACACAATTTGTAATTCAACCCTACACAGTCACCGGACACAGACATCGCTGGATTTTGCCACCCTGGGTAGTAAATTCATCTCATATTGGCATATGGAATCACGACACAGTTCAATTCAAAAGCATCCATGGTTACAATATTTTAAATCCTGATACAGTTTATCATTCATGGACATATATTGGCGCCGATGTTCCTCATAACGGTAAAGAAAATGCAAGAATGAATCTCTGGCTCGACAGCGGATTTGCGCCCACAGATGGCTTAGAGGTTGAAGTAATAATTACCGATGTTATTTTTCCGGCAGTAACAGTTGGTGTGAACCAATTGCAAAACAGCATAACTCCGTCTTTTAAACTTTTCCAGAATTATCCGAATCCTTTTAATCCGGTGACAAAATTTCGGTTTAATATTCCAAATAATAAAAATTTTTCATCATTGGCATTAATGCAGTTAAAAATATATGATATTACCGGAAAGCACGTGGCATCTCCGTTTGAGTCAGATTCTGTTCCCGGTTTTTATGAGATTGCATGGAATGCGTCCGGTTTCCCAAGCGGTATTTATTTTTGTTCTCTGAGTGCCGGTGATTATTTTGAAGTAATAAAAATCGTACTGGCAAAGTGACAGGAATAATGTTTTAATTGACGGGATTAATTAATAATTTAATATCAGAAAAGGGGGTGCGCTTTGGTTTTTGATTTTAGTTCCCTTGATAAATATTACGAGCTGGTGAATAAATTCAGGTTTAAAGATTTTAAATTATATTCAAACCCTGAAGTTTATGACAGTAATCATAAATATAAAACGGTTTTTTCCGTCTCATCAACTTCATACATTTACGGCGAGCTTGAGATTTACAATAAAATGTTTGAGAAAGAAGACTGGAATTTACCCGTTTTGTATGGTATTTATGATTCCCGAAATCAACTTATCAAAGATTTTAAATCTGATAATTTAATTTCTGAAAACGAGAGCCGAGTTAAAATAATTGATGGCTGGGGTAGTTTCGGGATGGGTTCACACTGGAAAGAAGGTGAATATATCTGGAAAGTATTCATTAACGATGTTTTAATTTCCAATAAGAAGTTTTATGTCGAAAACCCCATATCTTTAACAAGATATATAAACCGTTATTTTAAGATTACTGAAATCGGACTGTTTCAGGGAAAAGCATCAGGCTCAATGAATAAGAATATAACGTATTTAAAAACTTTCCAAAGAGGATTTAACAGATATGTAAGCATTAGAATTAAAGCGTTGAATCTAGTAAAAGACAGATGCTGGCCGTGCGAAATGCTGTTTACAGTAAAGAATTCCAAGGGGGATATAAAAGCGAGGTTTTCGGGTTTTAATTATGTTAAAATAAATGATGCGTCTTTTTCAATAATAGAAACATGGAGTGACGAATACGCTAAGATTTATGATTGTGATTCTTTCATATTCGAAGTAATGTTTCTTGATTGCTGTGTTGCGCGAATTCCTTTTCGGTTCGATGATTTTTACGATAAAGCTGATCCGCAGTATTTAGACAATCCATTCCCGCCGCTACACCAAAATACGCGGAATGTTAATATAAAAAAGGTTATTTCTGCTCATGATGAGATTAATTCTTTGGTTGCTTTGCACAGCATAAAGAGTTTTTTACGCGATCAGTTCGATTACCTCAGATATTTGAAAATCAGGTCTGAAATTGACATGAATTATTCCTGTAAAGCTGTCTTACATTCGGTTTTCACGGGAAATCCGGGAACAGGTAAAACAACAGTTGCAAAACTTCTTGGAAAAGTATATAAGGAGCTTGGTTATCTTTCGAAAGGTCACGTTTATGAAGCCGGAAGGGCTGAATTAATTGCTGAATATTTAGGACAGACTGCCCCGAAAGTAAAATCTGTAATAGCTCAGGCACGGGGGGGAGTTTTATTCATTGATGAAGCGTATTGCCTTGCCCGCGACAGGTATGACAGGAGAGATTTTGGGAATGAAGTTATTGAAATTCTTTTAAAGGAAATGTCGGATGGTCCGGGTGATTTAGTGGTTATTGTTGCGGGTTATCCCGATAGAATGGAAGAGTTCCTCGTGTCAAATCCCGGTCTTAAATCAAGATTCAGGTACTATTTCGATTTTCCCGATTACGATCCGGATGAATTGATGGAGATTCTGAAATATTTAGCACAAAAAAAGGGGTTATTGTTTGGAGATGACGCTGAAAAATACTTGTATAATAAGTTTGTTGATATATTTCGCAACAGGGATAATCTTTTTGGGAATGCAAGATATATAAGCGAATTGCTTGAAAAAGCTGAAATGAATCTCGGAATAAGATACAGCAGGGATGCAAGATTGTTCGACAGTGAAAAAGATATTGTCACTCTGCGTAAAGCGGATTTTGAAAAAGTATTAGAAAAGAAGAATCAAAGCAGTTTCAGGGTTCCGGTTAATGAAGAATATTTGAATATTAATCTGAAAGCCCTCGACGGTTTAACCGGTCTGAAGAATGTAAAGAATGAAATAAATGAAATTATTAAATTCGCTAAATATACTAAAAACGATGTGAATTCTTTTTCCGGCGATTTTTCACACTATTATGCTTTTATCGGAAATCCGGGTACGGGGAAAACTACGGTCGCCCGCATTTTATCCGATATACTGAAATCTCTCGGTATTCTGGAGAAGGGTCACCTTATTGAATGCGACAGGCAACGGCTTGTCGGTCAGCATATCGGTGAGACCGCAATAAAAACATCCGGTGTGATTAAAAAGGCAATGGGGGGAATGCTCCTGATTGACGAAGCTTATTCTTTGTCGGAGGGGATTCACTCTGATTTTGGAATGGAGTCTATTGAAACAATTCTTAAAATGATGGAAAACCATCGCGGTGAATTCTCACTTATATGCTCCGGGTATCCCGATAAAATGGTGAATTTTTTGAACTCAAATCCCGGTTTTAAATCACGATTTGATAAAATTATACTTTTTGATGATTTTAACAGCGAAGAACTCTTTTCTATTCTGATGAATTTTATTGAGCAAAAAGGATTTGGTATAACCAATACAGCTAAAAAATGCCTGTATGATTTATTTTACAATGCTGTCTATTCAGGTACGGTATTCCGAGGGAATGCAAGAGATATGAGGAATATATTCGAGCAGATTATTAAAAAACATATTATCCGGTTTGCAGATATACATGATGATGTGTGTAAGAAAACACAAAATGTAATAGATGTTGAAGACTTAATCGGAATAGATTTCAATATTGACAGTTTCAACAATTATGAGAAAGGTACATTTAATGTTTAATTTATTACTTTTTACAAATGCCTGAAGCGGGCTTTTTAAATAGTGCTGTTGCTGTTGCTGTTTTTGCAATAACAATATTTCTTGCCGAAAAATATTATTACTCGGATTTCTTAAACCGGGAAGGCAAAATTATTTTGTACTTATGCATATTCGTTACTTTGTTTCTTGTTTTCATTTTTTCATTATTTTCCAATGAGTTATTCGTTTTTGCTATAGGCAGAATTTGCCTTGTTTTTGAGATTTATTGGCTTTTATTCGGCGGCATTATTGTATTTTGTCATAAAAAAATCAATAAAACCAATAACAAGGATAATTCCGTTAACTACAATTCATTTTTTGATATTCTGATTTATTATGCTGACCGCAATGACAAGAACGAATAATTTTCGTGTTTTTTACTAAAATATGAATTAGCGCTTTTATAAATTATTTTAACAGGAGTTACCATAATGTATAGTTACTACCCTCTTGAAGAGCTTAAAAATGACCCGAATTATATTTCGGCGGCAGAAATACTGGAGGCAATTCTCAACCGGAATATACCTTCGAAAAAAACGCTTTATAATATTTACGGGAATCTTACTTCCGTAATTATTAAAAACCTTGAAAATCATTTTGAGCGTTTTCCTTTAGAAAACATATTATTACGGAAACATCATACTGATCCGGCAGTTATCACTGAAGCGAAAAAGAAACTAGAAAAGAATTTAAAATATGCAAAACTGCATGCCTCAATTCTTAATGATAAAATACCAGTCCTTTCTGACCTGTCTCCGTTTTACGGAGAATATTCCGATACCGTTCAAAGTATTCTGGCAATTTATATGAAACATAAACTAAAGAGAAAATGCGGTATTCCTGCGGCAGCTCATCCCTCGCGCGTCGGCGGACTTGTTTATACGCTTGGATTCGATAATCCGGGCTCGCATAAATACACCGCCGTTGCCTTTCTGCACGATTGTATAGAGGATTTACTGATTTTTGATAAGCAAGGTACTGGCGACCATTACGGACTTAAAAGTATGGAACTGTTTTTTGGTGATTATATTCCGGATGAACTTCAGCCGAATATCAGACTGCTGACGAATCATTACAACCTGATACTATATTATCTGAACTATCTGTTAACTTTAGGTAACGCTAGCGTTAATAATAATACTCTTTTAAAGAAAATAGAAACTCTTTGTTCGTGGGACTGGTCGTTAAAGGAACAGGTGAAAAAAGTGTATGATTTATTGTGCAGTAATGTTTTAGAAGAACCGGCGATTATCAATGCTAAATGGCAATGTTACAACGGACTTTACATCAGGGAAATGGCTGATAACGCTCTGAAAATGTCCGATTTCAGGACTTTTGAAATAAAAGCAATTGACCTTACCGATAATGCTCACGGAAGCGCGGCTTTGTCACTGCCGGAAAAACTTAGAAATATCATAAAACTGGGAATCTGGGCTAATCAGGGATATAGACTCCATCTTGACTGGAAACCAACGAATAATTATATTGAGGAACTGTTTGAAGAAGCGCTCGTTTATTCCGAGAATATTGTTATAAAGGATTTTCTGCAACCTTATTCAAAACAGGATTTCTTCGTCTCAGCTTTATTGAAAATTGAAGAATTAAAATCGATTTTTTATACCGAATAATTTTTATTTCACGAGTGCTAATTTCTTTACACGGCTGTATCGTACCGCACTGCTTACCGATACATCAATTACTTCAAGCCTGCAAAAATATATTCCGGATGCGAACGCACTTCCCTGCTGCGATTTTATTCTTTTCTGATTGATATTAACAGCAAATTTTTAAATACCGTCTTCTAAATTACGACATTTGTCGTTTCGGAAAGTACAATTTATTAGTATCAAAACAATAGGGCTGAAACTTTTCAGTTTCAACCCTCTATAAATATACATACGGAGGTATATTCCTGAAAGTGAGATTTTTATTTCACAAGTGTCATCTTCTTGATTGCCATGAAGTCACCAGCCTCAATCTTGTAAAAATACATTCCGCTGGACAGATTTGCTCCGCTGAAATCAACAGAGTAAGTACCGGCTTCCTGCTTTTTATCTACTAATGTGGCAACTTTATTTCCTAATATGTCATAAACTGTCAGCGTAACTTTTGACAATGACGCTACATCATAACTTATTTTCGTTACGGGGTTAAACGGATTCGGGAAATTCTGATTCAAACTATATGAGACAGGTGTTGTGTTGTTTTCAACACCAGTAGGTGTTTTAATAACTAATATTTTATTCGGCGACCAGTTCCAGTTTCCCGAATAGCCTCTTGCCATCGTTGCGTATAATGTATCTTTTCCGATTGCAGCAGGAGCTGTGTAATTAAAGACGAATATCGCTGGATTCGTAGTTTGTGCCGAAGTATGTGTTAATTCACCCGACTGAAGTTTCAGGTTCGAAGAAACTACCGCTAATGCTCCGATTTGCGCCGCTATGTTACACCCTATGTTGCCGCTTCCGGTTCTTGTTACGGTTAACGTGCATTGTACTGTCGCACCTGCATTTACTGAGTCAGGACCCGTAAACACACCTGTTACTGCTGTCCCGAAATTATGACAATTGCATCCCGCAGTTGTAGTCTTTTTCGTGCAACCGGTTCTTCCGTTCGGATATGCCGTAACCATATAAGACAACGAAGATACCAGGAATAAAGCTACACCTGCAATTACGATGTTTCTTGTGTTGATTACCTTTTTCATTTTTTATTCTCCTTTTTTATTTTATTTAAGATTAAGGTATTTTTACATACTCTTATTAAAGAACTTTTAAGTCTGATTATAGGTAAAACAATAGTAACAATATATAAATATAATTAGTTGCATATAAATAAAATAATTTTTTTAATGTATAATTACATAACATTTTTCTTGCTTCCGTAAAGCATGGAGTGATGTTCCGGTATGAATATCCATATAAGGTTGTAACGCGGTTAAAATAAATTCCTGTTAAATTGTTAGTCCGGACGCTGTCCGGGTTATTAATTCCCACGCTTTTTCGGCGTGCTCTAATGTTACATTTGTCTGCGCTGTGACCATCCTGAGCGTGTATTTACCTTTTAATTTCGTATGCGTAAGATATATTTTCCCCGTTTTATTAAGTGTTTGCAGTAAGTTTTCATTAAGACAGTTGAGTGCTTCCCCGGATAATAAATTATCCGGCTTATACCTGAAACAAATCACGTTAAAATTAACCGGAGCAAGAATTTCAAAATTTTTGTCTTTTGTTATTCTTAGTTCTATCGTCTTTGCAATTGATATATGATTTCGTAATTTCTCCTGAAGTCCTTTAACTCCGAAGCTTCTTATTACAAACCATAATTTCAGCGCGCGGAATCTTCGTCCGAGCGGAATACCCCAGTCGCAATAGTTGTTTACTTTGTTATCGGATAATGTTTTCAGGTACTCAGGGATAATCTCAAAAGTCCTCACCAGCGCCGCGGGGTCTTTGACGAAGTAAACCGAACAATCAAAATTCGTGAACAGCCATTTATGCGGATTAAAAACAAAACTGTCAGCTTGCTCCAGACCATCTGTCAGCGACCTGAATTCCGGAAGTATAAGCGCGGAACCCGCATAAGCGGCGTCAATATGAAGCCATATCCCGAATTCCCTACAGATAACAGATATATCTTTCAACGGGTCAACTGCAGTAGAGCCTGTCGTTCCTAAAGCCGCAACAACACACAATGGTTTATATCCATTTTTTTTATCCTCTTCAATTCTTCGCTTTAACTCAGACGGAATCATTGCAAAATTACCATCCGTCCCGATTTTAACAAGGTTTGAATTTCCGATACCCGCAATCTTGACCGCTTTTTCTATGGAAGAATGAGTTTCCTCCGAGCAATATACGCGCAGGTCTGAATAATCTTTCATTCCGTTCAGGTTAATCAAATAATCCGAATATTTTTCCCGGGCTGTTAATATCGCCGCAAGCGTAGAGGTTGATGCCGTATCCTGTATAACACCGGTCCATAGTGAAGGAAGCCCCATCATATCCCTTAACCATGAAGTCACGCGCGCTTCAAGTTCGGCCGCCGCCGGCGATGTTTCCCATTTCATGCACTGCGCGCCGAGTGCCGAAGTGAGCATTTCGGCTAAAAGCGAAGGATAGCTTCCGTTAGCGGGAAAATACGCGAAAAAATTCGGACTCTGCCAGTGAGTGATACCGGGCAATATAATGTTTTCGAAATCCTTGAAAATATCTGCCATATTTTCTCCTGTTTCGGGAGGTAACACTGGAATTTTATTGAAAATTTCACGGGGTTTAACCTGTGATTTTACCGGATACTTTTCTATATCACTGTAATAATCGGCTATCCAGTCAACAAATTCATGAGCGTATTTTCTGAAATCTTCTGTCTGATTCATCAATATTGTTTTAGTTTTATATGCATTAATCTAAATATTTTTTCATTAAAAAGAATGTCAATTGCAGACTATAAATATTGGTATTCTTATATGAAAGATATTAATCGAATATTCGATGATTATCTGAAACAGATTTTTATTAAAAAGCAACAGAATATTAGGAATATAATACTTATATTATGTAAATATTAAAAAACAAATCTATGAAAAAAGTATTTCTTATTTGTATATTGTTCGTTTTCGCTAATCTTACATTATCGCAGGATTTCATCGGAATGTCGGGAGCGGAAATATGTTCGCATAATAAGTCGAACAGATCTTCCTTTATTAATCCGTTTGACGCTTCGCCGAACTCGCCGAAACATTCGTATGATGTTTTAGACTATAAACTTGATTTGAATATTTATCAATGTTTCAAGTCAACCGTAAGAAATTTTACCGGAACGGATTTGATAAAGTTTCGCGTTGACTCAACGCTGAATTCCATTCAGCTGAACGCAACATACACATCTATTGTTATTGATACGGTAAAATTGTCCGGCGGGGCAAATTTGACATTTGCGCACAACCCGACAACAAATCTTTTATCTGTAACTCTTGACAGGACTTATAATCCGGGTGAGATTGTCAATATTTTGATTTATTACAGACATAATAACGTAAGCGACGGGGCTTTTTATGTAAATTCTTCAGGATTTGTTTACACGGACTGCGAGCCGGAAGGAGCAAGAAAGTGGTTTCCGTGCTGGGACAGACCTGCGGATAAAGCCACATTTGATATAAGAGTCAAAGTTCCTTCGAACGTTAAGATAGGTTCAAACGGAAGACTGGCGGATTCGACTGCGAGCGCTGATACAATCTGGTATCACTGGATAAGCCGAGACCCACTTCCGACATATCTCGCTGTACTCACAGGAAAAACAGGGTATAATGTTGATATAGTTTGGTGGCATAAGTTATCAAATCCCGCCGACAGCATTCCAATCCGTTTATATTACAGCACCGGCGAAAATATTGCGCCGACAAAGAATGCAATTGCCGCTATGACAACTATTTTCTCACAGTTGTTCGTGGAGCATCCTTTTGAGAAAAACGGTTTTGCGGCGGTATCATCCTACGGCGGAGGTATGGAAAATCAGACATTGACAACTATATCAAACTCATGGAGTTCGGTGACGAGTTTAATATCACATGAATACGCGCATCAATGGTTCGGAGATATGATTACCTGCGGAACATGGGCTGATATATGGCTGAATGAAGGATTCGCGACTTACTGCGAAGCACTTTACAAAGAGCAAATTACAGGCTACAGCGCATATAAAACTAATATAACATCAAACGCATCGTCATATATGTCGGGAAATCCCGGCTGGCCGATTTACAATCCTTCATGGGCGATTACAACTCCTCCGACCGGTACTTTATTCAACGGACCTATTACTTATTATAAAGGTTCGTGTGTTTTGCATATGCTTAGATATACTATCGGCGATTCATTATTCTTTGCCGCTCTGAAAGCATACGCTACCGATACCGTAAATTTTAAAATGAAATCCGCAGTAACGGATGATTTCACTTCGAAGTTTAGTTCTGTTGCGGGACAGGATTTAACATGGTTTATTGACGAATGGGTTAAACAGCCGAACCACCCTGCATACACAAACGGATATAATATAACAAATACCGGCGGGGGAAACTGGCGCGTGAATTTCCTTGCTGCACAGACGCTGGCGAATACTGTGTTTCATAAAATGCCGATTGTAATAAAATTTTCGTTTTCGCTTGGAGCCGATACATCAATACGAGTGATGAACGATATTAATAATCAGCTGTTCTCGTTTAATTTTAACAGGCAGCCCACTGCGGTTGCGTTTGACCCTGATAATAACATTGTATTGAAAACGGCAACATTGGTAGTCGGAATTAATAATGAAGCGAATATCATTCCTGATAGGTTCTCCCTCGGACAGAACTATCCGAATCCGTTTAATCCCGTAACGAAAATTAATTATGATGTACCTAACAGCCGAGGTTCAGCAAACGGAAGTTTATTTGTGACTATAAAAATATTTGACGTTCTTGGCAAAGAAGTTGCCGTGCTCGTGAACGATTTGCGCAGTGCGGGCAGATACAGTGTGGATTGGAATGCAGAGGGTTACACAAGCGGAATTTATTTCTGCAGAATGCAGTCGGGAGAATTTTTGGATATAAAACGTTTAATGCTTTTGAAATAACGATATTTATCGTTTCCCTGCCTGACCTTTTTGGGGCTCAGTTATAATATTTGCATAAAAAGGAGAGTTCATATTATGGACTCTCCTTTTTATATATTACGAAACTTAACTTTATGTGAAATCGTATATTATTATACAACGGATTATGAAAATATATTTGTTTTATAACCGCCGTACATTTAATTTAACAATAATATTTTTGATTAATTATGAAAACAAAAATATTCCGCATTTCAGTAATAGCATTTCTGCTTTACTCGTGTAACTTACCGGCTCAGTTTACAAACGTATTAATTAACAGCAGTCAAAGCCCGAATGAAACTTCAATTATGCTGGATCCTAAACATACAAATGTTATTGTGGCGGGAGCAAATACTGTCAGCACGGCATCATGGAGCGGATATTATTACACAACCAACGGAGGATTAAACTGGACTTCGGGAATGATAGCTTCGACAGAGGCGTTTCCATCAGGGGATCCCGTAATATTTGTTGACACACTCGGTCATTTCTACTATCTGCAGAACTGTAACGGATATAGTAATCCTCCGAATCAGAATTATGACAGAATGCTCATTTGCAAATCAACAAACGGCGGGATGAGCTGGAACAACGGCACGAGCATCGGAACGGTAACAAACGGTAAGTTTCAGGATAAGCCATGGGGATGTGTTGATATGACACATAGTTCTTACGGGAACAATATTTACACCGCATGGACGCAGTTTGATAATTATTACAGTTCCAATCCCCTTGACAGTTCTATCATCAGATTTTCCCGTTCAACCAACGGTGGCGTTTCCTTCAGCGAGCCTATCAGAATAAACAGGTATGCAGGCAACTGCAGGGATTCCAGCCTGACGGTGGAAGGTACAATGTTATGTGCCGGTCCGGACGGCACAGTATATGCGGTATGGGCGGGACCTTTGGGCATATTATTCAACAAATCTACGGACGGCGGGGTTACATGGATGCAGACTGAGACAATAGCGGTTCCGGCATATCCCGGCGGATGGGCTTACAACATAAACGGAATTATGCGATGCAACGGACTTCCGGTAATCGCCTGTGACCTGAGCAACGGTCCCGGCAGAGGAAATCTTTATATAAACTGGTCTGACCAGAGAAACGGACCGGCAGATACAGATGTCTGGCTTGTAAAATCAACGAACGGTGGCGCATCATGGAGCACAATAAAGCGAGTAAATAACGACCCTCCCGGGAGGCATCAGTTTTTAAACTGGATGTGTATAGATCAGGTTACAGGATACCTGTATTTTGTATATTATGACAGGAGAAATTTCACTAATAATACTACCGATGTTTATTTAGCCCGCTCTACAGACGGAGGCCAGACTTTCGGGAATGTAAAGATTAATTCGACATCATTTGTACTAACGGGATATGTTTTCATAGGTGATTACAACGGCATCACCGCTCATAACAATAAAGTAAGACCAATCTGGACAAGAGCGGAAGGAGGAAACACATCTATCTGGACCGCAATCATTGATTCACTAACTATAGATGTAAGAAGGATAAATGAATCTGTTCCTTCTTCTTATTCCCTGCATCAGAATTATCCGAACCCGTTCAATCCCGTCACAACGATAAAATTCGAACTCAGCAAACCGGGAAATGTGATTATTAAGGTATATAATATCAGCGGAAAGGAAACCGCGTCGCTGGTTAACGACAAACTTTCTGCGGGAGTATATGAGACAAAATGGGACGCTGCGAATTATCCTTCGGGAGTTTATTTTTACAGGTTATTTGTTAATGAATATTATGAAACAAGAAAAATGATGGTCATAAAATAAATATAAATATCATTCCCGCAAACTCGGATTTACGGAATTGCAGAATCAGGAGATAAACTCAACAAAATACAAAAGACCAACTTTCAAAATGGAACTTGTATTATAATGATTATTGATTGTAAATAAAAAAAAGGGGCTGACAGGAATGCCAGCCCCTTTTGGTTTAAATTATTAAAACTTCAGATATTTCACACCCATATCAAATACTAAATCAACCGGAATATTTGCATCGTTGATTCTCTTCAAATCAGCTTTCAGTTCATCTTTGATGTATCCGTCCTTGGCAATAATTGTTTTGGCAAGTTCATAATTTCCGTCGCCTTGTAAAATAATAATGTCTTTTACAGACGATGAGACGGCGTCTTTCATCTTATCAAAATTTACGCTGTATGTTCCGTCGGAATTCCGTGTGAATGCACCTTTTTCCTCAAAGTAATAGAACCTCACCATATTGGCTTTACCGTGAGCGCTTGCCGCACCAAACCTGCAGGAACGGAATATTCCCGCAAGGAATGTAGTGTAATTATCCATCACTTCCCCGGATGTAATCTCCCCCATTTCGTAAAGCTTCGACACCATGTATAATCCCAGTATATCAGCTTTACCTTCTTCCACGCCCGAGTATTGTTCTTTCAAAGCGTCTCTCACTGTTCCCGCACCTGTCAGTGTGTTCTTTATGCCGAGTCCGTGCGCTACTTCGTGAAACATCACATTTTCAAAAAACGCGTTGAACTTCACATATTTGCGCTGTCCGGGTGCAATAATCAATTCCGTTATAGGAACCATAATATTATCAAATTTCAGTTTCATTGCATTTTTAAGCTGTAATCTGCGCGATCCTTTCTTCATCTGAACTTCTTCGTCATTCGGAAGATTAATGGCAATTGTTTTGCTCCCGGCATTGCAGTCACCTGCGTAATATATTGCGTCGTATGCATTTAAATCAGATTCCGAACCAGGATTTTCTGCTTTATACTTTGCTTCAACGGGAAGCCCTCTCTGCAGTTCCGGCAGCATTGCCGTAAATTTCTCGAGTTTCTTGCTCCATTCCGGATCTTTCACGAGCACGTATGCTTCAAAAGCAGTTTTATACCCGAAAAGTTTGTCCGTGTAATTCTCAATCGGTCCGACAACAAAATCAATGTTATTCGTTTTCATTTCCATCCATGCGAAATCGCTCGGCTGATAATTATCAGTGAGTAATGCCTCGGCGCGAAGGTCAAGATATTTTTTAAGCCCGGCATCCTCTGCGAGTTCAGCCGCCTTCTTTAAAAGTGAAGCCGCTTTCTGAAGTTTATCTTTATAAGCAACAGAATAAGGTACTACGAAAAGTTTTCCTTTATCGCCGCGTATCAATATTGAATACGGATTCGTTTTATCCTTATCCGAGAAATTATTGAATTCTTCTTTCGTCATATCCGCAGGATAGAAGTTCGCGCCCTCAGATTTCTTCCCGAAAGAACTTATAAACGACTTTTCATCGTCGAGCTGGTCCCACGGACCGTAATTTATGACAGCAAATTGTTTCTCGTATTCATCGGTGATTTTCGACAGGAACTTATTCTTATCGCCGAAGTTCTGCATCCAGAAAAGTTCGTCCATAATTTCCGCCGCCTCGATAATTACCGGAATTATCATTTTTTCTTTCTCACTCAGCCAGCTCAGGTCGGCGCTTAACGTGACACGATTGTATGATTCAAGACGATTCTTCACGTGACTGTTCTGTCCAAAACTTATATTCACCATGATAAGGATAATTAATAAAGTAAAAGTTGTTTTAAACATAAATACTCCTTTTGTTTAAAAAGTTTAAAAAGATTCGATTGTGATATTTAATTTATAAAACTAATTTCCCGTATGTTTTCTGCTTCGCCGAGTTTTTTAAATATTACCGCTCTCAAACATTCTGTTTTAGTGTAAAATATTTAATGAGTGCTTGATTTACAATTCAAAATAAACAGAATAAATATGGACATTCATATACATTATCATTTCTTTTCGGTTTGAATCAGTGCAACTCCCTGTTCACTGTGTCTCTGTTGTGAGTAGTTACAAAATTAATTATCGTCATATTTCAACTGCCATACCCACTGAGCGAATTCCCTGTCAATTTCAGCAACACTTTTATTCAACACTTCAGTAATAAATATTTCGCCCGTCTTATCGTCTTCATAACCGTCTCTGAACTTCCTGTAAAAAATTTTCAGAAGCCCTTTTTCCTGCAAATACATACAGAAATACCTCGCCTGAGCGTAATAGAATCCGCTGTTTTCACCGTAAAACTCTTCGCCGCCGGTATTGATTAAATGCCCGAGTCCTGTATAAACACGGTTCTTAATCGCCTTTTGAACTGAAGGAAGCCTCCAGTTTACAAGCCCTGTTATAATTTTATTTTTCATAGAGCATCTCTCATACAATGAGCCAAGCCCCTCGTTGAACCACACCGGAATTTCAGGAAAGTCATACCGTACGAATGCATGCGTCAGTTCGTGTACCAGCGTTCCGCCTCCTGTGGCAATATTCATCAGCATAGCACGTTTCGACGGTTTGTAATATCCGAAAGAAGATACATCGTCATCCCCGAATAATTTCTTTGCCCATATCCGGTAACTTTTTTCATCCTTAAAAAGATATATTGTAACAATTTCGTCCGGCTTTTTCTCGAAATAATCATTATAAAAACATTTTTCCGCCTCTGCGATCGTATGGTCTATAATCTTCTGCGTTTCTTTCACTTCAAGATTGCTCGCCACAACAAAACACGAATATGTTTTAATCACAAAATTCCTGCCCAGTGTTTTTTTCAGCTTTTTCACCGTCGAATTGTAATTAAATTTAACGCTGTCATTAACTATATCAGTTACTCCGGCTCGCAAAGAAACTGTATCTTTTACACGGACGCTCCTCTCATGGAGTTTTATTTCCGCCTGCATGTCACCGCAAGCTGAATATAGATTCAGCAGAACAATCAGTAATATTAACATGTCTTACTTTTTAATTATTATCTGTTATTATTTATCTTACAATATACAAATTCCGTAAATATTCTGAACTATAAAGAGGTGTTTATATATTAAAAATGATAACTCAGACATGACATAAAAAAAATGGCTGTGCCCTTCCCGGGAACAGCCATTATATGAAAGATAATTAACTTTATTTCTTTACCGGAACATTCTTCAGTGTTTCGAGAAGATAATCCCAGAATTTTCCGACTGTCGCTATGTTGCACATTTCATCAGGTGAATGCGGGTGGCGAATTGTCGGTCCGAATGAAATCATATCGAGATTCGGAAATACACCGCCGATGAGTCCGCATTCGAGTCCTGCGTGTATAGCGCTGATTTTCGGTACGTTACCAAATTGCTTTTCGTATCCCTGTTTCATCACTTCAAGTATGGGTGAATGTGGATTTGGTTTCCATCCCGGATATTGCCCGTTGAATACGCATTCGGCACCGGCAAGTTCGAACACAGCCGCAAACATTTGCTCAAGCGCTTCTTTCGCTGAATCTACGGAACTTCTCAATAAACACCTCACTTCAATTTTCCCGTTTTCGGATTTTACGATTGCAAGGTTTGACGAAGTTTCAACAAGTCCCGCCATATCATTGCTCATACGGATTACATCGTTCGGACAGGCTACTATCGCGTTTATCAACTTCTTTTGTGTATCCCCGTCAATAAGCTTCGCGGGTATATCACATTCAGTAACTCCCATTTTGAAGTGCGGCTCAACCGTAGCGTATTCTTTTCTTATTATTTCATACATCTCCGCAACGCATTTCGTAATGTCACCTGCTTTATCGGCAGGAACAACAAATACTGCAGAAGCTTCCCTTGGAATGGCGTTTCTTAATGTTCCGCCGTCAACACCCGAAAGCCGTAATCCGTGTTTGGTTTCAGCATGTTTTAAATAACGGAAAAGAATTTTGTTAGCGTTACCTCTGTAAAGATGTATATCACAGCCCGAGTGACCGCCTTTTAACCCTGTGATGCTGAGTTTAAACGCTTTCATACCGACGGGAACGTCAACTTCTTTATAAGTGAATATAAAACCGCCGTTAGTTCCTCCGGCGCATCCTATAAAGAGTTCGCCTTCATCTTCAGAATCGAGATTCATCAGTATGTCACCTTTCAGATATCCGTGTTTCAGTCCGAATGCGCCCGTCATGCCTGTTTCTTCATCAATAGTGAAAAGCGCTTCAAGCGGTCCGTGTACTAAGTCGGTTGCTTCCATCACCGCAAGCGCTGCCGCAACACCTATACCGTTATCCGCGCCAAGCGTGGTTCCTGTTGCTTTAACCCATTCACCGTCAATTCTCGGTTTAATAGAATGTTTTTTAAAATCGTGATTTACATCGCTGTTTGCCTGCGGAACCATATCGAGATGTCCCTGAAAAATCACTGTCATGCGGTTTTCCATACCTTTTGTTGCGGGTTTACGGATAACAACATTGCCGACTTCATCAACTTCATATTCCAGATTATTCTTTTTAGCAAAGTTCACAACATATTCACGCATTGCTTCTTCGTGCTTTGAAGGATGCGGTATATTACATATTTCTTCAAAGTGATGCCAAATTGCTTCCGGTTTTAATTTCCCTAATACTGACATTTTTATTTCTCCTTCTTTTTTTCTTTTTTAAGTTCTTTTTTAAGTTCTTTAAAATATAATAAATTATTACTGTAAAGTCCGTTAATAAATTTAGAAATTCTTTCAATTGCCGGCTCTATTTTCTCTCCGAAGTTCCCTCTTAATTCTTCTACGATTTCTATGACCGTTTTGTTGCCGTCAATCGACAGCCATGTCGCAGAACCAAGTTCATCAAGTTTTACTCTGATATCCGCGTGTTTATTCTTCGGAATTATCTTTTTCATGAATTCCTTCTTAAACTTAGGAATCAGAATATTTATTAATCCGTCAACTTCTTCGTGATTATTAATCCTGACGGGAGTAAGTTCCAGCAGATTAACACCTGTAGTCTTCTTTTTCTTAAACATTCATAAAAATACTTTTATTAAAGGATTAATAAAAGTTAAATTGCCGGATTTATATAATTTTTTGGCTGAAATTGGGCAAGTGTTACGCTGAAATTCAAACAGGTTTAAAATTTATTTCAAAGAAAAGGGGGCTTATAAAAGCCCCCTTTCTTAATTTCTGTTTCTCTTACATTCCCGCGCTCGGAGGTGCCGGCTCGTCCGGTTTACCTGCATTCCTTAACGGAATGTATATCAGTATCAATCCGATAATCGCGAGTATAACAAAACCAATCAATAACGGCGGCTCGGCGAAAATCTGCGGGATTTTCATTTCCGCAATTTTGAACGGCGCGAAACCAAGACCCGTTAACGCTTCACCCGCAATAAATCCGGATGCCAGCAATATACCTATGTTTTCGATCCTTACTTTCTGAGCTTCATTTAATTTTCTCTTCTTAACCATTATATCAAGAATTCCTTTTACTATTCCGCCGATAAAGATAGCGAACGTCGTTTCAAGCGGAAGATACATACCGACTGAAACGAGCATCGGGCTTTTCACCTGCATCATAACAAATGCAAGACCCATTAGCAATCCTACAATAATCAACGGCCATGCCATCTTACCGCCGACGATTCCCTGCGACAGCATTGCCATCAAACCTGCCTGGGGAGCCGAAAGGTTCTTACTGCCGAAACCTCCCTGATAGTTCTGCTGTATGCCCTGCGCTATATCCGCCTGGTTCAGTAGATTCAAAACATAGAACATTACCAGTCCCGATACAACAACGCCGATAATATCACCTACCTGCATTTTCCACGGTGTACCGCCGAGTATATGCCCGGCTTTCAGGTCCTGAAGCATTTCTCCCGCTACAGCCGCCGCAACGCATACGATTGCCGCAACTCCGAGAACCGAAGCTACACCTCCGTGCTGAGCGTCAACACCGATGACAACGAGAATTAACGCAGTTGTAACAAGTGCCGTTAATGTAAGTCCGCTGATTGGATTGTTCGAAGAACCGATGATACCAACAAGATATCCTGAAATAGCCGCGAAGAAAAAAGCGAGAATTATCAGAATCGTTGCCGAAGCTAAAGACGGAACCAATGCCGCTCCGAAAACAAAATATGTAATTAAGAAAGTCGCTATCGCAACTGCTATAATGCCGATTAAAATATAAGTAAACGGTAAATCTTTCTCCGTTCTTGAAACATTCTGATGTCCGCCTGATGCGGCTTTTTTAACGTCGCCTAAGGAACGTTTCAGACCTGCGAATAACGATTCCCGCATTTTGAAAAGCGTATAAATCGCGCCCATTAGCATACCGCCGATAGCTATCGGACGAACAATAAATCTCCAGATTTGATTTATCTGAAATCCCTGGTCAGACAGAGTTTCGACACTCTTTCCTGATATCGCCGCCCATTCTTTCAGAAATGCCAGGTCGCTTATATATGGATATATAAAATAATAAATAATCGGAGTAAGCAATCCCCATGCAATCAAACCGCCGCTGAAGTTAAGCGAAGCGTATTTTGGTCCGATGATGTAACCGACACCCATATACGCCGGACTTATACCGGGAGAACTGATTAACATACCTCCCTGAGCGTTAATTGCCGTACCGGGAATTTTGACTTTATCAAAAAATGCATAAAATTTCTCCCAGCTTGCCGCGAAGAAATTAATCTGTCCAAGAAACTGAATAAGCGCGCCGAGTCCCATAGCGCCGAAGAGGAATCCCGAACCGCTGCCGCCGCCCTGTCCCGATTTGTGAATTTCCGCCGCCGCCGTTGATTCGGGAAAAAGTAAATCCTTATCTTCAACCATTACCCTTCTTAAAAGGGCAACAAACATAATACCGAGAACACCGCCCGATATCAGAATTACTGTAGCGGTCGCATAATTTGCCGCTGATATATTTTTCGGATCCCATATTCCCGCGATGAAAAATGCGGGTAATGTGAATATCGCGCCCGCGGCGACAGATTCACCGATAGAGCCGACTGTTCTTACAAAGTTTTCTTCGAGAATATTTCCCTTGAAAACTTTCAGAATTGCCATTCCGAGAACTGCCGCCGGGTAAGTTGCGGCTATTGTCATACCCGCTTTCAAGCCCAGATAAGCGTTTGCAGCGCCAAGAACAACCGCAAGTATCAGACCGATAATCAGTCCGCGGATCGTAAACTCCACGAGATTGGTCTCCGCTGATACAAATGGTACAAATTTCTTTTGTTCGGACATAAGTTATTTAAATTTAATTTGAGGAATTATTAGATAATTATAGATGTGTATATTCTTTAAATTTTTATTCAATAGCCCATATTAATTAAGAGAAATTAAACATTTCGGACAAAAGTTTCAATTCTAAGTATTCGCTGATCAAACACCCCTTTTATTACCCCATATAAGAATATGCAAACGGTCAGAATACTTGACTTTATATTTCTTGCATAATTCCGCGACCATAGGGCGGCGGATTTTGAGCTCTTCTTCCGTAATGCCTTCAGGCATAAGATAAATATCCTTATCGGAAAAACCTATCTTATTCTTAAGCTCGAGAATCTCGTCCATATCTTTTTCAGTGTTGATTACAAACTTCCACTGCAGGTCTATAATACCTTCATCCTGCATACGGTGATAATCTTTCAGAACATCAATGTTAATTCTGTTTTGAGTGTGCATTTTCTCGTGCTCTGTTCCGAAGGGTGTTGATGAACCGAGCTTTGGACTGATACTCACAAGGTCGAGATAATAAACAAAATCCGAAACCATTGTGCCGTTGGTTTCAATTGTAATATTTATGTCTTCGTTAATCTTCTTAATGCCGAAGCACAGGTCATAAAGCTCATCCGCCTGCATAGCCGGCTCACCTCCGGTGATTACTACATCGCACAGCTCATGTTGTCTGTATCCGGCAATAATATCTTCAACTGATATTTCCCCCGCATTCGACGGGTCTTCAGGTTCCCAGCTTGTGTATGGCGTATCGCATAAATTCCCGCTTTCGAATTTACAGCGAAGATTGCAAAAGTTAGTCCTGACAAAAAAAGAAGGAAAACCCGACCGTTTCCCTTCACCCTGAATAGAATAAAACAATTCCGATATTTTCATTTTTTATGCCCTCCTAAACATAAAAATTAATAAATTATTTTTTTGAGTTCAGCGGACCCGCGAGATTCTGGTAACTTTTCAGTTCTGCTTTTACGGAACCTATAATTATGCTTAACTGCACTATCAGCGGCATTTTTCTTTCATCGTCTGATATCCATACTACAATGTCATCGGCTTTTGAAGATATTGCGCCTTCCTTTATCATAGGTTGCACCATAAAACTCCTGAAATCTCCCGCAGGAACTTCAGCATCTTCCCTGCCGAGAAATCTGATTCCAAGGTTATATGTTGTATCGTTATTGAAACTTAAAATTTTCACTACATCATCTTTTTTTGAGCTTGAGAAATTCATGGTCCGAGCCAGATAAAACGTGCTTATAAGGTCCTGCACATACTGCGGAATAACATGCTCCGCGTCCGGCTTCTTGTCACCTTTTATTGTCTGAGAAGTTTTCACTTTCTGATTCAGATGGTCAAATACTGCCACAAAATCTATTTCGTAAGTCGGCTCTTTTAAATGCTGTTCGAACTTCCAGGGAAATATTCCCTCGGCATCGAGATAACATTTATAGTACTCTCTGAATTTATACACCCAGTCGAAGCTTGTCGTTGAACCGACAGTCACTGTAATATCATAACAATTCCTGCCGTTCATCACAACAAAGTTCGGGGCAATCTCCATAACGGCATAACCAGCCGTTACAAATCCATAGCTGATTTCGAATTCGAGTTTTTCTCCAAGCCCGAAAGCGCTTTGCGGCAATTTTCTTAATTCTTTTGATGCAGTTGAATCCTGTGAATAAGAATAGCCTGAAACAGCGAATAATATCAGGAGTAGAAATAAAATTAGGTTTTTCATAATATGTTTATATTTTTTCGTTTATAGTTTTCTTTTATCAATTCAACCAAAATTTACATAAAATGTTTCACAAAATCAGTCATTAAGCAAATACATGACCGCTGACATAATTTCATCAACTCTGATTTCCGTCATATCATCCCCGGCAGGGGGAGTTATTATAACAGCAAACCGGCTCAGAGGTTTCCAGCGCCTTGCATTCATCGGCGCGGAATTAGTGTAAAAAGCAATGATTTTTTTATTCAGTGCGCCGGCAATATGAGCAGGACCGGTCGAATTCGATATGAAAAGCCGGCAATTATCAATCAGAATCATCAATTCCCGCAAATCCAAAATTCCGCATAAGTTACAGATTTTCCTGTTATCGCGTGCGAATAATCCGGCAATATCGTTTTCTTCGGCAGTTCCTGTCAGTACAATTTTATAATTCTTGAATTTTACTGATAACATCTCTGCGGCTTCCCTCATTGTTGAAACAGGGAGGTCTATTCCTGAACCCTTACTGCCGGGATGAATGATGATATATCTGTCGTCTAAATTTAACCCCTTGCGTGATAACTTCGTTTCAAGACTGCGTTGTTCATTGTCGTTATACGCAAAGTCAAACTTCTTTTCGGCTGATATATTATCCGCAAACGGTTCAAGCAATGCAATATTATATTCGGATTCGTGTTTTTCGGAAAACTTTCTGTGCTGATATACTTTTCTGTTGAAAAGAAAAGAGTACCATCTGTATCCGGTTCCCGAACGGAATTTTATTCCGCCGAAAAACATGGAAAGTGCAAGTTTGAAACGCGGATAAACGCATATTCCCGCCGTGAAATTCTGACGGTAAATAAATTTTGTAAGCGACAGGAATCCGAAATCTTCGATAAATATCAATCTGTCAATATTCGGATAGTTGTCAATCAGATTGCCGATTCTTTTGCTGACAAGGAAAGTTATTTCAGCCGAGGGGAATATTCTTTTAGCTTCATGGATCAGAGGCAATGTAAGGACAATATCGCCGATTTTATCGGTTCGCGTAATTAATATTTTCGAGAAAGAATATTTTTTTAATTCCTGCATCGTTAAGAAACCGTTAAGAAACATACACAAGAAAACTCCCGCACGAAACCGCTTCTCATTATACGCGGGAGCTAAAAGATTATTTAACGCGCTATCAGAAGATCAATTTCTCCGCTGTCAGAAATTATCTTCGCCTGACAGGCAAGCCTCGTATTTACTTCCTTATATCCGTCAGATTCAAGCATCTCCCGTTCATCTTCGCCTTTCGCGGAAATGTGTTCCATGCCGCTTATTACGTCAACTCTGCAGGTAGTGCAGGCGCAGACACCGCCGCATTCGTGGTCAATCACGATATCATTTTCAAAAGCAATGTCTAAAATACTTTTCCCCTTTTCCGCATGAATACTTACCGCAGGAATATTTCCGAGACTACAGGAAAAAGAAACACATACCAATGTGTTAATCTGTTTTATTTATAAGTAAGAACAACGGATGTTTTTCCTTTTTCTTTATCGTATCCGAGCATAAGACCTATTTCCCTGTTATCTTTTTTCCAGCCCATTAATCCGCCTTCATCTGTTACAAGCAACTCTCCGCCTTCACCGAGCGAAAATCCGAGTTTCTTCATCTCTTCTTTGTAAAAATCAATGATTGGTTTCGCTTTATCGCTTGATTCAAACGTAACGACGGTGCCCTCGGAACTGTTGAGCGAACCCATGCATTTTGAATTCGGCGGCTGGGGAATATCTTTCGGGTAATTTGACGGAAGTCCTTCTGTCAGTCCCAGATCACTCAATCCTGATTTTTCGGATTTTTGGTCGGAGCCGGATGTGTTATCCTTTTTCTCTTCAGTTTTCTGAGTCTGTTCTGTTTTTTCACCGTCTTTTTTGGTTGTATCGGATTTTTTACCGCATCCGAAGACGAGTACAAAAGATAAAAGAACAATGATGTAAATCGAGGTTTTCATTTTTTTATGATTTAGTTTAAAGAAAAAATTCCGCGTGAAAATTCACGCGGAATTATATTGTTAATTAAAACATCTTAACGCTGTAAATGTTCCGGCTATCCAGCTTTTTGCGTCATCCTTAAAACACATTGCAATCCTGCCCTTAACAACATCCTCATTTATATCGGTAATCACAAGCGCACAATTCCACGGGACGCTGATTTTCTTTGTATTATTATCAACTGTAATATGAAAGTCAGCAATAAACCCGTCAATATTCTTCCCGAAACTTTCTTTCACAAAATCACCTTCTTCGAACATTCCGCCCAGTCTCGACAGGTGGAAAGCATTATCATTTTCAATATAACCGCATTTCTGCTTAGGCGCCCTGCTGCCGAAATTAATGACATTATCGTTACTGCCGCGCCAGACTTCAAAATTAACATATTCGAAGTTTATATCTTTACCGTATATCTTTCCCTTAAGCGGATATACCGGTATATTATTCACGTAAACGTTCTCGCTCCACGAAAATTCACCCGGATTAGTGTTTACCGTATTTGGCTTATCTTCTTTTTTTCCGCAGGACATAGAAACTAAAACCGCGAATATCAACAGACTTAACTTAATTAGCGAACGCACGATAGATTAAAAGTTATTTTACAAACTTCACAAATCTATCATTTATTCTGCCCCAGTGCAAGTTATTAATAAGGTTATCAATATATTTCGCTCTGCCGGGACCATCCTTGTGATAATAAGCGTGTTCAAACACGTCGCAGGGAATCAGCGGAATACCGCCCCAGATAGCGCCGTAATGATGCTCATCAACAAGTACGTTAAGAAGCCTGCCGCTGTACAGCCGGTCATACACGAGGACTCCCCATCCTGAAAGCTTTGCCGAAAGTGAAGTCGCCTTGAAATCCTCTTTCCATTTGTCAATACTGCCGAATTCACTGATTATTGCTTCGGAAATTTCTTTCCCTTTTGAAATGTCGCCGTCTCCGCCGAGGACTTCCCAGTATAAATCGTGAAGTACCGTTCCGCCGTGATTCCATGTCTGCCTTCTCTTAAGCTCGCCAATCTGGCTGTAGTTTCCGTTGGCTTTTGTCCTGTCGGCGGTTTCAAGCTCTTTCTCAATATTGTTAAGGAATGTTACGTATCCCTTATGATGAGTATTGTAATGCCAGTCAGTAGTTTCGGCTGAAGCTAAATCTTTCAGCAAGGTCTTGGCTTCCTCGTCGGAATAAGGCCTTTTATTGAATTTCCATTCGTAAGTCATTTTTTTTGTTACCCCTTTCTGAGTTATTTTATTTTTTGTTATATTTCTAAAAAATCCCGGTAATAGAGCGAACGAAGTGATACCGAGTGCTGAATTCCTTATAAAATTTCGTCTTGATAAATCATTTTTCATCCGCTTATCTTTAAGCACCGAAAGAACTTCCGCATCCGCAGGTGCGCTTTGCATTCGGATTATTGAAGACAAATCCTTTTCCCGAAAGCCCGTTGGAATAATCGAGCTCAGTACCGGTAAGATAAAGATAACTTTTCATGTCAATGAATATACTTACTCCGTCTTTTTCGATAATCGTATCAGTTGGTTTCATTTCGCCGTCAAACCCAAGAGAATACGAAAACCCTGAACAGCCTCCGCCTTTAACTCCGATTCTTAATCCGTAATTCTCAGGAATCTTATTTTCCTGCATTATTCTTTTAATTTCAATTAAGGCTTCGTCTGTAATGTTGACATCTTCTGTTACACCCGGAATGAATTTTGTTTCTTCTGCCATATATAATATTTAATGAATTTATTTTTAAGTATTTCGTAATTTGTTAACCGTGTTTATAATTATTTCTATCGCATAATTAAGTTCCTCATTCATCGTGAATCTACCGATTCCGAACCTTAATGACGAACGAATAATATCATCATGCTTACCCATCGCTTTTAACACATGCGACGGTTGTAAAGTTGCAGAAGCGCAGGCAGATCCGGAAGAGCAGGCAATTTCCTTCATCGCGCTCATTAATACGCCTGAATCAAGTCCACCGAAACTTATATTGGCATTACCCGGCAGGCGTTTTGACCTGTGTCCGTTTAAATACGTATGCGGAATTCGCATTAAAAGATTATTAATAAATATATCGCGCATCACCGTCTGTTTTGAAAATTCATCAAACAAATTTTTACCGCATATCTCACAAGCCTTCCCGAAACCTACTATAGCAGGGACGTTCAGCGTACCGCTTCTGATTCCGCGCTCGTGTCCGCCTCCGTTTATTTGTTCTGTGATTCTAATTTTTGGTTTCTTATCCGCTATGTAAAGAGCGCCTATACCTTTGGGACCATACATTTTATGAGCGCTGAAGCTCATCATATCTATTCCGAGAGCTTTTACGTCTAACGGAATTTTTCCCACAGCCTGCGCGGCGTCCGTATGAAAAAGCACATTTCTCTTTCGGCATATTTCGGCTATTTCGGCAACCGGCTGTATCGTACCGACTTCGTTATTTGCCGTCATTACGGATACGAGAATCGTACTGTCATCTATCTCAGATGAAATATCCGAGGGGTTTACAATACCATATTCATCAGCATTAATGTATTTAACATTTACTCCTGCTTTTTCAAGAGATTTACACGTATCAAGAACAGCAGTATGTTCAATACCTGTCGTAATAACTTTAATACCGGATTTATAATTTGCTTCTATCAGCCCTTTGAAAGCAAGATTTACAGATTCCGTAGCCCCGCTCGTGAATATAATCTCCGATGGCTTGGCGTTAATTAATTTCGAAATCTGTTTGCGGGCATGCTCAACCGCGGCTTCAGCTTCGTGACCAAACCTGTGACTTCGCGACGACGCATTACCGAATTTATCAGAAAAATACGGAAGCATGGCATTCAAAACCCCGGGGTCAGCGGGAGTAGTAGAATTATTATCAAGGTATATGTATTTGCTGGCATTCATATATCAAATAAAATCTGATACCATTTTAATTTTAAGCATATTCTCGAATTCAATCTGCATTTTGTTGATAGGGTCTTTAATAGTGCAGTTATCACTTATAATACAGCCGGATTCATCACTTTGCACACATTCGACAATAGCAGTTGAACCGTCAACAATATTAAACAATTCCGATAAGGAAATTTTCCGCAGACTCCGCGTAAGCTTATAACCGCCGTTAATTCCCTGAATAGACTCCAAAACACCTTCTTTCTTAAGCGTCTGAAGTATCTTCGCGCAAAGGTCATGCGGAATATTGTACTTTGAAGAGATATCCCTTGCAGTAGTAAGTTCAGCAGGACTCTTAGCGATGTGCCTCAGCGAAATAAGTGAATATTCAAGTTTTTTTGAAAACCTAACCATTTATTAATATTGTAGTTAAATATACGACTAATATAGTCGTATTTAAAACATAAAAAAAGAACTTTTAAGTTCCAATTTTAATATTTTTATTTAACCGAATTTGTGGTAAGATACAGAAATGATAAGACTGAATCAGAATTCATTTTCCATAATATCATCTCTGATTAGGGAAAAAAGATTTTCTATTTCCGGGTCATCGGGGGCTATATACCTGTTGGAGTCTGTTACTGCCTGCCGGGTTTCATTTATAGAAAAGCCATTCAGAGACCCTGTAGCTATGTATTCTTTACCGGTACATGTTATTCGGATAAGAAATGTCTTGCTTTCCTTATGTAATATCTCCTCCCGCAGGATTCTTGCTTCGAAAGAATTTAACATACTCTGGAAAAAATTGTCATGGTTCCTCGTTTGTATGTTTA
>Ga0247841_10002695_pt1 | contig 34696 bp, 28 predicted proteins | sample LaCruzMarch2015__2_FD_192410 | JGI IMG/M metagenome (GOLD analysis project Ga0247841, IMG submission 192410) | Freshwater microbial communities from meromictic Lake La Cruz, Castile-La Mancha, Spain - LaCruzMarch2015_18m | ecosystem: Environmental > Aquatic > Freshwater > Lake | place: Spain...
ATTCAAGTTCTTTGAAAATATACTGCTCATTATAATTAAGTTCAAATTTTTTCAACATTTCCTTATATTCTTCCATGAATGTTTTTTTTCGATGATGATCTTCCTGATTAAGGATATATTTAACCATTGCGTCTGTTTGTGATTTTGAATATGAAAAAGCGCCATATCCCTCTTGCCACCGGAATTTCCCCAAGACTAATTTTTGCTTATTAATCCACTCGGAGGAATCCCCTTTAACTAATTGCATTAAATCAGATAATGACTGTTTGGGACTCATACCAAAAAACAAATGCAAATGATCGGGCATACTGTTTATGGCGAGTGCTTTATGTCCGTTGTTGTTTACAATAGCAATAATGTATTTATGTAATCTTTCTTTCCACGAACGTTAATCACCGCATCCCGACATTTGACAGCGAAGATGCATTGTATGTGGATTTGAGTATATGTATTTGACATATAGATATAAATTTAACAAGCGGTAGTGCCTACGGCACATTTAGTTTTATAGTGTTTTCATTTTTTACCAAGCGGTTGTCCCTATCGGGACAATCTGCGTAACATCACTTATTCAGTTTTACTGAACCTTTGAGGATACCTGTATATGTTTTATCGTCACTAAAAATTTCCACCGCTTTCTTCACTTCCTGATCGGAAGAAAGCGATGCTTCCTGTCTTCCTTTCTGATAATAATAACGCGACACCATTTCTTCTTTTAACAGTCCTTTAATTTCATCTTTGAACGTCTCAACATCTTCTTTTTTATTGTGCATCATTTTATTTTTTAAGGCATCATATTCAATTTTTATGGCATCATAATATTTTTCATTTTCAGCGTTAACTTTCAGGTCTTTCAGAGATTGTTCACTTTTTGTTGTGTAATCATAATCTTTATCCGAAATGAAAGATACAAAATCATTATACGTATCATCCGTTATAACAAAATCCTTCGCGGAAGTAATTGCAGGATGCAGATTTCTATACTTTGTCGCATAATCAAAAATCACATATTTTATAACGAGATTAGTGGCAATATTGCTATATTTATGTGGCGCCATATAAACATCAGGTTCAATTCCACCACCGTCATATACAATCCTTCCGGTTTTTGTTTTAAATGCCACCATCAAAGAATCGGGGATATTAGCAACACTGCCATCTTCGTTCTTCTGCGAATAGTCAATAGCCTGAATACATCTACCGCTCGGTATATAGTATTTTGCAACCGTTACTTTAAGTTTGGTGTTATAACTTAATGGGATCACGTTCTGTACAAGGCCTTTCCCATAGGTTCTTTCTCCGATAATAACACCACGGTCAAGGTCCTGAATAGCGCCGGTTACAATTTCCGATGCCGAAGCGCTGCCTCTGTCTACAAGGATCGCAAGTGGCATTTCTTTGTCTGTGACCGGATTCAGAGAACGGTGATAATTATTTTTGTCTTTCAATTTCCCCTTTGTACTTACTATCAAAACACCTTTTTCAACAAATATATTCACAATATTCACGGCTTCATTCAACAGTCCTCCTCCATTCCCTCGCAGATCAAGGATGCAGGATTTCATTCCCTGATCCTTCAGTTTCAGAAAAGCATCTTTTACTTCTTTACCGGCATTCTGGTAAAAGTTGTTTAGCTTGATGTAGCCTGTGTTTTGGTCAAGCATTCCATAATAAGAAATATTGTTGATTTTTATTTCAGCTCGTTCTATTGTTTTTTCAATCGGGTTAGGTTCCCCTTCACGTTTTATCAGAAGCTTTACAGTTGTTCCTGGCTGTCCGCGTAAAATGTTTGTAACATCGTCGGTTGATTTTCTTTTTGCTGATTTACCATTTACTTCAAGAATTAGATCACCTGCTTTTAAATCGTTTTTTTGTGCAGGAAATCCTTCGTAGGGGTCAGATATAACAACATAATCACCGTTTTTATGTATCAATGCCCCTATTCCACCATACCGGCCTGTGGTCATGAGTCTATAATCTTCCATCTCTGATTCGGGTATGAACGTTGTGTATGGATCAAGCGATTCAAGCATTGCATCAATAGCCGTCTTAACGAGTTCGCCGGGCCTGATCTCATCCACGTAATTATTGTTGAGTTCTCTGTATAGCGTAGCAAAAACGTCAAGATTCTTGGCTATTTCAAAATCGTTATCAATAAAACTGATAGAAAAAGCAGACACCACAACGAGAACAGCAGCGACAAACCATATTTTAATTCGTCTGAAAGAGAAACCTGATTGTTTCATATATAAAACCTTATTTGTTATTGTACTTAAAGTAGTTAGGTTTGCGAAAAATAATTCATGGCACAGGGTCGTAACCGCCACCGCCCCAGGGGCCACATGAAAGAAACCGTTTCAGCGTGAGGCATCCTCCCTTAAACGGGCCATGTTTCCTGATGGCTTCAATACCATACTGTGAGCAACTTGGGCTATAACGGCACGAAGCAGGAAGAATAGGCGAAATGGCCATTTGGTAAAAACGTATCAGCAGGATAAATATCTTACTTAACAGTATCTTCATTTTCCCTTACTAAACGTTGTAAAATTAAAATTATTTTAGATTCCATATTCCTGAAGGGAATTATTATTTTTCCTGTATACAGCAGCATAAAGGCATATTTTTCAGAAGAATTCTGCAATGCCTCATACAGGATATGTTTGTTCTTTCTGTATGCTTCGCGCATCAATCGCTTTATACGGTTACGGTCGACTGCTTTCCGGAAATTTCTGTCCGATACAGCCATCATCACCTTTGCGGGATACTTGCTTTCAAAATCAGCATGTACCCATAAAACTTTAAAAGGGGATACATAAAAATCGCAGCCCCTTTCAAAAAGTTTCTCTATTATTTTTTTCTCCGATAACCGTTCTTCTTTTTTAAACGTTTGCAATGTTTGTATCTGTTTGTTTCCGTTATAAGAAATTACGGGTCAATCATTTGCATTTTGATGCTTTTTCCAGGTATTGTTCCAGCGCCATTGTCATAGATGGTGCAACAGGAGTGGGGGCCTGGATATGCAGAGAAAGACCAGCCTCTTTTGCAGCATTGCATGTTGTAGAACCAAATGCAGCAATAAGGGTTTTACTCTGCTTAAAATCAGGATAATTATGGAACAACGATTTTATACCTGCAGGACTAAAGAACACGATCAAATCAAATTGCTTTATATTTATGTCGGACAAGTCGTTTGGAATAGTTTTATAAAAAATGATCCTTTTATAATTGAACTTATTCGCATCCAATAATTTTGGAACTTCCGCTTTTATAATATCGGAACTGGGAAGCAGGTAGCTCTCGTTTTTATGCTTCTTCATGACGTCAATCAGTTCGGGAAAATGCTGCCTGCCGTGAAATATCTTACGTTTTCTGTATAAAACGTATTTCTGCAGATAGAATGCAACGGATTCGGAAATACAGAAATATTTCATGGTATTGGGAACGGTCACCCTCATTTCTTTACATATCCTGAAATAATGATCAACCGAATTTTTGCTTGTAAAGATCACTGCAGAAAACCCCAGCAAGTTGATCCTGTCTTGCCTGAAATCTATAGATGGCACACCCTCTATCTTAAAAAGCTTGCGGAATAAAATCTTTAAATTGTATTTTTTTGCTAATTCGAGATATGGATCATTTTCCCTGTCAGGATGTGGTTGTGAAACCAGAACAGTTTTAATTTTCGGCATCAAAACAAATTTTACGGATAGAACAATTCAATATTATACTGCAAACGGGATAAACTATTTACTTTTAATCCCGCACATGCGGGACTGCCCCAAGCTAAAAACAAATACCATTGTCAGCTTCCCAAAACGTTGAAAATCTTTGCTAAAATAAATAGCGGCAAAATTTCCAGCGTGCAAAGATATAAAAATAAATAATACACAGAAATTTTTACACCATAAGTTACACAGACTACTCCACGGAACAGGCTGTAAACATACAGCAACACCAACAGTATTCCTCCCGCATAAATAATAGTTTCGGAATGAAGATATGACATAAGGACAATTACCGGAAGTAAGACAACACCGGCTATTTGCCCAAAAACATAAATATTTAATACATAGTTTGATGCTTCTTTTTTTGTCTTAAAAATAAATCCGCTAAAATTGAAGAGCCACATTTTAAAAAGATAGAACAACGAAACACCTGCAAGAATCTTAATAAAAAGCCAAAAACTCATCAATCCGGATGACGGAATACCAAAATAAAAGCCATATGTATTAAAAATAAACAGTGACAGGCACAGCAAAAAAGAGCTAAAAAGAAAAAGCGAAATCCTCTCACGAAAAAGTCCGCTATCCCTTGAAAGCTGGTTGAAAAGACGGTTTGAAAAAAAAGCTTTAACTATTTGTTGCATGCGTTTAAAATAACTGTATTGAGCAATAGCAAATAAAAAAAAGCATAAAACAATCAAAACTGATATCCAGCCGGGATTGATCACCTGTCTTTCTTTTGGAATAGCAGACCCTGGATGTAACAGATGTGTCGAAAATATTGATTTTTCAATGAATTTTGGTTTCTCTGCTTTAACCTGAATAATTCTGTTTGTAAGAAATACCGTATCGTCCTTTATTCTCAGTATGTTCGAAGGCGTCTCATCCTGCAGAAGAATAAAATTTCTAAACCACGTAAGGCTGTCTTTATAAAAATAATCCGGGTTATATGAAAAGCCGTCCCTGTGCATATGAATATTTGCGGACAAAGTTACGTCAAATATTTTTACTGCCTATTTTGAATTTCCTGATCAACTATCTAACCAGCATATATATAATTCATGCATATAATCAAAGCGCCTGTTAGTCAAATGAAAACATCTGCTTTCTGAAATAATTCAATAAAAAAGGGAAAAACATTTTGCAATAAGAAATATATTTAATAATATTGCACAAAAATTAACCTAAAAAAATGATACTATGAAAAATTTAAGAATCTTAATTATGGCCCTTGGCGCAGGGGTTTTTATGCTTACAATTCAAGGTTGTGCTATTATGCCTTCAGCAGCAGGAGTCGGCGTATTTTATACAGGTGTTAATACACCTGCTCCGGCTTTAGCAGTTGAATGCAGTGCTAATGTAAAGCCTGAAAAAATTGGCAAAGCTGAAGCTACTAATATTTTAGGACTTGTAGTTGTTGGCGATTGCAGTATTGAAGCTGCTATGAAAGCTGGTCAAATAACAAAAATTAATCATGTTGATTTCAGAACGGAAACAGTTCTGACGTTTTATGCAAAGAAAATTACAATTGTTTATGGTGAATAAATTGTAAATTCAATTGAAAAAGGGAGTAACATCGTCGTTTACTCCTTTTTTTATTATTTATCCTGTCATGAAAAAAAATATTCTTCACATAGTATTACCTATCCTTATTATAGCGCTCTTCTTTTTTGTGTTGGGCTGTGGACGATATGGTGGTGATTTGGAGTTTGCATACGAAGAACACATGAAATTAGATAAGGACGAAATTTTAATTAATCCTGTTACAAAAGACGTTAGTGATCAGTTTTATAAGTATTCGCATGTTAAAGGATCTGATATTGCATTAAATAAAACTACAAAAGGTAAAAATCTTTCTTTTATCAGCGTTTCTCTCAAATTAAAATTGGATTCTTTTAAACAACTACAAAACAGTGACACTTCTTTCATAAAAATTTACAAAAAAAATTATTTCGATGAAAAAGAGCAAAGAAAATACTACTCTTTTTTTTTAAAAAAAACAGATATGTTTATTTTTCGGACGATATACATGGAGCCGAAATATAACGATTTGATTGTATATGATATTTTAAACAAAGACTCTTTGAAAATTTTAAAATTATATCGATCAGAAACATATATTCTGAAAAAAATCATTAATTGAAAATTTTTGTGACTACTCAACAACCCAAACGGCAATAATAATAAGTTTTTATTAAAAATTCTACCACATAGACACAATAGAAACATAGAATAACACATAGTTGTACATACCGATAACACAAAAATATTTAGATGAACTTACCTATAAAGTTAATCTATGTGAAACCTATGTAACTATGATACTATGTGGTAAAAATACATTAGTACCAAATTGCTGAGTAGTAACAAAATTTTCAAAATTTCCTGATTATTTCATAATGCCTGTAATCCCTGCCAAATCTATAATACAGGAAAATCATTATTTTTTTCAAAAAAAGGCCATCGCATAATAATTAATTCTAAATTTGTTGCAGCGGAATAATCCGCAAAAAGGAGTATTTATTCTAAAAACATTTTAATATATATGAAAATTTTAGTTTTAAACTGCGGAAGCTCATCAATAAAATATCAATTGCTCAACATGGCAAATAATGCCGAGGTATTGGCAATAGGTTTATTGGAAAGAGTTGGAATTAAAGACAGTAAATTGAAACATAAGGCAAAAGGGAAAGAAGAATACAAGCTGGTTCAGGATGTTCCAAACCATGAAATCGGCGTCAATCTCATTTTAAAAACATTGATGCATCCCGAATACGGGGTGATTAAAAATGAAAAAGAGATTACTGCTGTTGGTCACAGAGTGGTTCATGGCGGTGAAAAATTCGTTGGAAGCGTTCGCATTACACGGGAAATGATAGATAAAATGGAGGAATGTATAGATCTGGCACCCTTGCATAATCCGGCAAATCTGAAAGGTATTTATGCGATGCAAAAACTTCTCCCTGGAGTTCCACAATGCGGAGTATTTGATACAGCGTTCCATGCCACGATGCCCGATTATGTATATATGTATGCATTACCTTATGAAATGTATGAAAAGCATAAAGTAAGAAGATATGGATTTCACGGTACAAGCCACAGATTTGTTTCAAAGAAAGCTTGTGAAATTTTAAATATAAAATACGAAAACCAAAAGATCATCACTTGTCATTTAGGAAACGGAGCTTCCATTGCTGCTATCAAAAATGGCAAATCCTTCGACACTTCAATGGGATTTACGCCCGTAGAAGGACTGATCATGGGAACCCGATGTGGGGATCTTGACATAGGCTTGTTATTGTTCCTGATGGAAAAAGAAAATATAAATACCAAAGAAGCCAATAATTTTATTAATAAAGTTAGTGGAATGATTGGTATTTCCGGTATCTCGTCCGACATGAGAGACATCTGGAAAGCTGCAGAAAAAGGCAATCACAGGGCAAAGCTGGCTATGGAAATGTATATTTACAGGATAAAAAAATATGTCGGCTCTTATGCCGCAGCTATGGGCGGAATAGATCTCGTTATTTTTACAGGCGGAATTGGCGAAAATGATTTTGATGTGAGAGCGGGCGTTTGCAAAGAAATGGAATTTCTTGGAATTGATTTTGATTTTGAAAAGAATCACGGATTAAAAGGTAAAGATACGATTCTTACAAAACCTGGTTCTAAAGTAAAAGTGATGATTGTTTCCACTAACGAAGAATTAGTTATCGCAATGGATACAATGGATATCATTTCAAATTGATCAACAAAGATACCATACAAAGCATCATCGAAACTTCGCGGATAGAGGAAGTGATAGGTGATTTTGTTACACTGAAAAAAAGAGGCGTTAACCTGATCGGGCTTTGTCCTTTTCACAATGAAAAAACTCCTTCCTTTACCGTTTCCGCACCCAAAGGCATTTACAAATGTTTTGGCTGCGGTAAGGCAGGCAATTCCGTTAATTTCCTGATGGAGCATGAGCATTTCTCTTATCCTGAAGCGCTGCGGTATCTTGCAAAAAAATATTTCATCGAAATTGAAGAAGAACGGGAAACTCCTGAACAGCAACAGGCGCTGAGCGAAAAAGAAAGCCTGATCAATGTAACGGCTTTTGCACAGCAGTATTTTTCAAAAACCTTACTCGAAACCGATGAAGGAAAAGCAATTGGGCTCAGCTATTTTAAAGAAAGAGGATTCGATGAAAACCCCATCGAAAAATTTCAACTCGGATATAGCCCTGAAGCGTGGGATGGGTTGACTAAAGCGGCTCTTGAAAACGGCTACAAAATAGAATACCTTGTAAACACAGGATTAACCATTTCGAAAGATAACCATTATTACGACCGGTTTCGTGAAAGGGTTATGTTCCCCATTCACAACCTTTCGGGAAGAGTGATCGGTTTTGGCGGAAGAACTCTTTCAACAGACAAGACCAAACCCAAATATGTTAATTCTCCTGAATCGGAAATATATCATAAAAGCAATGTGCTTTATGGGATTTTCTTTGCCAAGAGTTCTATTATCGCACACGACAACTGTTTCCTGGTGGAAGGTTACACCGATGTTATTTCGCTTCATCAGTCAGGAATTGAAAATGTTGTGGCATCTTCAGGCACATCGCTCACCACCGAGCAGATCAAACTGATCAGGCGTTATACTCCCAATATCACTATTCTTTATGATGGAGATGAAGCAGGAATAAAAGCATCATTCCGCGGAATTGATATGATACTCGGCGAGGGGATGAATGTTAAAATTGTTTTGTTCCCCGATGGCGAAGACCCCGATTCCTTTGTACAAAAAAACCGCCCAGCCGAGGTGCGCGATTTCATTCAACAACATGCTACCGACTTCATCATTTTTAAAACAACCCTCTTAGTTGGAGAAACAGCGAATGATCCTATAAAAAAAGCAGGGTTGATCAAGGAGATTATTGGCACTATCGCTTTGATTCCCGATGCCATCATTCGTTCTGTATATATACGGGAATGCGGAGCTATTATGAAAATGCGGGAGCAAACCCTTATCAACGAACTAAATAAACTACGCCGTAAAAATGCGCTGCAAAAATCTTCGGAAGTTGCCAGTGAGCAGGAAATTCCGGAGATCACCGAATTCACGGATGAGCCCCAGTCCGTAGCGGATGATACAAGTTCGGAAAGCCAGGAAAAAGGACTTATGAGCTTTATGCTTAATTATGGAAAACATACAATAAATGTTGATGCGGAGGATGAAGACGGCGAAAAAATCAGGACACAAACACGACTGGCAGATTTTATTATTAAGGAATTGAACCACGATAAAATAAACTTTCAGAATAAGGTTCTTCAATCTATATTTGATGAATATTCAAAACTTATTAATGAAGGCACTGTTCCTGATGCACAACATTTTGTTGATCACTCCGATCCGGTTATAAGCGCCATGGCAATTGAATTGGGTTTTAATTCTTACCAGCTAAGCAGTAACTGGAAAAAAAAGCACCGTATATCGGTTGACTCGGAAGAAACAGATTTTAAAAAATCAGTTCTGTCTTATATTTATAATTTGAAACTTAAAATAGTAGATAATATGATTACCGAAAATCTTGATGCATTGAAAAATGCAAAAGACGATGAGGATATCATCCTGCAGAATAAACATAATGCATTAATGAGAGCAAAAAAAGATTATGCGGAAAAACTTACAAGGATTGTTACCCGCTGATCTTATTATACTTTGCGCTGGATAAATTATTACATTTCTAATTTTGGTAATCGGTGAAAATATGTAATCGGTAATCAGTAAAAAAAGTGACTGATTACAGGCTACCGATTACCGATTACCTGTTTGAAAAATGTACAAATTTATCCTGTCTTTATTATATTTTATTTGTAATTCTTGATTTTCGTAACACGATATTGTAATTTTGCAAAATAAAAAAAGTAGAATATATGAAAGGAAACATGGGAACAGTGGACAGAATGATAAGAGCAGTACTTGCAATTGCTTTTGCTATTTTTATAATTACAGGTGTTATAAAAGGAATTGGAGCTATAATCCTTGGTGTATTTGCTTTTGTTTTTGCTCTTACAAGTATTCTTGGTTTCTGCCCCATATACCGCCTGCTTGGGATACATACCTTGCGCACAAAATCGGGCGCTGATGATTGAGTATTGTTTTTTAAGATGTCGGTTTTCTTTTTTTTTGGAAAAATTTTTTCAATATTAAAGCACAGTCATCGCAAAGTACGCCACCCCTGATTTCACATGAAGGATGCAGAATACCATTTGAGTATGTTGAATAACCTCTTTTCTTATCTTTTGCTCCATAAATAATTTTCCCGATTTGTGTCCAGTATGACGCTCCCGCACACATTACACATGGTTCTATGGTAACATAAAGAGTACATTCAGCAAGATATTTCGAACCAAGATAATTAGCTGCTGCAGTAAATGCCTGCATTTCGGCATGAGCGGTAACATCATTCAACCGCTCCGTATAATTGTGAGCTCTTGCGATGATCCTGTTTTCGCATACAATCACGGCGCCGATAGGCACTTCGCCGGCATCATAAGCTTTTTGTGCTTCTTTTAATGCTTCTTTCATAAAAGATTCATCGGAGAATACAGCGATCATATTTCATAGTATAAGTTAACATTATAAAATTAAATCAGTAACAAATTTAGCCAGGTGAAGAATAATAATTTTCTGCCTTTACAAAATTTGATGAATTACATTTGCTATAATTTTATTTTGTTCCATTCAAAATATTATTTCTAAATTTAAACAATTTTATATGCAAACAAAGATAAGTATTAATTTATTTTGTATAATTGCTTGCGGATTTCTGAAAAATCAGCATAGTAGAGTATTAAAGTTTAGGTAAACGGTTTATTGTTTGCCGGCCGGCAGAAGACAACCGGTTTAGTTCAAAAAAGAATAATCATTAAAAATACATAAAATGGCAACTGCAAAAACAACAAGTGTTCCTAAGGAAAATTTGAAAAGCCTTGATTACCATATCAAGAATGTTTTACTTGGTAACAGGCGGTTTGAGAATGTGTACCAGTCGCTTACGCGCATGATACTCAACGACCGTCAAAAAATGGAAAAGGTAACGGTAAATGGCCGGTATACTTATGATTTTAAGGTATTCCGGCAAGGCTCCAAACATATTATCGGCATGTATGATGAAATAAACAGCTTTGTTTCCTTTGTGAAAGATGCTGCCGAAGGCGGTTCTTCGAAAGAAATGGCGTTTATCCTGATAGGAGAGCCGGGCAACGGAAAAACCTTTTTTGTTGACCACCTGAGCGCGTTGTACCGGAATTTTATTTCGCAGCAGGAAAACAGGCGCTACACTTTCCGTTTTATCAATCTTGACAAGATAGGCGGTTATGGTAAGATACAGCAAATTGAATCACAGACGTATGAAGATCCGATGATACTTGCTATGAATCTTTTTGAAGAAAAGAATGATAATATAAAATACTTGTCGGACGCCGGTTTTAAGGATAAACAAGTAGAAGAGCTTTACAAAAATTACCGTCCGCTGGGTTCATGTACATATTACATCCTGAGCCAGATCAGGAAATATTGTGATAACAATATTGAAAAAATAAAAGACTTTGTTGAAGTGGCTGCTGTTCCCGTGAGCGAATCAAGAGGCACTATCACCGGGAAATATGCTGCAAAAGATAAAATAACATCTTCTGCTACCGACCTGATAGGAGAAGAATCCATTACAAGGCTATTACATATTACCGAAACTGATCATCCTTACCGTTTCGATCTCCGAAGAGGCGCATTGTCAAGAGTTGCGGGAGGCGGGATACACTTTGCCGATGAAATTTTCAAGAATAAACGCGACCTTGTGCAGGTTTATCTTGGCGTGATTCAAAACAGAACTATCGAAATTGAAGGATACAAATGGCCGTTAGATACATTGATCGTTGCTACCAGCAACAACTCCGAATTTGCGCGATTCCTTGAAGAAAAAGAACAAGCGCCTATTGTTGACAGGTGTCGTCTTACATACATGTCGCACAACACAAATTACAAACTACAGCAGGAACTGACATTCTATGCAATTGGTAACAGGGATAAAACAACATTCACTAACGAGAAACTTCATATCGATCCAAATCTTAATTATGCTATTTCGGTGGCGGTGGTGCTTACAAGAATGCCTGCATCCGATAAACTTACTCCTGTTGAAATGATGAAGCTTGCAACGGGTGATGTGGCCGGAGAAAAGAGCATCAAAACATTGAGCGAAGTGATCAGCGACCTGAACAACGATCCTGATATTACCAAGCGTTTCGGGCAGAAAGGACTTGGGCACCGAAACCTCGGGCGCACATTGCAGGTCTTGCTCGAACGGTCCGAAACACAGGAAGGCAAGTGCATGTATGCAGGAGATGTTTTCAAAGCTCTGGAGACAGTAATTCTTGATTATGTCCAGGATCCAAACGACAGGACAAAATATTTCAACGACAGCAAGATTGCAAAAGAGCTGTACAGGAAAAATGTGATGACTACCATATTCAATGCATACATGGACGAGCCTCATGCTGTTGAAAAAGATGTAATGAGTTATGTGAACATGATTATTGGTATTGATGCCAAAAACCTTGGCAGGGACAAGATATGGACATACCAGGATCCGCAGACAGGAAAACTCGTCCCATTAAAGATTGATGAAACTTTTATTAACAGTGTAGAAGAACGTATAGGACTGAAAAATGATGAACAGAAACAAAGTTTCAGGACCACGATCACCAAGATATACGGGCAGAAGATGATGAAAGATCCGACCTATAATTTTATGGACAACAATGAACTTGTAAAGGCAGTAACAGATGTTCGTCTTAAATCGGATATTGCCGGAGCAGGAAGCCTTGTGGGAGCCTTGTCGAACAGGACAAACGAAGAAAATCAGAAACTATACAGCAGGATGGTAGATACTATGATCAGAAAGCTTGGGTATTGCACCACCTGCGCTGAAAAAACCATTGAATATTTCTGCACACATGATGATGCTAATTAATTTACTCTCGTTTCTTTACAAACGCAAAAAATAAAATGATAAAAGAGAAAAATAAATCAACGAGCAGACGAACAAACAAACGCTCATCAAAAGCAGGGGAAAAAACTGCCAAGAGGAAAATGCCGAATAAGTTGACAATTGCAAACGAACCAGAAGTTTTATATCGCAACTTCACACAACGTACAAACAAAACCGTTGACGAGAGTTGGGATTTTAGAAAATCAAACACAAAAGAATTCACTCATTGTTTTCATCCCTACCCTGCAATGATGATTCCGCAAGTTGCAAGAAGAATCATCAAGAACTACGGCAACAAATCCAAAATATTATTTGATCCATATTGCGGAACAGGAACTTCGTTAGTTGAAGCAAATCTCATTGGATTAAACGCAATTGGAACGGACATCAACCCACTTGCACGACTTATCGCTTCAGCGAAAACAACTAAGACAGATATTCAAGTTTTGGATTTATTCCTTTACGACTTTATGAATTACTTTTTTTCAATCAATTTTCGGATTGAGAAAGTAAAATCAGTAATTATTCCTGAAATCAAAAACATTGATTTTTGGTTTTCCAAAACCGTTCAGCAAAAGTTGGGAGTGATACTTGGTTACATTGAAAACATCAACGATGTTTCTATCAAAAATTTTTTCAAAGTTGCATTTAGCGAAACAGTTCGTGAAACTTCATTCGTAAAACAAGGAGAGTTCAAATTAGTTAGAAACAAAAACTTCAAAGACAGACAAGAACCCGATGTGTTCGGAGTGATGATTACCAAACTATCTCGGAACAAGAAAGGACTGATTGAATTTGAAAAGACCTGCAAAAACGGTTCACAAACATTAGTTCATAGTTTCAACACAGTTGAAACTATACCGAGAGAAATCATCAAAGAAAATTCAGTTGACATTATCGTTACTTCTCCTCCTTATGGAGATTCGCGGACAACAGTAGCATACGGACAGTATTCAAGATTGGCAAATGAGTGGCTTGGTTACAAAGACGCAAATCAAGTTGACAACATTCTCATGGGAGGCGAAAGACGAAAACATATTCACACTTTCAAGAGTGATGTGTTAAATGATGTGATTTGGGCAATTCAGAAAGAGGACAAAGAACGAGTGAGAGATGTAATTTCCTTCTATGAGGATTATGAAAAATCAATCAGCCATGTTTCAACAACATTGAAGAAAGGCAGTTTTGCTTGCTATGTTGTGGGCAACAGGACAGTGAAAGGTGTGAACATTCCGACAGATGAAATCACAGCTCAACTTTTTGAAGAAAATAATTTCACTCACATAGAAACTATTGTAAGAAATATTCCTAACAAAAGAATGCCTTCAAAAAACAGTCCTTCAAATATTGTTGGTGCAACTGCATCAACAATGAAGAATGAGTTTATTGTTGTGTGTCAAAAAAAATAAAAATGAGATTAGCAGAAATAGTTAAACGACTTGAAACATTAAAGAATAAAGGATTTATTCCGACACCACGAAAGGGACCAACTGGCGTTGGACATTGCTTTGAGCAAGAGTTAGGAGCAAGTGAATCTAACATTCCTATTCCCGATGTTGGCGGTAGAGTTGAACTAAAAGGAACAAGGAGAAAATCAAATTCATTGATTACGCTTTTCACTTTCAATAGAGCAGTTTGGTTAATGAAACAAAAAGACCTCATTAATAAATACGGTTACAAGGATGAAGACGGCAGACAAGCACTTTACAGCACAGTAAGTAACAGAACACCAAACGCACAAGGTTTCTATATTAAACTTGATGCGAAGAAAAATTTAATCATACTCAAACACAAAGATTCGGACTTAAACTTCGCTGAATGGAGCACTTATGTTTTAGCTGGCAAATTCATGACGAAGATGGACAGAATTATTTTGGGCTTTGCTGACAACAAAGACATTGACGGAAAAGAACATTTTCATTTCACCGAAGCAGTTTTGCTTGAACACCCGACACCTGAAAAGTTTTTAGAAGCGTTTAATAAAAGTGAAATGCTTCTTGATTTAAGAATGCATTTGAAAGAATCTGGAGCAGTTAGAAATCACGGAACAGGTTTCAGAATTTCAGAAAAAATTTGATGCTTCTGTATTCTAAGAAAAAGAAATTGATATAACGTCAACGCATTTGAAAAACATATTTTTCAACAACAATGTCAGAAAATATTTTAAAAATATAAATAATAAAAATAATGTTTTTGAGGTCGCATTTTGTGACCTCAAGATGAATAATAATGTAAATTATGACTGACAATAAAATCCATACAATACCAGATGAAAACATTATTAATAAAATCTATCTCGTAAGAGGGCAAAAAGTAATGCTTGATATGGATCTTGCTGAACTTTACGGAGTGGAAACAAAAGTATTAAAACAAGCCGTTAAACGTAATATAGAAAGGTTTCCCGAAGATTTTATGTTTGAAATAACATCTAAAGAATTTCAAAACTTGAGGTCACAAATTGTGACCTCAAGTTGGGGTGGCGTTCGGTATTTCCCTATGGCTTTTACAGACCTTGGCGTTCCTCAGTTATCTACAGTATTAAAAAGCAAAAGAGCTATTATGGTGAATCTTCAAATTATGCGTGTTTTTAATAAAATGCAGAAGATGTTGTTAAATTACAAAGAAATTTTATTAAAAATTGAAAAAATTGAAAATCAACTGATGAAGCAGAACGATAAGTTATATAAACATGATGCAGATATTCAGTTAATTTTTAAAGCATTAAAGCAGTTACTTGCGCTTCCGGAACAACCGAGAAAGCGTATCGGATATAAAACCACTAACGAAAACGAATAAATATTTTTCTTTCTCAATAACTAGTGAAAAAAAATCAAAAAACATATAACCAATTTAATAAGCAAGGCCTCTCACCCGAACATCGCGAAATGATTGAGCGGGAGTTGAATTATTATAACAGAAAGAAAGAAAGAGATAAAACGGCTAACAAGAAAAGCCTTGAAATTACAGGCTTATACGACAAAACAGACCTTGCCCTTTTTATTGGCGCTATTAATAAAATAAATCCTGCATTATCTTTACAAACACTTGACGACCTGCTGAAACGCGATAAAAAGCGGGAAGAAGACGGCTTTCCCAGAAGAATAAGAATAGGAAAATTTATTAAACCGGGCAAAGATAAAAAAGAACAGATTGTTGTAGTTCCAACCACCACAGAACCGAAATTTTATCATGATAATTCGATAACGGAAAAAGAAGATGAAACAGGTGGTTCGGGTGGTGGCGAAGAAGGCGAAGTGCTTGGCGAACAGCAGATAGAACCTACAGGGGGCGAAGGTGAAGGTACTGGTGCAGGGCAGGGTGAAGGCGCAGAGCATGATATCTCGTCCGATGCTTTTGATATCGGGAAAATTCTTTCGGAAAAGTTTGAACTTCCCAATCTGAAAATAAAAGGAAAGAAAGTTTCGCACACAAAATTCCAGTATGACCTTACAGATAAGAATCGGGGATTCGGACAGTTACTGGATAAAAAAGATTCGCTTAAAAAAATTCTCGAAACAAATATTTTATTAGGAAACATCAGCGAGACAAATGATTTTTCAACGGAAGACCTTGTGGTAAATCCACGGGATAAGATTTATCGCATCATGTCGAGAGAAAAAGATTTTGAAGCGCAGGCGGTAGTTTTTTTCATCCGCGATTATTCCGGTTCCATGCAGGGAAAACCTACTGAGGTGGTGGTTACCCAGCATCTGCTGATATACAGCTGGCTTATGTACCAATATCAGAACAACGTCCAGGTGAGGTTTATTTTGCACGATACGGATGCTAAAGAAGTGAAAGATTTTTACACCTATTACAAATCAGCAGTAGCAGGCGGTACAAGTGTTGCGGTATCTTATGATTTTGTTGCAAATATCATCGAAAAAGAACAATTGGCAAGGGATAACAACATTTATATTTTCCATGGCACCGACGGTGACGACTGGGAAGAAACCGGCGAAAATGCCATTGCTGCTATTAAAAAAATGCTGCCTGGTATAAGCAGAATGGGTATAACGGTAGCAAAAAATGCATGGACAACAGAGGATAAACCAACTGTCGTTGAGAATTATATTTCGGAGTCCGGCTTGCTAAAAGAGAAAACAGAATTAATTAAAATGGATGCATTTCCCGCCGAGGAAGCTACGGAAGACAGGATAATTGAAGGGATAAGGAAGTTGATAAGCTAAATTATTAGATAATTAAACACATGAAAAAAATAATTTTACTTTTCGTAGCAATTAGTTCTTTATGCTTTTTAAGCAAAATATCCAATGCTCAATCCCCCGACTGGCTCTGGGCAAAAAGCGTGGGTGGAGTGTATAATGAGAAGGTGAATTCCGTTGCGGTGGATGTTTCAGGGAATATTTATGTGGCAGGAGATTTTACAAGTGACACCCTTATTTTTGGCTCCACTACTTTAACGAATGCGAGTTATGATGATTTTCCTGATATATTTCTTGCGAAATACGATGCCAATGGAAATGTGCTTTGGGCAAAAAGCGCAGGAGGCAAGTTTGGTGATGAGGCAAATTCTGTTGCAGTGGATGCTTCAGGGAATATTTATGTGACAGGAGATTTTGAAAGTCCCACCATCACCTTTGACTCCACTACTTTGACTAATGCTGGTTTCAATGATATTTTTCTTACGAAGTATGATGCCAATGGGAATGTGCTCTGGGCAAAAAGCGCAGGAGGCAAGTTTGGTGATGAGGCAAATTCCGTTGCGGTGGATGCTTCAGGGAATATTTATGTGGCGGGAAATATTTCAACTCCTACCTTCACCTTTGACTCCATTACTTCTACTTTGGAGGAAGATATGTTCTCTGATAACATTTTTCTTGCGAAATACGATGCCAATGGAAATGTTCTCTGGGAAAAAAGCGTGGGAGGAGAGGGTGAAGATTATGCGTCTTCCGTTGCGGTGGACGTTTCAGGGAATATTTATGTTTCAGGAGATTTTGAAAGTGGCGCCCTCACCTTTGGCTCCACTACTTTGGTAAATACGTCTGAGAGTCATGTTGATATATTTCTTGCTAAATACGATGCCAATGGGAATGTGCTTTGGGCAAAAAGCGCAGGAGGCAAGGGTGATGATGAGGCAAATTCTGTTGCAGTGGATGCTTCAGGGAATATTTATGTGACAGGAGATTTTAAAAGTCCCACCATCACCTTTAGCTCCACTACTTTTTCAAATCCAGAGGTGTATTCCATTGTTATGAATGTTTGGGGGTATACGTATTGTAAAATAAGTAATAATGCAGATTTGTTTCTTGCGAAATACGATGCTAATGGAAATGTGCTCTGGGCAAAAAGCGCAGGTAGCAAAGGTGATGATGTAGCAAAATCAGTTGCTGTGGATGCTTCAGGGAATACTTATTTGGTAGGATATTTTTCAAGTCATACTCTCACCTTTGGATCTGTTACTTTGACGAATGCTGATAATGCAGGCCCTATTGATATATCTGTTATGAGCAATGCTAATGCACGCGTGTTCCGGACAAATGATATATTTCTTGCAAAATACGATGCCAATGGAAATGTGCTTTGGGCAAAAAGCGCAGGAGGTACGGATGATGTGGTGCAATGGGCAAAAAGCGCAGGAGGTACGGATGATGATGTGGCGCAATCAGTCGCAGTGGATGTTTCAGGTAATACTTATGTTGCAGGAAAATTTCAGAGTCCCACCCTCACCATTGGCTATGATACTTTGACGAATGCGGGTTCTTTTGATATTTTTCTTGTTAAATCAGGCAGCGATGGCGATACTGGAATAAATGATTTGAGTAAATCATCAAACAATTCGGTTTCCCAAAATACATATAGAAATAATATTAATACCCCCTTCAAACCAGATAAACAGGCAGCAGATAAAAATCTTATTGTTTTAAATGAATTTTTAATTACTGAAAACTCTGTTGGTTATGCCTATCTTGGACAGACTTTTAAAGAGGTCAAAAATGCTTATAAAAATTTTAAAATTACACGTTTTTCCAATAGTGGTGCGTATTATCGTGAATATTTAATATCAAAGAATGGTATAGATTACTTGTCTGTTTCAAATTCAGAATATTCTGATGGCTATGACACTATTTACAGTATTACAGCTTTGTCTGACAAGTACTCAACAAAAGAGGGTATTCACCCCAAATCGACCGTAGGAAAGTTGAAATCAGTATATCCGGCAATGATGATAAGAAACAGCACTATGTATTGCGACTATGAATCTTGTGAGCCGGAGAATAGCAATATAATTTATGAATTTATCGATTATGGTAAAGGACACGTTGGCAACTATGACAAGTCAGATGGATTATCAACTGATATTTTCGACACGACAAGATTAATTACTGATATAAAGGTCGAGAACCACCAATAGATGGAGGATTGATGTGAAAAAGTTTGTTAAGGAGTAAAAAAATATGAGTTATAAGGCATAAGAGATAGAAGTAAAGAAGTTTGTGAAAAATTAGTAAAAAGTAGAAAGTTCATAAAGTAAAAAGTTATAAAATAATTTATGAAGATAGAAAGATTTGAGGATATTATAGCTTGGCAAAAGGCGAAGGAAATGGCGATTGTAATTTATAGAGATTTTGCCGAAAGCAAAGATTTTGGTTTCAAAGATCAGATACAACGAGCCGGAGTATCAGTAATGAATAATATAGCCGAAGGCTTTGAAAGAAAAACAAATAATGAATTTAAGCAGTTTCTTTTTATAGCAAAAGGTTCATGCGGGGAAGTCCGTTCAATGCTCTACCTCGCAAAAGAATTAAATAAAATTTCAGAAAGCAATTTTAACAAACTATTTATTCTTGCAGAAGAAATATCTAAAATTATTTCAGGCTTCATCAAAACTTTATGAACTTTCAACTTTATAAACTTTTAACTTTATAAACTTTTAACTTATAAATTTTACAGCATTAGATAAAATGTACCTCATCGACCAACATACAAAAAAAATCATGGAAGAATGCAAGGAAAGAGCGCGTGCAGCGGGGCTTTCCTTCGGTAATGAAACGTTGGAATACATTGTAACTAACAGGGATCTGATCAATCTTTCACCAAAAAATATGATCCCGTCGTTATATGATTACTGGGTGCATGATGTGGAAGTGCTGAAAGAACAGGGAAAATACAAGCTGTACCCCAATAACCCTTACGAAACGGTAATAAATTCAAGGGCTCCTATTTCCTTTTACAACGATAACAATCCTGACTGGCTCAACATCATGATATTTTATCATGTGCTGGCGCATATCGATTTTTTTCAAAATAACATACTTTTTGAAAACACATGGAAAGATGATTTTGTAGGAATGGCGCTGGCTGACAAGCGGCTCATAGAAAATTTGCGCAGCCAACATGGCCGGTGGGTGGACTATGTTATTGAATTCAGCCGTAGTATTGATAATGTAACAGGCTATTTCAGGGAGCTTCCAAAGCATAGTTCCTGCATGGAAATGAACCCTTCGGTGAAGCTTGCTTTTTATTTCGATGTTTTCTTACAGGAAATACTACACGCCAAACAGCATCTGATCTTCAAAGAAATTGACAGATTTAACAGCATCGGAACGAACAATCCCGAAGTAGTCGAATCGGTTTTCTTTTCCGAAGTTAGGGTAAAATATCCTGAATTCCAGGCAAAGTTTGACAATTATGTGGAGGCTGAGCATGAATCCGCTGATATCATGGATTTCATCTGCAAACATTCACCTTTCCTGAAAAAAGATCAAAACAAGTGGATGCAGTCTGTGATGACAATTGTCCGCAACACTTCGCTTTATTTCAGTCCTCAGATCAGGACCAAGATCATGAACGAAGGCTGGGCGAGTTACTGGCACGACGAATTGTTCAGGAAGGACAAAAGAATCAGTGGGCATGAAGTGGATTATGCAAAAGTAAATGCCGGCGTAACTTCAATTTCACGAATAGGACTGAACCCGTATGCTATAGGGATGCGACTTATCCAGCATGTGGAGGACCTTGCCGAAGAAGGCAGGATAGACTATAATTTCCAGAAATTAGACAATGTGGAAGAACGGGAAAATTATAATAAAAAGACAGGAAAAGGCAAAGAAGCGATTTTCCAGCTTCGCAAAAATTTCAGTGATTTTATGCTGATTAACACCTTTGTTGACCAGGATTTTATGAGTGAGCATAATTTGTTTACGGTTGGAAAAAGAATAAATGCCGAAAAAGGTGTTTACGAATATTATATCAAAAGCAGGAAAGCTGCAGATTACAGGGATATGATGCTCGAATCCATGTATCATCCGCCATTGATCAAAATAGATTTTAAAAAAACCGATGAGGAAAACCTTTATCTGACGCATATTTTTGAAAAGAAACAAATATATAAACCTTACATTCCCGATACGCTGCTTGGTATTGAATTTTTATGGGGCGGGCAGGTGCAGCTCGAAACTACTGAAATAGTGAAAGAGGAAGCCGGTGATACGGAAAAACCGGTATTTACGTACAATAAAGTTCTGTACACCATGAGAAACAAGAAGATCACCAAAACCAATATTTGATATCACAAACTTATAAGATATTGATTAGTGTTACGCGCAAATTCAATAGAAAATAGATGATAGAAAATAGAAAATATAAAAAAGTAAATAATCAGTCTTGCTGGTGGATAACATCGAAACTCAAAAGAAAATGGAGCTCAATATTTTCTCTTTTCTCTGTGCTATTTGCTATTTGATATTCTGAAAAAGTATCGTTTTTTCACCATTAATGTTACATTATGGCTGTTAAGAAAAAGATCATAAAAACCCTTTCTGAGCTTGAGATCAGAGGCAAACGGCTGGAGGCATTGATAAAGCTGACCAACAGCATGCGTGATATGGAAAAGCGCGACTATGTTCATTTCAATGATTTCCTTCACATGGCCTCGGAAGAACCTGAACTTATCTTCAGGGATATCTTCCGGTACTTTCACGACATGATGCATTACTATGTTCCCGAAGGAGTTGATGAATATGGCGATTCGGAACATTCCGCCGGTTTTGTTCATTACGATTTTTCAAAATTGTTTGTAGCCGGCTGCGATGATCCTTTCTTTGCCGACCAGCTCTTTTCCAACAGGCTGATGAATCTGATGGAGGAATTTAAAAAAGGCGTACAGAACAATCACATATATCTTTTTGAAGGTCCTCCCGGTAGTGGAAAAAGCACTTTCCTGAATAACCTGCTTCAGAAGTTTGAAGCATATAACAAAACGAAGGAAGGGATTATGTATAAAAGTATATGGCGGCTGGATATTAAAAAGCTCGAGGGATACAGGCCTGCGGAGAAACGAGAACCACCATCTGCAGATTCTTCGCAGAGTGATAACGAAATCAAACGTTTTATTGATATCGCCTGCCCTTCCAATGATCATCCGATCCTTCAGATACCAAAAGAATATCGAAAAGATTTTCTTGAAGAACTGATCCCCAGTAAAGCGTTTAAGAAACAACTCTTTAATTCTAAAGAGTATCGCTGGGTACTAAAAGATAAACCATGCAGTATTTGCAGTTCAATTTATAACATACTGCTCGACAAGCTGGGTGAGCCTCTTGAGGTTTTTAACATGCTGCATGCACGAAATATCAATTTTGACAGGCAGTTTGGAAGAGGTATCAGTATTTTCAACCCGGAAGATGAGAATTACAAAGAATCTATAAAAGATCCCACATTGCAAAACCTTTTAAATTCATTACTTAAAAGCGATGAAGTACGCTATGTGTATTCGCATCTGGCAAATACTAACAATGGAGTGTTTGCCCTGATGGATATAAAAGAAAATAATATCAAACGACTTATTGATCTTCACGGAATCATCAGCGATGGCGTTCACAAAGTGGAAATGGTGGAAGAAAGGATCAAGTCAATATTTGTAGGGCTTGTAAATCCTGAAGATAAGGTGCATTATGAAAATGTGAAGTCGTTTCAAGACAGGATCATTCATGTCAACATCTCGTATATCTTAGATTACGAAACAGAAGTTGCCATTTATATTAATAAGTTTGGAGAAGAAATTAAAAAGAAATTTCTGCCGCGGGTGCTGGAAAATTTTGCCAAGATCATCATCTCTACCCGCCTCGAACCTTATTCGCCGACGATCACAAACTGGCTAAAAAATATTGATATTTACGGCAAATACCTTGACGAAAACCAGCTTTTATTGAAAATGGAGCTTTACAAGGGTATTATTCCCGATTGGCTTACAGAAGAGGATTTAAAGAATTTTACAAAACAGGTAAGAAAAGATCTTGTTGAAGAATCAGAACTCGAAGGTGGCAAAGGTCTTTCGGGCAGACAGTCGTTAACGCTGTTCAATATGTTTTACACGAAATATGCAGAGGGAGACAAACTGATTACAATGGATATGCTCAGGGAATTGTTTGCGGAAAACGAAAAACTGAATGAACTGATACCCAATGGTTTCATCGATTCACTAGAGGATATGTACGATTACGATGTGTTGCAGGAAGTGAAAGAATCAATTTATGATTATAGTGAAAAACAAATATCACGCGACATTCTCAATTATTTGTATTGTATTAATTTTGAAGAAGAAACAACAGAAAAATGTATATATACGGGCGATACAATTGAAATTACAGAAGAATATTTTAAAAATTTCGAAGCATTATTTCTTGGCGCACTTAGTACTTCTGCCGAACGACGCGAATTTCGTAAAGATGTTCACAACGAATATGTAACATACACATTATCTTATGAGATTAAAAATCTGAAAAAAGATATAAAAGAGACAAAACAATATTCTTTCCTTTTCGAAAAATATACACGCAATCTGAAAGAAAATGCGCTTTCGTCGTATTCGCAGAATGATAATTTCAGAAGAGCGCTGCTCGATTTCGGGACATCAGGCTTTGCCTCATACCATAACCAGACAAAGAAAACTATTTCCAGAATGATAAATAATCTGAAATGCAAATTTGGCTATACTATTGAAGGCGCAAGGCAGGTGGGACTTTATGTGATTGACAAAAAATTGGATAAGAAATATCAGTAATTTCAAATAAGAAAAATTTTCCGTTTTTTGATGTGGTGGTTGTGCAACGGCTATCGTTGTTGCATACAAGGCGTTATTTTTGTTTAATCTTTCAAATTCAACAGTTCGGTAATTTTTTTTAATATTCCGATTATAAGGAGATTGCTTCGCTACGCTCGCAATGACGGGAAGTGCTGTCGTCATTGCGAATCCGACAAAGGAGGATGAAGCAATCTCGAAAAATTACCGAAGTATTGAAATTACATCCCAAGATGTTTAAACGCTTCATATACTAAAAAAGCAGGCCAAACTATTGCTTTTAGAAATCCAAGTACCCCCATCCAAAAGCCGGTGGCTTGGGAAATAAAATAAACGACAGCTCCAATAAAACCTAAACCATAAACAGCGCCCGAAGGGCCACAATTAGATACTCCTTTTTTCATGTTTTTTCCTCCTTATTTTTAAATTTTATAATTCAATCTGGTAATCTGTTATTGCTTCTGCTGCGACTTTCTGAAAGCATTTCCGAGACGATCGAGACCCTCTGAGCAAGTGCGGTTTGGCAGGTAAGCTTCGATAAATACAAGTTTGTCTTTCTCGCTGATGGCGGTTTTCATGGCCTGTTCCAGTTCTTCCTCAGTAGTCACCCTGATACCGGTAACAAAGGATCCGTCGCCAAACACTCCGGGCAGTTTTGCGTACTGCCACATCTGGATATCGTTATACATTCCATCCTGATGGAGACGCCTTTCGATCAAATAGCCATCGTTGTTGATGATTACAATCAGCGCCGGGCAGCGTTCCCTGATTAGGGTCGAAACCTCCTGTGCGGTCATCTGAAAGGCGCCATCGCCGGAAAGGACAACCGGTCGTTTCCCGGGGCGTGCCATTGCAACACCCACAGCAGCAGGGGTACAGAAACCGATGGAGCAATAATAGGCTTGGACAATATAATTTTCGGCTTCTTCAATATGGAATTCTGGGGTTGCGCAGAAAGCGTCGCCGGGTTCCGATAGAAGGATCATGTTGTCGTCGAGATAATAGTTCAGACATGCATAAAGGCGTGGTGCTGTCAGCATACACGAAGGCTCAGGTACGAAAGTTTGCCTGGGACGATACGATTCAGCAGGGTGAGAAGCAAGGTAAGAACGGGGCTGAACTGCCAGGGTAAGTTCACGGATGAAATCTCTGAGTTGCACTTGATGATAAAAATGGCTGCCTATGCGGACTTGACCTCCGCCAACAGTTATCATCCGCCGGTTGTCGAGGTTGATACTGAACAAACCTGTATCGAGATCCGTCATCCAGGCTCCGAGCGACAGCAGGCAGTCGGAATCCTCTACCTGATGGCGTACTGTTTCTTTACTCCAGCCACCTTGATAGATGCCGGAAAACTGAGGATGAAGTTCCGGTATTACCGATTTGCTGCTGAGCATGGTTACGAAGGGAACTTCGCTTGTTTCAATCAGCCGTAACGTTTCGTTCCCGAGCCCGAATCTTAGCAGCTCCACTCCGGCAAGTATCATGGGACTTGCCGACTTGTTAAGCAACTCGACAGCTTCCCTGACGCACTCTGCCAAACTATCAGGATTGGAAGTTAATGGCAAGGCAGTAAGAAGCTCCCCGGGCGCATGACATGGAGCATGGGTAATATCGGCAGGAAGTTCGATGTAAGCAGGGAGCTTCAGGGTGATGCAATTCCGGATCACACGGTCAATCTCCTCAGGGGCGGTATTGGGATCGATCAAAAGGGCAGCATCGGCAGTAATTTTCCTGAAGATGTCAAGCTGCAAGTAGTAATTGGAAACGAGGTGATGCACCATGGCTCCCGCTTCCCTTCGCCGTGCCGGCGGGGCGCCGTTGATAATGATCACGGGAACATGCTCTGCATAGGCTCCTGCCACAGCATTAATAATACTCAATCCTCCCACACCGTATGTGACAACTGCAGCACCAATGCCGTTCAGACGGGCATAGCCGTCGGCTGCGTAACCGGCATTTAACTCGTTACAATTTCCTACCCATTTAATGGGACTATCCATAACATCGTCTAGGAAATCCAGGTTATAATCTCCGGGAACCCCGAAAAGGTGCTTAATACCGATCTCCTGCAAACGATGAAGGAGATAACGTGAAACGGTGTACGGTTCATTCATAATCCTTTGTCTTATTTAAGTTATTAATGCTTGCCCTAACGAATCATTTACATATCTTGTATTGTTGTTTGACTTTTAAAGATTATAGGTATACCCTTCTGTTGTCCTCATTATACAGTTTAGAATTTGTATTCAAGTCCAATGTAACTGCAAGGAATAAAAGAATTCAGCATCAAAAAAAATCCACTCGTTGAACCTATTCCAAGTCCACCGAATAAATGAATGTTTTTGTAAAAATTAAAATCTGCTCCGAGTGTCCCCGTATTTTCAATGATTATTTTTTTTCGTTCTGTCGAAATGGGAGGACCTAATTGATATTCTTTATATTTAACTTGATAGATTGAAAAATTAAATTGGCTGAAAAATCTTAACTTTTTTTTCTGATCATTGAAGAAATACCTGTAACCTAAATTAAAGCCAAAAGAATTTGGTTTGTAAATAATGTCAGCAATAGGAGTTGGTTGAAAAATAAAAGAAAATTCCGGCCCAAAATATAAATTATGATTATTATACTCAATAGAAAATACAGGTGTATGATGTGCTACTCTATAATTATAATAAAAAGTGTAACGAGCAGAAAATTGTAGAATTCTTTTGATAGTATCTTGACTATACGATTTATTTGAAATGGAAATTAATCCAATAACAAAGAGCAATAATATTTTTCGTCTATTCATTAGTTAAGAATTATTTTATCCGAAACCGATTTATCTCCAAAAGTTCCTTTAAGAAAATAAATTCCTTTTGGCAGATGCGATATATCAATGTTCAAAGTCTTTTCCGCTATTCGGCGGTTACCTTCTTTAACTATATGTTTTAAACCATCTTTAAGAACGATAATATTTTCTGTTGGCAGATAACCATCCTCAATAATACTATCCATTACAGCAAAAAATCTATCTGGCTTAATTGAAATCATTGCTTTAATTGCATCAGATTCTTTTTTCTGAGGTACAGTTCTGAAGTTTTTCAAGTCTAAATTTAAGTCTTTTACTTCTATCTGTGATGTTGTTGGCATGTTAGATTAATTTTTATTCGTTAAAGTTCATCAAATATAAACCGATTTAAGCAAGGCACAAATTTTTTTTTCTTAGGTTGGCTTTGCAAGCTCTTTTAAAAACTTTGGTTTCAGCGTGGGTTTGTGCTGCGTTTAAAAGTGCTTCCAAAAAAAGTAAAGGTAAAATATTTTTAATGTTACTTATAGTCTTTGATTTATAGTCAACAAATTAAGACTTTTATAAAATGAATGTAAAAGTAAAAATTGGTCAAAGAATAAAGCACCTACGCGAAGTAAAACAAATGGCTCAAAAGGATTTGGCTTATGCGGCTGATTTAGATAGAAGTTACATCGCAAGTATTGAAAATGGCCAACGCAATGTTTCGATTGTTAATATTGAAAAAATTGTGATAGCTCTAGGTTTAACACTAAAAGATTTTTTTAACGATGGCGAATTTGACAACACTACAAACCGCACTAAATGAAATTAAGCGGTCAATTGAAACTGCAATAAAGTCGGCTGGTACAGAAGGCAAAAACAATCTTATAAGAAGTCAGAAGCCTATAAAACTTTTACACGAGGTTGTCAAAACCGAATTAATAAGAAACAAAATTAACGCTGATTTAATTAATCCACCCTTAGGTCTGTCAAACGGTGAATTATCGCTTGCAGGTTTTTTCAAAAAAAAAGATCAGGATATTTGTGTAATTCCAAATAATGCTAAACAGAAAAAAGAAACGCTAAATTTTCAGGGAATTCTATACGGACAAGAGGATAAATACGGATTTGATTTAACTGAAAAATCGCTCTCAATAAATATTCGTAGTCAATTAAGTAGTTCTTCCAAAAACTTTGATACACTTTATGAAAGGACCTTTGCAGAAGCATTGAATTTACATTTACGTTGTCCCAAGATGGTTTTAGGTGAATTTTATATGATTGCTGTTAATGAATATGATAGCGTGGGAGCAAACAAAAAAGAAATTAAATTCAGAAACATAAAAGGTATTTCGAAACATATTGAAAAATATTTGCTTTCATTTGCTGCCGTTAATAGCCGTCAATCCATAACTACCGACCATTTCAAATATGAAAGAGTTTGTTTACTGATTGTAGATTTTAGTCAAAAAGTTCCCGAAGTTTATAATACGGATGCCGAATTAAAGGCAGATAATTTATTACCCGATAATTCCATAGCTACAATCAAAAACTTGAACTTTCCAAGTTTTGCAGCGGATTTACTCAAAATCTATTCGGCAAGATTTGGAACAGGGAAGTTTAAATGATATTTTTCTGTAAGATAAAAATCAATTTCTTGTTTGTCATTAATTGAACGGAGTGTTTCGATTTCTTCCTCCGAAAATTCAGGTATCGTAAAGTTTTCAATAAAGTTTTTTTGGTAACAAGGATAACCGCCCTCAATGGAAACACTAGTTTTGCATACATAATAATGCATTAGACAGGAGTTCAATATTTTTTGAACCACATCAATATTTTCAACTTTCGAAATGGGATTTACAATTTCGGTAAATAAAGAATTTGTCTGTTGTTCTCTAAAGAAAATACCATAACCATTTGTGAAAAAAGCATCTTTTTCTGTAATGTTTAAAAATCTTGGAAATTGGCTGAATGTTGGATTAAGAATTTTTTTACCCGATTTTGTTAAACCTTGTGTTCTGCCCCAAGCAAAGAAAGGGTCAAATTTTACTTTACCTTTATCTCTTGAAAGTAAATTTTCTTTTTCTGTAAGTAAATATTCGTAACACTTCGGAAATTTCTTTTTGAATTCTTTTTCTGAAATTGCAATAGCTACACCGTTTTTAACGGTATAAGGAAAAATAATTTTTCTGGTATTCTTTTCTACTTCTTCTTGCGATTTAAAATCAGATATTTTGTAAACAGATTTTGTAGCTTTTTTTTCTATTTCAAAAACTCCGTTTTCAGTTGATTTTATATAATAACCGTTTTTTTCAAAGCTCCCATCAATGAAAAAAACATCATCTTTAAGCGTTGCAATGCCTACACAAATATCAAATAGTTTTCCTATTGGAGTACCATTATTTTCAAGAATTTTAATGTTTATTTGTTCGTCCGATTTTAGTAAACGCCATTTTTTAAAATTTAGGTTTTTTATATAATTCGGCGAACCATTTGCTTTGGATAAAAACTCTTCGGGGCTATAATCATCAGTTATTCTGTCAAATGTAATAGTTTCGTTTTCTCGCTTGTTTAAAAATGTCAGAGCAGTATAAGTTTGTGCATCAAAAACCTTTTTATGGCTAAAATCTATAATTCTTGAAACACACTTTTTTTGCTGGAAATATTTACGAATTGCTTCACCTGCTAATGAAGTGAAATAGTTGTTAGGAGTTATATAACCAAGTTTCCCCGTTGGTTTAAGTAATTTATATCCAAGTTCAAAAAATGCAAAATATAAATTGAATGTTCCCCCCTCAATGGTTGTCCAATGTTTAACTAAATATTCTCTGTTATCGTCTGAAAGGTCTTGAAATTTCACATATGGTGGATTGCCAACAATATTGTCAAATTGCAAAGTCCAATTAGCTTTTAAACTGTCTTGATGAAATAAATTAAAGTCGCTATATTCCAATATTTCACCGTATTGTAAAGCATAAATTGATAGTATAAGTTTTGTTCTGTGTATATTGTATCCAAGTATATCAGAACCAAAAATATTTTCTTGAATTATTTTTTTTATGGATTTGTTAAATGTCTTTTTATAATAGTCTGTCAAGCCAACTAAAAAAGCACCACAACCGCAACTTGGGTCAAGATTACTGTCCGTTTTTTTAGGTTGAATTTCGTTTATTATGTAATCTATTATGTAATCGGGAGTAAAAAATGCCCCGTTAAATTTTCTGTCTGTGACAGGGATGATAAGTTCAAGGTAATTTTCAAGTTCTTTTATTGTCCCAATTTGTAACAATGATGTGTCAAAATAAAGTTGCGGAACTTGTTCGAAATATTTGAAATAGTCTGTAAGTATTGGGCTTTTACTAAAGTTAAGTTTATTATTTGTCAGGTAGGAGTATACTAAATGTTGTTCAAGCCTTGTCAGGTCGTGAGTTTTAATAAGATCATTTAGTATTGCTTTTTTTATCATATTAATGTTTGACTTTGAGTAACAAAAGTAAACATAAAATTCCGTTCTGTCAATCACTTTTGGAAAATATTTTTTCACAAACACCAAACACCTTAATACTTAAAATTCCAGATAAATAAAAGCTTGCGCCTGCGAACTGTAAACCTGGTAAATGATGATAAACGCAATAATCACCACCACTGTTTTCAATGTCCAGTGAAGCTTTGTAAAACCATTCAGCAGGACAGTGTTCCACCTGAAAGGCGTATAATGCAGCAGTAATCCGAAAATCAGAACGAGGAAAGGATATATATATAAACTTATCCATTGCCAGGCAAGACTGAAATTAAGACTTGTAAATATTTTTTCATATATTTTCAAAGCAGATGTTACATCTTTAGCGCGGAATATAATAAACGAGAAACACAAAAAATGGAACGTGATGAATATGCTGATAAACCTGTATATTGCCATGTTTACTTTTTTCTTCAGCCTGTTTCTGATTTTATTTGTCAGTATATCATAAGCCATTGCGATACCATGCAATCCGCCCCAGATAATAAATGTAAGTTTTGCGCCATGCCAGAAACCACAGATGATAAATGTAATCATCACTGCAATCATAGCTCCAAAACTTTGCCAATTTCTCAGTTTCAGCGACATGGGAGTAAACAGGTAATCTCTCAGCCATGCAGAAAGTGTAATATGCCAGCGCCTCCAGAAGTCGGTAACATTTATTGCAGACAAAGGTTTGTTGAAATTAGGCATGATGGAAAAGCCCAGCAAACAGGCGATCCCAATAACTATATCCGTATATCCTGAGAAGTCAAAATAAAGTTGTACAGTGTAACCATAGCTTGCCATTAAACTTTCGAATCCTGAAAAATATGTTGGCGCGTCAAATACCCTGTCAACAAAATTTCCTGCAAGAAAATCAGCAATGAATATTTTTTTAAAAGCGCCGCTCATGATCAGGAAAAAGCCTTTGCCAACAAGCTCTTTATTGATCAGTAATTTGTTTCTTATCTGAGGTAAAAGATCAGCAGCTTTGGAAATAGGCCCTGATAGAATGTTTGGGAAAAACGAAACATACAGCACATAATTAATATAATTATTTTCAGGCGCTTCAATTGTTTTCCTGTAAAGGTCAAAAATATACGTCAGTGTTTTGAAAACGAAGAACGAAATTCCGATCGGAAGAATAATATTCAGAACTACAGGATCCTGTATCCCAGTAATGTTTGCATAAGTTTGTAGAAAAAAATTTGTGTATTTGAAATAGATCAGGCAGCCCAGGTCAATGAGTAACGAAAGCAGCAATAACCATGTTTTTCCGTTTTTTTTCTTTGTATAAAATATTCCTTTCCCTATAAAAAAATCTGTTGTCGAAATTATAAGCAAAAGGACAACTGCTGCGCCACTCACCTTGTAATAAAAATACAGGCTAAAGAGCAAAAGCATAGTATTCCTTGCTTTTACGTTTCTGAAAGCTACAGTGTATAGTCCATAAAATACAGAAAACAAAGTGAAGAACAATACTGAATTGAACAGCAGCGGATGATCGCGATTGTAAACAAGGGCATGTATAAATTCCGACATTTCTTTTGTTCTATTTAGTTGCTTGTATATAAAGTCGTAGATACTGATTTAAGAACAAGGATTAACGAGTTTAGATTTCAGATTTTCAGTTATTTCTAAAATCATCATTCGTTAATCGATATTCGATATTCAAAATATTGAACATTATATACAGGCACTATTTACTGATAATTAACACCATTCCAAGTTTTAGTGCATCACTTGTAAGTCCGTTCAATTTTTTGATCTGATTAACAGTTACTCCGTACTTTTTTGATATATCCCATAAGTTATCGCCGTTAATAACTGTATGTTTAACTGTTCCTTTTGTTGTGCTTGCAGGTTGTGTTATCTGTTGTTTTACCAGTGTCTGTGTTTTTACAGGCATCTGTGCCCCGTGATAGGCCTGTGTAGTTGCCTGCGTTCCGGTATCATACGTTAATTTTTGTTTGTAAATAACCAAAGTTTTCCCTGCAGCAATGGATGTTCCTTGGAGCCCATTCCATAATTTAAGTTGTTTTATGGTAACTTTATATTTCTTTGCAATAGATCCAAGATTGTCGCCCGATTTTATTTTGTAGTAATAGGTTTCGGTCTTCCACACCTGGGTTAGCTCTTTTATGGCTGAAGTTGTAACATCTGTATCCTTGATTTCAGGAAGATTTTTAGTTGCTAATTGCACAGTTATCTTCGTAGTATCCTGAAAATCTTTTGTTGCAATAAGCGATTTCATTCCGGGCTTTATCAGCGACATGTAGTAAGAATTTAAAAGGGCATTAAGAAACAATTCTCCTCTTAAAAAATAACCGGAAAAAGTAAGATGCACCTTGTCGTAACATGCCAGTTTATTCTTTCGCCAGTTTACCATAGAGTATTGCCCGCCGCTCACATAATAATAATCATAAAAAGCACATCCTTTGCGGAATGCTATTTCTCTCATCAGTGCGGCGTACGTTTTACAGTTAGCTTCATCCCAATAACGGTAATACACGTCCTGTCCGTCAGAAAGAATAACAGATGCATCGGGTGATGCTCTTTGTATGATATCAATAATATTCGACAGATCTTTTTCTATTTGTTCTTTGTTAAAAGCCACTTTATAAAAATCATTTAACCCAATATCTACCACAACAAGATCGGGTTTGAGCTCAGAAAGCTGGTACAATAAAAGATTTTCTTTCAAAATACTTTTAAGTCCGGCGCCATTTATTCCAACACTGTTATACAGCACGCCTTTGTCTTCGCTGGTTTCCAGAAGCAATCCGTAGCACTCAAAATAATTCTGAACAGAGTCGGTTTTATTCACAAAGAACTCGATAGTATCGCTTGCCGCAGGGAGTTTAATTTCTATATACAGCCTGTCATTAAAAGCATTACAATCAATATACAAAGGCGCACTAAGTCCGGAGGCTTTTAGCTTCAGGTTAAAACTTTCGGACGAACGTTTACAGTATAACTTCAACACATTACAATTGCTTTTCAACGCTCCTTTATTGAATATAATCTTAAAACTGGCAGAACTATCTTCAGTATGTATTGTTGCTCCTGTAATCCCCATATCATACGCAGGCAAAGGCTGAACATTCCTGGAATAATCCCATTCGCCCTTGCATGATGTTTTATAATCGTAAGCAGCATGTGTTGCTGCAGCGGCATACGGAAAAACGAAACCCCTTCCGCCTTCATTCATAATGTCCTGCATCTCGTTTCGGATGTAACCGGTAAAAATATCAGCCTGTACATGCGAATCGCCGATGTGCAACACTTTCAACTTGCGCGAAGGTGTTTGTTTTATTTTGTCAAACAGGCTGCCTATTGATGAATAATCATTCCATTCAATGTAATTCTGATTGTAACGGATAAAAGGATAAATTTTGTTATACGTGATCAGGCGCTTAATATACTGAGGGTAAGTTATTGAATCGGAATTATACTTTTTTTCATGTAACTGCATGGAAGTAACTCCTGTAAAAGCACAGAAACCGCATAGCAAAATAACGCCAGCTAAGTAAAACATAAAACTTTTTTTCAGCATCCCATGTATCATGAATTTTCTTTTTTCCTTTGTCTGAATTTATATTGATTGAATTCTATCATCAGAGCGTTGAATAATTCTTTCCCGATGACTTTTTGTCCATTATTAGTAAAATGTCCATCGTGCGAAGCAAGACCTTTATTTGTCCATGTGAGAATGGAATTAGCACCGCCCATTACTTCAAACAAATCCCAGAATGCACATCCGGCTTTGAGTGCAGCCCTTTTCTGTGCATCCCTGATTTTCGGAATATACGGATAAGAACTATATGTGCCATTGTACATGGCAGCCATATCACCTGCTCCTATCACTAATATACTGATATCGGGAGCTGCATTTTTAAACCTGGAAAAAAGACTTGAATACATTTGCTCCAGGTATTCTAATTTCTTGTCGCTGGTTACATAAGGAACAGCATTATTGCCATATTGAAATATCACAAGCCGCACATTTAGTTTTTTAAGCTGTGTTGCCAGGTATTCCGGATCAATAAGCAATAAGCCGTCTCCTGAATGCCCACGTATTGCATAATTATCAACCTGAACGCCATTTGCCCCCTCAATCAGTAATCCGTAAAAATCAGGACTGATATCACCCAAAAATTCCAATTTAAAACTTCTCACTGATGGAGAAAAATCAAGCTTATGCAAGACAAAGCCTTCTACAGGATTTAATGTATCCGTTAATATTTTTTCATTATTTATCTGATTATATATGTTCATCAGGCATTTTGCCGATGAGCGTCCATACATCAGAAAGGCATTGCTGTACCTTACATTCGTGCCAAGTGTAATGCCAACGGTAGCATTATAAAATACTGTTTGTGTGTTGAGTTCGGTCGCAGGGTTGACTTTTTCATTATCGTCAATATTGTTGTTTCCGTTTTTTAAAACAGAATATTTTGAAAATTTATATACGTTTCCCGAAAGGCCATAATACCCGCAACCATATCTATTATGAAAGACATTGTATCGAATCCAGTTGGGACTTGAATTGCGGGCAAAGTTTACATTATCTGCAATATCATCAAATGGCACAAAGCCAATGCCGCTGCCACCG
>Ga0247841_10002696_pt1 | contig 34684 bp, 33 predicted proteins | sample LaCruzMarch2015__2_FD_192410 | JGI IMG/M metagenome (GOLD analysis project Ga0247841, IMG submission 192410) | Freshwater microbial communities from meromictic Lake La Cruz, Castile-La Mancha, Spain - LaCruzMarch2015_18m | ecosystem: Environmental > Aquatic > Freshwater > Lake | place: Spain...
GATGGTCTTAAAGGAGGTACGGGTGGCGCAGGGGGCATGAGGCCTATTGCCATAATTGTGATCGATAAGGAAGGGGTACGCATAGAGCCGATTAAAAGCAGTGTGGCTGCAGCTATCGAAAAGCTGGGTGAAAAGGTGCCGGGCGTGGTCGAAAAGATTGCTGATCGGTGGGGTGAACGCAAGAAGGAGCAGTGATCTTTGACCCTGCTTCTTATAGCGCTTTCAATCGCCTTTCTTCTATTCCTGCTGCTGATGCTCCCGCTGGCAATTGAACTGTCGGCGAGCTTCCACGGCAACGCTGTCTTCAGCATGCGGATCAAATACTTTTTCGGGCTTTTTTCGTGGAAATTATCAACGGGGCACACAGGGAGAGATAGACCTGCCGAAGAGGCGGAGAAAGTAGAAAGCCCTTACGGGGTATCTCGCTATGTGGAGGTTTCACGGGTGAAGGGTCTCGGCGGTAGGGTCAAACGCCTGGTCGAAAACTTGGCTCGCTGGACGAAGGTGCAGTCCATTCAATCTGATCTAAGGGTAAGCCTTGGAGACGACTACTACACAGGTATGCTGGCAGGGCTGTTGATACCGCTGGTCCTGTATTTAAACCAGAGGTTCGACGGCGCCATCTTGATCCAGCCTTCTTTTGAGGAAGACCTGTTTCTGGAGGGGGATATATCGGGTGATTTGCGGGTCCGGCCCCTGCAGGTGCTGGTACCCTGCCTGGACTTTGCGCTCTCTCAGGAGTGCAGACAGGCACGCTTGGTTATGGCTGGAGGCCAATGCAAAAGGAAATAGTACGCTGCGAAAAGACGCGGGAGATAATGGGATGGAAGCTGACTCCCGTGGTGAGATCTATCATAACCTGGGTAGAGATCGGGGGAACCGTCTCATACTATGCATCTGTACAGCCGCTATACCTCCTGATTGAAGACCATTTGGACATACGGGCGTTCAGAACTACCGGGGAGGAGATCACTTTCCAGCAGTTGTGCTCTGAATATCCTGCGATCAGGGAAGATCTTGTTGAGGGCTTCCCTGCTCTTCTGGCGCCGGGACATTAGCGATGGCCACAGCGGTCTGCCTCCTGTAGCGAGGCTTTCTTCTGGAGTATTTGCGCAGTCCCGTGGTCCAGAGGGAAGTGAAGAACTTGCTGTCGAGCTGGTGTAAGAAGTCGGCGGAATTTATCAGGTCCCGTGATGCGGCGTTTTCGAAATAGGCCACTTCCACGTGCTTGCCCATATTCTTAACCGTCTGCACCGTGTAATTGAAGTCCGAGTCCCCGCTGACCAGCACGGCCGTATCGTATGTATTGTTGGCGGCAAAATACAGCAGGTCGGTGGCCAGCATTACATCTATACCGCGCTCAACAGGTATGCCCTGGGAAAGTTTGGTCGTGCCCAGCCTAAGTTCCAGGTAGGGAGTCTTGCGCAGTGTCTCCAAAAACTCTTGCTGCTCACGCGACCCCTCGGACCGCTGGCTGGACTCCTGCAGTACATTGTAGTAGTAAGTTCTGATGAGCTGCCTGCTGCCGCAAAGCTTTTTTGTGAATTCGCCGAAGTTAAGGTCGAAACGTTTGAAATTGTTTTTCAGGGAATGATAAAGGTTGCTGCCATCAATAAATATGGCCACTCTTTCGTTCATTTAGTACTCCTCTTGATATTACCCCGCCCCCGTAAGAATAACGCGGTGAAATATACATAAATATAAATTATTGTCTGTAGCTATTATACTTGAATTCTGCAGCGAGTGTATATCAGGGCAGCGACGGTGATGATTTATCGGTCCTGGCCCAGAGCCTCTGGCCGTCCGTAATATATTCGACATTACCGTGAATGGCGGTGACAAAGATATCTCCGCGTTGCACTTTATTCAATAGCCGTTCGAGAGCCTCTTTGTTGGGATGCCCGAACCGGTTGACCGCTCCGGCAGAGATAACGGCGGATGCAGGATCAACGATAGCCAGGAAATCATCCGAGCTCGATCCCTTGCTTCCGTGATGAGCGACTTTAAGGACGTCGCTCTGCAGGCCGGCCCTGTTATCGGCCAGGTATCGTTCGGCCTCGATGCCTATATCTGAGCAAAGCAGGAAACTCACGTCTCTGTAAGAAACCCTGATAACGATTGAGTTATTGTTTGCATCGTCGTCCGTGCCTTTAAAGGGTTCGCGCGGTGGGTTAAGCACCATCAAATTCACGCCGCTGCCTGTGTCTATTTGGTTTCCGAGAGATAAAGTGCTTACAGCGACTTGCCTGACTACTGCGGTTTCCATGATTTCACTCGGTAATACGGTGTTGCTGGAGGAAGGTGGAATCCCCAATTTATCTATTTTATACCGCTTTAACAGCTCCAGTGATCCGGCTATATGGTCGGATTGAAGCTGTGTAAGGATGAGCATATCGATGTGCCTGTCCCAGAAGGGCAGTCTTTTGCCAAGTTGAACGCAGGCTGAGGCCGGATCGGGGCCGGAGTCGACTAATATGTTCTGACCGTCCGGCGTCCTGATCAATATACACTCGCCCTGTCCCACATCCAGTACGCTGACGTGGAGCTTCCCGTCCGGAAGCATGGAGCAGGCGGTCCATACCAGGATATTGCCTGCCAGCAGGAAGATCAGGGCGGGGTAAACGATCGGTTTAAGCCTGGTTAGCTCGAAGTCAGTGACCGCCTGCCATATTTTGGAGTGAAGTGATTTGATCAGATTCCAGACGTGCTGCCTGTATCTAAGGCAAATGAGTATGATGCCCAGTGCGATATAGTAGAGAATAGCCTGCCATGGTTGTAAGGCGATATCGCGTATGTAGGCGACGGGCACAGAGCTGAATATCTGCACTACCAGTAAAAAGTAGGACAGGAACAACCAGGCGATCCATCCGAAAACTATCCCCAGCGGCGGCCAGGCCAGGCCTGCAGCGGCGGTGATCAGGGCAGTGATGATGATGCCCGGGAATGATGGCATGGCGAAGAAAGTGGCTGGCGCGCTGACCAGTGAAAAAGAATGAAAATTGAGCGCAGTCAACGGCCAGGTGGCTAATATAGCAGCCAGCGTCGTTGCGAAGCTGATGATAACGATTTTTTTCAGCCATAATAGAAACCTGCTTTGCCCGGGCAGTCCATGCGGGCTGCTGAATGCAATTAAGTAGGGGGCTATCAGGATCAGGCCGAGCATAGAGAGGAAACTTAATTGGAAGCTGGTATCCCACAGAACGCCGGGGTCTACCGCGGTCATAAGCGCAGCTGCCAGAACAAGGGCCGCTAGGCCGTTGCGCTGCCTGCCCAGCAGTTCTGCCGTGAGGAAAACGCTTCCCATTATCGCTGCACGCACCATGGTCGAGGGCATGCCGGTTAATATCGTGTAAAGCCAGATGAAGCCCAGCGATATCCAGAAATAAGCCTTGTTTTTTCTGCCGAAAAGCCATATGGATAAAGCCAGGACCATTCCCAGAAGTATTGTCAGGTTCATACCGGAGATTGCAATCAGGTGTGTGGTGCCTGTCATATAGAAGGACTGCAAAAGGTCGAAGGGGAGGCTCCCGCGCAGTCCCAGCAGGATTGCCCTCGCCAGCGAGCCCTGCGGTTCCGGCAGGCATAACGACAGGCTGTTAGACAGTGTGCTGCGAAGGCCATAGATCCAGGCCAGCGGTTGAAACCCTTTACCCGTGGCGATTACGTTTGCGGAGGGATAGTTCATGACCGAATAAATACCCTTGTTTTTCAGGTAACTGCGGTAGTCGAAATCATCGAATTGTTGGGGAGTCAGTAGCTTGCCGCTTAATTGAAGCATGTCGCCGTATTGAAAAGACCTGTAGAACGGTAACCTGACCAGCACACCCCCTGATATTGGTAAGGTGGTGTCAGAGGCGCGGATGCTGCTTGCAGAAAATTTAAACTCGACTGAGGAGCCTCTTACCTCAGGTTCATCGTCGATGATGCCTTCGAGCAGGATATTGCCCTTCTCATTGTAGTACTGCGCCTGATTGCTGTTCAGCGGCTGTTGAGACAATTGATAGACCATGGCGCCGGCTGGCAACGCAAGCAGGCACAAAGCCACTATGGCCAGGGACCTGCGGTGGTTAGGCATCAGGAAGAACAACGGGACAACCAATAGTGGGAGCGCCAGCAGCCAGGCGGGGATGAGAAAAATTGAGCCGGCCAGTATGCCGGCTAACCATGCGGTGCTGACGTACAACAGGGGCATAGCGGTTTATTCCCCTAAGGAGACAAAACCTCGCAGATTATCGACTACTGACTTGCCGAAGCCCTTGATTTTTGAAAGGTCATCCACGCTGCGAAAGGGGCCGTTTTTAATACGGTAATCGACGATCTGCGCGGCTTTGCCCTCGCCTATACCGGGCAAGGCCTGAAGCAGCCAGGTCTCCGCGTGGTTGAGGTCGACCTTCTGCGGCGGGGTGCTCTCACCTTTTGCCGGCACATATATAGAAATAGCGCCGAGGTCCGCATTGTCCGAAACACCTGCCGCCGAAACAAGCGCTGTCAACGTATCTCCGGGTTGAGCTGCATAAATGCCGGGGCGGGCCACGCTGCCGCTTACGTATACATCGCCGCTGACATCTGCCTGCCTGGAGTCGCTCAGGATAATCTCAGTGGGCTGGAGGTTGGAAAAGCGGATGCCGAAAAATACTATACCGGTGATGAGGCAGGCTATTAAAAATGCTGCTATAATAAGCCACATTTTCTCGCGTATACCCGTCATCAACTTCCCCTCCTCACGTATAATTAAGATATTGGCAGCGGTAGAATTGTAACATATATGGAAAACATCAAAACGATTACGGTAAACAAAAAGGCTTACCATGATTATCATATCGTGGAAAGCTACGAGGCCGGCATAGCGCTCAAAGGATCGGAGATCAAGTCCATCAGGATGGGCCGGGTCAACATACGAGACGCCTATGCCAGGCCGGAGAAGGGCGAGCTATGGCTGCATAACTCGCATATATCCGCTTACCAGGCGGGCGGATTCAATACCCATGAGCCCGACCGCCGGCGCAAGCTTCTAATGCATCGCAACCAGATAGCCGAGCTGGAGCAGACGGCCAACCAGAAGGGTTTGACTCTGATACCACTGCGGATATATATTAAGAACGGGATCGCCAAACTGGAGATAGGAGTCGGCAGAGGTAAAAAACAATACGACAAGCGCGATACTATCGCCAGGCGCGAGACCGACCGTGAGGTTGAGCGGGCTATGAAATCAGGGTCCCGCAAAGCACGTTAACAACCAAATATTTGTGGGGGCGCGTGGCTTCGACAGGGAAGAGCCCACAGTACGGCAGGCCGAGGCGCCATCTACCTCGTTAATCAGGTGGCGAAACACAACTGCCAACGAAGCAGTTCCAGTAGCAGCCTAACTAGGCAGCTCGTCCAACCTTTCCTCGTCCCGGTGGGATTGGATTGGGCGACGAAATGCCGGGATGCAACGGTCCCGATGCTGATGAGGACTGGCCAAGATTAATCAGCTGGCCCGCTTAAACTCCGCCTGCAGAGGCTGAGCGGGTGAGCTTAAAGAGCAGACTAAGCCTGTAGAAGTGCTGGCAACTTTTTTCTGGACGGGGAGTTCGACCCTCCCTCGCCTCCACCAGTAAATTATTAAGCTAAAATTAAAAAGATTTTGGTTTTTTTATATCTAAGAGGTCAGTTGTCAGAGCCTCGGTCTTCCCGTTCACTTATTTGTGCAGATAACCAGAGCCAAATTAGCAGAAACGTAATGAAGATAATCTAACACCCTGCCTGCTAATAATTTTTTCCAGCCAGCATTTCCATTAATATCCAGTCTAACATTGGTACAGGACCGGTTCATGGGGGGCATTTCACCGCCATCATACTATAGAATTTCGCTTTAAGCCTGCATATTAGCGACTCTACGAAAATGATATCCATAAATTGCCAGGGTAACTGAAAGTGGAAAGAGCCTTGGCCTTTTAAATAGAGTCCAGACAAGCAATTTCCAATAATGACGTCTACCCTTTTCCAAAATTCCGAGCTGCCAAAATGACATAAAAAGAGCATTTACATGCTCCTTCCGAATTCTGCCCAAGTTAGTCGGGGCAGGACGGTATTCACGCAGAAAAGTCTTAACACGTTTATAATAATGTTTTGGAGAATATATTGTTCGCACTACTTTCTTGTAACCGTCCAAGAGAATATTAAAATCTATCCTGGGAGAGAAATTCATGGAATAATCTGTATTGTCTCCACTAGGTTTGCAGTTGATACGATTTTCGCTCTTTAGTCGCTTATACAGCTTCGTTCCCATAGGAGCTTGCAGCAGTCCCACCATGGCCGTGGAAATCCCGCTATTTTGTATAAAATCGATCATATCCTGGAATATCGATTGTTTGTCGTTATCGAATCCAACTATAAAACCACCCTGCACCTCAAGTCCCAAGTTCTGAAGTTTTTTAACGGCAGCTGTCAGGTCGCGTCTCAGGTTCTGTGATTTTCCGCATTCCGTAAGACTATCCTCATTTGGGCTTTCAATGCCAATGAATACCTGAGTAAAATTTGCTGCTACCATCAGGTATATAAGTTCATCATCATCGGCAAGATTGATAGAGGTTTGAATATTAAACGAGAATGGGAAGTTATTCTGTCTAGACCACATCCAAATAGCAGGCAATATCTCAGATTTCAATTTATTTTTATTGCCAATAAAGTTGTCGTCGACAATAAAAACGCTACTTGTCCACCCTGCTAAACGCAGGGCATCTAACTCATATAGCACCTGCATTTTGCTTTTGGTTCTGGGCGTATGTCCATTAAGTACAACGATATCGCAGAATTCGCAGTCAAAGGGGCAACCACGGGAGTATTGAATTGCCATAGATGAGTATTGCTTCATGTCTAAAAGTTCCCACCTTGGTAATGGCGTGGTGACAATATCAGCAAATTGATCAGACGCGTATATACGTTTTGCGCAATTATTTTCAAGGTCAGCAAGGAACTGGGGGAGTGTTATTTCGGCATCATTAAGTACGAGATGATCCACGCTGGGGAACTCTTCATAGTACGCAGTGAATAACGGCCCGCCGGCGACTGTGCGCACTCCCAAAATTTTACATAGTTTAAGAACTTTATTAGCCGAGTCTTTTTGAACAATCATACCACCGACAAATACCATGTCAGCCCATAGTATGTCCCTCGCCCTCAATTTTGAAACATTCATGTCGACCAGTTTAGTTTTGAAAGCGTTAGGAAGCATCGATGCTACCGTTAGAAGACCAAGTGGAGGAAATGCTGCCTTCTTTGAAACGAATCTCAGAGCATGTTTAAAGCTCCAAAACGTATTCGGAAATTCAGGGTTCACAAGCAATATTTTCATTTTCTTTTAATTCACCTCATCAATTGTAAAGCGACTAATATAGTACGATAGTAAATAAATTCATCATATGTATGTGAAAACACAGCTATTTACCGTAGCGTTTTATCGAGATCGTGACAGTAGAGAATTTGAATTTGCATATCTACATACGAGCCGATATGCAAATTGAACAGCAACGGCAAGAAGCTGTATCTGCAAGCTATGAATTAAATTGCAGAAATCACCTGTATTTTGTAGTGCCCAATATGGAAACGTTATAACAATCAAAATGATTCTATAATTCCTCAACCACATGCCACAGGGCCTTTTCCAGAGTATCCGGACGCGGTATCCAATATTTTTTACTATCAAAATCCCAGAAATTAATATACCGTTTAAAAAATGACCAAGGTTCGATGCAACCTTCAGGAGCAAGGACACCCTTCCTATCAATCTCTCCATTAATAAGCATTTCTGCACCAATAGCAAGAGCGACACCTGTTACACCAATCATATCGCCGCGAGGCGCACCTCTAGGTCCACAGGTGTATCTTATTTTTTTACCGTCTTTTTTGCCGAGCGCGCTGGCAGCAATACCCCACTTCAGAGGACCATGGTCTTGAGGGAAAGGTGGACGCTTCTGTAATCTTTTAAAAGTTTCCTCGGCGAACATTGCAACTGCTTCCTCAAAGGCAAGCTGTTTGTCCCTTATCCTGGCCCCAAGCGCGATTGCAGTGTCCAGTTCCTCCTGTTCCATGCCGCAAAGGTTACACGCGCCCTTAATACCCTTGATAAAGCGTGGCAATGTCACAGGTTCAGGGTGTCCGATATAATAGAAAAAAGCTTTTCCGTTAGGAAAACTCACTTCCTCTCCGTCCTGTAAAGGCACGACTTCAACGTATTTTCCATCACGATACAAAGGGATCTTCCATGTAGCGCAATAGACCAGATGCTCGATTGCTCCCACCCCCGCTTCTGTCTTCAATAACTCGAATAACTCTTTAGTAAAAGCTGTACCCGGTCTACGAATACCGCCAGCGATACCCCAAGCAGTCTGTATGTATTCAGTTTCGTCCAATTGGTCAGCGGCATATCGGGCAAGAATATTATCCACTCCCGGACCGGCTCCCATACCCACGATAACAGTAATACCTGCTTTTTTGGCTTCATCGTCTAACTCTAATACTGCCTTCGTTGGTTGGTAATCGTCATTTATATCGATATAGTGTCGGCCTGCTGCAATAGTGGCTTTGACCACAGGTACACCGAAACGATGAAATGGACCTACTGTATTCATAACAACGTCCACTTCTTTCATTAACTTCACCAATTCGTTTGAATCCAGTATATTTATGCGGGCTGTTAAAACCCTATTGTCTTTGAGTGTCTTCGCAAATTTATTAGCTAAATCAATATCCTTGTCGGCAATGATAATCTGCCCCAATTTTTTACTGGCCAGAAGAGTCATAACTGCCTTCTGCCCCATATGCCCAGCACCACCGAGTGCAAGTACCTTTTTCATTTTGACACCTCCTTTAATTTGAATGATTGCTGATATCTCTTGTCCTTTTGACATTGCCTCCAAAATTAAAAGGATTGACCTTGGTCGTTATCCTCCAACTATCTTGGGTATTAATTTTATTGTGTCACCTGCTTCCAATTTGGTTTTCAATCCCTCGTGTGGCACAGTATCGTTGACCAAAATATATGAATAATTTTCTATTTTTCCTTTCGAACTGCTGTGCATGATCTTCAGCTTTTTTATAAGTGCGTGTTTGATTTTCATATTTACTATTGCCATTGCTTCTCCCAAGTTATCTGCCTCTATGGATGCTAGGCTTGGTCCGAGCCAGAGTAACCATACGCCAGTAAAAATCACCTTCACATTCGCCATAGTTATCCAATCTAATTTTTTAAGACGCCAATCCTATAGGCTCAAATGATTCATCAGTAGATTATCTCCTCTTACTGCACAATTTATCTTTAAGCAAAGGTACAACTTTATAGAGATCGTCGATGATCGCATAGTGAGCTATAGATAATATGGGTGCATACGGGTCCTCATTCACAGCAACTATAGTTTCACAGGAACTCATTCCAGCTAAATGTTGAGAAGCTCCACTAATGCCGATAGCAATATACAGTTTGGCATTAACTGTTCTCCCTGATGATCCTACCTGGCGTTCGACCGGAAGCCATCCCTTGTCAACAATTGCACGTGAACAGGCTAAGACGGCACCAATTGATTCAGCCATATCTGCAATAATCTTAACGTCTTCTTCCTTCTTAATCCCTCTGCCTATTGATACTATTTTATCGGCCTGCGTAATATCCAGGTCTCCGGTTGGAGTAGTTGCCAACTCGATAAATCTCTTGCGCCGGGTTGTTTTTTCTATTGAGAAAGGAGATTCAATTATAATACCGTGCAGACCTTCTTTTTCTGCGCCCTTAAAAACGTTTGGCCTGATCGTAGCGATACAATTTTCACCTACCAACGATATGAGAGAGTTTACTTTTCCACCATATATCTGACGTGTCGCATATACACGATGATTTTTTACATCAAGATCTACACAATCGGATACAAATGTGAAACCTAGATCCACCGCTAACGACGAAGCCATCTCTATTCCGTAACTTGTGTGCCCTATTAATGTGAGTAATGGCTTGTATTTAGAGATTAAACCACATAAAACCTCCTGATATATCTCTGAATTAAAGTTACTTAAGCACTTGTCTCTCACCTTTAGTATACTATCTGCATAGCTAGAAAGGATGTGCTCATATGATTGAGAGCCATCTTCAAGCACCACGGCCACTAACGCGGATGCCGTCTTATCTGCCAGGGCTCTGCCCTTTGCGAGCATCTGAAATGTAATGTCTTGAAGCTTGCATGTTCTATGTTCAGCAATAATGAATATCATTTAGAGTAATCCTTTATCTGATAGGACAGCCAGCAGCTTATCAGTAGCCTCGTCAGTAGTGCCGTCCAGGATAAGAGCACTTCTAATAATTTCTGGTGTGTATAGCCTTTCCAATTGTATTCGCGAAATGAAATTGCCAGAAGGATGTCCCAGTATTTCAATATCCTGTAAACATAAAGTTGGTATTACTTGCTTCATGGCTTGCATGATTCCCTTCAGAGGAGCATATCTTGGTCTGTTGATCCCAGTTTGAACAGCAAAAGCAGCGGGCAAATCAACTTCAATAATCTCATCCACGCCATTTTCCAATTCACGTCTCACTTTTGCGATGTTATTAACTAATTCCAGTTTAGTTACCAAAGTAGCATGCGGGATAGCAAGTATCTGTGCCACCATAGGACCTATCTGAGCACAGCCGTCATCAGATGCCTGAGCGCCAAACAAGATAAGGTCGTATTCAAATAGTCTGATGATTTCACTTAATGTTATTGCCAATATGAAACCATCCGATCCCTCGACAAACGGATCCCAAAATCTTATTGCTCTATCAGCTCCCTTAGCCAGACATCCTCTTAGCATTTTGTCTACTGTTTCGGGCCCAATTGTTATTACTGTAACCGATCCGCCGTATTTTTCTTTTATCAAGATGGCTTCTTCCAATGCATATATATCCCATTCATTTATGTCATAGGACATACCTTTTTCAACAATTTTGCCGTCTCCAGTAAGTTTGAGTGACTCAGTCGATATGAGCACTTGTTTTACACAGACTATGACATTCATTCGTGGTATCCCCTTATTACTTAAGCAGATATGCGAGCCCCAGTCCTTGCTCGCATATCTCCACTCTTAAGTTACTAATCCCCTAGAGAATCTCCGGGAATCTTTGACTGTTATAAGCCCATAAACTGGGATCTTTAACGCATTTCACTTTCCCGTCCAGAATCAGCTCTGATGCAAATAGGCCGGCAGCGGCGGATGCGTGTATCCCTTCTCCACTAAATCCGCAAATTAGATAGAATCCTTCAGGCGATTCAGCTTTATCCATAATCCAATTACTATCATGTGTGACCTCATAAAGCCCTGCCCATCCATCCACTACATCGAACTCACCGAATCCTGGCATCTGCTGGTCAAGTTTCGTTGCGAAGTCTATTACCTCTTCATAGGTATAACTTTCATTATAATTGTCGGGATCTACGGCTTCGTCCTTTCCCTCAATCTCATGTGTGCCAGAACCGACAAAACCCGCCACATCGTGGCGAATCCACAGTCCTTTTCTTTTCTCATGAGAACCAGGTTCATCCTGATACTGGCCCCATTTATCCTTTGTCTCCTCTTTCTTTTGAATCTTTATTAGTACTCTGCGCACTGGTTTCACAGGGATTTCTAAACCAACCATTTTACCAATCTTTGAAGCCCATGGTCCGGCAGAGCAAACGATTTTATCACACTCCACTTGTCCAGCCGTAGTCTCAACTCCCTTTACCTTACCACCTTTTACGATTATGCCGGTCACTTCAATTCTTGTACGTATATCGACTCCCAGTTTTCGAGCGCGCTTAGCATAAGCCATTACGAGCAGATATGGATCGACCCACACACTTTCCCAATCCATTACAGCGCCCAGAACATTTCCAAGTCCTGGTTCGACATCGTTTAGCCTTATTTCAGGTACAATATTTTTAGTTTTTTCAGCTGATAATGCTTCAACTTTTGCGGTGGATCCTAGGCTCTTGAGGATATTAACCACCTCTTTTAAATACTGTTGATAATAACCGGGATTGTTTTGCCACAAAGGTAAAATATAGGGATTAGGATGTAGATCAATATCCCCTTCCTTTTTAAAATTTTCATATGTACGCCAGGCATGTTTCATTATTTCCACACCTGACGCTGTGAGTCCTAATTTCGATATGGTTCCAGCAGCTCTGTGGCTTGATCCGTGGCCAAGCTCCCCCTTATCCAGCAACAGGATGTCTGTACATCCCCTTTCAGCAAGATGATAAGCTACACTGGTTCCAATAACACCACCACCTATAATGACAATTTTTACTTTGGTAGGCAACGCTTTCTTCTGCATCACTTAATCCTCTCCTTTCTTTAAATTTGATATTGAGTCAGACTAAATATCTTGGATTCCCAGTTGATTGACACCCGTTATTTACACTATCAACCTCCTTTTGCATCTTAAAATTATCGCTTAAATTAATTCGGCCATAGATCCTTTACTACATCGCTTAATCCCAGCTTTACCAATCTATCTTTATTCGGTTTCCCACTCTCCCAGTCCCAATCTGCAGCTTCATAAAACTCTTTCATTTGAATATCCAGATCAATTGCACCATGCTGCTCTGGAGCATCTGGGGCAGGGATCAATAACCTGTCGGGTAGTCTGTCGTCAGCGCGTGTTAAACCACACCGCATATTGAATGACCTTTTTAGCGCGATCAATCTTTCCCCTATAGTAATTATGTCAGTGGGAGTTAAATCCATTCCAGTAATTGCATTTGTTAGTTCACAAATTTCTTTACCACTATGTAAATCACATATCGGTATAAATTTACAGAATGGAAGGGCATCAAATGTATTGCACATGGCCATTACTTTATACAGAGGCATTCCTTTTCCCACGCTTGTGTGTAAATCACCAAATTTCTGGCTAAAAATTCGAGTTTGTTCCATATCCAAGCCAAGTTCTGGACCATAAAATGATTCAATTCCCTGCCATGTTTCCACGAAACCTTGCAGATGGCAGGCCCCCCTATTTGATAGGGCATACTCTCCGGCCACTCCTGCGTAAACTCTGGGATCATGAGCCGGTATGCCCATTCCTTTGACATGCAACGCAAATTCCTCGGAACCCTTACCGATCTTTTTAGAAGCTATAACAGGGCCTTCACCTAACAACTCGCCTATGCCTTTTCTTTCAGCTATCATACGTGCCAGCTTTACAGCTGCCTCGCCGTCACCCCATTTCAGATCAAAACCAATATCAGCTTTATTCAATATGCCCTTATCATAAGCTTCATAGGCGAAGGCTATAATTCCTCCAGTTGAAATTGTATCTAAACCGTAGTTATTACAAACATAATTAGCCGCAGCAATTGTCTCGATATTTGAATTTAATAAGGCGCCCCCGAATACCCCTAGTGTTTCATATTCCGGACCATGGCCTTCAAAGGGTTGTACAGTCGCCACTTCATTTTCCAATTTTACCCACCTACCACAAGCAACCTGACACCTATAACAAGGCCACTTTTTAACAAGTATTTTCCTGTAGTCCGCCGCAGAGTCCAGCTTAGCTCCATCTGGGAAATTACCAAGCTGCCAATTTTTAACCGGAAAATCACCAACATGTACCGAGGTTCCTACAGAGGCGCTGGTGCCCTCAGTTTGAAACATCAGACCTACACTTTTACGAATTATTTTGGCTGCTTCTTTTCGCAATTCGTCAAGTTTTTCTTTGTTTGCTATGGGCACCCCTTCCGTTCCTTGAACCGCAATTGCCTTAAGGTTTTTTGAACCCATTACAGCGCCGAGCCCACACCTCCCGGCAGCCCGCCCTTCGTCACTAATAATACAAGCAAACCTGACTAATTTTTCGCCAGCGGGACCTATGGACGTAATTTTTATCTTATCCCCGTGCTTATCCTTTAGCAGGTGTTCAGTTTCTAAAGTCGTTCTGCCCCATAGTTCTTTGGCAGGCATTAATTCGGGCTTGCCATCATTTATATATAAGTAAACCGGTTTTTCAGATTTCCCCTTTACAATTACGCCGTCAAATCCAGCAAATTTAAGCTCTGGAGCCCAATAGCCAGAGCAAGAGGACTCGCCCCATCCGCCGGTAAGAGGTGATTTTGCAGCAACTCCGTACCTGCCAGAACTGGGCGCCGGTGTGCCGGTGTAGGGTCCAGTAAAAAAGCAGAGCGCATTTTTGGGATCAAATGCATCTATATCTGACGTTACTTCGTCGTAAATAATTCTTGCCGCAACGCCCGATCCACCCAAATACTTCTCCTTCCATTCATCTGGATATGGAATTTCTGTTAATTTTCCTTCAGATAAATCTATCCTCAGGATCTTTTCCATATATCCACCGCTCATTACAATACCTCCATATAGTCTTGCAGCTTATTGTCTTCTCAGCATAGAATAAAACGGACGCTCGCTTTTGTCAAGTCACCATGTATTGACAAACTTCCTCAGGTGTATTAATATGTTAATAAAAAACGGACGCTCGAATTTTATTATGAATAATATTATAACTGCAAAGCCAAACAGTCCTGCTCTTGAAAAAATAATTAAAGGCGCAGCAATATTATTTGTCAGCAAAGGTTATAAAAATACATCGGTACGCGATATAGCTAGGCATTGTGGCATCAGTTTGGGCGCTCTTTACCACTACATTAAATCCAAGGAAGATATCCTAAACTTGTTTCGGGAAGCGACGATGGTGAATATAGTCAATTACACAGAAAAACAAACTTTAGAACTTGGTAAGCTCAATCCAACGGAAGCTCTAAAACAGGGAATTTTTCAATACATCGACTTCGTAGATTATTTTCAGGATGTTATTCTATTCTGGACTCGTGATTCAATAAGTCTTAGCAAAGAACAACTGAATCTTCTTATTGCGCAAGAGGAATTACTGTCTCGTGCATTCGAGAAAGTACTGGAACTGGGTTGTAGTTCAGGCGATTTCGAGATAGAGAACGTATGCGTAACTGCGAGTAATATAATTTCCCTATGTGATAGCTGGGCCTTAAAACGATGGTTCATTCGAAAGCGAATGACACTGGCTACGTTTAAAAAACATCAGATAAACATGATACTGCAAGGTATTTTACGCAGATCAGACGAAGGAACCAAACAATAGGAGGAAATAGTTTAATATAGGCTTAGAATTACATTTATCAGGATTCAAATAGTTTCAAGAGGCTCTTTTTGCGGTTGATGATCCGGTGATATCAGATGGGAGAGTTAAAGGATCGGTTTTATTGCCCTATACAAGATTTTTGAGTGAAATTCAGTTTCAATCAGGTTGATAGCTTTAGCACAGTTATAAGTCAGTGGGTATTTAAAGCTGTAACATCGAGAAGTGATAATGGAAAGGAGTGAATAACATACAAAATGGGACAAGAAGGTTTTATCAAACGCGACAAAGCAAAATCGGGCAATGACTTAAATAATATCAATGCGCTTCATACAGCGTTTAAACGCCAGAAAGCAGCGTTCCTAGCTCACATGTATCCAAGTTTCGAAGAACGGAAAGCAAACCTCGAAGCTTTATGCGGAATGATGATATCCAATCGAGAACGTATCCGAAAAGCGCTAGTTGAGGATTTCAAGGTCCATCATGGGCTGGCAACAGATCTGTTAGAAACTCTCGAAGTGGTAGATCGCGCAGTGTATTTCATGACGAATCTGGAGAAATGGATGAGCGACGAGGTAAGGGAGAGTGATCCCAACCTCTGGGGAAACGGGAAAGCCTTCATGCGTTATCAGCCAAAGGGCGTCATCGGCAACATGGTTCCGTGGAACTACCCTATTGATATAGCCTTCGGTCCTTTAGTCGATATGCTTTCTGCCGGTAATCGTGTGATCATTAAACCATCTGACTTGGGACCGGCTTGTAGCGAGGCAATGCGTGCGATGATATCTGAGACGTTTGACCCGGATGTTGTTACTGTAGTTTCCGGCGGGATCGAGCTAGCTCGCGCCTTCGCAACCTTGAGGTGGGACCATTTAATGTATACAGGCAGTACTGCAATCGGCCGTGAGGTCATGAAGGCCGCTGCCGAAAACCTAGTTCCTGTGACCCTTGAGTTAGGTGGTAAAAGCCCTGTGATTATCAATGATGATGCCGTCGATATGAATTCTGTGACGCAGGTGATCGGAACAAAAACAAATAAGAACGGCCAGCTATGTATCTCTGCCGACTATTGTCTGGTTCCTCGAAAGCGCATGGGCGATTTCGTGAAACTTGCAAAGCAGTATGTACATAATCATATACCAAATTACTCACGTACCGAGCACTGTACAGGAATTATCAATGAGCATCATTTCGATCGTCTTCTCAATATGTTGAACCAAGCTCGCGATGAGGGTTGCCAAATTGTGGAACTGGAAGAAAATGGCATCGTAGATCGAGTTACCCGAAAAATGCCCATCTTTCTCGTGTTGGATCCAAGTGACGACCTGGATATCATGAAGGAAGAGATATTTGGTCCCATCGTACCGGTTAAACCCTATGACACCATCGACGAGGCTATTGCCTATGTTAACGCGGGAGAGAGGCCGCTTTCCTTGTATATCTTCAGCCGCGAGCAAGCGCCTATAGACAGGGTTATCACCGAGACTACATCAGGTGGTGTGAGCGTTAACTGCTGCACTATACACGGTGCACTCCCTTCACTGGGATTTGGTGGTAGCGGGATGAGTGGGATGGGCTACCATCATGGTATCGAAGGTTTCCGCGAATTCTCTAAATTGCGTGGCATTTTTGTACGCGGCGATCAGCCCGATTTCACAGAATTAACTTTTGCACCTTACGGGGAAAAACTTGCTGAATTTATTGATCCATGGTTTGGATAAATTACCATCTTCTTTCTGGTTATAACACTGACATAATTAAAAGAATAGAGAGGGAATATTCAGATGAAAATATTAGCATTGGGTGGTGCAGGCCATGTAGGTTCGATGGTAGTCGATCTTCTAATTAATCATAGCGATACAGATATTATTATCGGGGATGCCAATGTCCGAAGAATGGCCAAATTGTCAGAAAAATATGGTAACCGTATCAGTACTACTTTAATTAATGCGGATGACGATAAAGAACTGATTAAGCTAATGGGATCAGCCGACCTCGTTATCAGTACTATAGGCCCATACTATAAATATGCTACAAAACTAATCAAAGCAGCTATAGCTGCCAAAACCAACTTTATTGATGTTGATGATGACTCGGATGCAACCAAGGATTCCCTGGACCTGGATGAAGCAGCAAAAATAGCAGGGGTTTCGGTAATTATCGGTTGTGGTGCAACACCTGGAACTTCTAACCTTATGGCGAAAGCTGGTGCTGACAAGCTTGATAAAGTTAATGATATACGCATATATTGGGCGCAGAGCGGCACTGATCCAGCAGGTAATGCATCCATAATGCATTGGTTCCATATAATTTCCGAAGAGGTGCCGCAATATATTGACGGCAAATGGGTAATGGTAAAAGGATTTACAGGTGCGGAATGGTTTGATTTCCCGATCCTGGGCAGACAGGAAACGCTTTATACGGGACATGCTGAGCCAATTAGTCTTCCAAGATATATTAAAGGAGTGAAAAATGTGACCATCAAGGGATCTGTTTTTCCTCCCAGCATGTTAGATATATACAAAGTGTTGAATAATATCGGACTAGGTAGCGATAGCGACATTGCCCTGAGAAATGACTTTAGTATACCCGTCAGAGAACTCACTGTGAAAATGTTACGTAACATGCCTCGCCTCTCCCCCGACTTTTTCCTTAATATTTACAACGAAAAGAAGGCCATGGAAGAGAAGGCTAATTGGGGTAATATTGCGGGTGTAGTTTCAGTGGTAGTAACAGGTGAAAAAGCTGGAAAGAAAATGACATGCAGATACGATGGTATTTGTGATGATGTGAATACGATTACGGCTGCCCCGCTGACAGCTGGTGCGCTAATGATGTTAAATGGAGATGTCAAAAAGAAGGGTGTCATGGCTCCGGAGGGAGCACTTGAGTGGGCCCCATTCTTAAATCAGTTTAACAAACTTGGCATTAGCATCACTTTGCAACAGAGTGAAACTACACAGGTAATGTAAATGATCAATCATCAGGATGTTAACATGAATTATCCGCTAAGTGCCTCTGTACTTCAAGGCAAGGTAGCTCTGGTAACAGGTGGTAGTCGCGGCATTGGAGAGGCGATTGCACTGGGTCTGGCTAAGGCTGGATCCGATGTGATAATTACAAGCCGCAATTTACCTGATCTGGAAAAAGTCGCAGGAGATATCAAATCGTTAGGAAGAAAATCTTTAGGATTAAGTGCTCATGCAGGTAAGCTTGATGATATTAATAATTTAGTTGAAAAAGTGAAAGATGAATTTGGAAAAATCGACATTCTTGTAAATAATGCAGCGACAAATCCAACGGTTGATCCGGCGTTGTATTATAGTGAACGAGCGTGGGACGCCATAATGAATTTGAACCTAAAAGGATTATTTTTCTTAAGTCAGGCAGTTGCAAAAATTATGAAGGAAAAGGACGGGGGCAGTATCATCAATATTTCATCTGCTGAGGGGATTACTCCTAGCGCATTGACCGTATATGGGATCAGTAAGGCAGGTGTAATATATACAACTCGAGCATTAGCTAAGGAATGGGGTAAATACAACATAAGAGTCAATGCTATAGCCCCCGGGATAATCAGAACAAGGTTTGCTGAATTTTGGTGGAAAAATCCGGAGGCACTTAAGTTTGCAACTTCGATGACACCTTTAGGGCGCACAGGTGAACCTCAAGACATTGTTGGTGCCGCCGTTTATTTTGCTTCCTCAGCTTCTAGTCATGTTACTGGACAGGTACTGGTAATTGATGGAGGTTTTTCAATATAAATGAATGTTATCGTTATAAAAAAGAACTATTGAAAAATACACTTTTAACAAAATAATTGAGATAACTTCATTATTACCGGTCTATTACCCGAGAAGGAGTCACTGAAGTCAATGCAGTAATCGTAGTTCCAAGTTTTCGGACTAAAAATGATTTGGGGCAGTAGATATATTCTTATTTGAGGAGATAAAGATATGAAATTTGTAGCAGGCGAAGAGTATGTTCTCGGCAATATGCTTGAACGGGTTGCCCAGAAGCATGGGGAACGAACCTTTTTCATCTTTGAGGATAAGACGTTCACCTATAGTGAAGTAAATATCGCTTCTAACCGCGTTGCTAACAGCTTGGCGAAGATGGGCATTAAAAAAGGCGACCATGTTGCCATTCTGATGGAGAACTGCCCCGAATTTATCTATACGTGGTTCGGCTTGGCAAAACTCGGTGCCGTTGAAGCTCCCTTTAATCCATTTCATAAAGGAAATATACTTGAGTACCTTATTAACTATTCGGATGCAGAAATACTGGTCATTAGCTCAGGCTTTATCGACGAGATAAAATCAGTGGAACGCGACATTAAAAACGTGCGCAAAATAATTATAGCGGGATCTTACGAGGAAAAACCTTTTAAAACCATAGCAGTTGAGCCGTTTTCCAAACTTCTTCAAGCATCTGACACTCCACCAAAAGCCGAAGTGAAGTATAACGACATTATGTCACTTATGTTTACTTCGGGCACAACCGGACCTTCCAAGGGAGTATTAATAACACACAACCAAGGATTTTTCGTAGCAAGCCAGTATATCAATGTAATGGGCATTCGTAAGAACGATGTAGGATATTGTTATATACCACTATTCCACGAGGCACCGCAATTCGGTCTGATTTTGGGCACTATGCTTATGGGCGGTCATTTCCTATTAACCAGAGGTTTCAGCGCCGCCAACTTTTGGGAAGATATTAAAAAATATAACTGCACTGTTTCGGGAATGTTTGAGGTGGTTGTTAAAATTCTTTTAATGGAACCACAGAAGCATGATAATGCCAACAATCCGATGAGAGTGTTCGCAACGGCACATGTAACTCCTGAAAGCCAAAGTGCCTTCGAAAAACGCTTCGGAGTAAGTCTCGTAAACACGTATGGTCTCACCGAGGGAGATTGCACCATTACAGCAACCTATAATGATATCAAGCCAGGTTCATTCGGTAAGCCACGAGGTTATTTCGAGGCTAAGATTTTTGATGCTATTGACAGGGAAGTGCCACAGGGTAAAGTTGGGGAACTAGCATTGAGGCCGAAACAACCCCATATTATGTTTGAGGGTTACTACAAAATGCCGGAAAAGACCCTTAAAACGTTCCGCAACCTCTGGTGGCATACCGGTGATCTTGCCTGCCAGGATGAGGAAGGCTACTTCTTCTTTGTAGGCAGGGAAAAAGATATGATACGTCGAGGAGATGAGAACATCTCTGCGCTGGAAGTTGAGAAAGTAATTGAATCACATCCTGATGTAAAGGAATGTGCTGCGGTAGCTGCTTATTCTGAATTATGGGGTGAAGAGGTCAAGTTGACCTTGGTCTGCCATGAAGGAAGGCGGATCGACCCAAAGGAACTGATAGCTTTTTGTGACGAACGAATGGCCTATTTCATGGTGCCTCGTTATATCGAGTTCGTCGATAGCATACCACGTACTGGCGCTAGCGGCCGTCCGGTGAAGGAGCAGTTAAAGCAGATTACAGATGAAACATGGGACAGGATGAAAGCCGGAGTAAAAATAAAACGCGAAATTACCAAGAAGAGTAAATCTAGTATCCGTGTGAACTAAATTCTCAGTAAATCTCAATTAATACGTTGTTTCTTTTATGAGAGCAAAATCTATTATGAAATATCAGGAGTATAAATGAAAGCAAATAAGGAAGCAACTAGAGGTAAACTACGAACGAAAAAGGAGTATCTGGATGCGCTGTCCAAGAAACGTCGCAATGTCTATTACGATGGACACCTGATCGACCGCACTGATGAGCTGCAGATGGCCTGCATCAACACCATGAGCCTGACATATGAACTGGCCCAGAATCCCAAGTACAGCGACCTGATGCTGGCTAAAAGCCATATCACCGGGGAAACGATCAGCCGCTTCACACATATCCACCAAAATAAAGAGGACCTGCATAAGAAACAGGATATGACACGTATGGCCTGCCAGGTAGCCGGTGGCTGCATACAGCGCTGCATGGGCATAGACGGCACCAATGCCTGCAACGCCATTTCCTATGAAGCCGATAAGGCCAACAATGGCGCTACAGAATACCATAAGAATTTTCTCAAGTGGCTTGAACGCTTTCAAAAAGAGGACCTGATAGGCTGTTGCGCGCAGACCGATGTAAAAGGCGACAGGATGAAACGTCCCAGCCAGCAGGTTGATCCGGACCTTTATCTGCATGTGGTTGAACGCAAGAGCGACGGCATCGTGGTGCGTGGATGCAAAGTGCACAACTCGGAGGCTTCCGTAGCGGACGAGATCATTGTTGTCCCTACCCGCGCATTGCTGCCGGAAGAAAAGGATTATGCAGTGGCTTTCGCCATACCAGCCGACTGGGAAGGTATCAAGCAAGTGGTTACTATTCACAACCTAAGGGAACGCAATGTCTACAAGAAGGGCGTCATGCAGGGCGCAACGGATTCCTATACCATCTTTGACAATGTATTTATACCATGGGAGCGCGTTTTTGTTTGTGGTGAAACCATCCACGGTGCGGTTGGAGCTTTGCTTTTCGCATTGTTCCACCGTCACAGCTACTCGGGCTGCAAGCCGGCAGTGGGCGACATACTGCTGGGAACAGCTGCCCTGGCTGCTGAATACAACGGTATAGCCAAGGCTGGGCATGTCAGAGATAAGCTTGCTGAGATTATCATGACAGGTGAATTGGGCTATGCTGCTGGCTACACCGCCTCGGACCTGGGTAAACCTGAAGTATATATGCCTGGGTTTGGGTTTGTGCCCTATGGGCCTGGCAGCTACATACCCAATTCAATCTACTGCAATGTCGGTCGCTGCCTGACCGGCGAATCTGTTTATCGTGAGGCGGAGATAATTTGCGATATCAGCGGCGGCGTCCCGGCCACTTTCCCGCACGAGGCCGATTTGCTCAATCCAGAAACGGCTGACCTGCTAAAGAAATATACCATGCGCAATCCTAATATTAAGGTTGAAGATGCGATTAAATTCTGGATGCATGTCGGGGATCTGCTCTGCTCCGCTTCGGGAGGCATCATGTTGATGGGCAATTATCACGGCGGTGGCTCACCGGTGATGGAGAACATTGCCATTACGACCCAGTATGATATTGAAGCCCGTAAGAAGATGGTCAAGCGCATAGCCGGCATTGAAGGATAGCCCAACTTTCAAAATATCTTAAATCGGAGACAGAGGTATGACGGAGAAAAAACAAAAAAAAGAGGTAAGGATAGATCCGTTATTGATGGTGGTGCTATCAAAAAGGTTAGAAGCCATCAGCCGTGAGATGGCCAACACTATGCTGCGGACCGGCCGTTCAGGCCTAATCAATACGGCCAAGGACTTTTCTTGTGGAATAACTGACGCGCAGGCCAGGATGGTATGCGTGGATGAAGGCCTTCCCATCCACATTGTCGGGGCCGGGCTGGCGGTCAAATCCATGACCGACCTCTTCGATGACATCAGGCCTGGTGATTGTTTCCTGAATAACTCACCTTATTACGGGAACAGTCACCATGCTGATTATACGTTCATGGTACCGGTCTTCTTCAAAGGCAAACATGTATTCACCACGGTTACCAGGGCACACCAGAGCGATATCGGCAATCACGACCCCTCGACCTACATGCCCTTTGCAACCGACGTATATACTGAGGGAGCGCTGGACTTCCCCTGTGTGCGTATTCAGCGTGAGTACAAGGATCTGGCAGACATTATCAGGATGGCCAAGGTCAGGATTCGTGCTCCGGAACAGTGGTATGGCGATTACCTAGCAGCACTGGGGTCGGTACGGACGGGTGAAAAACGGATCATAGAGATGTGCGATAAATACGGCATGGATACAGTGGTGGCCTTTACCGAACGCTGGCAAGAATATGGGCGAACAAGGATGATCGATGCCATCAGGCAGCTTCCGTCGGGCACGTGGGAAAACGAAACCTGCAATGATCCTCTACCGTTCGTAGCGCCGGAGGGTATACCCATTCGCATTAAAATGACGATAGATCCGGTCGAGGCCTATATAACGCTGGACTTTACAGATAATATAGACAGCCTGCCCTGCGGTATAAATATGTGCGAAGCAACGGTTATGGCGTGTGGTGTGGCAGGCGTATTGAATAACCTGGATCCCACACTTCCGCATAATTGGGGCACTTTCAGCCGTATAATCCTCAAAATGCGTGAGGGTAGTGTAGTAGGCAAGACCAAACATCCTGTTTCTGCTTCGATGGCGACAAACTACGTTGCAGACCGCGTAATCAACGTGGTACAGGCCTGCTTCGGTAAGGTCAGGAAAGACCTGGGCCTGGCCGACGGTGCCTTCATGCCAGCCGCAGCCGGCAGCGTCTTCGGCATCGATTGGCGTAAAAATAACGCCATCTATGTTAGGCAGCTCGTGATGGGAGGCGCAGGTGGGCCGGGCCATTACGGATACGATGGCTGGTTAGGCTACGGCATACCGGGTACAGCGGGTGTAGTTCATGTGGACAGCATCGAGGTTGATGAGCAGGCCATGCCTCTGCTGATAACCAAGCATGAGATCATCCCCGATTCCGGAGGCGCGGGGCAATGGCGTGGCGCCATCGGCATAGAGTGCAGGCAGAAGCCGCGGCACGACGCCGGCTCATGGGGCTTCATTGCTGATGGGCATTTCAACCCTCCGCGGGGGATCAACGGCGGACTGCCCGGCAGCGCCCTTCGCTTGTACAAATATGAAATTGCCAGGGGTGAAGCTACCAAAACGGAGCTGCCCACGATATCTATGGAAACGCTCCAGCCCACGGAGGAGATGATATCCCTGTCCAGTGGTGGCGGAGGTTTCGGCGATCCGCTGGACCGCGATCCGGAGAGAGTACGGCACGACGTACGCGAGGGCTATGTAACACTGGAAAAAGCACGTGACATATATGGCGTGGTAATCAAGACGAACACTGAGCTTTACTCGGTTGATCTGGAGGCTACCAGGGCTTTGAGAATAGAGTTGAAAAAGAGCGGGGAGGTGGCGAAATGAGCTACAGACTATGTATGGATATCGGAGGCACGTTTACCGACTTGGTGATGGCGGATTCCAGCGGTAATGTCACCGCAGCTCGGACATTTGGTAGCGTCCGGTGGAATAATGCAACCGCATCCGACACATTTTAAATCTATCATCTTGTCCTCCTAAAAGCATACGTTTTGTAAAGATCTGATTGGGCATCAATATAGGCTGAGTGCGCAAAGAAGTTTGATAATTGAAGGTAACAGCGAATGCGTGTATTTGTGCTAATAGGGCAATAATATTTTGGGGTGATGGAGCCGGGGCCTCCCTCGCCTTCACCAGCAAATTATTAAGCTGAGCCCAATTGGCCTCAGCTTTTTTATCTACCTTCAGCCCAGGATTCTTCCCTGGGGTTTGCACCGCCTGTCGGACGGCCTGTCTGAGGATCTCTGATTATGGCGTCCGATGCGCCGTATTTATTGTCCCAGGTATCGCCCACCTCGATTTTATACCCCATCGACTCAATATCTGCACTGCACCAATTTACTCTGCGTTATTGCGTGCAGCGCGATGATATAGTAAGCTCAATATGTGACGGCATATCCTGGTGGATGGTGCCACCGATTGATGGATGTGGCTCAATGGAATCGTTTATCAGGCTGAATCCTATCGCCCTACCACTTGTCATACCCGCCCTAATATCGGTTAGCCTGGCAATATATGCCTTTGTTCGTCCTCCTGTAGTGGGCTCGCGAGCCTTTGCCTTCTTCATGCTGGCTATATGCGAATGGTCAGTTTCCTATGGGATGGAACTATCCTTCCTGAATCTTGAGGGAATGCTGATCTGTGAGGTGATGAGCACTCTGGGAATGGCCACTGTATCCATTCTCTGGCTGATAATATCACTGCTGTATACGGGAAGAGAAAAATGGGTGAATCGAAGAAACATAATTTTGCTTTTTGTAATCCCTTTTATAGTAATAGTAATGGCGGCTACCAACCAGCTGCATTACAGTTATTTCAGTGCAATCGGCGTGGACACCAGCGGCTCGTTTCCAGTGTTAGAGGTGATATGGGGGCCTTGGATCTGGGTAAATGCCGCGTATTCCTATGCGGCAATTCTGATATCCGTCTTCTTATTGATTGAAGGACTGACGAAAAAGGATACTCTTTACCGCAACCAGGTAATAGCCATGCTGGTCGGAATATCCGTACCCTGGACTGTGAGTATCCTTTACATAGCCTTCGGCCAGGGGATCTTTGGGCACATTGATCTGACGCCTTTTGCCTTTATCATCACCGGTGTGGTACTTGCCTGGAGCATGTTCCGTTACGGGCTTTTCAATATTGTGCCTCTGGCCTACGATACTGTTGTCGATAGCATAGATGATGCCATAGCAGTGCTGGATAGGCAGAATAGGATCATAGGGTACAACAGGGCAGCCCATATAATCCTGAAATTATCTCAGGCTAATGTCGGCCAGGCCGTAGCTATTGGCCTGAAGGACTGGCCGGAGCTAATAATGCTGAGCATGCCAGATGAACCTACCAGTATTGAAATAGTTTCAGGACGGCATGATTCAATGCGTTATTACGAGGCTTCTACCCATAATGTGGCCGATCGGCATAAGCATATAGTAGGAAAAGTGATATTGTTGCACAACATAACCGAGCGCAAGCAGATGGATCAAAAGCTCGAGGAAATGGCGACCCATGACTTCCTTACCGGGTTGCCAAACAGGGTATTGCTACTCGACCGCTTTACCATAGCGGCGGCGCTGGCTCACCGTAACAAAGTCAGGCTTGCAGTCATGTCGTTGGACCTGGACAAGTTTAAATACATCAATGATACCTATGGTCATGACGCGGGTGACCTGGTGTTGAGAACTATTAGCACGCGGCTTGCGGGAATAATACGCGCCAGCGACACTTTAGCGCGCGTCGGGGGCGATGAGTTTATACTGGTGCTGATGGAGACAAACCACAAGGAAGATGCCTCTACTATAGCCCAAAAGATTCTGGATTCTTTTGCAGAGCCGCTGTTATTCGACGGTCATCAGCTATATTTGTCCACCAGCATAGGTATCGCCATCTATCCGGAAGATGCACAGGACCTGGAAACCCTTACCAAGAAATCAGATGCTGCGATGTATTACTCCAAGGGTCACGGCCGCAACCGTTTCAAGTTCTTTGGCGACGGTGATGTCTGGATTGGCGGAGATCGTAAAAGTGTTCCCTGATTTATATCTGAGACAGCATGTTTATTCTTACGATCACTTTATTACACGTTATTGCGAGTGATGCGAAGAAGTCTGCTCGTTTACCCGTGAGATAGGGACTTGACAAATTTCTGCAAATAGTTTTATAATTCGAGAAATGTCGAAACAACGGACGCTCAGCAACGCGCAGTATGCGGATATTTTCAAAGCCCTGTCCAATCCGCACCGTTTGAAGATTTTTATGCACCTCGCAGGCTGTGATTCGGATAATGGGCTGTGCTGTACCGATGACACTGCCAGGGAGTGTGTCGGTGACCTTGGCTGCAATCTGGGTATTGCTCCCTCCACCGTTTCACATCATATGAAGGAGCTCTACAGGGCCGGCCTAATAAAGACAAAGCGTCAGGGACAGCGCATAGAATGCCATGTCGCCCCGGAGATCCTAGATATACTGGCACAGTTTTTCAGCCCGACCGTTGAAAAGTGATATATTTTTTAAGGCTATAATTCGAGATATTTCGAATGTTAGTAATAATCTATTAAAAAAGGAGTGGAACAATGGAAAAGGAAAACACGGCGAAATCAGGCACGGGAATGGAGGAAATGATGAAGGGTTGTTGCGGCGAAAAAGGATTCAAGCCCGAGATGATGGAGAAGATGATGGGTTGCTGCAGCGGGATGAAGATGGATCCTGAGATGGTGAAGAAAATGAAGGATTGCTGCGGCGAAAAAGGGTTCACACCCGAGATGATGGAGAAGTGGATGAGCTGCTGCGGGACCGGCGACAAAAAAGAATAGCAACGCTGTATACTCAAACTCAAAATGAAGGCCGGTTATCGATTCATATGGATGCATATTGATGCCGCAAAAACAGGATAACACGAGGAGGTTTCGCAATGGGCAGATCCGATAACGCCGGCGCCACTTTCAGGAAAGGTTTCAACTGCGCTCAGGCTGTCTTGTCCTCGTTCGGCGAAGAATTTGGCCTGGACCCCGTCATGGCTTACAGAGTTGCGGCCGCCTTCGGAGGCGGTATGGGACATATGGGCGATACCTGCGGATCGGTAACCGGCGCCTTCATGGTGATCGGACTGAAATACGGACTGACCGTAGCTGATGGGTCTCAGTCACACTGGGAAGCATTCAGCGCCGTTCAGGAATTCGTTGAGGAATTCAAATTGCGCAACGGGTCAATCGTGTGCCGGGAGATATTGGGTATCGATATCAGTAACCGGGCGAAGTTCAAGGAGGCCATGAAGCAGGGCATACCGCAGAAGATCTGCCCTAAACTCGTTCGCGATGCTGTGGAGATAACTGAGGGCCTGCTGCAATAACTACTTACCCGGCCCCCTGCGCGATGCTTTTATAATGCGGTTACCTGGAATTGTAGCCCTCGATATATCGCTCCAGGGACTTGATCATAAGTTTTAGATTGTCGGGGTTGATGCGTCCTGTATTATCCAGCGTGCTGTGGAAATATCCTTCGCCCAATCCCGGCAAGCCGGAGTTCCCCACCGTTATGGCGGGTATCCCCGCGGACAAAAATCGTTGTGCATCGTCAGTGATCGCCGGGCGCGACTCCATATCGGTACCCGATACCTCTTTCCAGGCTGCGCCCAGCCGCTCCGCAAGGCCGGCATCGGCATCGTAAAATTTTAAAAACTGGCCGTCCTTTTTCCAGTAGACCATGGGACCGTTCTGCCCTGCCAGCTCCAGGTTAACCGTGCTGATGGGCACGGTGGGCTTATTTCCCTTGCCGGACCGCTCGAGGAGGTAGGCGTGAGAGCCCTGTAAGCTCACCTCCTCGCCTGATGTTAAGACTATGGTGATATTGCTGTTACCGGTGTCGACCTTTCCATCGTGGATGTCTTTGGAAAGGACCAGCAATGCCGCCACCGAGCTGCCGTCATCCACTGACCCGAAGCTCTGCCTGTCGGACGGTATGAAAATATACCCTCCGAAGCCGAGAAAGACCAGTCCCCAGTAGGCTATAACAATACCACACAGGACGAGAGTAACTGCCGTTATCGCCTTTTTCCTGAGGACGGCATAACGCTTCACGAAGAAAGCAAATATGGCTACAGCCAGGCCTATGACGACGGCCAGCGGGATGAAAGCATAGACCTTCGAGCGCTGGATATGGTCCCAGAAATCGGTTTTGGAGTCGTAATGGGCGGCAAAGACAATCTCCCGGACAGGATTGGCCGCCGTGAAGTTTACGATTATGTTTTCCCCGCCTTTAGTTACCAGGGCTGTTATAACCGGTATGAAAAGCTCAAACTCCAGGATGAGTACTAAAGGGATGGCCAGCGCCACAATCAGGGCGGCCAGGGGCTTCCTCTTGAGCACGAAGACGAATAGCAGTATAGCCAGGACCAGCATACTGGCGCCGAGCAGGAGTTGCATATAGGGACGCAGTGTAAATTCCTGCACGACGAACGGTACGCCCCAGCCGGTCAGCAATGTCTTTATATACGCTGCCGTCTCTGCCAGCGCCTGGCTGTGGTTGGGGCGCGGTGCCGACAGGTGCGCTAATATCTCAGCAAGGTCCATAGCTGCCTCCGTATCTCAGATCGTAGTAAGGGATGATATCACGCCTGCATCTGTTCCTTGATAATGCGGCGTATCTCGCGTTTAAGGATCTTGCCCAGGCCGGTCTTGGGCAGCGACGGCATGAAGTATATTTTCACCGGAACTACGAAATGGTGCAGGTGCTCGCCCAGGTATTTAAGCAGCTCATCCTCAGTTACCTGCTGTCCCGGTTTCAGAACCACGGCTGCCCCCACGTTTTCTCCGTATGTGGAGTCCGGTATAGCGATAACTGCGCATTCCATCACCGCCGGGTGCTTGAACAACCAGCCCTCGGCCACGCCGGGATCTATGTTTTCGCCGCCCTTGATGATAAGGTCCTTCTTCCTCCCCGTGATGTAGAGCTCGCCGTCTTCGTCCATCTTGCCCATGTCGCCCGTGTGCAGCCATCCGTCTTTAATGGCCGCGGCTGTCTCCTTGGGTTTATTGAGATATCCTTTAGTCACAACCGGACCCTTGCAGATTATCTCCCCGTCGCTGCCGCGCGCTACCTCTTTACCTTCATCGTCCACGAGCTTGAGCGCCAGTCCGGGCATGGGGAACCCCACGCTGCCCGGCTTGCGCGGCCAGTCCCTGCGCTGCCTGGCGATCGATCCGCTAACCTCGGTGCATCCGTAGCCCTGCGTTATCTCCTTGTGAAAAACTGTTTCAGACTGCTTGAGCGTTTCCATGGAAAGCGGTCCTCCCGAGCAGACCAGCAGGTCCATGAAAGAGAGGTCGTCTTTCTTGGGATCCGCCACCATCATCATGAATATAAGCATGGTGGGGACGACCGGTATCACTTTTACCTGGTATTGTTTTAAAGTATCCAGCACCTTCCGTGGATCGAAAGGCGGCATCAGGATGTTTACAAACCCGGAGAAGTAGCCTTCCAGGCAACTGAGAACACCGTAAATGTGGTTCATTGGAATGGTGGTCAATAGTGGTTCAAGGTGGTTGCCGCCCCATACCGAGGTGCCGGTCTTCATCTGGCATTCGAGGTTACCGTGGGTCAGCATTACGCCCTTGGGGAAGCCGGTTGTGCCTGAGGTATACATGAGGATGGCCATATCCTCTTTGTCCACCTCTGTCACATCGGCCTTGCCCGGGGACTTGACCAGATCGCTGTAGTGCACTATGTCGGGGGCTGTTTCCTTGCCTATGAGTATTATTTTCTCGATGGTTTTCAATCCCGAGGCGGCTTCCCGTACCTTGGGCAGTAAGATGTCCTCGGTGATGACCACTTTGCAGGCCGAATCCTCCAGTATGTAACGGATCTCGGCTGCCGTCAGCATATAGATGATGGGCAGGTAGACCGCGCCCATCCTGTTGACGCCGTTCATGATCTCCGGTATCTCGGGGATATTACTGATCACAGACCCGATGATGGCGCCTTTCTTGATGCCCGCCGATCGCAGGCCCGCCGCCAGCGCACGCGCGTGCTCGAGTATCTCCTTGTTGGTCCACGTTTGCTCACCCTGGGGCCCCAGGAAAATGAACTGCTTGTACTCGCCGTATTTCCTGACATTGTCATCCAGCCAGCGCCCGATGTTATTGCTCATCCTGCCTCCTCTATAATGAATATAATATAGTTTAGTCTGATTTGCCCATAATTTCTATCTATGTGGAAAGATCTGGATGCCCCAGTAACCCAGGTATGAGAACAAGATATGCTTGGGCAGCCTTCCTGCAGCGCCTATTACCAGGAATTTCCACAGCGGGTATTTTAGGACGCCTGCGGCCAGGCCGGCGACGTCAAACAGCGGATTCGGTATCAGTGCGAGCAGAAAAATTGTCAGGTTGCCCCATTTCCCCATCCAGCCCACTACCCTCTCGTACGTTTTGGTATAGGGTATGGCCATTCTCCCGCTGTATCCCAGCAGGTAGCCCGTGGTCTCGCCCAGGGTGGCGCCCAGGCCGGAGGATATTCCTATCAGAAGCGGGTCCCACGGGTTGACCGAGAGCGTACCGATGAGGGAGGTCATGGCCAGTCCCGGTATCGGTATTATAAGCGTTGCAGAAGCTGCGGCGGAGATTACGAAGATCCCCACGTACTTGAGCCCCGGGTATTTGGCCAGCCATAATGCAAAGGAGGCGATATTGTCCCGCTGCCAAATTATTAATACGATAAGAAGTATTACCAGGGCCAGTGTGCTGAGCTGAAGATACCTGTCCCTGTTCCAGAAAACAGGTTTAGGTTCCATGGCATCCTCAGGGAATTGATCAGCCAGCTTTTTTTCTTCGTCGCTCATATTTTAGGCAGCAGGTTCGCGTATTTTTCAGTCCGGCTCAATCCGGCTTCAGACTGGACCAGCCATGTCATCCAGCAGAGATCTATGGCCCGGTACCCGGTTTCCGGCGCCAGTCGCTCAACCATCCTGATGAATTCCAGGTCGCTGTCCGGAAGTTCAATGCCGGCTGTATTAAGTATCTCATAAATTACCTTTTTGACTATTTTATCCGGCATGACGGTATCGACTCCGCCCATCATGCGCAGGTACTGATAAGTATTGATGCCCACACCGCAAATGCTTCCCACGGGGTCATGCTCCCATCCATCGAGTGGGGCGTGCCGGGCCCAGTGGATCAGCGCATCAAGGTCCCCCAAACCGTAGCCGGTCTTCACTGTCAACAGGTGGGTTGCTACCTCTCGTGCCACGTGCCAGGAGCGCGCGTTTTTCCATACTGATTTCAGGTCGTTCACATCGGCGATGGCCAGGTCTTCCATAGAGAGGATCTTACCGGTTTCCACGTATCTCCGGCGGAAGAGCTCGACCTTTGGAACGACCGACTGAAAATAGTTCAGGCCGATGGAATCGAAGGCGGCATCGACAATCATAAGCAGGGCATTACTGTGCCAGCGGGCGCTGGCCAGGCAACGGTCGCAGTGCTCGCGTACCATCGGCGCCCGGCTCATGTAACCATCGACTGTTTTTCTGAATAGCTGGAGCTGATTTTTCACCCTTGCCACGCCTGCCCTTGAAAAGATTTTGAATTATAACACGTGGCACGTCCGGCCTGTGAAAATATCCGGTTTATCTGTTGCACAATGATTGTAATATGTTTTATTCTTAGTACACAAAGGGAAATAAATTCTGCGAGGGGTAAATATGTCCGGACATTCTAAGTGGGCGCAGATAAAAAGGCAAAAGGGTGTGACAGATTCGCGGAGAGGGGCCATGTTCACCAAGCTCACACGCGAAATCATAATAGCTACCCGGCAGGGTGGCGGCAATCCTGAAGGTAATTTCCGTCTGCGCCTGGCCATTCAAAAAGCGCGCGACAGCAATATGCCCAAGGACAACATCGAGAATGCCATAAAAAAGGGAAGCGGGGGAGCAGAGGGCACTATTTTTATCGAGATGGTTATGGAAGGGTATGGGCCTGCCGGCGTGGCCATACTGCTCGAAGCTATGACGGATAACCGTAACCGAACGGTTTCTGAGATCAGGAGCACATTCGTGAAATACAATGGAAACCTTGGAGAAAACGGCAGTGTCTCCTGGATGTTCGAGAACACCGGCGTCATAACCGTGGACACCACGGGTATAGATCCCGATGAGCTGGCGCTCTATGCCATAGATGCCGGCGCCAGGGACGCTAAAGAGGATAAATCCCTCCTCGAGATATACACCGATCCCAAGGAATTTGAGACGGTGAAACTGGCTGTTGAGAAACGCAAAAAGCCGATCTCCGCCGAGGTAACCATGCTGCCCAAGACCACGGTTTCGCTGCCGGAGAAAGAGTCCCTGCAGACGGTGAAGTTGCTGGAGAAGCTGGAGGAGCTGGACGATGTGCAGCGTGTATTCTCCAACCTGGAATACAGCGATGCCCTGATCGAGAAGCTAAGGGCCGAAGCATAAGGTTAGCAGCTCTGCTGTGGGACGCCGCATATAAACTTTCCTGTGCGGTTTCATGTTTTATAAGTGAGATTTTTATTTCAGGAGGATAGGTCAGGATTATGAAGGGTAAATTCTCTCACTTGCTCATGGCGCTTATATTAGCTATGCCGCTTTTACTGGCATCGTGTGTAAGCCTGCCGTTCGGAGGCGTTCCCGCGATAAACTCATTTACGGCCAACCCGACTACCATATCCGAGGGGAGCTCATCCGAACTCAGCTGGAGTGTATCCAACGCCACAGCCTTGATCATCGACCAGGGCATAGGTACCATATCGGCTGCAGGCGCCAGCACCGTAACGCCCGCAGTTACCACCACGTACACATTAACAGCTGTTAATGCTTCCGGGTCTGTTACCAAATCTGCTACAGTCACAGTCAGCAGCGCATCTTCTACAACCACAGTGACCACACCCGCGCCCTCGGGGCCTTTGCCGGTTGCCCATATCAACGTCAATCCCGGTGTCATTGTACCAGCGGGAATGGCCACATTGAGCTGGGATACCGCCAATGCATCCAACGTAATGATAAACAATGGCATCGGTCCGGTAAATAATTCGGGCTCACGCTCCGTCTTTCCTAACAACACCACAGTTTATGTTATCACTGCCAGTAATGCCGTCGGCACGGTGACCGCCTCCACACAGTTGGTAGTAGGACCGGCAGGATCATTGCCTTCACCCGGCAATAGAAATTGGCTGGCCAGCACATACTCACGCGAGTATCACTGGCCGTCTTGCAGCATAGCCCAGAACATACCGCAACCGTCCAGGATATGGTTTGACACTGTCAATCAGGCTCAGGCCAACGGCTATCATCCCTGCCCGGTCTGTCGGCCCCCGAGATAAGGTCAGGAAGTAAGTATTGCGAGTATTGGGCATTGATCCCGGCACCCTTAACATGGGCTATGGGGTCGTAGAAGAGCAGGATGGAAACCGTATATCTATGATCGGCTGCGGGATCATATCTGCTTCGCAGAAATTGCCGGTCGAGCAGAGATTGTGCATTCTATACGAAGGACTGGTCAAAGTTATTGCCGATTTCAATCCTGTTGAAGCGGCCGTTGAGGAGCCCTTTGTAGCCGGCAATGCCCGCTCCGCCCTGGCCATCGGCCGGGCACAGGCCGTCGCTATACTTGCGGCAGCGCAGGCGAAATTGCCTGTTTCGCGATATATGCCCACCCAGGTCAAACAGCTCGTGACCAGCTACGGCAGGAGCGGAAAGGACCAGGTGCGCCAGGTGGTAAAATTGCAGTTGGGGGTCAGCGAGTTGCCTGAGGCCAGCGATGCCGCTGATGCGCTGGCCGTGGCCATTTGCCACCTGAACCAGGTACATCTAAACCGCGTGCTAAAACGGGGATTACAGGAGTGAATGCATGATCGCCGCAGTAGAAGGGACGCTTGTCAGCCGGGGTGCAAATAATGTCATCGTGAAGGCAGGGCCGCTCAGCCTGCAGATCAATGTACCCGGGTCCATCATTAACAAGCTGGGGCATCCCGGCAGCACAGTAATCCTGCACACGCACCTTTACGTGCGTGAAGACATTCTCGCACTTTATGGCTTCGCCACCGGCCAGGAGCTGGCGCTGTTTGAACAGCTGATCACGGTCAGCGGCATCGGACCCAAGGTAGCGCTGGCACTTTTGACAGCCCTCAGCGCCGATCAGATCGTTGCCGGCATCATCGGCGGCAACGCCGAACTGCTCAGCCAGGTGCCGGGTATAGGAAAGAAGACTGCCGCGCGCATCATCCTTGACCTGAAAGGCAAGCTGGAGAAGGGATGGGAAGGAGAGGTAATCACCGCAACAACGGATGCCGACGGCGATGCGGTGGCTGCCCTCACCGGGTTGGGTTACTCCATCAGGGAAGCGATGCAAGCCCTGAGCGCCGTCGCGCAGACTGAAG
>Ga0247841_10002697_pt1 | contig 34673 bp, 33 predicted proteins | sample LaCruzMarch2015__2_FD_192410 | JGI IMG/M metagenome (GOLD analysis project Ga0247841, IMG submission 192410) | Freshwater microbial communities from meromictic Lake La Cruz, Castile-La Mancha, Spain - LaCruzMarch2015_18m | ecosystem: Environmental > Aquatic > Freshwater > Lake | place: Spain...
CTCGAGTCGTGGAAAAGCAGATGCCTGGCTTCACCAAGGAGCTGCTCTACGTCGACGTCTCGGACCAGGAAGACCTATCCAGCCTGCCGATCCTCTTCCCGGGGTTCGAGCTGCCGGTCTTCGGCAATGACCCTGACGGTCGCCCCAAGGAACTGTTCGCGCACCTGTTCATCTACACGAACAGTGAGCCAACGACCTGCATCTTGATCCTGGGCGAGAGCAACGCCCTGAAGATCGTGTACAACACCTGCCTCAAGCCCACCCCGGCGCCCGCGCCGACGGAGGACAAGACCGCGCCGAACGACCTCAACAGTATCAACAGAAGTTGACTACACGCATTCGTACAAACCCCGCCACCGATCATTGGTTGGCGGGGCTTTTTTTATAAGCATTGCGCGCAGCGTCATTGCGAGGGCTCTCTGGAAAGCCCCGAAGCAATCTCACATATCTAAACTACAAATTAACTACTTATCCAAACTTTCATACCAATCCTTGCTTAAATCCTCCCATTCTTTATTCTCTTTAACAATCAAAGCAACTTTATTTTTCCGTGGTCCTGCTTTCAGTTGCTTTTCCCGAGCAATTGCATCTCGGATATCATCATATTCTTCCCAATAAACAAGTCTATTTAATTTATACCTCGAACTAAATGAATCTGGATATTGTCCAGTTTTATGTTCCCAAACTCTTTTTGTTAAATTTGAAGTAACACCAATATAAATGACACTCTTACCTACATTGGACATGAAATAAACAAAACCTTTTTTGTTCATAATATTATATTTCAAGTTCGCTTAGCCAGAGAAACGATAGCAATTCATGATCATTCAGACGTGTGGGATTGCTTCGTTTCTGTTTCACGAACTCGCAATGACGTTTAGGATATGTTTTAGTAAAGACGCTTGACTGTATTTATTCCTCCGGTGGAACATTATAATAATCCATAATAAATTTTGCGACTTTCCCAAACAGCGGCGTGGCCGAACTTTCAGCGAACGGAACATTTTTCACCCGCTCAAGTTTAATCACCATTGCCAAACGTGGATTATTAAATGGCATAACACCCACAAAAGTATGATTAAAATCATTGCTATACCCTCCTCTAACAGGATCAGCAATTTGCGCTGTACCAGTTTTACCACCAACTAAATATCCGGGTACTCGTGCCAACTTACCATAACCATTATTAACAGCTGACACCATCATGCTTTTAATTAATTTTGATGATTGCGGAGAAATAACCTGCCCTACAATTTTCGGCTTTTTTTCTTGAACAACAGTTCCATCTTTTTTAACAATTTTTTCAACTACATATGGTTCCATAAGCTTCCCATCATTCGCCATGGCTGCATAAGCGCGAACCAATTGAATCGGTGTTGTCATAATACCTTGACCGAACGAAGCTGTGGCCAAATAAACTGGATTTGGATCATTGAGTGAAATGATATTGCCTGCATCCTCACCACATAAATCAATTTCTGTTTTTTTACCAAAGCCGAAAGCTTCCACATAACGTCTAAAATCTGGTAAACCAACCTGCTGTGCGGCAAAAACAGCTCCGGTGTTTAATGACTTCTCCAAAACCTGAGTCATTGTCGTCACTCCTTGAGGGATATCAGTTGAATTACCAATACGAAATTTTGAAATAAATAATTCACCCCTGTCAACATAAGTTGTGAATGGATCAACTTTGCCAGCATCAAGCGCAGCTGCCATGGTCAATGGTTTAAAAACCGAACCAGGCTCATAACTTTCAAAAATAGCATTGTTATTGAAAATACTGGCATCTTCAACTTCATTATATTTATTTGGATCAAACTCTGGGCTATTACACATAGCAATAATTCGACCTGTTTGTGGTTCCATCGCAATCAGCGATCCGCGCGAAGCCCCATATTTTCTTACGGCTTCACTCAAAGCATTACATGCATAATATTCAATTGCTTTATCAATTGTTAAATAAATATCAGCGCCATCCTCAGCATCACGTAAATCTTCTCCAGCAGTGGCAATCATACGACCAGCAGAATCCAATTCTGAACGTAAAAAACCTGGCTCGCCTGCCAAAGTTTTATCGTAGCAAGATTCAATACCTTCATAACCTTTCAATGTATTGTTTTCTGCTTGTTTACCAACAAAACCAAGCAACTGACTGGCCAACTCATGTTCTGGATAAAAACGTGTTTGTTCTGGTGTTGAGTGAATACCTTCTAAATTAAAACTTTTAATTTTTTCCATTTCCGCATCTGTCACCAAATGTTTTAAAGGTTCGTAAGGATCACGCTCCTTGCGTAAACGTTCATTCCACGATGATACTAAAGCCTTATCACTTTCCAATTTCTTTATTTCCTTTTCAGACAAGATTGGAACAACAACTTCAGTCGCCACTTCTTTTTTGGCTGGTTCTGATTTTGTTTGCCCTACTACCTTTTGTAAATTAAAAACTTCTAGTAACACTCCAAAAACTGCATCTGGATCTTTTACTTCGGCTGGAACTGCGTAAAGAAGATTCAGACTTTTGTTTAGAGCCACAGGATAATACCCAACTTCATTATCCGAAGGAATCTTTTTATCAACTAAATAAATTTTCCCACGTTCAGGATAGAGTTGTTTAAAAATTTCATGTTGATCTGAAGCTAAGGCTGTATAATAAGCACCCTCAACGATCTGGAGTTTATAAAGCCGGAAAATTATCACTAAAGCAAAAAGAAGAAAAAAAATGCCCAAGGACATTATTCGATAATCCTTGGCTCCACTGCGCCCCACACTGTCATAGCTACTGTAATAGCGCACTCTTTTTGTTTCTTTAACTAATACCGACATACACAAGCGAATCAGCAAGATGTTAAGTATTGTTTTTTTGCTTTCTTGCTTTTTTGATTAATTGCTTAATTACTTACTTGCATTATATCAAAAAAGAAGACCCAGCTCTAGGCCGAGTCTTCTTTAATCGAAATTTACTTATTCGTGTTTGGCAATTTACCTTCAAAGGCTCTCAAAATTTCAAGCGGAACGGCGAAGATAACTGTATTTGATTGATCTGAACTAATGTCATTTATTGATTGCAAAGTTCTAAGATGCATGGCTCCAGGGGCATTAGACAAAACTGTTGCAGCCTTAGCCATATTTTCGGCGGCGGCAACTTCACCTTCAGCTTTAATGATAACAGCTCGCTTTTCACGTTCAGCTTCAGCTTGTTTGGCAATAGTTCTTTCCATGTCTGCTGGGAGTGCAATGTCTTTTAATTCTACATTAGAAACTGTAACCCCCCAAGACTCAGTCATGGAATCAACAATAGTCTTAATCTTTTCTGAAATTGCTTCGCGTTGAGAAAGCAATTGATCCAATTCTACTTCACCAACCACGTTTCTCATCGTTGTTTGAGCAAGTTGAGAAACAGCGTAGTAAAAATTTTCAACTTCCAAAATAGCTTTATCCGCTGCAGTTACTTTATAATAAATAACCGCATTAACGCCAACAGAAATATTATCCTTGGTAATTGCTTTTTGGTCTGGCACATCAACCGCCTTAACGCGCATATCAACCCTGGTCATTGATTGAAAAATTGGCAGAACAATTCTCCAACCTGGATTTGAAATCTTTGAAAATCTACCCATAGTAAATAAAAGTCCTTTTTGATATTGGTTCACTTGGCGCAAGCTAATCAATAAGATAAAGATGATGATCCCAATTACATAGTACATACTCATTTAAGTTATTTTAAAAATTAAAGTTCTAAACTTGCTTTGGTCCAATCATCAGCATAATTGTCCCATTTGAAAATTTCCATTTGATACATCATTCTATCCAACGAAACATCTCCTTCGTGCTCTAAAGCCGTAGTACCGTGACGACCAACTTGTCGACCCTGATCAATAGCACGAGGTCTAACAGTACGCACAATCTTCATTTTACCAAGTGGCGATTCAAACACAATAGATTCTTCCACCCCCCCATCTTCAAGATCAATTTTCTCACGTTCGATAATCTCGAATTTATCTTTAATCTTCTCGACGACATCAAGCCATTTTTCATCATTCATATGTTTATACCCCGCTTCTCGCGAGAGGCGGGGCTAGTTTATTGCTTTAAGTATAGCAAAAGGACGCTTTTTGTAAATAAAGAGCGGAACACAGTTGACTGCGTCCCGCTAGTTGCGAGGTTTTGGTCTCGGCGCCTTCTTCGGCTGCGGAGCGGTGTTTTTCAAGACAATGGAAAAGGTCGTGTCCTGATACTCCACACGGATGACTCGCTCAAGTTCCGTGAGTACTTGATCGGCTTTATAGCGATCGAACTTGAACCGTAGACTGACTTCACGAATGACGTCTGGACGCTTCCAGCGTGCTGAATCTGGCAGGCCGGTTACGAACTCGTAAATCTGCCAGGCAAGTTCCGCCTTCTTCGTAACCACGAGGAATTGACGGATAGCAAGGCTTTTGGTATCCAACATCATCCTCGGCTTGTGCTTGCGACGACGCCATTGCCAGACGATCAACGAAATGGCAGCGAGGATTCCGGAGACAATTCCCAACCACGTATAGTACATTAGCAACCTCTACGTTATTGACTTTGGACTTTAACACAACTTTTTCATTCTGTAAAGCTGTCCTCTACTCAAATCAAAAACAGCGTTTTATTTCAACGCTGTTCTAAAAAATAATTTATTGTACCAGCGAATAAGCTATCGCTCGCAGAATACTCCAAGTATTTGATGAATCCGGTAATCTATTATATGCATGCACAAATTTCTGTAAGGCTGTTTTCTCTTGTTCAATATTTCTTTCTTGTGGCCGTAAATGATACGCCACCATATCAATAAACTTTTTTTCTTGTGGAATTAACAAATTAACCAAACGATTATAAATTGTTTTGAATTCTTGAGCCGCCAATTCCTCTTGCATTATTGAAACTTCAGGAACAACTCCACGATACATTTGGGTTAGTTTCAGCCAATCTATTTCTGCAATCGGTAGACGGCTATAAACAACATAAAAATCTTCGAGCAAACCAGATCTAAATCGAATAGCTAAATCTTTCGTTTGTTCATTGCCATAAGCTATAAAATGGATGTTCCACCATTCAGTATCTTCTGGTAATCGCTGAAACCGATTTATGAATTCCTTTAAGGCTTCCTTTTCATTTTCCATTATACGCGGGGTTGGAAACAACGGCAAAAAACTTTCAGCTTCCTCTGTTACTTGTTCCGCTGGTTCTTCGACAACGTGAATCTTATCCTCCTTTGATCCATTAACAGTATTTTCTTCTTCTGCATCCATAACATTTTCACAGCCAGGATCATCGGGATAATCAATCACGCCATCGAGATCATTGTCTGTTCCATCAGTACAAATCCGATACACAGACCTAGTTCCTGTCTCTGCTCCCTCGTCCAATGGATCCAATAAATTTATATGAAAAATCTGTCCATTTTCAGAGATAACTCTTGTGGTTTCAAAAGCATCATACTCATCAAAGGCATCCACTGTTATAGTATAACTAGAAAAATCTGCTAACGGACCATCCACATTTTGTGATAAAGACGGCAACCCGGTCTCACCAGTATATCCATCCACACCGCTAGTTACAGTATTTGAAGTTATCTCATTAGTGAAAGTTACTTCAACATCAGCCTCTACCTCTCCATCAGTACCAACTACATAGGCTGAAAACATTGGTATCCAACCAAAACCCCTATCCCCAGTAACTAGAGCCTCTTCGTATTGATCATAAGTTATATTACCTAAAAAGTTAGCATCGCCGCCCAAACCAGTAGCATCACTATAAGCAACATTGACTAATGAATTATTAATTTCATCTGGGATTACAATATTAGATCCCCCCTCTCCAGAAAACCAAACTCCATATGAATTATTATCCAATATTACATCGGTAATAATATTATCATATGAATCACCTGCAAATTTTAAACCAGCATAATTAATATTATTATGAGTGATATAAAACGGATCAGTAGTTCCACCTTTAATTGTCACACCAGCCAAAGCCACCGGCTCAGGATCATAAATCAAATCACCATCATCATAAATCAAAACATCTTGAATAAATCTATCTATTGTACCACTTGGCCAACTAACCAATGATTCAAATAATTCCGCTGTATCCCAGACGTCAGCCGGCACAAAGAAACCCAGGCGCGATGACTCACTAATGTCAGCGATTACCAAATTCCAACTTGTTGCGCCAGCATTACTAATTACAATGGAAATATCTGTATCGTCTTCACTAACATTTGCAATAACTAAATCCCCATTAATGAAAAGAGTACATTCTCCCTCGCCATCACCCATACAAGTTGTCATATCATGCCCACCATAGCTAAAGATTGAATGACCAGCTAAATACTGATGCCCTACATCATCAGCATCTCGAATCAACATATTACTAATGATATTATCATCAGAATTTTCTAGAGTAATACCGTTAGAGCTGTCCTCTGCTACCACAATTGTCTCAACACCAACACCCGTAATTGTCAGCTCACTTTGGCCAACAAGCTGAAACCCACCATAAGTGCCAGCTAAGACTGAAACATTTGTCCCGTCTTGCAACCCATCAAGAATATCGAGAGTATTGGCGTGAACATTTACATAGTCTATAACACCATCATCATCAATAACAATTTCATCAAAATCACCACGAACACCAGAAATTGCACCAATATCCTCATTTCCATCTACGTCAAGATAAGAACTGAACGGTTCTAATTCAAGACTGTCCTCCTTAAAAAGAGGGTTTTTATCTATATTATGATCACCAATGTTTAAACCAATCTCTTCTGAATATTCACTAAAACTAGAAAACGGACTTATGAAATTATAAGTCCCATTGTAATCAATATTAGCAGACATAGTAGTCCCCACACAATTTTTTTGAACTGAAATTGCCCCACTATTGTCAGCGACATTAGAAATAACAGCGTTATAGGTAATATCTGCTTCCATTGTATATGTATCGTCGTTCTCACTAATACAATCATACATTTGGATAAAGTCACTGCCATTACCGATAATAGATCCAACATAGAGGGTGTTATGAGTAATCAAAGCGTAAGATTCATCAGGACTATCATTCCCAGGTCTAATTGAAATACCATCCCACTCGACATTATATTCTCCCTCTGGCAAACGAAAAGAATTATACGAAATTGTAAGTATCCCGCCACTTGCCTTGATTGCGTAGCCCAAATATTCTATTGGGACGGTATTATAGACAAAGCTATTATATGAAATTATGCTGGGCTCACTTTCTGTTCCCATAATACTTCCAATAATCTCAGACCCGCTATCTCCATTGTCATATCCTGCTGAATAATTAATAGCAAATGAATTGTACGAAATATTACTTCCAGAAAAATCATAATGGCTGGAACCAATAAAGGATGCTTCTAATGTCCCAACACCAACAGCCTCATTTAAAACAACATCGTTACTTAAAATATTACCACTCATCGAATGGAAATCTATACCCACATCCTCAAAATTACAATTCTGGATTGTGGTAGTTGAAGCATTAAACTCAAAATAATTACTGGTATTTATTTCGTGTGTAAAAGTTGCCCTACTTTCCTCGCAATCAACAGTCAAATTCTCAACTGCAGGAAAAACAACTGGATATGTTTCTAGAGTGTCGTCATAAGTTTCTTTCACGAAAATAGTATCCCCCTCCAGCGCCACAGCTAAAGCAGAGGCTAAAGTGCTGTAATTATAACCATCACCTACAGTTAATTCCAAAACTCCTGGGTCTTCCTCTGCAAACGCCAGTAGTTGTGGGTAGTTATCTTCAGAATATTCCCAAATCGTATCAAAATCCCAGGTAGCATCAGTGAAGGTGCTCAGTGTTTGCATTTCTAATGTTGTTTTACCGACCTCATCACCAGCGCTTGTGAGCTGACCAGAAGTTTCTGTATCCCAGAATGAATTTAGAATAATGTCGGCAACACCAGTATCGCCCACAAAACCACCAAAGGCGGCTACACCATCAACCAAGCCAACAGAATATGAATTAATAATCTCTCCATTGTTATAACCAGCGAAACCACCCGTGACATTGTACCCAACCACGTTTACACTAGAATAACAATTATCTACCATGCCATAATTATCGCCTATAAATCCACCAGTACTTTGAGTGAAGTCCTGACCAAAATGAACACTACCAGTAGAATATGACTTAGAAATTCTACCCTAATTACGCCCTACCAATGCACCTGTCTTGTGAAAGCCAGCTATTTCAACATCAATCAATCCCAAATCAGTAATGACGCCAAGGCTTTGGACACTGCCAAATAAACCAACATCAAGGAGATCAATCCGATTGATATATAAATCATTAATCGTAAAACCATCACCATAATTTATTGGATCCGCAACACCATCATCTCCATCGACCCGACCATTAAAGGGTGCGAGAAGAGTCCCAATCGGCTCAAATCCTAATCCATCATTCCAATTAATTGTGTCTGAACAATCAATATCATTATTTAAGACAAAATAGCTAGAAAGATTTTGATTGATATTTTGTAATTGCACGCAGGTTTCAATTTGATAAGGATCCCCCTCGACTCCAGTGCCACCAGCATACAAAGGATCATCCGCAAAAACATTTTGCAAAACAAACAAAAATCCTCCTACTAAAAAAATCAGTAGCAGAATTGCTAATACTCGAAAATTTTTCTGGATTATTGCATCCACAAGTGAATTTTCTACAAAATAATTTTCATTATAATTATACCATAAAACGAGCCCTTGTCTTATCATCTGTGTATAAAAAAATCTCCGACACTTATCTATGCCGGAGATTTATATTTTACTCTTTTCTTTTCAAGCCCAACACACAAACAACAAAAACCAACAAATACATTACAAATCCGTAAACACAGGCAGGTGCTCCTAATACGTTGACGCAGCCACCGATAGGACATGATCTTAAAAATAATTCTGAGTACGACAAGTAGCCTGAAAACAATAAACCTGCGATTGCAATGACGAGGATGCTTTTAAGCGCTGTTTTTGAATTCATATATTTAGTTACGAATAACACCTTCTATTTTGAAGTTACCTGCCTCGCCTTTGGGCGGTCAAGGCGGACGAATTATTGCTGAGATTTGATTGCAAGACAGTAATTCGTAACATCACTTTTATGAAGCTATTCGTAACCATTACTTTATTTCGCTTCTAATTTGCTTCATCAAATCCAAATAAAATTCCAGATTATTCAAAGTCACCAATCGTTGTGCTGTTTGATCTTCATTAACAAATAACTGACGCAAGTAAGCGCGAGTATGATTACGTAATTCTAGAAATTGGCTGTCTTTGTTGATTGGCTTTTTATCAAATTGGAATTTCTGCGCTTTCACATTAATCGTATCATAAAATTTTGTTTTTGTACGCAAAAGACCAGTCCTTTTCTGCCAGACATAGAGACGACCATGACGAGCCTCTCTCGTTGGGATAACGCAATCGAACATATCAATTCCATTTTTAACAGCTTCAACAATTTGATGCGGATAACCAACGCCCATTAAATAGCGTGGCTTATCTTTTGGCAAAAGTTCATCCACATATTTTAAGGCACCAAGCATTTCAGTTTCTGTTTCACCGACAGCTAAACCACCAACTGCATAGCCATCAAAACCAATAGCCATTAAATCGTCAGCACTTTTTTTACGCAAATCTTTTTCCAATCCACCTTGCACTATGCCAAAAAGTAATGCTTTATTTTTTTTATTGGATTTCTTTTCGTGGTACTCTTTGCATTGCTTGGCCCAATATGAAGTCAATTCTATAGACTTTTCCAAATAATCTCTTTTAGCAGGAAGTTCCACACATTCGTCGAGTACCATCATAATATCTGATCCGATGGCCATTTGAATGCGGATGGAATCTTCAGGTGTTAATTTATATTCTGCACCATCAAGATGTGATTTAAAAATAACACCTTCATTATTCAACTTTCTGATTTTTGCTAAAGAAAAAACCTGGAAACCACCGCTATCTGTCAAAATCGGTTTGTCCCAATTCATGAACTTATGCAGACCGCCCAGTTTTTTTATTTCTTTTTCACCAGGACGTAACATTAAGTGATAAGTATTGCTTAAAAGGATTCCAGGGTTGAGTTTTTCTATGTCTTCAATCGTGATTGATTTAACTCCACCCTTGGTCGCAATAGGCATAAAAAAAGGCGTCTCGATAACACCTTTTCGAGTTTTTAATTGACCACGTCTGGCCCTAGTTAACTTGTCTTGTTTTAATACTTTAAACATAGCCACATAATAACATGACTTCCCTGACAAATCAAAAGCCCCGTGGTAGGGACAGGTCTAGACCTGTCCCTACCACGGGGCGCTTTATTCATTAACGACGAGCCACAACCTGTTCTGAATTGTCTAAATAAGCAACTTGATTAATTGGCACCATCTTTAATTCAGCTACGCGTGCATTTAATTCATTCATTGATTTTAATTCCACAACATTAACAGCCAATTTCTCGTTTTCAGCTTGTAAAGTTTGAATCTGATTTTGTAAATCACGCAATGCAAAACCTTTTGAGGCAATAGTATTTACCTGAGAAAGATAAAGCATGAGTGAACCTACAACACAACTAATTAAAACTACCCACATAGTTGATTTACTAAATCGTTGCATTTTGCTTTTTGGTGCAGCGCACAAGTCGCTACCTGATAAACTGTATTTGGTCATATTGTTACGAATAACACTTTTTATTTTGATTTTACGAATTATTATTTTCCATTTACGAATAGCACATTCTTATTTTGAAGTTACAAATTATCTTTTGAATCTTAAATAGTAATTCGTAACCTCCTTTTTGTGCAGCTATTCGTAACTTTAGTATATTTTTTCGACTACTCGCAACTTTGCTGATCGACAGCGAAAATTTTCCTTAACCTCTTCTGCACCTGGAATCACAGGCTTCTTAGTAATAATTTTCCAAATTGCTTTGTGCCCGCATTTACAGATTGGTAATTCACTGGGGCAAAGGCAATCGCGGCTTTCTTGTTTAAAATATTGCTTAACTATTCTATCTTCCAACGAATGGAATGTGATAATGGCCAGATGTCCACCCGGAACAAGAATTTTAGCCGCACTCTCTAAAACTTTTTTAACATTGTTCAATTCATCGTTAACAGCGATTCGTAAAGCTTGAAATGTTTTTGTGGCCGGATGAATCTTGCCTCGACGTGGGAATATTTTTAAAATGATTTCCACTAGTTCTCCGGTTGTTTTTATCTCTTTGATTTTTCTTTCTTCGCAGATGGCTTGCGTAATCCTGAAAGCAGATTTTTCTTCTCCAAATTCTCTTAATATTTTTCTAATTTCTTCTTCGGACCAAGTATTAACTATTTCAGCGGCGGTTAGTTCATTCGTCTTTGGATCAAAGCGCATGTCTAGCGGTTCATCAAGTTGAAAAGAAAATCCGCGTTGCGAATTCTGCAATTGATCTGAAGACAAGCCAAGATCAAGCAGAATCCCATATACTTCGTTAAATTTTTGATCATAAACTATTTTCTCTAAATTTATGTAAGTGTCGTTGACTAGGATCAAGCGATCCCTAAACTCTTTTAACCTTTCCATCGTTCGAGCTATGGCTGAGGCGTCCCAGTCGAGTGCTAGAACTTTCCCCTCCGGGGCAATCTCACGCAACAAAGCTTCAGTGTGTCCACCGCCACCCACCGTGCAATCAATGTAATTACGATTAGGTTGTGGCGCCAAGTAGTGTAAAACTTCATTTAACATTACTGGCTTGTGTTGCGTTAACATGTGCTTACCAAGTAAAAATTAATTCCATGATCTGAACGATTTTTTTTAACATATTGATTGTGAGCAGATCTCCGTAATTATACGAAGCAATCTTTTATATTTATTTAAACACCAAGGGCACTTAAATTCTCTGCAATTTCATTACTATCTTTTTCAGTCTTTGTTTTATATTCGTTCCAACGATCTTCATCCCAAACTTCAAGACGATTATACAAACCAGCAATAATAGCCCGCTTTTTCATGCCAGCATATTTTTTCAAATAATCTGGAATAATGATTCTGCCTTGGTTATCAATTTTTACATCCATAGCACCAGCTAACATTAAGCGCGAAAAAGCCCGGGTATTAGCCTGGCTTATTGGTAGTGCTGATAATTTTTCTGCAAGGATAGTCCATTCTGTTCTTGAATAAACAAATAAACAATTATCCAAACCACGAGTTACGACTGCACCCTTACTTAAGGCAGCACGAAACTTGGCCGGTATAGCTACTCGGCCCTTAATGTCGATGGAATAATTGTATTCGCCAATAAACATAATTTTGAGCAGGATCAAATTCGTCTACCACTTTCCCCCACTTATCTTAACTTCACTACCATTATACCCCACCAACAACCATGGGTCAACACAGTTATACACAGTTTTCTTATCTAAATTTAAATAAAAACCCAACTATTAAAACCTAGAAATAGCTAAGATTATTCTCGCTATTCTCAAATAATGATAAATCAGATAAGCTTGAGGTGGAAGATCATTGACAATTGAACAAACCTCTTTGGAGGATACCATGAAAATAAAGACTGCCCACGACATGGGATTTGAAGCGATCGAGACACTCGTGCACGATCGACGACTGTGTAGACGCATCCTGGCACTGGCTGCTTCTCGCATCCAAGTCAGCGAAGGCGTGCTTGAACTCATGCGAGAAGGTTCGCGCGAAAAGCAACTTCTCACTGCCCTATTCTTATTAGAGGCAGAAGCTGAAGACGAACGCGACCTCGAGCGAATTGGCGAGCATCTCGACCAAGACTCGCTTGAACAACTGCTCGTGATGAGAGCGCTCTACATCTTTCCGACTGAATGTGGCGCCAAAGGGTTTACACCCAAAACGCCATGGTCAGAAATCAGGAAGAACTTCGGGTTCGATCTGCCACTCAACGTAAAAGTTGAAGACGACAGTGAGCCGCCCGAAAGCCAAGCGTCCGATGATGAAGATGTGATCGACGCTCAAATAGTAAGGAAGCTCGTCATCATCGCGACTAAGGACGAAGTCCGGGTCGAAGTTGGTTCCGCGATAGTCATGCATCATGGAAAGATTGTTCTCCGCCAAGAAACCATCTTGGATGATGACGACGGACAAAAAAAAGTCCATGCGATGATGCAAGAGGCTGCGCTTGAACAGCTTCGTTTGTTATTACGTTTGCCAGCAATCGCTGATGCAGAAGAGTTTGAAGGAACACTTCTGTCATTGTCCTTCGCTCTCAAGGAGACTCAATTTCGTTCCGAATTGATCAAGCGAGCAACACAGACTTTCGCGGATCGGTTACGTCGTACCCGTAAAGTGATCGCTGAAATCATGAAGCGCTACGGGCTGAATGCGACCCTCATGGAAAATATCGTTTTTCTGTGCGAGGACGATCGTTCAGCGCCGCTCCAGATCGAAGCCATCAACATGGTCGTCAAAGGCCTAACCGCTAAAAGCGACCCGATCGAAGCGCTTATGGCCGCTACGACCTTAATTCGCGTTCTTTACGAAGATGCGAAGCCCGAGGTTCAAAAGCGCGCCATTGCTTGCCTGGCTGAAAAGGCCGGGATCATCGCTGCGCGTTTACCTCGTTTCCTCGAGGACTCACGCGCGATCCCCATCATGAAGACCTTGCTCATCTCCTCCCCCGATGAATTCCGCAAGCCAGTAGAAAAGCTGCTGCTTTCATTCGGGGTTCTGGATTCTGCGCCGATAGAAGAAGCACTGAAGGAAGATCTCGACACCATCACCAACCCGTTTGTGCTGACGACCTTCTACCAAGCACTCGAGGCCTTCACTTCAGACCTACTCGCCCAAAGAGAATGGGCCGAGAACCGCTGGCGCCTTGCTCTCACAGCACGAGAAGCGCACCCGCAGCTTCTCATCGAATGCGAGGATCGTTTCAAGAACGAACTCCCCGCTTCGCTCGACACGCTCTGCAACATACAGCACAAGTTCCGTGAAGCTGAACGCGTTTACTTCATAGAGCTCCTTGATCAGAGCTTTGCTGAAGCACTCGCCCGAAGCGACGCAGAAACTATTCGCTGCATCGCCAAGTACTTCTTTGATCAGCTGATCACTGAAGATGTTTCCGGAGATGTGGAAATCGCGATCCTCAAAACCGCGACTATCCTTTCTCCTCAGTTAGGCGAAAAATACGCCCAGGCGATTTGGCCGAAGATGCTGAGTCGCTTCCCCGTCCTCGCGGAGGATGAGCAATTCGTCCAACGCTTTGTGGCGGCTGGTCGCGTACTGTTCTCTGAGGCAGTGATCACCTTGTTCAGAACAGACACAGCAATGCGACTGCTCCTGACACCAATCTGCTATCAGAAAATAGCCGCGATCAAGACTGACGAACGCAAGTTCGAAGAACACAAACCCGGTTTGCTCGTGGCTCTCCAACGCCTGAGCAAAATAACTGTTCACTTCCTGGGCAAAATCATGCCCCCCTTCTCTTTCGGGATATTGTTCGATGGCATCAGCGCCATTCTTGCTTCACCTCTGGCAACATACGAAATGCTTCACGATCTGGCTGTAGCGGCAATTTCTGCCTCTACGGAAAAAAGACGTACAGAAGAGTTGGAGAACGCCTACCGACTCGTACGAGAAAATCCGCTGCTGGACGAACAAACGCTAGCTCTGTTCACGCAAGCCTTTGTTCAACACATAGCTTTCACCCCGCACGTTGCTTTTGCTGGTTTGCGTCAGACTTGCGCGCATCAATCAATGTCGGAAGACTTGTTCCTAGCAACGTTCATCGAAATGATCAAGGTTGGCAAACCATACCAGCAATATCTGCTAGAAACAGAGGTTGCGCTGGCAACTTGCCCACACTTGAATCCGCAGACCATGGGGAACATCATTACACACATGGTTGATCAGTTCCTTGGAATCCTGTCTGCACCAGCGAATATCTCAAGACCTCCGACACCGGACGGGTTCGCCCCTACCGTTCCACCGCTAGTCAATACTGCACTGACCGGCATACTCAACTTAAGTGAAAATCACAAGTTGAGCCCCATGCAAATTGCCGGCTGTAAACATCAGATGACCAGGCTTATAGCGGACCGGCCGCTCAAGGTCATGACGCCCTTCCAGAAGGACAATCCTTCGCGGGAAGTTCCTGATCGCTACAAGCAAGCACTCCAAGCTGCCCTCGAGCAGCTCTAGACACAAACGCCTCCGCAACACATGTTACGGAGGCTGTTATTTTACAAAATTATTTCTTGACTGTTATATTTGGTTCCTTATCATAATATGGAAGAATAATTTTAGATGATTTTACTTTTGTTATTTTCGATTTACCTGCTTGCCATAACAATTCGATTTTTTCTTTTTCCGAAGCTTCGAGATCAGACTTTAAACAAATACCGACAATTGGCAGACTGAGCGCAAAAGCAAGCGCATTCGCAGTCGAGATCCCGATTCGTAGAGCAGAAAACTCACCTGGGCCTTGATTAACAATAATCCCCTCTAATTTTTTAAAATCAACAATCTTTGAAATATTCTTTAACAATAATTCAGTTTGCTTAAATGGTCTTTTGACTGTAATAATCTTATCTATCTTCGTGCTTGCACAAGCGACAGAAAAACTGCTATTTTTATCAGTTGAAATTATTAAGTACATAATTATTCTTGAATTATAACTGAACTACCTACTGGGGTCCAATCATATAGCCATTTAGCATTCACATTAGAAATATTGACACAACCATGACTCATGCGATGTCCCCAATTGTGATGCCAATAGGCTCCGTGCAAAGTATACGGTCCTTTAAAAAATAATACCGAAGGTACGTTTGGTAAATCATAATTATTCGGATTGTTTTCGCTATAGTACCAAGACATACGAACTAAGGGTCTTTTTTTATAAACTGAAAATTTCCCATAGGGAGTATCGAATCCTTTACGACCAGACGAAATTAAAAAAGTTTTCATTAATTTTCCGCGGTCATAAGCATAAAGACGTTGTTCGGATATATCGACCTTAATTGTCTTACCAGAACTTGATAAACCATCAACCTCTGTAACTGTTTGAGGCATAACAACGAGAGTATCACCTCCCTTAGAACTAAAATGACCCAACGCGACATTAACACCGCCGCGAAACGATTCATCATAAGCAAAAAACTTGTTATTCAGTTGTGGCTCCCCTTTTTGATTAAAGAAACGAATATGTGGTCCGCCACTAAAGCCAGCGGCCGTGACTATATAATTTACACCATCAAAATTGGCAGCAGCTACGTCCACGCCTCCACGGAATCCAGCTTGATAAGCCGCAAACCATCCGACACTGACACCAGCGTCATTATAAATGCGAACCTCAGGCTCATTCCCCATACCAGAACCCAAAATGATCTCACATTTACCATCTCCATCCAAATCATAAGCTGCGACTTTCATTGGTTCAAAAGCATCGAGCACTTCGACCTGAAATGGTGTTCCGACAAGCTCACCTAAATGACTATAAAATTTAATCCAATTCTTCCCATCTTTTAAAAAACTAACGACTATCTCATTCTTTTTATCTCCATTCACGTCACCAATAGCAATTTCAACACCATTACGATTTGTTTCATCGTCAACAAAAAATCCTTTATTAAATTTAGTTTGACCAAACCCGTCAAAAATACGGACTTGAGGACCGCCGCCTTCGCCCGGAGCTGTAACAATTTCTTCTTTTTTGTCGCCATCAAAATCACCAGCGGCTAAATTAATTCTTCCTTCATAACCAACTGGATATGGCTGCCAAGTGTTAATAAGACTACCATCGGCACGAAAAAGTTTTACTTCAGGAAAAGCCTGATAACCATAACCAACTGCTAGTTCGCTGACTCCATCTCCGCCAAGATCAACTGTGGTAAAATCCATCACGCCCTCAAACGCTTGATCAAGAATCTTCAATTCATTAACTAGCTGTAATTTATTATCAAAAGTTCTAACTTGCTTTTCGATTTGAGCGCTAGCATTATTTGAAAAACAAAAGAAACTTCCCCCCAGGACAATAGCCAAAATTAAAAATGATTGGGTAATTTTTTTAAACATTGCTTTTTTTCTTCTTTGTTAATTTATCGACAATGACAAGATTACGTTCGTTAGCCATAATTTGTTCTAAAAAATTATCAGCTATGTCTTGTCGTAATTGATATTCATTAACATCCATGACAGTATAATTGATTGGACGTTCAATCTCCTTTTCGAATTCCTTTAGCACTTTGAGGACCTTATCTTTCTCAAATTCTCCCACAACTAAAAGATCTGTCTGGGCTTTAGGATCTTCAATAAAAGTTCCACTGAGACAAAAGTATTTAATTTCACCTAGATGTCGAATCTTTTCCACAAACCGCTTTTCCATCAAAATCTTACTTTTTAGAAACAAATTTGACAGGTCTTGCCTGAACAAGTTTTTTGGGTTCAAGCGATAATATTTGCGAGAATTAATCGTTTTTTTTATGGCCGGATCTTTTACAGTAGGAATTTCCTCTAAAATTATCTTTAATTCAACCAAGTTAGTTAGCTCACGACGAACAGAGTTAATTAACGAATCACAGAGCCGAGTAAGCTCACGAACAAAAAATCGCTTCTCTGGATTCTCCAAAAAAAGCTTCATTAATTTTACTCGCGTCTTTGAACCAAATAGTTGTTCAAACATATCCTAGGTTAAATATTTTAATCACTTTTCTATTTGCCTATTTCCCTCTCCCTTAGTATAATATAGATATCTTTTAAACTCAACCTATCATTAATACAGGACACGAAAAAGAATAATAGTCAAAGCGAGCGTATGGAAACTGAGCACGATATTTCGCTTGAAGAAATCTACATCCCAGCTAAGCATAGCAAAGATAGTTATCTTTGCGAGGATTTTATTATTTATCCAGATGGCAAGGAAAAGCACGGTGGTTATGTTTTAGGCATCATTGAAATCCGTACTTCCCCCATTGAAGAGAGTGAAAAAATTATTAAACTTATTGTTAATACTTTAAAAGAAAAGTATTACAACCAAATTAGCACTTCCCCAGATCCGACTAAGCTAAATCTAGAAACAATCTTCGAATACGCGCTGCAGAAGACTAATGATGCTTTGGCTGAATTCGTACAAATTAGTCACATCAACTTCCCGCTCGAAAATTTAAATTATGTCATAGCGGTCGCCAAGCCTAATACTCACACTAAGGATATTGATTTTATTTTTGCACAACATGGCTTAATTAATGTTTCTTTACTCCACAAAACTAAACAAAACAATTACAAAATCATAAACGTTATCGAGAATGCTCCCAAATTTCAAGAAAACGACGATTTTGGGTTGAAATTTTTTGCTTCAACCTTAAATGGGAAGATATATCATCACGATACTATTTATTTAGCTACAGAAATTTTCCAAAACTACATACCACCACATAAAGTAAATAAAATACTTTCAACTAATGAAATCCCAACTGCCATCGACTACTTCAAAAGCTTAATCAATAACAACGAAAATAATTCTTATCTCACCTATGCCGCGATATTTATTCGTATGCAAGAGAAGAAGGCTTTGACAGAAACGCCAGTATCGCAACAATCAATCGATAAGCTTATTTCCAACACTGACAAAACAGAAAAATTTTTAACACCAACATTTACTCTGAACATTGTTGATTATTTTAGCCGAATCTGGACCAAGCTATTCCATAAAAAGAATAGCTCATCGCTCCACGGCATGAAACAAGATAAAAAAATGCGTTTTGGAGTTGTTAAATATATTTTTAATGCGCTTAGAATTTGTCTAGCCTACCCCATAAAGGCAATCATTAAAATTTATAAGCTCGCGACACAAAAAGAAGCCAGAACAAAAGCTAAAGAACAGCTAAAATCTCTTCATTTAATCAACAAAGGAATCCTATTAGCTGTTGGAGCACTTGTTTTAATTCTTGTCGGCAGTGTTTTCTGGTTAAATTACCGTCAAGATATCAAAAAGCAAGAAGCTGCTTATACTGCCAGCGTACAAACCGTACAAAACCTTGTTAATGATGCTCAAGTCAACTTAATTTATAAAGATGAGAACAAAAGCCTGACACTTATTAAGCAAGCTGAAAGTGCGCTTACCACCCTCCCTCAAGAGGACAATAACCAGAAATCTAACTATGCTGAACTTGTCAAACAAATTAGCAATATTAAAAACAAACTATTACACATCGAGAAGGTCGTGCCCCAATTGGTTGCAGAAATCAGCCCAAACGATTCTGCTCTTCCTCTAGCGGGACTTTGTCATGTCGGTGACACTCTTTACACATACAGTAATAACAATACCCTGCTCGAGATATCCAATCAAACGATAAGCAAAAAAATCACCTCTTCAGTTGGAGACATTGTAAACTTATTCTGTGAAGATACTTCTCTTTATGCCCTCACCAATCAGAACAAACTTCTTGGATATAAAGATGGCCAGCTTAATCCTGTCGCCATCGATTGGATTGGTGGTTTGCAAAAAATAACTGGTGCTCTTTACGGAGACCGACTTTACATTGTTGATCAGGCTAAAGAACAAATTTATAAATATCAAAAAGCAGGCAGCCAGTTTAGCGATGCACAAAACTGGATCAAGAACAAAAAAGAAGCCACGCTTAAAACAGTTACAAGCCTCACGATTGATGGGAATATTTATCTTATCAACTACGAAGATGGTAAAATCAATAAATTTTACAATGGCGAACTCGTAGACTTTAAGCAAGCACTCATTGAACCAGCTTTAACTCGTGTACAAAAGATTTACACGAACCTAGATCTTAACAATCTCTATATTCTCGAAGACAAACGCATTATTGTTCTAAACAAAGACGGTGTATTAATTAATCAGTATGCACTGGAAAGTTTGAACAGCACTATTACCGACTTTATAGTACTAGGCAAGGATGAAAAGATAATCTTAACAAGTGAAAACAAAATCTATTCAGTGAAACTCAAATAATCAAAAACGCCCTGTCGGAAGACAGGGCCTTTTTGTATTCACTTATTCTAATTTCAACTCTTTAACTCTTTCCCATTTCTTTTCGTCTAAGACTATTAAATTATTGTCTCCGATTATATAGAAATAATCGTTGATAAACAATCCTCGTTTAGCTTGAACTCCACTAACAGCCTTTATAAGGCTCAAGCCATTATTAGCATACGAGAAAATATATCCTCCGTTACTTCCAGGCATGAAGAAAATTTGATATTTTTCATCTTGAAGGAAGGCATGGTGTGTATTCAAAACATCTGACCAATACTCCTTTAGAGAATACTTACTAATCTCCGTAGGGTTTTTGGGGTCGCTAACATCAAAAAGTGACAATTTTACATTCTGATCTTCACGACCAATACCTAAAATTATATTTTCCTTTAGAGGATGTAGATACGACGAATAACCTGGGATCTTCAACTCACCAGAAAGTTCTGGAGCCTTAGGATTCTTTAAGTTCAAGACGTAGAATGGATCAGTTTCTCTAAATGTTACAACATATCCTTTGTCCGCGATAAATCGAACAGAATAGATGCGCTCTCCGGCTCCCAAATCATTTACTGAACCAGTAATGTTTAAAGCTTTATCCAAAATGTAAACATCATTGATACTTTGATCTGAATTGAAGAAATATGAACCACGGCCACCAGAAGTTGTCGCAACTCTTAAATTGCCTTCATATTCATCCATTGAGAATTGGTTTAAAAGGTCCCCTGGAACAAATCCCTGTGCAGCTACTTGCAAACCATCGACGCTTATTTTAACAATTCCCGTCTCCATGAATTCACGAATATGCTTTTTAAGATAATCGTTTATACGATTTTCCATTTCATTCTGCATTTTCAACTCATCATCTTTAGACAAAGAAGCAGTATAGTTATTCATGAGACTTTCGAATTCTGTCATTTTTGCAGCACTACTTAAATCATAACTAGCCACTTTCTGAAGTTTAGCAACTAGTTCTGCTGGAAAAACATCAGCATTTTCTGCAAAGAAACCAACAATTACTTTCAACATGTCCGCTGGTGCGTTATAGCTTAGATAAATTGAATCTGCAGACATATAAATCTGCGAATCAGACGACGAGCCAATAATTGATTTTTTATTGATAATAGCGCCACTTGTTATATCCAAAACTGAAATATTATAAGTTGTGTCCACTGCTGTTGGTTCAATTGGATGATAAATATCAGAACAAGCGACAGAGATATCAACATTGTTAAGCGAATAGACAGGAACAGGACAAGGCGTATAATCACCTACGTAAGTTTGTGTTATCAAATAAAGTTTATCGCCATAAAGTCGAGCTCCAGAATATTGGTTATCCTCAATATATTGTAATTCCCATTTCTGTACGGGTTTTTTAGGATCGACCACATCGTAGGCTCGAATTTTATCACTAGATAAAACTACTAAGGTCTTATCTTTCAATAATAAATTCCCATAAAGATCAATGCTGGCGTCAATTCCCATCGATTCCAATGGAAGAGCCTTGATGAGCGCCGTCAAAGATGTATAGCTGCCGTAACTATCATAATATTCTCCGTAATCAAGCGGGACAATTTTCTTTCCCTTAACCTGAGGTTCTGTGGTTGCTTTATAAAATGAAGTCGACAAATATATTTCATTGCCGTCGGTCTTTACTATATCAGGTTCATCGATGCCTTGAACTTGTACATTTGTTTCAGAAAAGCGCTCAACCGAAACTTCGGACGAATCGCCGGCGCCTAAACCAGCCTCGGTTGCTTTGGCCATTGGTGCAACAGCATCTGGCATGGCTAACTCAAAATCACCAGGTAATACTGCCCCGACATTTCTATTCCCCATAGAAAAACCATAATAACTCGAAGACAAATTGGCGGCCGAAACTAAATAGGCTTTAAATTCTTCGGGACTCCCAAACGCTTTTAGCCCACGTTCTTTGGCGATGTCAGTTCCTTTGTTATCGACTTTAACAATTTGATCTGTTTTTTCTTGAATTTCTGTTTTTTGACCACGTTCTTTATAAATAATGTAACCGAGTTCAACTCCAAAAATTAATATCAGAACAACGACTAACAAGACTTGAAATACTTTGCGTCTTTTTGCTGGCTCTTGGGCCGGCTGATTGTAATTTAACGAATTCAATTCTTCATTTGGCATATTTTTTGTTATTAATAAACAAATTATATCATTTTTGTTGCTAAAACAAAAACACTCTACCAACGGCAGAGTGTTTTTTAAACCTATCTTATTTTAAATTGACAGTAGCGCCAGCTTCAACTAACTTAGTTTTGATAGCTTCAGCTTCTTCTTTCTTAACGTTTTCTTTAACAAACTTTGGAGCGCCATCAACTAAATCCTTAGCTTCCTTTAAACCAAGACCTGTGATTTCTTTAACAACTTTGATAACAGCAATCTTGTTTTCGCCACATGAAGCTAATTCGACATTGAATTCAGTCTTTTCTTCAACAGCAGCAGCAGCTGGAGCAGCAGCCATAGCCATAGGTGCAGCAGCGCTAACACCGAATTTTTCTTCTAAGATTTTGACTAATTCAGCTAAGTCAACGACTGACATTTTTTCAATTTCTTCGACTAAACTTTTAAATTTAGCTGGAACTTCTACTACCTTTGTTTCTTCTGACATATTCTTTTAGTAACCAGGACCCCGTAACCAGTAACCAGGAAAAATAGACCTCGTTACTCATTACTCGTTGCCCGTTACTGATTTATTTATTATCTTTAATTGCATTTAACACACACACTAACCCACGTAAATTCCCCTTTAGAACAGTCACGAAGCCTGAAATTGGTGACTTCAATGAACCGACTAACTTGGCAAGCAATTCAAGTTTTGATGGAATATTTGAAAGCTGAATTACTTGTTCAAGAGTAATTACTTTACCTTCAAGTACACCACCGCGGAACTCTAACTTGTCATACTTTTTAGAAAATTCTTTCAAAATCTTTGCAGCTGCAACTTCATCGTTTTGGCTAATTGCGATAGCAATTCCACCCTCGAAAGATTTCACATCAGCATCTTTAATGCCTTGATCTTCTAAAGCGAGTTGTAATAAAGTTTTCTTAGTTGCAAAAACCTCGACATCTTGTGCACGACATCTATCGCGCAATTCATGCGTTACAGACACTGGTAAACCTTCGTGCTTGAAAACGATGGCGGACTTAGCCCCACGCATTTTGTCGCTCAAAGCTTTGACAATGCTCTGCTTCTGTTCCTTAGTTTTTGGCATATTATTTTAAATGTTATTAAAAAAAATCTGCTTATCCGCAGACTTCAATAAAATGACTAAGTCAAAATATTTTCCTAGGTGGGATTTATCCGCCAAAGGCGGACCCACTGTCTACGGATTGATGTTATTATTCTACCAAAACAATAGAACTCTGTCAAGTCTATTTATTATCTAAATTTAGCCAACTTCTGTACCCAAAAAACTTTTCCCCAAGATAATATGTTCTAAATTACCAATATTGCGCCCATTGGCTACCACCAGCTTTATACCCTCTTTTTCCGCCATTTTACAGGCAATTGGGTCAAAAGGCAGATTCATACCAGGTACCCACTTGGAACCCACTAAAACACGCAATTCAGGCCAACTAAGCTTCTTTAACTTCGTTGCCTGCGGGTTCTTCTTTGGATCTTCTGAATAGACATAATCGATATTAGAAAGGTTGATAACTGCCGCAGCTTTAACTTTTTTTGCAATATTAACTGCCACATAATCCGTTGACCACCCCGGCTTCCAACCTCCGCCAATAATGATATTCCCCCTGCCTCGCGGAATCACATTCGGATCTTTGATAATTTCACTAGCTGCTAATTTCCCAAAAAGAGCTCGTACCAACCTGGCATTCAACCGAGTAGCCGCAATCCCCGCCCAATCCAGATCCGCTGAATCTTTAATACCAAGATCACGCAAAGCAGCTTGGTATTTTCTGCAAGTGCGGCCCCCACCAACAATAATATAAAATTTATATTCTTGACTGTATTTAACTATTAATTTTTTGAATGTTTTCAAGAAATTAGTATCAACTTCTTCTGGCACAACAATTGCCCCACCCAGACTCAAAACAAATGTTTTCATATTTTTTATTCATTTTTATGCGTGATATTTTAACTGATCGCCGGTAAAGATAGATATAAGTAACAGAAGACCTTGGAATCCACCGACAATGATCCAAACGATACTGGCCTTGATTAATTTTAATGCAAACTCTCTTTGAGTTGCCCCTTTGGTGATTAACAAACACAAACCAGAGACTAAAGATATAAGACCATAATACGCCATGAAACTTAGACTCACAAAAATCAGAGCAAAAGGAAATAGCTGTGGAATAAATTCATTTGTTATATTTTTAACGGTATATGTTCTACCTCCGACCAACATTCCATGGACTTGAGCTGAAAAAACAATCATTACAGCCAAGATGATGGCGAATAAAATTGCGTAGCAGGTTACTTGCTTTATTATTTTCTTCCAATCTTGTTTAATTAAAAATAATTTGTAGGCCTGACGGAGATGAACACTTAGAATGATTAAATAATATAAACCTAAAATAATTAACAAAATAGTGTTAGATGTAAACTCATAGCTGTAAGGATGAATTGGCATGGGCACTACAAAAGCTCTGGAGACAAAAACAATAGCTGTAAGAATAATAGTTGAATAAAGCAGGATCTTTGATTTAAACATACTTTTTATTTTAACAAATTAATTAACATTTTCGCTTGCTCAACCCAATTAAACCTTTCTTGAACTCGGGAATAACCTCTTTCGCCCAAAGCCCGAGCTTTATCTTTATTTTGGAGTAAGGAAATTATTGCTTGCGCAATTTCATTTTCATTTTGAGGATCAACCACCAGCCCATTAACATTGTGTTCAACAGCTTCAACTGCCCCACCACTGCGGCCAGCTACAACCGCCTTTTTATAATTTCCGGCTTCCAAAAAAACAATACCAAATCCCTCAACATCACCATCGGGCATTTCGCGGCAAGGCATAACAAAAACATCAGCGAGGTCATAAAAAACCGGCAATTCATAATCGCCTACTTTTTCATAAAAGAATACTTGCTTTTCTATTCCCAGCTTAGTAACTAATTGCTTAAGTCTAGCCTGATCTGGCCCACGACCAACAATAATATAGCGAGCTTCCGGGACACTTCTTAAAATAACTGGCAAGGATTTTAAAATCATGTCATGCCCTTTGCGTTCGACTAAACGTCCGACTGTCAAAATTATTTTTTTGCCACTTAAATCATTATTTTTAATAATATTTTCTTTAATGACTTGTGGAACTTTTTCTAAATTAATATTGGGGCAAGGATAAACAACTTCTGTCTTAACTTTGACATCAGGAAAGAGTTTTCGTAGCAGATTCTGTGTAAATTCACTATTAGTCATAACCCAATCAGCTGAAGTTAGTATACGTCGTGTAATCCATCTTTTTCGTGAACTCGCTTGAGTTAAAGACAAATCTAATCCGTGAATAGAAATACCATAAGGCAAATTGAATAATTTTTTTAAGATGTATGCAATAATGCCAATAGGCAAAACATGGGCAACAATTAGGAATTCAATCTTTTCGCTTTTGATTAATCGATGTATTGATAAAAAAAGCGGCCACCATTTTGGCCACAACCATTTGTTTTTATTGATTAATTTCTGACGATAAATTAAATATTCTTGTTTAACATCAAAATCAATTGTATTGGCACCCTCTGGTGCTAATACAACCAAAGAATCATTCGGTAATTCTCGACACAAATTAGCCCAATAGTTGGCCACACCACCAGTCATTGGCGGAAAATCAATTGTAGCTAATAGTGTTCTCTTCATACTTTAAGCTTAATAACTGAAAGCATTGATCCTGCGCATTTATCTTTATCACGGCGGAAAGAATAATATTTATCTTTAAGACAGCTAGTGCACTCGCCACTTACACTGACATTCTCTAACAGGACGCCCATATCTGTCAACTGACGAAGAACAACCTTCTGCAAGTCTACATACAAATTTCCATCCTTTGTCGAAACTGCCTCGTTTAATGTCTTTTTAAATTCATCGGCGACATCACTTTGCACCTCAAAACAACAATTCTGAATATGCGGACCAATAGCCACCTTCAATGATCCAATCTGAGCACCGGATTGGATTGCTCGACGAACCAACTCAGAAGCAATGTTACTAACTACCCCGCGCCAACCAGCATGTGCTAAACCGATGACATTATTAATTGAGTCAAATAGAAATATAGGGATACAATCGGCTGTTTCAATGCCAAGAATGATATTCTTGTCCATTGTGACTAAACCGTCACATCCGAGTAGCCAGTCTCTTTGTTTTGCTCCACGACCGACTGATTCAAATCCAACGATAATAACATTATTCCCATGAGGTTGGTTGCATGTAACTAACGTATTTAAATCTAAATCTAACTTTGAAAACCACTTTTCGCGATTTTTTACGACGGCTGTTTCATCGTTCCCCCACTTAAAAGAAAGATCGCCTTCTTCCTTGGTGGAAACATAGGCGTGAACCCTGTCGATATATTCTGGCCAAATGCATTTCATAGCTAAACCTTTCTACTAATTAATGAATCCCAGAATTCCTTAAAATCTTTTCGGGTGATTCCGCGCAAAAGAAGTAAAACTCCGCAATAAACAGCCGCTCCAATAAAGATTAAAATGACAAAATTCAATTTTGTTATTAAAAGTTGAATCACTAGTCCCATGATAGCTGCGCTCAAAGCAGTCTTAGCAAATACAGTTATACCCGACACCCAATTCGATGAACTAATTTTTTGAGCAACCCAAGCGCTCACAGCGAATAAGAATATTTGGCAAACTAAAAAGGCAATACTAGAACCAATGAAACTGAACTTTGGAATTAACAATAAATTTAAAATAATATTTAGAATCATCGTCAACCCAACTAGTTTTGTGTTTGTCTTCTGTCTTTCGCAACCGTTTAATAAAGAACCAAGGGGGAAATTAATAAAAACAAAGAATAAACTAGACATCAATATTTGCAAAGATAAGACTGAAGGTAAGTATTCTTGTCCATAAAAAAACTCAATAATCGGCCTCGCCAAGACACCGATACCAACAGCAATTGGTAAAACAATAATGGTTAAAAAACGCATCACTCGTTCATAAGTAAGTTTAAGTTGATTTTTGTCATGAACAAATTGGTAGCTAAACGCTGGAAAGATAGCTGCGGCCAATGCAGCTGGAATAAATTGAAACGCAAAAGGTATTTTCATGGCCACACTATACCAACCAACAGCTCTATCCCCAACCATTTTCGACAACATAACCGTGTCTAAATAACCATAAACACGACTGAAAATTGCAATTAGAGCAAAGGGCCAAGCAATTTTAAAAATAAATTTTAAATTGCCAAAATTACAATTCTGCCAAAACCTAACGTTCAATATTTTGCGGCAAACCACAGAAGAAAAAATCAAACTAAAAGAACTTCCCAATACATATGGAATCAACAAATATATTAGCGGCAACTTTAACCAAATTATTATAAGCCCGGAAATCAAAATAAGGGACTGGTTAATCACGACGCTTACTGCCTCATACTTTAAATTGCGTTGGCCACGAAAAACACCCCAAAGGGTCAAAGTTATCTGATCAAGAAGCATAATAATTCCAGAAACATAAACCAAATGTCTAGTAATCGCCGGATAATTCATGACATTAATCGTCAAAACAACCAAACCGTAAACAACAACAGAGAACAATAATTTTGTAACTAAAATCGAACCTAAAAATCTTTCGATCTTACCTTTTTCTTTGGCACTTTCAGTTATTAATCCTTGCGTTAATCCCCAATCAATAAAAACAGCAAAAATGGTAGCAAAAGATAAGGCAAAAGTGTACTTGCCTAAATCCTCGACTCCAATGGCGCGCGCTACCAAAACAAAATAAAAGAATGACAACACTTTCTGGGCAACGTAAGAAAGTGTCAGATAAGAAGTATTTTTAGTAACCGAAACACTTTGCATAGATAATAAGAGTATAGCTAAAATTGAGTCAATTTTCAACCAAAAAATCTGCCGAAGCAGATTCTTTGATATAGATTAACGTTTTGTCCATTGTGGAGCTTTTCGAGCTCGTTTTAAACCTGGTTTTTTTCTTTCCTTGATACGAGCATCTCTAGTTAGAAAACCAGCTTTTTTGAGAGGTTTACGGAAGTTGGGGTTCAACATGAGTAAGGCGCGAGAAATTCCATGTCTAACAGCATCAGCTTGGCCTGCAATGCCACCGCCCTTTGTCTTGACTGTAATGTCTAATTTATCAATTTGACCCGCTAAAACTAATGGAGACTTAACTCGTTCCAATAATTCTGCGCTAGGGAAATATTTTGTGACATCTTTTTCATTAACAGAAAACTTTCCATCGCCTTTTTTATAAACACGAACTTGAGCGACGGCTGTTTTACGTCGGCCGACAGCATACAAATAGTCTTGCTTCTTTTTACTGCTAGTTTGTTCGTCTTCAACATCAGCAGTTTTTATTGGTTTCTTCTCTTCTTCCATATTAGTCAACAAATTTTAATCTTTTAATCATGCGTTGTCGAAGCTTGTTATCTGGTAACATATGTAATACGGCATTGCGTAAAACGAAACTAGTATCTGATTCCATCTTTTTAATGGGGGTTGCTGTTCTCATACCACCGATAAATTTTGTGTGATGGTAATAAATCTTTTCTGTCATCTTTTTACCTGTAAATTTAACTTTATCAGCATTTTTTACTTCGACCACAGCACCTGAATCAACGTGTGGCACAAAGTCAACACGGTTCTTCCCACGTAATAAAATTGCAATATGTGACGCTAATCGTCCAACTGTTTTTCCTTCTGCATCTATTTTAATGGTTTCTCGTGTCATATTATACAAATTCAATTATGGCCATAGGTGCGTTATCACCCTTGCGTGTATCTAACTTAACAATGCGGGTATATCCACCTGGACGTGTTTTATATTTTGGACCTAATTCAGTTAAAAGCTTATTAACAGCTTTTTCGCCATAGAAATAGCGTAAGAGCTGACGACGTGCTGCTAAATCACCCGCTTTACTAACAGTCACATATTTTTCCACTTTTGAGCGAACAACTTTAGCGCGTGTCAATGTGGTTTTGATTTTCTCTCTCAATACTAAATGAGTTGCTAAACTGCGAAGTAAAGCTCTTCGTGGAGCTGCTTTTAAACTTAATTTGCCTGGCTTGTTTTGATGTCGCATAAATAATTTCTAGGCATCTTTATCTGATCCTTGTTCAGTTAATAACGAAAAATGTTCAATTAATATTTTTGCTGCTTGGCTAACAGCGTCTTGAGGAGAAATCGTGCCGTCAGTCTCAATGTCCATCATTAATTTATCGTAGTTAGTAATATCACCAACACGAGTTGGAACTACTTTGTAGCCGACCTTACGTACTGGGCTAAAAATAGCATCAATCATGATATTGCCAATTTCCAAGTCTTCATTAGAGCGTTCTTCTGTGGGGACATAACCACGACCTTGTTTCACCGTAACTTCTAGATCGATAGTTGCTTTATCGGAAGTTAAAGTCGCTATTTCTAAATCTGAATTAATAATTTCTACGTCACTGTTCTTTTCAAAATCTTTGGCAGTAACAGTTTTCTTACCTTTTGCTTTTAAGTGTAACTTAACAGGTTCATCACTATAAACCTTAACTCTCAAATCTTTTAGGTTTAAGCAAATCGTTAATGCATCTTCTTTGACATTTTCAATGGCTGAAAATTCTTGATCCACGCCAGCAATCTTTACAGCAACAACTGCTGCTCCTGGAAGGGATGAAAGAAGAACGCGACGTAAGGCGTTGCCAATAGTTGTACCATAGCCGAAATAGCATGGTTCAACTGTAAAGGTCGCAACGTTTGGTTCATCTCCTTTTTCGAAGGAGATCTTTGATGGTAGTAGTAGATTTTCCATAGTTTTTATTATTTATACTGTCTTCGGACCATGGAGTCCAGCGACAGTTTATTAATATTATCTTGAATAATACTCAACAATCATCTTAAGGTCAAAACCAGGCTTATTCTTAGCTAGCGTTGGCATATCGACAACAGTAGCAACACACTCCTTTGGTTCGACAATCATCCAATCAACAAATTCCTTTGTCTGCAACTTTTCTGACAAACCATTAAATAATTCTTTACTCTTACTAAGATCTTTAATAGTAATCTTATCTTTAATTTTTACTTGATATGAAGGAATGCTAACTTTTTTGCCATTCACGCGGATATGTCCATGATTAACCATTTGGCGAGCACCATCACGGCTAGTAGCAAAACCAGCTCGGTAAACAACATTATCTAAACGCATTTCTAATAATTTAAATAAATTTTCTCCAGTATCACCTGGGCGCTTAACGACTTTATCGAAATATCCACGGAATTGGCGTTCAAGCATGCGGTAAGTTCTCTTGGCGTTTTGCTTTTCGCGCAACTGTAAGCCATAGCCAGACAATCTACCACCACGACCCAACTTAGGTCCATGCATACCTGGAACATAGTTACGTTTTGTTAAAGCACATTTTGATGTACCACAACGATCACCCTTTAAAAAGAGTTTCACGCCTTCACGGCGGCATTGTTTGCATTTTGTATCCAGAGGTCTACCCATACTATAGTGAAAATTATTTGATTAAACGCGGCGTGCTTTTCTACGTCGGCAGCCGTTATGAGGAATTGGAGTTGTATCTTTAATTGCTAAAACATTTAAACCATTGGCATTTAAAGCACGAACAGCAGACTCGCGGCCCATACCAACACCTTTAACAAAAACGTTAACATCTTTTAAGCCATAAACTTTAGCTTTTTCAACAGCATCACGCACGATAATACTTGCAGCATAAGGAGTCGCCTTCTTTGGTCCTTTAAAACCATTGATTCCAGCGCTAGACCAAGATAAAGCATTCCCGGTTTGGTCTGTTAAAGTAATAATTGTATTGTTGTATGTTGCTGTAATATAAGCGTTACCAAGAGTAACCATCTTGATAGTTTTTTTCTTGCGTCCTTTGACGACTTTCTTTTTAGCGCCAGATTCTTTTTTAGTTTCTGGAGCCTTTACTTCTTCGACTGGATTGTTAGCGTTTTCTGTCATATTAAAATTAAATATCGTTTATGTCTTTTGAGCCTTTGTTCTACCACTACCCAAAGTCTTACGAACATTACCGCGAACAGTACGGCTATTGGTCTTTGTCTTTTGACCACGGCATGGTAAACCGCGATAATGACGTACTCCGCGATAAGATCTGATTTCTTTTAAACGCTTAATATGTGATAAAACTTCTCGTCTTAAATTACCTTCAACTTTGCATTCTTTTTCAATCTTGGCGCGTAAAATATTTACCTGTTCTTCTGGTAAATCCTTAGCACGAATATCTGGACTAATGTTTAATGACTTTAAAACTTTTTCGGCAGTAATTGGACCGACACCATAAATGTACGTCAAAGCTATGACGATACGTTTTTCATTAGGTATATTGACTCCAGCTATTCTTGGCATATAACTTATCCTTGTCTCTGTTTATGTTTAGGGTTTTTGCAAATAACATGAACGATTCGTTTGCGGCGAACGATCTTACAATCTTTACAAATTTTTTTTACTGAAGCCCGAACTTTCATATTTAATATTAGCTTGCTTTTATTCAACCAAGCAATTTATTCTTTTTTACTTAGAAACGGTAGACGATTCGACCGCGGTTAAGATCGTAAGGAGTTAATTCTACTTTAACTGAATCCCCCGCCAAAATACGAATTTTGTTCATTCGCATTTTTCCAGATAAATGAGCCGTAATTTTATGCCCATTTTCTAGACTGACTCGGAACGCAGTGTTGGGTAGTAATTCCTCGACTTTTCCCTTCAGTTCGATAACATCTTGTTTACTCATGAAAAAAGTAACTTAATTATATAGTATTTTTAAAATATGTCAACATAGGATCCCCAGTCGACATTCAGACGATATTTTTACTAAATTTAATTCAAAATTAGTTAATTTATACCGTTAACTAGAATGTAAATATTACGCCTCTAATTTTAGCCAAATTATGAATATTTGTCAAATCCTGGCTATTATCGGTCAAGTTCGCCTTTTAAAAATTTTCTCTAATTCTTGAAAAGATAGGGCAAAAACGCAAGGGCGACCATGGACACAGGTGTATTGGCTGCCTAGTTTTTCAAGATCGGTTATCAAAGCCTCCATGCCAGAAACAGACAAAGGATCCCCGAACTTAATGGCGCTTTTACAAGCCATCATTTTAAAGATTCTATCCACAGCTGAAGTCAACCTATCTTCTGGTTCTGGAGCTTCATCAAGGTCCGAAATAATCTCAAGGACAACCTTCTTCATATCATGATCAATCAAAAATTGCGGCACAGATGACAAAGCAAAGCTCTGACCACCAAACTCAGTAATCTCAAATCCAAGACGATTTAACAACTCTTGGTTGGCACTCAAAACACGGGCTTCAGCTGGTGTCATTTCGATCGTTTGCGGGATCATCATCCGTTGACTAGCTAACTTCCCAATTTCCCACTGTCTTATAATTCGTTCATATTGGATTCGTTCTGACGTGGCATGTTGATCATATATTTTCATGCCCTCAGCCGTTTCGACAACTATATATGAGTTCTGTATTTGTCCGATAATTTTTCTTTGTACATCCGCAACAATTGAGTCGTCTTGTTCTTGCCTTCGAACCTCAACTGGAATCGACTGAGATATTTCTCGATTGAAATTTACAGCTGAATTAAAATCATTTTTAAAAAATCTAGGCTGATAATTCGATTTTGTCGAAACAGGAATTGAATCCTGTCTTGTGCTCAAGATTTCACTCACAGGCACAAAGCGCTTCATCTCATCAGCACGAATTGATTTAACTAAATCCTGTTCGTCCAATGTTCTCGACACTGCTTGATAAATAGTTCGATAAATAATTTGTGGTTCAGAAAATCTAACTTCCAACTTTCGGGGATGAACATTAACATCAATCTTTTCATTATTAATACGTAAATTGAGAATGTAAACTGGATACAAATCCCGAGGAATCAACTGACCAAAAGCATCTTTAATCTGCTTGGCAACAATAAACTCATTTACTGGTCGATTATTAATAAAAAGGTATTGAATCTTACGATTATTCCTCGCAATTTGCGGTTTTCCAATAAAACCAGATAAATGGATGTCATTCAATTTAATATCGATTGGCAAAAGATTATCTGCAATTTCACGACCTAAAACATCGGCCACACGTTGAACGTCGGTGCTCGCCTGAAATTGATAAACGGGTTTACCATGATGCAGTAACTTCCAACTAATCTGTGGATAAGCCAAGCAATACGCTAGAAAAAGATCAACAATGTGACCAAACTCAGTTACCGTTGTTTTTAAATACTTACGACGGGCTGGAATGTTATAAAAAAGATTATTGACGATAATGGTCGTCCCTCGACTGCAACCAATATCACTAATTGTCTGCTCATTATTTTTGAATTCTAAATTTGTTCCAGCGAGCGACTCTTCATCTTTTGTTATCAAAGAAAATTCACTGACCGCAGCAATACTAGCCAAGGCCTCGCCACGAAAACCAAGCGATTGAATATTAAAAAGATCTTCTTGTGAACTAATTTTGCTTGTCGCATGTTGCAAAATACTTTTAGTCGCATCTTCCCGAGACATACCACAACCATTATCAACGATGCGGATTAAATTGAGTCCGCCATTTTCTATTTCAATAATAATATTTGAGGCACCAGCATCAATCGAGTTCTCAACCAATTCTTTGACAACTGAAGCTGGTCGTTCGACAACTTCGCCGGCAGCGATTTGGTTGATGAGTTCTGGGGATAGGAGTTTGATTTTGTTCATATCATAATTGTTCTAAATGATGTATCACTTCGTTTGTTGAAAATGTTTACTGCTTTAGCCCGGGACAGATCGTCGTCCGTCGCACAAGTGCTTTGAGGCGGGACAGGTCGAGACCTATCCCTACATTAGCACAAAAATAGATATAAAAAAAAGCCACCAGTTTCCCAGGGGCCCTCGCCAGAAACACCGGTGAGGGTGCAACAGCGAAGAAAGGAACCGCACCTGCAAGTAAGGGCTCAACACGAGTATGCCGGAAAACCCTAACATCTCGGGAGCGTCACCTATCAGGCACGGAACATGGACAGGGCCCCGCCAACGGGACAAGCTCGAAACCTGTTGTTGTAGGTCGCGTTGGCGGGGGCCGGGCGGCGATCTTACCCGTAGGCTAGAACGTCGCCATCATCCGCGGCAGGAGTCGGCCTTGATGGCTCGCCCTCCAAAGATATACCGCGGAAGAAGGACCGTGCCGGTAAAACAGTGCCCGCTTTGGATCGCGTGAGCGAAAAGCCACGGGTTGCTTTATCCGGCACGGAACATGATCGAGACCCGGACGGAGCCAAGAGGAGGTCGGGTCGACCACGCCTCTTACAACTATCCGTCCGGGCAGGTGCCGAGCCACCAAGCGTCCTTTCGTCACAACCAGTGGCGGAGGTACGGTCGGTTTCAACTCGGCCGAAAGATCACTTCGTGTGAGCCTCATTCACTCCCGCTCTGCTTCGCAGATACAGGAATAGCCTC
>Ga0247841_10002698_pt1 | contig 34672 bp, 28 predicted proteins | sample LaCruzMarch2015__2_FD_192410 | JGI IMG/M metagenome (GOLD analysis project Ga0247841, IMG submission 192410) | Freshwater microbial communities from meromictic Lake La Cruz, Castile-La Mancha, Spain - LaCruzMarch2015_18m | ecosystem: Environmental > Aquatic > Freshwater > Lake | place: Spain...
TTTTGTCCTAACATCTATTTCTTCTTCTTTTATTCTTTGACTTTTGATTACTGTTTTATTAGCTATTCTTATGCCAAAAAAAATAATCCCCCTCTATTTCTCCCTGAGTTGTGCAACACGCTCTGAACGGAAGGGGCTTTTAGTTTTATCTGTTCTCAATAGTCACTTCAATAATCTTAACATCCGTAACCGGCTTGTCAGAAGGTTTAGTAGTCTGAACCTTACCGATTGCCTGAACGATGTCAAGTCCGCCAATTACTTTCCCGAATACAGTATGTTTACCGTCGAGCCATGGTGTTGCAACCAACGTAATAAAAAACTGACTTCCGTTAGTATTCGGACCGGAATTTGCCATAGAGAGTACACCCGGGCTGTCATGTCTTAGTGTAGATACTATTTCATCTTCGAATTTCTTGCCGTAGAAACTTTCGCCTCCTCTGCCTGTGCCTGTAGGATCACCCCCCTGAATCATAAAGTTAGCTATCACACGATGAAAGATCACGCCGTTGTAATAACCTTTGTTTGCTAAACCCACAAAATTGTTTACAGTCTTGGGAGCTAATTTATCGAATAATTCGATTTCTATCTCTCCCATCGTTGTTTTGACTACTGCAATAACTTTGGGTCCGTTGTTCTGCTGACTCTCTGTCATATTTTTTCCTTCGTTAGTTTTTTGATTTGTATCTTGCGCATTACACCCTGAAAAAAATGTAACGAGCAAAAGTAATAAAGTGATTTGTTTCATGGTTTTCCTTTCTTATGGTTGAATTATGTCAAATGAAAGTAATAATAATATGATAATTCCTAATGCAATCCGATAAACAATAAATAAAATTGTTGTCCTTCTCTTCAGGTATTTAAGCAGAAAATCTATTGCCAGATAACCCGCTATGGTAGAGAAGAACGTTGCAACTAAAACGTTTAACAGTCCCTGTGTATCAAGATATTTAAGTGACTGATATAACTGAAGAAGTCCGCTTGCAAATATTGCCGGGATACTTAGAAGAAATGAAAAACGTGCTGCTGCTTCTCTGTTCAGTCCTGCGAAAAGTCCGCCCGTAATTGTTGTACCCGATCTCGAAGAGCCGGGGATAAGAGACACCGATTGGGCAAGTCCTATTATTAAGGCATCTTTGAATGTAATATCATCAATATCCTTCTGGAATTTGGCTGTGAGTTCTGCTACAGCCAGAATTATTGCAAGCACTATTAAACTTGTCGAAATTACATACAGATTTTTAGTAAGAGCACCTTCAATCACATCCTTGAACAGCAGACCGGTTAGAACAACGGGTACTGTCCCGATTATTATCATCCATCCAAGCTTTGAATTAGCTCCCTGAGATTCAAATTTCTTTCTGCTTAATATGTTTTCCTTTGTGAATTCGTATGTTATCTGAATAATTTCTTTTCTGAAATAAAATAAGATTGAGAATAAAGTACCCAGTTGAATAACTGCAATGAAAGAAGTCCATTGCTTATCGCTCTCAATAAGATCCAATAGTTTTCCTGCAAGGGTAAGATGCCCCGTGCTGCTTATAGGCAAAAATTCGGTTATTCCCTGTATAATTCCCATCAAAATAGCTTCAAAAAAATCCATAATTATTCCTTAATTGAAAATCAGTCTCCTGACTGAAAGATTATAGAAACGCCAAGTTTAATCCCGGCACTAAATGTGTTAAAAGAGATCCCTTTGTTAGTGTTTGGATTCAATAAACTCACGTTTGATGAACTCTTTAATTCACTGATATTATTGTATCTCAGATCAAAACCAATATAAGCAAATACAAGTTCACTGAGTTTTGTGCTTCCGTCAGCTTTTAGTAATATTCCGAATCCGGTGGAGGAGTATCCCACTGATTGATTGGTGACTTTTGATTCATCCACCACAGCGAACCTTGGGCCCACACCAACTCCAAATTTTAATTTGTATCCTTCGGCGGACGATATATAATAGCCAATTAAACTTGGCATAATCAGCCCATAATCGAAAACATAATTACTCGCGATTGACGGGTAATTTATTTTCTTCGATTCATAAGCGGCTTCAAGGCCAATCTGGTACTTATTATTTATCTGGTAACCATACTCACCGGCAAACTCAATATAAGTGCTGACTTCCGGTTGAAGATCACTGGCAGGAGCGAAATAATTTAAATATTCCCTTAATTGCGGTGAAGAGTTAAAATTCAATCCCATGCTGAATCGGATATCACTCTGTGGCAGTATTATCCCCGGTAGCAAAATAAAAACCAATAAGAATAAAAACTTAGCTTTTTTCATTTTGTGTTTCTAATGAATTATTTGTAAAAAAAGAGATTTTATTTCTTAATGATAGAATGTAACCAAGAGCAACTAACATATGTACAACATAAGAAATACCATGTGTCAGTATAGCGTATGTCATGGCTATTTCAGGTGTGAATCCATACAAAGAAACCAGAGTGGCCTTGGTTATTGTGTGATAAGATCCTATGCCTCCAGGGGTAGGAATCATTATGCCGATTGAGCTGATTCCGGATATAACCCACCCTGTATAAAAGTTGATATGAGTGCTTGACGGTATTTCAAAAAGAAAAAGGCCAATGTATGATGTGAAGGCATAAACAAAAATAATAATGATGCTTAGAAGCGTTACAAGAAAGTAATTCCTGAATCCGGTGAGTGTTCCAAATCCGTCTGTAATCTTATTAAACAAAGACCCAAATCTTTCTGCATTCTTCAGAGAAAATTTACTTAATAATTTATGTATAGTCCCGTAAAATTGCTCCCTGAACTTAATTATGACTATCAGGAAAACTACTGCCATCGAAATTAATATCACACCTATAATTATTGTGGCTTTTAGCCATGGAAGATGTAAATATATATTGCCGGATACTAAATATGCGGAACCTATTACGGCTAATCCCATGAATATCATGTCGATTATTCTTTCAATAACTATCGTTCCGAATACGGACGTACGTGAAATTCCTTCAAGATTACCCAGCGCTGCAGGTCTTACGATTTCACCAAGTCTTGGGATAATATTATTAAATCCGTATCCAATCATCAGGGTGGCAAACAGGTTATTCAGACTGATATCTTTCTTAATCGGGTCAAGAAGAATTTTCCACCTGACAGCTCTTAAAAAATGCCCGGATAATATCAGCAAAACAAATATTATTATCCAGAAAACCGAGGCACTTTTAAGACTCTCAGCTAATCCGCCAAAATCTATTCCCGTAAATGCAAAGTAGAGAAATACAATTGAGAGGATTACGGATAAAATAAATCCTATTATCTCCCGGGGACTGAGTATTCTTTTTGTCTTATCTGAGATCAATTATTTTGGCGTCTTGTGGTGGATTAAACGAGAACTTATTGGCGTCAAGCTGTATATTGGTCTTGAGATTCAATAATACAAATTCAATGCTTTGACCGTTAGCGGCAGTTATCAATATCTTTGCTATCATTGACTCTGAATTGAGAGTTATTACAGCTTTCTTGAAATTTAATGAATTATCTTTTGGCAATAAAATTATACAGTTCCTGCCATCAATTATCTGATCTACCGTGGTGCTTCTTGAAGGATAATCGTATATAAATTTTTCAAGCGAAAGCACATTCGGATCAGATTCGTCAAAATTACTTATAATAACTTTCTTGTCTTTTTTATTATAGTTATAAGTTGTCTTTCCGTCAGAAATAATGAAGATATTATTAATCTCTAACCGGGTTTTATTATTCTTCTGATAAAAGAATTTCCCGGATAGATTTAACTTGCCTCCGGAATATTGATTAAAATCTGATGAGAGTGAGTTTATTTTATCAAATTTACCCTGCAGTTTTTTTAATTCACTGCTTCCTGTATCCTGAGGTCGCAGTGATATAGATAAAATCAAAAAAACAAAAAAAACATATTTCATAATAAACTCAATTGATTCTGAAGAAAATTGAAAATCAGTCTATTGACTGACTCCTGACTATAATTCCTGATATATTAGACTATAAATTACGTATAATGGTTTCAAGTGCATCCTCACTGTCAATTAATAACTCACGTGCCTTGCTTCCGTCATTAGGTCCTACAATTCCGGCATCCTCTAATTGATCAACAATTCTTGCAGCACGTGAATAACCAAGCTTTAACTTCCTTTGTAACAAGGATACAGAAGCTTGTTTGGAAAGGATAAATGCCATCGCAGCGTCGTAGAATAAAGGATCTAAGTCTGATGAGAGACTGCCTGACTTTTCTTTCTTCTTCTCATATAATGAAGGAAGGAAATATGGTTTTGAGTATCCTTTTTGATCTGAAATAAAATCTGTAATTTTTTCAACTTCTTCAGTTGAAATAAATGCGTTTTGGATTCTTACCGGTTTTGGAGTGCCCCCGGGCAGGAACAACATGTCTCCTCTTCCCAAAAGCTGTTGTGCTCCGTTCATATCCAGAATTGTCCTCGAATCAATCTTGGAGGCTACCTGATAAGCGATCCTGCTTCCAAAGTTTGCTTTAATTACTCCTGTTATTACGTTAACCGATGGACGCTGAGTTGCCAAAACCAGATGAATACCTACAGCACGGGCAAGCTGGGCTAATCTGGCAATTGGTTCTTCAACTTCTTTTCCGGCTGTAATCATTAAATCCGCAAGTTCATCAATTATAATAACTATGTAAGGTAATTTGTAGTGTTTAATTTCGTCGGTGTCTTTTGGTTTCCTTGCCGGGTCACTTATTTTAATATTATAATCAACTATGTTCCTGACTCCGGCCTTTGCAAGCTTATCATATCTTTTTTCCATCTCATATTCGACAGATTTGAGAAGTATTACAGCATTCTGCGGCATTGTAACGATATCTTCATTCAGGTCGGGTGATACAGCAAGAAAATGATGTTTCAGCTTGTTGTAGAAAGATAACTCAATTTTCTTTGGATCTATGATTGCAAATTTTACTTCCGAGGGATCTTTAGAATAGAGAAGGCTTGTAAGGATCATGTTGATACCCACACTCTTTCCGGAACCGGTAGAACCTGCTATAAGAAGGTGCGGCATTTTTGCTAAATCTGTTATATAAACCTCTCCGCTAATATCCTTTCCCAGACCAAGCGGAAGTTCAGCCTTATTTTTCTCAAGTTGCCTTAAGATGGATTTGGCAACTACAAGAGAAGGAGTTTGGTTAGGAATTTCAACTCCGATAGCGCTCTTACCCGGAATAGGCGCTATTATTCTTATGCCTCTTGCTGCAAGGGCAAGGGCAATATCATTTTCCAGACTTACAATCTTGCTGATCTTAACACCGGGTGCAGGAACTATTTCATAAAGAGTTACTACCGGCCCCGGTTTTACTTTAATATCCTGAATTTCAATATCGAATTTCTGCAGCTTGTCTTTCAAGAGTTCCGCATTCTTGGTAAGTTCTTCATCTGCCACCTTATAGTCCTCAACAGGTTCTTCCGCCAGGAGATCAAGATTAGGTCTAACATATTTAATAGTTTCTTCCCATTGTTCGGGGAGTTCAACTTGCTTGTGACGCTCTGCCGGTTCAACCACGAAGTCCTTTATGGGGGTAGTATCGCTATCCTCTCCATTACTTCCGTCGGAATCATCTTCGGATGATTTTGAAGTTAAGTCAGCATTTACTGAATCATCCTTGGTATTCCCGGTCCCTCCGGTCAATTGTTGTCCTGTGGATTGCTTCGAAGTTTGAACAGGTAACAGGGGATTAGTCTCCCTGACAATTCGTATTTTAGTGTCCTCTTTAGTTACTGGGGTCTCTTCTATATTTTCAACCGGTTCTTCAGGAGTTTGATAGTCTCTCTCTCCCATGATTCTCTCAAGGAAAGAAGTTTTTTTCTGTGTTTCAGGAGTTGTCTCTATCACAGGGGGTTCCTCTGTTTTTGTTCCTTCTGGAATTGTTGAAGGTTTGGTCAGAGAACTCAGCTTTTCCTTTCCTGCTTCGGAGGTTTTATCAATTAGCGATTTGGTCTTAAAGAAGAAATTCTCAACTTTAAAGTTAAAGAATATGACACACAGGGAAACGGTAACTGTGAGAAAGAAGAGTAAACTTCCGATGCCCCCAAGAAGAACACCAGATGCTGAACCAAGAAAAATTCCGATCGCACCTGAAAAAACTACAGTGTCATTTAGAAAACCGTATTCACTGCTCAGAACTCCAAATACTGATGCTGCTATAATAGAAAAAATTATAGATAAGTTAGTTATCTTTAATTTTTTATTTAAGTCCATCTGAATAAAGAAAGAAAGTCCCCACAAGAACAGAAGAATCGGGAATACCAGAGAAAAATAGCCTATAGTCGAAGTGACAAAAAAGTCGGATGTATATGCACCTGCGACCCCCATCCAGTTATAGATTGAGTGCGCTTCCTTATTTACATGATTATCAGTTTTTAAACTGAAAATATCCGAAAAGCTGTTAGTAAGCTGAGCCTTATCAAATCCGGAATAAGAAACTGTACTTAAGAAAATAATCACGGCAAAAACCACCATTAAAACGCCGATAATACGCTTTTTATTATCGATGCTCCCGGAAGATTTTTCCGGTTTTGTAACTTTCTTTGTTTTTGTTCTTTTAGCCATTGTTAATTAGCAGACAATTTAACAGATCCGCCGTTGTAGAAAGGAATGATGCTGAGGGAATTTAAGTTTGCGCAGAAATTCAAATCTTCCTCGAAACCATTTTCAATAAGAATCTTTCCGTGTTCAGATTCATAGAGCATTTTTTTTATATTATTTCCGTGACACTGATTCAAGGAAACTGCCGCTAACGCAGAATCTGTTAACTCACAGTTCTGAATTGAGTTCCTGATCTCTGAAATCAACTTACCTGCACAAACAGTATCTCCCATATTCAGGGAACTCCCTTTGGCAGAGCAAAGAATTTCAAAATCTTCGTTTTTGTCAATCAGATAATTTGTTACCGCACTAAGGTTAAGGAAAGAACAGATAATTAAATTTTGAGAAAATTTTGCTTTAACTATCGCCTTGCTCCCATTTGTTGTGATAAGGACAATAGATTTGCCGGTTACTGTTTCCGGGGAATACTCTAAAGGTGAATTGCCCAGGTTGAATCCTTCTATTTTCTTAGTATTGCGTTCACCGCGCAGTAACGTCTGCCCCGATAAGATACCATCAGAAATTTTCATCGCATATTCGAAAGAAGCTACCGGAATAACTTCTTTAGCTTCATTTGCAAGTGCAGTACAGATTACCGAAGTCGTACGGAGCGCATCTATAACAACGGTGTTTTTCCCCGTGAAATAAAACTCGTCAAGGCCGTTAGGGGCAAGGAAGAGATTGATTTTCATATATAAAACTATTTATGTATAAAAGGCAGAGTTACCACCTTGCAGGGGACTTCCTTGCCTCTGATAACCATTTTCAAAATATTACCTAATTCCGCCAGATCCGCTCTTACGTATGCAAGGGCAATGCCTTGATCTAGAACAGGACTTACGGTTCCGCTTGTCACTAAACCAACCACTTCACCCTCTGAAGTTATTTCATATCCGTGCCTCGGAAAAGCTTTATCTTCTATTATTAGAGGCACTAATTTTCTTTTTAATCCGCCACTTTTAATCTTTAATAAAGCCTCCTTACCAATGAAATTACTTGCTTTATTAAGCTTTGTAATCCATCCTAAACCGGCTTCAAGAGGATTGGTTTCGTTGCTGATATCGTTACCATAAAGACTATATCCCATCTCAAGGCGCAGGGAGTCGCGTGCTCCAAGACCCACGGGTTGAATCCCGTATTCCTTTCCGGCATCAAATAATTTATCCCAGAAGGCAATCGCTTCCTGTTCGGTAGCTTTGAAATAAAGCTCATAACCCAGCTCACCTGTATATCCGGTTCGCGATATAATAAAGTTGGTTCCCTGAAAACTTAAATTAGAAAAATGATAATATTCAATATCAATTGAAGTCCCGAAAAGTTTTTCAAGGACTTCTTTTGATTTAGGTCCCTGCACTGCAAGAAGGGAATAATCGTCACTTTCATTCGCAATTTCAACACCAAGTTCATTATGGCTCAGCATCCATTCAAAATCCTTTTGTAAATTTGCTGCATTTACAACTAACAAATATTCTTTCGAAGAAATCATATATACAAGCAGATCATCGACAACCCCTCCGTCATCATAACACATTGCTGAATACTGAACTCTGCCGGGATTCAGCTTGGAAGCATCGTTTATTGTAATCTTTTGAACGAACTCAAGTGCTTTCTCTCCTCGTATAAATACTTCACCCATGTGGCTAACATCAAAAACACCCACACCTGTCCTGACAGACTTGTGCTCTGCGATAATGGATGAGTACTGGATGGGCATCTGAAATCCTGCAAATTCCACAATCTTTGCATTATTCTTTACGTGAGCATCATAAAAAGCAGTCTTTTTCAATTTATAATTCCTATTTAATTTCTAATTTATATTGAATGCGATACTTGTTCAATTTCACAAATAATTAAAGTATTAATCTAATAAAAGTTATCAGAATATCAAATGACAACACGCAAAATTAATCAGGAAAAGTCGTCCGTAATATCTTTCTTGGTTTTTGCCGAGATAAATCTGAAAGTCTTGATATTTACTTTAACATCCTCAATCAGCTTTATTTTCATAAAGTGCTTAAATTGCAGTTTGGTTATCTGTTTTATTCTTCCGCTGTTAAGTGTTTTTGCAATTGACGGATGACAAACTAGTATAAGAGATCTTTCCGCTGCTCCGGACTTGTATTTCTTTAACCATTCTTCAATATCATAAATTATATGAGACTCTTTCGTCAGAAGTCCGGTTCCTTCGCAGTGAGGACACGGTTCGCTTATTGCCTGCACAATATTTTGTCTTATCCTCTGACGTGTTATTTCAACAAGCCCAAAGTCCGACATTGGTAGCAGAGCTACTTTTGCCCTGTCTTTCTTAAATTCCTTTTTAAGCTCATCGTAGATTTTCTTCCTGTTTTTATCATCTTCGAGGTCAATAAAATCTACCACTATCAGTCCGCCAATATCGCGCAGTTTAAGCTGACGTGCAATTTCTCTAACTGCTTCAAGATCAGTCTTGAGGGAATTCACTTCCTGATCCTTGCTCGCCGCATATCGCCCGCTGTTCACGTCAATAACCACCATTGCTTCCGTGTGTTCAATGATAAGGTATCCGCCGCTCTTCATGTGGACTTTACGTCCCATTAGTGTTTTGATCTGCTCTTCAATCTTAAACGCTTCGAATATTGGATCCGAGGGGCGGAAAAGCTGCAGTCTTTCGGACATGGACGGCTGGACTAATTTTATATAGTCTTTAATCTGCTTAAATAATTTTTTTGAATCAATATAGATATTGCTTACATCCGGTGTAAATAAGTCCCTGATAACGCTGATAGTTGTCCCTAAATCCTGATGAATAAGTGACGGTGGTTTTTCCGTTTTTACTTTTTCTTCAATCTCTTCCCAGATTTTTTTTAGGTATTTCAGATCGTCAATAACTGATTCTTCGGACTGATTTTTTGCAACTGTCCGGATAATGAGCCCGTAATTCTTTGGAAGAATCGAGCGGGCAATAGTCCTTAAACGTCTTCTCTCCTTAAAGTCATTGATTTTCTTAGAGATTCCGATTTTATTATCGAATGGTAAAAGAACACAAAACCGTCCGGGAATCGAAACGGCGGATGAGACTCTCACTCCCTTACCGGTTACGGGTTCTTTAGTAATCTGAATAATTATTTCCTGTCCCTTCTGAAGTTTTGGGACGCCGTTGATAGTTTCAATTTTGGGGGCTATTGAAGGTGCCGATGTTCTCGAATCTGTACCATTGGAATCATCATCATCATCAGCATCGGTATCATCACCTATAATGCCCTGCATTTCCTGTGTCTTATCACCGATATCGGAGAAATGGAGGAACGCATCGTGCTTTAATCCGATGTCTATAAAAGCCGCTTTTATTCCGGGGAGAACTCGTGCGACTTTCCCGAGGTAGATATCCCCGACCATTCTTCTGTTTTCGGGATAATCAACAAAGAAGTCGGTCAAATTTCCATCTTCCGTAATTGCAATACGGGTTTGCGCGGAAGATGAATTTATTATAATGTCTTTTAACATAATTTTCCAAAAATTTTAATAAACCGGCAGAATTGCCGTTATGTGTTTGTGTTAATATCTGGGCAGATAAGTAACATATTCCTCCTTTTAGTAAAAAGGTAGCAATTATCTTCAGCAAAGCTGACGAAAAATTATTGAAATATGAAATTAGCTGATCCATTCACACTTAATTTAAAAACTTATTGTTTTTTTTATAATCACCCCCGGTTCCCATTTTTTTTAGAACCGGGGACAAAAGTTTAACCTACCTGAACCTGAACTGATGCTAAAAGAGCAACTAATCCAAGCTTAGAATTTCAGGTTTTGAGTTATCGATTTCAGTAATGACATTTTCAGCTGGTTTTTCTTCTTTTGGTGCTGGTCTTTCGTCCTTAAGAAGTTCCTTTACGCTGAGACTGAGTTTCCCGTTTTCGATTTTAATTAACTTAACAGTAACTTTATCACCTTCCTTGTAATAATCGGTGACCTTGTTTACGCGTTTCTTGTCTATCTGCGAAATATGGAGTAGTCCTTCTTTTCCAGGGAGGATTTCAACGAAAGCCCCAAAATCCATGATTTTGGTTACAGTTCCGTCATATATTGTCCCTATTTCAGGAGGAGCTGTCATTCCGTGAATCTGCTTTCTGCACTTCTCCGCGTTCTCAAGATTCGGGGAGGCTATTGTTACCTGTCCGGAGTCGTCAATATGTATCTCCACTCCGAATTGTCTCTGCATCCCCTGAATAGTTTTCCCGCCCGGACCAATGATAAGCCCAATTTGGTCAGTTGCAACACGGATAGTTAACAGTCTTGGTGCATAAGGCGAAATGTCAGGTTTGGCCTGTGAAATCGCATCATTCATTATCCCAAGAATGTGTTCGCGTCCTGCTTTAGCCTGTGCAAGTGCCTGTTCCATGATTTCGAATGAGATACCTTCGATCTTTATGTCCATTTGGAAACCGGTAATACCGTCTTTCGTCCCTGCAACCTTAAAGTCCATATCGCCAAGGTGATCTTCATTACCAAGTATATCGGATAGGATTGCGAATTTATCCCCTTCCTTGATAAGACCCATTGCAATTCCTGCAACAGCTTTCTTAAGTGGCACACCGCCATCCATAAGAGCAAGTGAACCGCCGCAAACAGTTGCCATCGATGATGAACCGTTGGATTCCAGAATGTCGGAGATTAATCTGACAGTATATGGAAATTCTGATTCCGGAGGGAGCATTTTCTTCAGTGAGCGCTCTGCAAGGTTGCCATGTCCTATTTCTCTTCTGCCCGGTCCCATTATCCTGCCGACTTCTCCAACACTGAAAGGAGGGAAGTTATAATGCAGAATGAAACGTTTTGTGTGTTCGGCTAATAAACCATCAATAATCTGCTCGTCATCCTTTGTTCCAATAGTCAGAGAAGATAATGACTGAGTTTCACCACGGGTAAAGAGTGCGGAACCGTGTGTCCTTGCAAGAATACCAAGCTCAACCGAGATGTTTCTGATCTGTTTTGTATTTCTGCCGTCAAGACGCAAGCCTGCTTCAAGGATTCTTGCACGCATCATTTCTTTTTCCATATCATGGATAATCGATTTGATTGCTTTTTCCTGTTCCGGATATTTTTCTGCAAGAGCTGTTTTAACTGATTCAAGCAGTTCGGCATTTGAATTTGCTCTCTCTTCTTTCATCAGCACTGATGCAACTAAAGTCTTGCATTTTTCAGCGGCAAGTTCGTAAACATCTTTCTTAAGATCTTCATTAACTGCTTTTGGTTTCACTTCTCTCTTTGGCTTCCCTGCTTCAGCGATAAGTTCTTTCTGAAGCGCAATAATTTTCTTTATTGCTTCATGAGCAAGTCGAAGAGCTTCCAGAAGTTCATTCTCCGCTACTTCCATAGCTTCGCCTTCAACCATCATTATGGAATCTTCAGTTCCGGCAACAACCAGTTCAAGATCGCTTTGCGCAACTTGCTGGTGTGTTGGATTGATGATATACTCACCGTTAATTCTTCCAACTCTTACTTCAGCAATAGGTCCGTTAAACGGAATATCGGAAATCGCTAATGCTGCGGATGCTCCAATTGCACCGAGTACATCAGTGTCATTCTCACCGTCGTATGAAAAGACCTGAGCATAAATCTGAGTTTCGGTCTGGAAACCATCAGGGAAGAGAGGTCTGATAGGTCTGTCGATAAGACGTGCACTCAAAACTTCTTTTTCAGAAGGTTTGCCTTCACGTTTAATAAATCCGCCCGGGAATTTTCCTGCTGCGGAAGTTTTCTCGCGATATTCTACCTGAAGAGGGAAAAAATCTTTTTCTTCAATAGGGGCAGCACCCATTACCGCTGTAACAAGTACTTGCGAATCTCCGTACCTGACCATTACCGCACCGTTGGCCTGTCTGGCCATTTTGCCGGTCTCGATTGTCAGAGTTTTTCCCCCAATTTCAACACTTTTTAAACAAATCATTTAGTTATTCCTTTACTTTCTAATGTTCAATTCTTTAATTATTGCTCTGTATCTCTCAATATCCTCTTTAATTAAGTAATCGAGCAATCTTCTTCTTTTACCAACCAGCATCATTAATCCTCTTCTGCTGTGATGGTCTTTTTTATGAACGGAAAAATGACCTGTTAAATCATTAATACGTTTTGTAATTAAAGCGATCTGTACCTCTGAGCGACCGCTGTCTTTCTCGGTTTTACCAAATTTTTTGATAATTTCGAGTTTCTCTTCTTTTGTCATTTTATCTTACTCCTTGTGTATGATTAATCTAACCCCAGAACCTACCGGGATTAATTATTTATTTTAAATCCGACTCTGACGGATTAAATTCCTTGTATATTCAATATCAGCATTGATCCGAGCCTTTAACTCCTCAACACCGTTAAACTTCTCTTCATCCCTGATACGGTCAACAAAACTTATCCTTAAATTGCTTCCGTATATCTCATCCCTGAAATCAAGGATGTGGACCTCTTGTATAATTTCAGTGCCTGAAGTGAAAGAGGGACGCGTTCCGATATTCATTACTCCGGTAAAAACTTTATCTTTAACGCCTACCCTTACAGCATAAACACCGCCGGGGAGGGATATCAATTCTTTATGGATTAAAGTGATATTTGCAGTAGGAAAACCAATTTCCCTTCCTCTCATATCGCCTTGAACCACAATACCATTAAACGAAAATTCCCGGTCAAGCATCAGATTAGCATTCATTATATCACCTTTTTGTAAATAATGCCTTATCTTAGTGCTGCTAACTGTTTCACCCTCAACTGAAACAGGGGGGAGGGTCGTAACCGAAAAATTATATTTGTTCCCCAAAGACCGGAACAGTTCATTATCGCCGTCACGGTTCTTCCCAAACTTATGGTCATATCCAAGAACTACCTCTTTTACTCCGATCTTATCATAAATGTAATTTACAATAAAATCGTATGAAGAGGTTTGGGCAAAATCCATTGTGAATTCAATAACCAGAAGAATATCAATCCCGAGAACTTTAATTAAATCCACTTTATCCTCAAATGAGGTTAAAAGGTCAACTTTGCTCGGAAGCGGATTATTTTTCGATTCATCACGGTTAAAATGATTTAACAGCAAAGTGCGTGGATGAGGCTCAAAAGTAATCAGAACGCTCCTGCAATTTCCTGATTTCGCTTTCTTTACAACGGTTTCTATAATTTGCTTATGCCCGGTATGCAGACCGTCAAAAGTCCCAACTGTTAAAACCGTATTCTCATCTTTTTTTATACCATTAAAGTCTTTATATACAACCATTTAAGAATATATTTAACCTAAGCTATAAAGATACGGCTTTTTTGCGAAAAAACGAAATTAATTTAGTTCCCAAAACCGCCCTTTTTACTTCCCCTCAGACCCTTTAAAAACAACACTAAAAAACAAGAACCTTTCATCCGGAAAAAAAACTGATAAAAGAAGCCAACATTCCAAACTTAACCACTTCTCACCTCTCAAATCATTCTCTAATACGAATATAAAGCCGTATTAAAGCCGTACTAAAGCCGTACAATACCCGTACAAAAGCCGTATTTATCTGCCCCTGAAGTATTCCCAAGCTTTGCACCAAAATCCCATAAAAAGCAAAAAAAATCCCTTCAGTGAAGGGATCTTAATAGTTTTTCGAGCTATTTTATTTCAAAAGCAGCATTTTTTTTACACTTTTAAATTTGCCTGCACTTATTTGATAGAAATAAACTCCCGATGGTACTTGATTGCCTTGCCAGGTAATTTCATGATTCCCTGCTTCCAGTTCTTTATCCACCAGGGTTTCTATTTCATTTCCAAGAACATCAAACACTTTAATCGTCACGTAAGAGTCCATCGGAATATTATACTTGATTGTAGTTTCCGGATTAAAGGGATTAGGGAAATTCTGGGCAAGCATAAACTCATTTATCTTGTCTGTTTCCGTTTGGATTCCGTTTACTGCAACGATCATAAATCCCCAGGAATATAAAATTCCGGGAGGAGTTGTGTTCTGATCAAAGTTCTCAATTCTCAGCTTCCACCATCCCCGCGCATTCGTCCCCATGAGTGTGCTAAAGTTTCCGGCTGCCGGCAACACTCTTGGGCTGTATGGAGCAAGTGATCCGTCCAAAGAAAAAATTGCCTGGTCGTCAAAAATCGTCATTATGCTGTTTGCAGGATTAGGCCCTGGTGAATTGTTTGCAAGATTGACCTCAATTCCTTCCGGGGAGATTAATGATATGTTAAGCTGTCTTACATTCTCCTTACTGAGCAGTATAAATGCTTCAATATTATTAATAAGACCTTCCAGATCATAGTAAATGGAGTCAATAGTAACCGATTGCGTCCCCGGAATCTCCGCTATAAATGGCTTTCTGTAAAATGACTGGAAGTCATGGTTGACTTTGTTAAACAGCATTGGAGTTGGAATTATCATGTTTCCGGAAGTAGTTGCTTTTACATAAGGAGTTCCTGTAGTTGTCATAGCCGCCATTCCAAGATTTGGCATATATGCCCAGAAACAGTTTCTGTCAAAGTTTATTTCAATATGGCCGATATCAGCATTCGTCACGTCGTCATAACTTGTAAACATATCTTCTTTTATCTGGAGGTCCGATCTTTCTGTGTTTGCCCAAACTCTAACACCGTCAATTCCTCCTCTGAACCTGGAATCAGCATAACCGCTGCACGCGTTTCCCCCTATCACCAAGGGAATTTCGTTATTATTGATTTGCAGTCCCGGAAAGAAAGTGACGGCTCCTATTGCATTCCCGTTAAGCTTGATATACATCATTCCTGTAACCGAATTAAAAGTGCCGGATACATGATACCACCTGTTCTCATCTAAAAGAACATCCACTAAAAGTTCATATTGAGTGGCTCCTGTAACATTATTGATCTCAAATTTTAATTTGTTTGGATGGATATAAGAGAGTGAATAATCCACCGTCACTGCTCCACCGCTCTTGGAAATTATATCCTGGAAAACAGGTTGGCTACCGCTATAGTCCTTTTTAATCCAAGCTTCCAGAGTCACTGCCGTTGTTGCAGGAGCGAGACTCGAATAAGGCAATGCAAGGGTAGAAGATCCGTCCAGCCAGAGGTGACTGTTAAATTGCGTAAGACCAAAAGCATCAGTCCCCAGAACTCCAAATGTTATATTCTTGTTGTAGCCGTCATTATAAACTGTTCCGGAAAGATCTTTTGAATTGCCGTTAAAATTTTGAACCGATACAAGTCCTGCATAAGTATTACAGTGCCGAAAGACTGCTAAACTGACACTTAAATCCCGTTGTATATCTTCCTGACTCCTTGCTCCCTGCCATAAACGGACATAATTCATTTTCCCTGAAAAAAAGTAAGAATTGATATTATTGGTCCTGTCACAACCAATATATAATGTATCATCCTCAAAAGTCCTTGGTCCAAGGATGGGTGAGGATACATTTATTAAATATCCGTTTATATAGAACCTTGAATAAGTGCCGTCATAGGTCACTGCAACATGAGTCCATACTCCTATATCCAGGGGCGAAGTACTCTCCACATACAGTCCCGGCATCGGATAAAATCTCAGAAAACCCTGTGGATTAAATCCGAACCAGAAGCTCCTCGTATAATTCTTCCCCACAATTGTCGGGTAATTATTAAACGAATTAACAAGAATGTATGCCTCAATTGTAATTTCATTATTTAGCCGGCTTAGATCCGGATCCGAGTTGCTGAAAGGAATGGTTACGTAACTGCTTTCTCCGTTAAACTCGGCGTATCTCTCACGATAATTCTGAGAAACAACCAATGATGAGAAGCAAAAAAACAAGATTACCCAAAAGACTAAATATTTCATGATTGATCCTATATAATAATTGATTAATTAATTCACTAATTATTTTATGTACAATATTTTCTTTGTCTCACAGAAAACCGCGGAAACATTTTGTGATGTATTCACTATGTGGCAAAAATTTCTTCCAGTTGACATCCCTGAGTTGTAGGGACTGAATGAAAAGATAAAATATCCATCAAGAACAAAACAAGAAGCGACAAACTTAAAATACTGCCGGGAGACAATGGAAAAATAAGCCTCCTGACAAAAAGAAAATATTTTTTCACTTTGTCCTCTCAATCCGACGCGTCTGAATGTTTGTTAAAAATTTATTTATCATTACCGGAAGTTGTGTCAGGTTTTCTTTGTTGAGGTATGCGTCTGCCCCCATAGAAATGGATTCAGGCTTGTATTCTGAATCAGGAAGTTGTGAAATGATAATAATGCAGACCTCTTCGGAGATAGCTCTTATTTTTTTTAGTGCTGATAGTCCGTCGAGCTTCTCCATCATTATATCCATTAGTATTATTTCAGGATGTTTAGACTGGTAGGTCTCAATTGCTTCTAACCCGTCCTCAGCCTGCAAAAACTCACAGTCTTTAATACAGGGGGAGAGAAGTTGTATTATTAAACTTCGGATATTGGGATTATCATCAGCTATTAAGATTTTCATAATCATACAGATTTCACATTGCAAATCTACATGTTATAATATATTAAAGTAAATAGACTACTGTTCTCAATTTTCCTAAGTACAGTTACTCAGGCTGGAAAGAGATAAAACGAAATAATTAACCGATAGACTTATTAAATCTAACTGTCCGCAAGACTGTTTTTATGCTCAAGTGCAAAAAAGAGTAGCTTATTGTAACCGCTGATACCAAGCTTCAAAGAGATATTAGCTCTGTGATTCTGGATAGTTCTGAAGCTTACAAACAACTCTTTTGCTATTTGAGTGCTTGTCTTATTCTCGGAGAGGAGTTTAAGAATGTGTAATTCTGTTTTTGTTAATCTGTTCAGAGTTACGGTAATTTCAGTATGGTTTTTCTTAACCTTTTTATCTCCTGTGAGATGGTCCCTTAACTCTTTGCTGATAAAATATCCACCGCTTAGCACAATATTGATGCAGTCAATTACCTCATTTGCGGTTGAGTTCTTGAGAAGGTAACCCGGTACTCCGAATTCAAGTGCCTCATCAAGATATTCCTCATCGTTATACATCGTCAGGATTATTGGTATCGTGTGAAGCTCCTCTGCTTTAATTAATTTTGCTACTTCAATACCCGAGAGCCCGGGCATCGAAATATCCAGAATCGCCACATCCGGTTTCTTATCCCTGATGAAATTAATAGCTGTATTTCCGCAACCCGTGAATCCTATTATCTTAAATCGTGTTTCCTTTTGTATGGTTTTTATCAATCCGTCTCTAAACAGGGGATGGTCATCTGCCAGAAATATTTTCGCACTTTTTTCCATGTTGCTTAGCATTTTAGTTTCATAGTTATTTCAGTTCCTGAATGTGAGGAGCTAATATTGAATTCGGCATTAATAAGTTTAGCTCTTTCGTGCATGCTCTTCAATCCAAGACCTCCTGACTCTAATTCTTTTACTCCTTTTTCATTTCGGTCAAACCCCTTCCCGTTATCTTGTATAGTGATTGTAAAATAATTTTCCGATTCCCTTATTGTTATGCAGGCTTTTGTGGCGTTTGAATGCTTAATAATATTATTCAGCGATTCCTGGATTATCCTGTAAATATTGATTTCCTGTTCTTTTGGTATAAATCCCCCCGTCTCCTCAAGTTCAGTTGTAATTTCAATATTACCGGCTTCAGATATTTTTTTTGCAATTGAGATAATGGCTTTCTTTAATCCGAGCCTCTCCAGCTGATGAGGGTGGAGGTTGGAGGATATCTCCCTGACCTCTGAGATCGACTCACTTACCAAATCAGATATTCTGGCAAGTTCTTCATTATCATGGATGCCAGAATTCTGATACATCTTAACTCGGTTAATCACAACCAAAAGATTCTGTCCAAGGCTGTCATGAAGCTCCTTAGATAGTCTCTTCCTCTCTTTTTCCTGAGATTCAATTAATAGTCTGGAGAAATTATTCTGACGGTCCTTCTCTTTTCTGAGGTTTCTGATTTTTGCATTAAAAAAGAGATAAGTGCCTGATACTGCAATTAAGAGTAAAAATACCCTGAAAAAATTATTTGCCCAGAAAGGAGGATTTACAACAATCTTAAGTATCGCAGCATTATAGTTCCATACTCCGTCATTATTCGAACCTATTATTTTTAACAGGTATTCTCCCGAAGACAAATTCGCAAAATTAATCTCCCTGCTGGTACCAGTGCTAACCCATAATTTGTTGTGATTCTCCAGAATATATTTATACTGATTATTGTCCGAATGCCTAAAATTCAGTGCGGCAAAATTTATGATAAGATTTCTCTGATCATAATCCAATTCTATTTTCCTTATCCGGCTTATATCATAATTGCGTTCCACTTCTTCTCCATTGACTCTGATTGAGGTTATGTATACCGGGGAAATGAACGAATTGCCTGGAAGATTTTTCGGATGAAATTCTAAGTAACCGGAGTTTCCGTTAAAATAAACTGTTCCTTCGGAATTGGCAAATGGAGATCCAAAATAGAAATCAAATCCATCCACTTCCTCAGACATAGAATAAAACTTAAGAATTCTTAGTGACGGGTCATAAGAACCTATCTCAGAATTTATCGTGCTGAACCAGATCTTTCCATAACAATCTTCTGCTAATGAATATATTCCTCTATGCTCATTTTCAAAAATAATTTCAAAATCCGGATTCTCATCTTCAGGATTTTTTACTAACACCAATCCCCCAAATGTACCATGCCAGATTCTGTTTTTCCCGTCTTTAAGGAGCGCAGTGGGCTTATTCAGATAGGATTCAAGAGAATCCTTTCTTATTGGAAAGATTCTGTATTCATTTCTTTCAAAATTAACTTTTTGCAGTCCAATTCCTGTAGATACCCAAAAATTTCCTCCTTTATCAAACACCATATCTGAAATGTAATTACTTGCCAGTCCTTCAGATGGATTCGTGCCGGCTTTTATCACTTTAAAATTTACGTTACTCTTACTTATTTCGGCATTTGGAACTATATTTAATCCTCCGTTCCAGGTGGAAATAAACAAATTCCCATTTTTATCCTCAGTAAAAGAACGGATAAAATTGCTGCTCAGACTCAGGGGTTGAGATGTGTCCGCATAAAAATTTTTGAAAGTTAATTTATCACCTGCTTTGAAATTCTCCGGAATATTGCACCTAATTATTCCTCCTCCCCATGTCCCTAACCAAATTTGGTTTTTATTTTTTACATAAGCTTTTACCATTTCTTCGTTAGCCAGGTAGGAATGCTCTTTGGGTATATTATAATGGTAATATTTTTTGTCCTCCTTGCCAATAATACTTACTCCTTTGGACGTTCCCAGCCAAAGATTTCTGTTCGGGTCTTCAAAAATAAAATTCACGATATTGCTTTTGGGTGAATTACTATCCTCTGAATTATGGCTTATCTTAATAAATCTCTCAGGAAGGAGATCAAGCTTGCTTAAACCGCCTGAAGTGCAAACCCATAAAATTTCCTGGTTGTCAACAAACACAAAATTGATGTTGTTGTTAATAAGTGTATATGGTTTATCGGGGTGATGCTGATGCAGGACCCCTTTCCCGGTTCGAGTATTAAATTGAACAAGTCCTTCACGGCTTCCCAGCCATAAAATTGAGTCGTTCTGAAATACAATACTGTTTATCTGGTCACTTGGAATCCCATATTTATTCTCTCCGGAAAATTTATACATCATGTGCTGAAGATTCTTATAATTTATCCGGAGTAATCCTTCCCCGTTTGTGGCTATATATAAATCATCATTTTTATTGTTCCCCTTGATTTCTCTTACCTGAATATTTGGGATTATGCCTGCGAATTCTTTCTGCGAGAACTCTCCTGTGCGCGGATCAAACCTCATTACCCCTCTGTAAAACATTGCCAGCCATAATGTACCGTCTTTATCCTCATAAACCGAATTTATGCGGTTGGAATTTGCCGGTCCGGATATTGTATCTCTGATAATATATTCCCCCAGAAAATTAAACTTATCGTTTGTTTTAATAAGTCCTCTGTCAGTCGCGAACCATAACCGGTTTCCTCTGTCTTTGAATACAGAACTGATTTGTCTGTTTTGCAAATACTTGTATTTTTTATTAAGGGTTATAAACTTCCCATCAGAGTAATTATATGAAATTAAATTTCCGCTCATACTGAACATAAGAAGGACATCTTTTGAGTACTGAAAGAAACCTGTGATAACTTTTTCTTCAATAAGAGAGGGGTTATTTTTTCCATCCGGGATTTGCCGGAAAGTCACTCCATCATACCTGCATAACCCATTATCAGTCCCGATCCATATGAAACCCTGAGAATCCTTTATTAATGAATAAATAAGATTAGACGGCAATCCGGCTTTGGTTTTATAGTTGCTAAACTTGGGGAAGGGGGATAGTTCCCCAATAAGGCACAAAAAGGTAATAACTAATAATTTAGTTAATCGGCTTTTCCATATTTTTTGTAGAGCAGGCATTAATTAATCATATTTCCTTACCATTAAACACACAGGACAGGTGTAAATTTCATAACAGACAAATATAGTGAAAGTTCTCAAATTTTCAGCAACTTTTTTTTGTTTTGGCCCCGATTTATTCTGATTATTTCATAATAATACAATGATTTGGAAATATCTAATCAGATAGTATTGCATGGTGATTCTTGCCAAATTGAATTGAAAATAAGTTTACTGACTTACAGAACGATAAGTGATTTTGTGGATAAACCAATCCCGGGCAACCTGCCGGTTCGTAGGACGTTAAGATTCCTTATTTTTTTTTATATTTGGGCGATAATTTTATAGCATTCCTGAAAAATAAAAATTTCCCCGCGATTTTGGGGTAAAGTGAAATAAATGAGAAAGAAACCTGATAATTTAGTTTACGGTTTGGACGACAAACCTCCTCTCTTTTCCTTAATTCTCCTTGGTTTGCAACATTATATGGTGGCTTCCATAGGATTGATATTTCCCGTTATACTCATCAGTTCGGTAAACGGGTCAGATGCGGATGCTGAACTCATGGTGAGCATTTGTATGCTGACTGGAGGTATTTCGGTAATTTTGCAATCTCTTCGGACTAAATATATCGGGTGCGGATACTTGCTTCCTCCTATGGTAACTTCTTCATTTCTTCCGGCTTCCATAATGGCTGCTCAGATGGGTGGCTTGCCTCTTGTTTTTGGAATGACAGCATTCGCAGGGTTTTCGGAAGTTCTGATTGCAAGAGTGATTAATAAAATTAAGGTTCTTTTCCCTCCTGAAGTCACGGGACTTGTCATTATGATGGTTGGAATCTCCATGATTAAAATCGCATCCAATAATTTCTTCGCTGTTAACCAGGCAGACCCGGGACTTAGATCAACAGAGGTTTCCATTGCCGCTCTTACTTTATTTACGATGGTGGGTATTAATATTTGGTCAAAGGGAAAGCTTAATCTCTATTCCGTGATCATAGGTATTCTGGTCGGTTATGTATTTTCAACCTTTTTCGGAATCCTTGGTAATAAGGAATGGGGACGCATTGCATCACTTCCGTTTTTCAAATTTCCCTTTTTGACCCATCCGGGTCTTGATTTTAAATTAGTACTTGTATTCCCGTTCCTGATAGGAATGATTTGCTCCACTCTCAAAAGTCTGGGAAATGTGCTCCTGGTTCAGAGAATAAACGATGCCAAATGGGTAAGGACAGATATGGAGAGTGTTAAGAAAGGACTTTCAACGGATGGAATAGGTTGTGCCATTACAGGACTTCTTGGGGGATTCGGTCAGTCAACTTCAGCAGGTAACATCGGCTTGTCTGTGGCGACCGGTGCAACAAGCAGGATCATCGCATGGTCGCTTGGAATAATAATGATTATCTTCTCAATGCTTCCTCAACTGGCCGGTATTTTTGCCGTTATGCCAAAACCCGTTATGGGGGCAACTTTATTCTATTCACTCTCTTTCATGATAATAGCCGGGTTGCAGGTTATTATGTCAAGGATGATTGATTCACGCAAGACATTTGTAATCGGCCTGTCTATGATTTTTGGAATAACAACAGATCTTATGCCTGAGTTTTTTGCTCAGAACTTTCATCCATATATTCAGCCGCTTTTCGCCAATTCTCTAACCTCATCCGCCTTGGTTGCAATCTTACTTAACCTGATATCTCGAATCGGTATAAAGAAAAGAAGCAAACTTGAGGTTGAGCCGAACTTAGAAGACTTTGAATCCGAAAATTACGAGGCCGTTAAAAACTTTATGACGGCAAACGGAAAACTCTGGGGCGCAAGACAGGAAGTTATCGAAAAAGTAATCGGCGGAATACATGAACTTTCTATCGCTCTTGCCGGAAATGTTAAAGAAGGGGAAAAAATATTTTTTGATGTTGCCTTTGATGAGTTTAAAATAGAAGTTGAAGCAAGATACAAGGGTGAAAAACTTATGCTCTCGGATGAAACCGGGAGTCTTGAAATGACCGATCTTGTGAATCTGGGAGCCTCAATACAATTGCGACTGCTCCGGTATTATACTGATAAAATCAAGTCCACCGTGAATAAAGACGATAGTTTTGTATTCTTAGAGTTTGAGCATTAAGGAGAGTTACCCGATAATCTTTTTAATCAGCTTAAAGTACTTAAAGGGAACATACTTAAATGGGAGATCTATCCATGTAGGGGTACACACAATTGAGCGCCTGTTGCTGAATGCCAGCAAACTGTCAAGTCCGTGATATTTCCCCAATCCGCTGTTTCCTACCCCTCCAAAGGGTAATTTATGGTTCGTTATGTGCATCAAAGTGTCATTTATGCAGCCCCCTCCTGATGTAGTCTTTGCTAGAACTTCTTTTGCTTTCCGGTTCTTTCCGAAATAGTATAGAGCTAACGGTTTTTCGTTTATGTTAATATATGAAATAGCTTCCTCAATTTTAGTAAATGTCATAACCGGCAGAATCGGTCCGAATATCTCTTCATTCATAATGGGATATTCCGGTTTGACATCGTCAATAATTGTGGGAGAAATATATCGCTCAGCTTCGTCAACTTCTCCACCATATTTAATATCTCCATGCTGCAGATATCCCTTCAGACGGTCAAATGCCTGCTTATTTACAATCCTTGGGAAATACTCGCTCTTCTTTACATCGTTCCCGAACATTTCCCCGATATGTAGTCCTATCTGCTTAATCAATTCATCCTTTACAGAGGAGTGAGCAAATAAGTAATCCGGGGCAATACATGTTTGACCTGCATTGATAGTCTTTCCCCAGGCAATCCGCTTTGCTGCAATCTGAATATTTGCACCCTCGTCAACAATGCACGGACTCTTTCCTCCCAGTTCCAGAACTACAGGTGTAAGATATACGGCAGCAGCTTTCATGACAATTTTCCCGAGTGCCGGACTTCCTGTAAAGAAGATAACGTCAAATCTTTCGTCAAGAAGCATTTCATTAACTTTCCGACCTCCCTGGACAATTCCGATATACTTCTCCTCAAAAGTCTCTTTTATCATCTCCTCCATCACTTTTGCCACATTCGGGGTATAGGGAGAGGGTTTGAGTAAGGAGCAGCATCCGGAAGAAATCGCGCCAACCAAAGGATTCATAAGTAACTGAAACGGGTAATTCCATGGGGCTATAATAAGCGACACCCCAAGCGGTTCAGTTATTATTTTACTTGAAGAGGGGAGGAGATGGATTGGAGTTGATACCCGTTTCGGATGTGACCAACCCGTTAAATGCTTCAGGTGATTATCAATTTCCTGATTAACAATACTGATTTCCGTCAGGTATGCTTCCTGATATGATTTGTGAAGGTCTGTCCACAAAGCGTCAGTTATTTTCTTCTCATATTTCTTTATTGCCTCCCTTAATTTCAGCAGGTTCTCAATTCTGAACAGCAGGTCTTTAGTCTTATGAGAGCCAAAAAACTCTTTCTGCGCGGAGATTATCTCCAAAATCTTTTCTTTACTTGTGTCTTCCATTCTTACCTCCCGGAATTATTTTTGATGTCCCTTAAAATGATCCATTGCGTTATAGATTCTTAATGCTTTTCCCATAACAAAGTCAAACAGCCATATAGGCAGCAAGCCCTGGCATGACCTTACAAAATGCATAGGCCACGGCATGCTTAGAAAAATCCTGTTGTTTTCAATAGCCTTAATAACTCTTCCGGAAACCTTTTCCGGATTAAGAATAGGCACCAGTGATTTTACACCGTCAAACATTCCTGTGTTAATATAATAAGGAGTAACGGTTGTAATTCCAATATTTTTTTTCAGCATCTGCATCTCCAGCCTGAGGCTGTCAGACCAGCCAACCACAGACCATTTGCTCGCAACATATACTGCCATTTTAGGATTCGAAACAAACCCTGCGGAAGAGGCTATATTGCAAATGTGTCCGGAATTTTGCTTCATCATATCAGGAAGAAACTGAAGAGTGATATGCATCGGTGCAGCAGCATTAATGCTCATGGTCCGGTCAATATCCTTAGAACTGTGCTCGTGGAAATACTTTCCAACAACAACACCCGCGTTGTTTATAAGGACATCAACAGTTCCGTGATCAGCTTTCACCTTATCAGCGGCAGACTTAACACCCTCAATGTCTGCAACGTCAACACGGTAACCCGAAACTTTTCCCGTCTTTGACAATTCAGAAACAGTTTCATCAATCTTATCCTGGTTAATATCCCAAATAACAAGCCGGGCACCTTTTTCAAGAACAATCCGTCCCATTATCTTACCAATTCCGGAGGCTCCTCCGGTAATCAAAACGATTTTTTCTTTTAGATTTTTCATGTTTAAAGTTAATAAATTGAAAGTTCTATACAAAACAAAAAACAAATGCAGGGTGTTCAATGTTCTCTTCCCAATTAAAAAAAAAATGCTTCCGGTTGAAAACTTTTCAGACAGAAAACGTTTCACATCTGCTGAATCGTCTCATAATGAGACAAACCCGGAGTGGGTATAAAGTCGTCCTAAAGTGCCTTAAGGGTGCCCTCAAGTCTCAAATTGAGAGATCTAAATATAATCGGAAAAAGAGGGGACAAAAACGATTGCTTTATGAACAAAACTCAAATTTTGACGTGGCTGAGATCCGGATTTTGTCTACGGGAGGTTTTTTAGGGGAATAATAGAGGTGTGCAACACAATTGCAGTCCGAAGAACCGAACTTCCTGACAGGGGTAAAACCTGATTTCAGAAACTTCCCCGCATAGTCACATTCTCTCCTGACAGGTTCGGTGTTATAAATTACATCAATAACTTTTCCGTGTGCCAGGAGATAATCAATATGCCACCTGATCTTCTTTTTTTGTGACAAGTGTCTTCGCACCCTGTTAAATAATCCGTTTTTCCCGAGCGCGCTTCCGCAATAAAGATAGTATCCCCGTGCAAAAGTAATCGGGGTCCCGGAAAGTTTCCCGACGGGTATTGTGATCCGCTTTGTGATCCTGATGACGAGGATGTACGTCCCGCGATGATTGAGTAAGTTTTTGAGTAAGCCGGTCTTATTCATAAAGTTTTAATTTCTTACCCGTAAGTTAGTAAATATCCGGGAATCAGTAGAATGCTTATGAAAGAAGAGAGGGAGAGACCGGGGAACAGTAAACAGTAAACAGGTACCAGTTCTTAATTCGTAATTATTTCTTTATCTTTGGTTAATTAAAAATTAAGATTAAGAATACAAGTTATGACCATTAAAGATTTATTAAAGTTATCGCAGAAAGAGACAAAGCATATAATCGGCCTGATGTCGGGGACATCCCTGGACGGCATCGATGCAGTCCTGATAAGAGTAAAAGGGAATTCGACTAAGACGGAAATAAAGCAGCTTGGCTTTGCAACATACCCATTCCCGGCAAAAATGAAGGAGATGATGCTGAGGAATGTTGAATATAAAGGGGGGAATGTCACAGAGATATGCAAACTGAATTTCCTTATTTCGCATGCTTACGTCAGGGCTATAAAGAAACTATGCACAAAACTCAACTTTGCTATAAATAAAGTGGATCTGGTCGGCTCCCATGGCCAGACAGTGCATCACTTGCCTAAACCTGAAAGTGATTTCGGTTTCAGGACCGGATCTACTATGCAGATAGGCGATCCGGCAGTAATTGCTAAATTAACAGGCATAACTACGATCGGTGATTTCAGGACCGGGGATGTTGCGCTCGGCGGTGAAGGGGCTCCGCTCGTCCCTTACTTCGATTATATAATGTTCAGTTCGGATAAAGTTAACCGCGGTTTGCTTAATATCGGCGGTATCTCCAATATCACGATACTAAAAAAAGGGGGGAAGGCTAAAAACGTATTCGGATTTGACACCGGTCCGGGAAATATGCTTATTGATTCACTTATGAGAAAATATTTCAATAAAGAATATGATAAAGATTCACGCATAGCTTTCAAAGGAAAGATAAACGGAAACCTCTTAAAAAAGCTTATCGGGACCGACATCTTCCTTAAGCAAAAGCCCCCGAAATCATCGGGAAGGGAATATTTCGGTAAATACTTTCTCCCGGATATTCTGAATGAATTCAATACCATACCTCGCGAGGACTTCATTTCAACGGTAACTGAATACACAGCATACTCAGTTCATTACAACTACAAAAAATTTATAGAGAAAAGGATAAAGATAAATGAACTTTTCGTAAGCGGGGGAGGGGCGCACAACCCGATGATTATGATGTCGCTCCAGAGATATTTCGGTGACATGATAAAAGTTAAGAAAGTGGGATTGCTCGGGATTGATTCCGATGCCAAAGAAGCTATCTGTTTTGCTGTTCTGGCGAACGAAACTTTATCAGGTAATCCGGCAAACATTCCATTGGTAACGGGCGCAATCAGAGAAACGATTCTGGGGAAGATATGCCTCCCTTAAAAATTCTTATTACCGGAGGAAGCGGAAAACTGGGGCAGTATCTAAATATTGAGTTGTCACGACATTTTAGTATTCTGACACTGCATAATGCAAATACCGGAAACACCCCGGAATTCAACAACTTAAAAGCAGATGTCACAAATTTCATAGAGCTGAAAAATATTTTTGATTATTACAAACCGGATATAGTAATCCACACAGCAGCTTTAGCCAATCCCGCGTTTCACGGCGCAGAATATGATAAGCCGGTTTACGATGTGAATGTCAGAGCAACCGAAAACATTGCAAAACTATGTGAGATGAATAGTGCGAAATTAATCTATACATCAACTGATCTTGTTTATGCGGGATACCGCGGATCCATGCTTAAAGAGGATGCAAAAACGGTTCCGGCCTCGTTATATGCGGAGACAAAGCTGATGGGGGAGCTGAAGATTCACAGCGCAACCGGGAATTATATCATACTGCGCACTGCTTTGCTCTTCGGATTCGGATTAAACCGGTCATTGTCCCACTTTGATTTACTTTATAAGAATCTTAATGAAGGGAAAGAATCAAAACTCTTTACCGATCAGTTCAGGACACCGCTTTCGCTTCATGAAGCAGCAAGAGTAATTGGTGAAATATGTAAAACAGATATACAAAGCGGGATTATTAATTTCGGGGGAATAAACAGAGTTTCAAGATTTGAGATGGGACAAATTCTCTGCCGGCTGATTGGCGGAGATGAAAGGCTTTTGATTCCTTCTTCAATGAACGACTTTCCGAACTATCCGGCAGTAGCTGATGTTTCAATGGATACAAGCAAACTTCAGAGTTACGGAATAAAACAGTTAGATTTTGAAGAAGCTACGAGAGAGATAATTAAGAACAGAATATGAAAATAATTAAAAATAAAACTAATCAGTTATTGGGTGCCCATACCTCGATTCAGGGGGGAGTTGTTAAATCGGTTGAACTGGCATCAAAGCTGGGATTCACGGCAATGCAGATTTTCACAAAGAACAATAACCAGTGGAGCGGTAAGATCATTACTGATGAAGAAGCACGGGCTTTCAGAGAGAAACTTGCTGAGTCGGGGATTGAGTTTGTACTCTCGCACGATTCATACCTGATAAACCTCTGCGCGCCCGATGATTCAATTCTGGCGAAGTCGAGGGGAGCGTTTATTGATGAGATAGAGAGATGCAGACAACTTGGGATAAGATATCTTAACTTTCATCCGGGATCACACGGGGGACGAGGTATGGAGGAGGGGATAAAGTTAATTGCCGAGTCCATTAACCTTGCGCACCGCAAAACTTCTGGTGCAGACGTTTACAGTACACTCGAGACAACTGCGGGGCAGGGAAATTCGATTGGATATAGATTCGAGCAGATGAGGGAGATTATCGACCTGGTTGAAGATAAAGAGAGGATGAAAGTCTGCATAGACACTGCGCATATCTTTGCTGCGGGGTATGAACTGAGAGTTGAGAAGGAATTTGATAAAGTCTTCAAAGAGTTTGATGATATCATCGGTCTTGACCGGTTGGTTGCATTTCACGTTAACGACAGCAAGAAAGATTTAGGGACAAAAGTTGACAGACATGATCATATCGGTAAGGGATTTATCGGTCTTGAAGGATTCAGGAATCTTATGAATCATCCGAAACTGACCCACATCCCCAAAATCCTCGAAACTCCAAAAGGGAAGGAGCAGCTCGAGGACCTTGAAAATCTGGATGTGCTCCGGTCGTTAATCAACTAACATTCTTAACCTTTACCTCAGCCTGTTCATTATTTCACCATGCTCATCTTTATCGTCTTCACAAAATCACTTGCAATTATCCGGCAGATATATACTCCGCTTTAAAGGTGTCCTGCATCAAAACTAACCGGGTTTTTAATTAAAGTCAAAAAGGGAAACCCTTATTTTTGAAAATAAATATGTCGTTTTTAGCGTTATTTCGACACTTGACTTTTCCTCAACTCATTCATTCATCCATTCTTTTCCGCCTTCCGACCTCCGACTTCTGCCTGTCCCGGCTGGTCGAGGATGGTTAGTTTTGCTTAACAAATCAACGAATTACTTGTCCCGCTTGGGCGGGAACAAACATCAATTATTTCATCTATCCCCCTTATAAACTAATAAACTAACCTGTCCCGTGAAATGCGTTTGCTTATTTCATGGGATCAACTAATCAACTTTCCGGCCAGATATGCTTATTTATGCAAAAATGATCTTGTTTTTTCCCTCCCGGTTTATTATATTTGTACTAATTAAGTCAGTCGTTTTTTAGTGATAATTGCCCCCTGTGAAATCAAAAAAACGGCGAATGTGTGCCAATTTTCCGGCTCACCTCCCCAAAAACAAAACCCATTGAAAACCCATTGAAAACCCATTAAAAACCAATCCGGATAATCTTAGCCGGTTTTTCCCCGATTTCTACCTGAAGCACCTGAAAATGGATCTGGTAATCTAACACTGAATGAGGGTAATCTGTATTATAAAAATCAATATTTTATAATGCTTAAGTTGGAAAGATACTTTTAGAATTATTATATTTAGATAACAAAAGGAAGAAAGTATCATGACAAAAGGAAGGAAGAAATACACAGCAGAGTTTAAGGTGCAAATATTACGTGAACACCTGGAGAACCAGATACCGGTAGGGAAACTGTGCGAAGAGAACAAAATTAATCCAAATTCATTCTACCAATGGAAGAAGGAGATTTTTCAGGGGGCGCTAACGACATTTAGCAAAGCCAAAAGCCCGGTTCAGCAAAATGACAAGATCACTCATTTAGAGGAGAAATTAAAATACAAGGATTCCATCATAAACATTATAGAATATTATTCTTAACCTATTCATTATTTCCCTTTACGAACTTTATAACTTGATGAATCCGTCAGTAGACGGATCCGTCCACTGACGGACTTTACAAACTTACTTTATCGTCCCAAAAGCTCCCTGCGCAAGCAGTATAATCAGGAATATTATTCTTAACTTATTCATTTTCTTCTTTTCCTTTACAAACTTTACAACTTATTTAATCTGTTTAATCCTTTAATCAGCGTAATCTGCGGTTCAGACAACTTTTCCTCTTCCTCTTCCTTATTTTATCATCATCATCTTCTTCATATCAATAAACCGGGGGATGTTTCCTTCGCCAATTACTTCTATCCGGTAAAGGTAGATTCCGCTTACTATATCATTCCGGTAAAACGTCTCAAATTCCAATATCCCCTCCCCCCGTCTCCGCTCCTCTTTTGTCGGACTGAATTCCACCTCATAATACCCCGGATTCTGATATCCGTTCTGAAGCACCTTTACCACTTCTCCCAAAAGGTTATACACCATTATCTTCACATATCCCCCATCCTTTAACCGGTAAGGAATAACAGTACTTGGATTAAACGGATTCGGGTAATTCTGCAGCAGCTTATACTCCCCAGCCGCTATCGGAGGACCCTCTGCAGCTCCCGTCACAACCACCTGCACCTCCTCACTTGCCGGTGACTGGTTTATCGCACTGTCTATTGCCGTTATCTTGTAATAATACGTTCCTGCCCTATAATAATCCGGGAGGTTATCAACGTAGAATGTATCGGAAACTACAGCTATTATCTTTGTTGTGTCATAAATGAAGTTCTCTACAGTATCCCTGTAAACCCTGTACCTGAAGAAGTCCGCTTCCGTGTTCTTATTCCACTTAAGGAGAATCTTCCCCTCAACAAGCTGAGCTGTAACATTCCCGGGAGGTTTAGGAGCAAGGTCCTGATATGTATAAACCTGTCCGAGCGGTCCCCCAAATAACCCTATATCACTCCTGCTCCCGTCAGCATCAAGAATATTTGGATCACCTGCATCTATTCCGGGTGAATACATCTGTAAGTGGAAATCATAATTATAAGGATAACCGGGGATTGAATCATCTCGCACAAACATCGGATCTGCTACGATATCATGGTCTCCCATTAGTAGCGTACTCGTCTGATTATTTGTGTTCCCCCAGTATAGATTATAATCTGTTCGGTGTTTTTCCGGACCATTGCCGTTTACCGAATTTCTGTTCTTAAATATAATGTTGTTCCTTATCCTTAATTTTGGATTGCCGGTAGGTTGCCATATTCCGCCTCCGGTTAAATAGTTTGCTGAATTTGAATAACCGATATTGTTATTTAATATTACCACTGAGTCCCTTATAAAATCAGTTATATCAATATTGTGCAGATCATAGTTCAGGATAATATTATTCTTAATAAGTTTGAAATTTGGATATATTAAGTCTATACCATATTCGTTGTCTGTTCCTAATGCCAGCAGAATATTATTTTCTATGCGTGTATTTCCGCCCATTTCGCTAATTGCAGTACCAAATTGTTGTGGTTTAATAAAAATGCAGTTGGAAATAAGTGATGTATCTGGAATGCTGCCTCTATGATTACTCAAATCATTGTGATTATTATAAAAAATCACATTTGTAATAATTGATTTTCTACCCAATGTACCTATTCCATCATATGCATTTGAAACTTGGCAATTATGAACAGTTAGCTCTGAATTATTTGTAAAAGCAGCAACAACCTGTGTTAGTGAAATTGGCTGTCCTTTCCCTAATAATTTGAAATTACATATTGTTAAATCTTTTCGTGCATTTATTGTGATTCCCTCATAATTCGGAACCGGAGCCATTAGCCCTGTTCCATCAATAATACAGCTATCCATACTGCTTCCGAGAAGATATATGGAATTAAGTATCAGGAGGGTTTCTTTATAAACTCCGTTGGCTACTATTACAGTATCACCGTCAACACAGATATTGATACATTTCTGAATAGAGTCGCTTGCCGTTTCCCAGCTTGTGTAAGGCGGAGTGCTGCTCCCCGTCTTGCTGACGTAGCGGATGGTGCCAAACACACATTCGGCAAGCAGTATAACTAGGAATATTATTCTTAACTTATTCATTTTATGTGCCTTATGTTTCTTTTGGAATTGTAATCAATTATTTATCCTTCTCCGGTTCTTTAGGAAAACTTCTCGGCGGCGGAGGTTTTAGAATCATTACAATCTGTTTGTCAAGATATTTCATGGTTCATTTTACAATATTAAATCTTTTTCGCAATATCAATTTACAAAATTTATTAATACAAGTCTATCAGCCCCAGGCTGATTTTTAAAAATAAATGTGGCGTTTATTGCACTTTTTCAACATCCCTCCTCCGTCGGAGATCCGTCAATTGACAGAGGTCGGATTTTCTCTGTTCCTCCTTTCCACTATTCCACTATTCCACCTTTCCTCCCTATTCCATAAAAAAAGATCACATTATGATCGCGTTTTTTCCCTCCCAATGTATTATATTGTATATGTAAATAAATTTTTACTGGTTGATTTATGTAAATAATCCTGCTTCTGAAAAATCGACTTAAAATAACAAAAATTGTGAATCCCGGCTCACTTCCGCCCCTCCCTGAACCAAAACCCATTGTAAACCCATCCTAAACCCATTAAAAACCAATCCAGATAATCTTTACAAATGTATCCCCGGATGTCTCCTCACTATTCTCTGAAAATATCATAAAATTCACCAATTCCGGAGTTCTCCAATATGGTTAAAATCAAAAACTTCGTTTTCGGCAAATCTTCAGGCAAATTGGGCGCTGTTGTATTCCGCTTTGATCTCGTTATACTTCTGACTTAACTGTGCGTGGGGGGGGGGCTGAACAACTCATTGCCTGTTTTTCACTATTCAGGGAGATAGCAGTTAATTAACTTACACACTCCTTCGTTTTGGATGATGAAACAACCTCACGTTTTCCGGAATACGGGCAGATGATAGTCTTTCCTCTGATTTCATATAATAAGGAGGGACAGCTTGCAGCCTGCTTAAAAAGTGGAACATCTTTCACTTTCCCCGTACCGGCATAAAAACGTGGTAATCTGAAATTTTGTAGATCTTTATTTGAAGATGTGAAATTGTATAGTCTTGCCCCTGAAGCCGGACGCCTCTATTTGTTGCCTATACTAATAAACGAAAACTCCCCTCTGAACTCTCCCCCCTAAACTCCTTCAAAGGAATCTCTTTATCGCCTTTTAATGTATATCCAAGTGTGTCCTTTACTAACATTGGATCTGCTATTATATCATTACTTCCCAAGTAGTAAGGTGGATTTATATTCTCATCATTTTTCCAGAATAGATTATAATCCGCAGTAGGCTGCGTAACCGCGTTAATTGTATTGTAATTTTTCATGAAAATATTGTTATACACCTTATCTTCATTGCTTACCCCCCACAATGTCGAATACGAAGTCGCATTTGACCTTTGTTTTTCTGAGAATACATTATTAATAACTTTTGCTGTATCTGAAACAGTACCAACTGTGCTGAAATTAAAACCGCTTATTAAATTATTCCTTATCACTATGTTTTTATGTGCGTTGTATGTGTATTTAATTCCGGCGGCTGCTGAATTAGAAGTTGCATAGTTCCCTTCGGTAACAATTATGTTGTTTGTTATTGTTGGTTGCCCCCCATCATAAGAAAGCCATGCGCTTTCACCCTGCTTATTAATTATTAATACTGAATTGAGAAGTTTTGGTCTACAAGTATCCAATATACAAAATGTCCTAATTCCGGAATTTACATTGGTCACAATAATACTTTTAATAATTCCACTCTGACTGGCGATAGCAATAGCTTCGTCACAGTTTGATATTTTACAATCACTAATATCGATACTGATATTGAAATTTCCATCAAGAATACCTCTAGTATAATTAGCCTGCTCTTTACCTATAATACTAAAACCTTCAATACTGCATTCTCTGAGTACTTTGATTGTTCCGGGTGATAAACCTCTCCCATCAATCACACAACTATCCATACTGCTGCCGATAAATGTGATTGCGGCATTTATGATAAGACTCTCTTTGTAAACTCCATTAGCCACAATAACAGTATCGCCATCAACACAGATATTGATACATTTTTGAATAGAATCGCTGGCGGTTTCCCAGGATGTGAATGGAGGTGTGCTGCTCCCCGTTTTGCTTACATAGCGGATGGTGCCAAACACACATTCGGCAAGCAGTATAATCAGGAATATTATTCTTAACTTATTCATTTTCTTCTTTTCCTTTACCTGCTATGTTAAAATCCAATAGCAAAAATAAGGGACATCCTTTTTTTATTTATTATTATTTAAAATCTTTAAGTTACATAATTGCTACCGCACTTACACTTTTTCTCAGTTTTCTCAATAA
>Ga0247841_10002699_pt1 | contig 34671 bp, 2 predicted proteins | sample LaCruzMarch2015__2_FD_192410 | JGI IMG/M metagenome (GOLD analysis project Ga0247841, IMG submission 192410) | Freshwater microbial communities from meromictic Lake La Cruz, Castile-La Mancha, Spain - LaCruzMarch2015_18m | ecosystem: Environmental > Aquatic > Freshwater > Lake | place: Spain...
GTTTTGTTAACCATGGTAACTATGCCCGAGGCGAGCATTCCCTCGTCTCTCATCTCCCTGAACAAATCAAAAACCTTTATCCAATCTGGATCTGTATACGGGACTTTACCGCGTATGGTATCCAGGACCTTTTCCTTGCCCATTATATTAAATGCATAATTTGAAGCAAAGCAATCTATCATCCAGGTCTCTCCCCATCCGCTTACCAGGCCTTGTATGCCTTTTGCTTTTAGTTTTTTATTTATCTCTATCAATTCCTTCCAGGTTTCAGGGGGCTTTGATGCATCCACGCCTGCTCCCCGCAATAAATCTTTATTATAAAGCATCTGTATATCGGTAACATCTATGGGAACCCCGTATGTGCCGGGTTTTACTCCGAAACTATTGTCGGGTTCAAATTCATTTACAGCAAGTGCTTTGGCGAATAATTTATTTTTCCAAGAACCCAGATCCTTATCCATCTCCTCTGTCAGATCGTAAACATAACCTGATTTTACGAAACTGGCGAAGTCTCTTTTTTCTCCTAGGATTCCGAATATATCTGGTAAAGTATTGGTTTGGGCGGCTGCCCTTACTTTCTGGGAGTATGAGTCTGAGGGCGCGTAAAGCTCGAATTTAACTTTTACGCCTGTTTCTTTTTCATATCTTTTGGCAAGCTCCATGAGCGCATTTTCCCTGTCGCTCATCCAGTGCCACACCTTTATCGAATTGGCCTGCGCCTTATTTTGCGCATTTTGGCCGCAGCTGACTAAAGAAACACTTAAAAAAACGATGAACAAAGAGAGCATAAAAAAAAGACAAAACTTCTTATCTTGGAATTTCATCCTCACTCCATTTCTCAAAATTACGCCTAATTGGCAATACAAAGCCGAGACACGTCCTCGCTAAACTCAAGCGCGCAGGTTTCCATCTCTGCCCTCACTACTCTTGCACTGCCGACGATGCGGGAAAAAGGAAAATCCCTTGCCTCGTCTCTCGGCACTGAAAGAGTTATATGTAAGTTATCATTGGGCTTTATATTCTTTGTATTAATATCTGATATTAATACCCCTTCATAACTCACATTGGAGGTCATTGCTTCGATGGTTTCTCCCTTGCCTGTGTCTGTAAGCCGCCTGAGCTTCATAGGAAAAGACAGACCTAATCTTTTCGATCTTCTCTTCTCTATAAAATCGCTCGTTCTCATTTACACCTCCTCCATCTATATATTTAATACGTCATTTATTTCTAATAAGTATAACACAATCTACTATATTTTAAAAGCCTTTTTTTAACTTTTTTATTTCTCTCCTACATTTCAACATTGTCGTTTTTCCAGTTGTTTAGATGGCTGTTTGCACATTGCGCCTATTTTTGCCGCCTAATTTTTCTGTAATGGCTGAGCGCCTGCTTTCTAGCAGCTTATTTATACTGCTTTCTACAATCTTCTCCATCGTGCTTCCTCTTTTATTTATCAGTTCAGCTTTTGTTGCAATAAAATCTCTATCAGACGTAATATCTTGAGGGAAATCCTCTTTTCCAATATGTATCATTAAAACTGCTGGTAAATTTTCTTTCAGATCCTGCGCATCTTTAATCAGTTTTATGCCATAACCGCCTTTTCCCATATTAAAATCTGTTACCAATAAATCTACGTTGTTGTTTCTTATTATTTCCAAAGCTTCATCGGCTGAAGACGCTGTAAAAATGCGCGTAAATCCGCGGGCTTTGAACGCCTTAGATAATTCCTCGCGATAGTATAACAAATCATCTACTATTAATACGCAGGTGCTTTTTTTCTGACTAGTCTTTAGGTTTTTCAGCCAATCAAAAAACATCCTAATAAATGGGATTAATTTAATAATAATCAATGGCACTGCTGCAATCATAGCTAATAATGCTTCTAGCTTTATTTCTCCGGACCTACCATTATTTGTACGATAAACATGCAAGGCCTGCGGACCGCGTGAACTCAGCCAACTATCATCTAATGCTAAAATCTCATCTGACCACACCGGATCTTTGTAGGGTTCCTGATAGTTGACGCGCAGCTCATATTCGCTCATATCAGGATTCATTTGATGGCGAATTTCTGAAGGAATACCCATGACCACATAGCCCATTTCCGAAGCTACCTCAGCAACGCGCTTGATTGCCTCGCTTCTCCATGGATCCAGTCTATGTCTTTTGGTACTTTTAATAATGCGATATCCGTTTCCGGGCTGAATGGTACTAATCAGTAATACCGGACGCCCATTGCTCAAGACATATTTATCAATCGCCACCTCACCAAAAGCACCCGGACGAACATGATAGCCGCCCCGATTGCGCTGAAGCTCTGGAAATGAATCTTTAAGAGAATTTTCCGGATCAACCAGCATATACTGCAGCACCGGCACAGTGGCATTGATCTCAAACGACGGTTCAAGATAAGCTTCCATGCGGCTACCGTTAACAGTCCATGAGATTGTGCGGCGCTTCTCTATGTTATCCCATAATTCTCTTAATTCGTCGCTCGAGAAGAGCGCAGGCTTAAGCTTGGGGACTTTTACACCAGCGTTGGAAGCAAGAGAATCTGCTTTAACGCCCGTTGATTCTATTGCCGTAAGATCGCTTATAACCGTAGTATCTATTTCATGAATAGGGCTGAGTCTTGCCTTATAAAAAGTCCTCAATAGTTCTATAGGCATAGATCCAAGGCCTGGAAGATCTTCCATGTCATAGAAATAACCTTTCAGGAAATAAACAAACGGATCCCCGGCTTTGCCCAATTCCTGAGCTATCTGAATATTTCTGGAAAAAATACCATTTGTACCGAACACATATCTCAAGAAATGAGCATAAGCCAGGTATATGTCTATAAAACGATAGGAAACCCTTCTTTCAACCGATAGGAATTTTATTATTCTCGACGCTTCAAAATCGTGAAATTTTACATTTCCGTCGCTATCAATAGAAACATTATCAAAATGCGGATATTTATGAAGTATGCCGCTATCATGCAACTTGCGCAATTCCTTACCGTATGCAAGAAATATTTTCTCTATATTGCTATCGCTTAGAAATGCCCTTCTTGCCTCTCCGGCATGCTCATCTACAAATTGAGACCATATCCTTTTTTCAGAGATATCGCTTATCCCGCGTATGACAAAACCAAAGCTCCTGCCGCCGGCTTTACTGCTACTTTTATATTTCCCAAACCCAACCGGATAATCATAGCCTGCATAATCTCCGCTATCATGCATCTTTTTCAATACCATGTATTCATTCTTTGCGTTTCCGAATGACAAATTTCCTTCAAAAGAAAGCGCTTTTATACTATCAATCTCATTATCCGCATTAAGCTTTATTACCCTATGATTCCTGTATATTTTTCCGGTAGGCTGTATGGCTATATTATCCTTTATGAACGCTATACCCTTTATCTCCAAAGCCCTTATAACTGTTCCGTCATTCATCGTTATAGGCTCCTTTAGCACTATTACAACTACCCTGCCGGGCCTAAGCATATCCGCATCCATTTTTTCCCACGTAACACATTTTTCAATCCTTCCGACTAATTCTTTAGACATGCGATCAGCTATAGCAGGGTTAATAACCAAATTTTCCAAAGGCATTAAACCCTGATTGGAGGCAAGTTTTGGAGAAGCGCTCCTTGGCTGCATCAGCCAGTCATAAACCGAACCTGCTCCGCTCGCAGGTAATGTGTCTCTTTCTCTCTGGGATAGTAACGCAATAACTTCCCAGGTCCACACCTGCCTTTCGTATGTATGATAAAATTCTCTTATTGGCGCCTTGCCATTTTTTACATTTTGCTGGAATAGCTCAGTCATACCTGGAACAAGCCACGCGCACTGTCCTGCCAAAAGCTCATTAATAGAGCTGCAGCTCTTTAAGCTAAAATCATCGTTCTGAGAAGGATTGCTCAATAATTCTATGGCTTTCAGCCGCAATTCTTCAGTAGAATAATCTTCAATCTCTTTTTGGACAGTAGCTATAATATCCTGGATTAATTGCGGGTATACTTGCTGGCTTATTTCATTAAGCGCCTCTGTCTGGCCTTGGCTCTGCGTGTGAATCAATACAGGCTGAGTTAACCTTCGGATACCTTCGTTGCTCCCAAGTTTTACAGTAGTAACAGCCTCTTCCTGAGCCTCTTTTATAAAAGCAGCCGGTTTATTCCTTAATGTATCTTTTATGAGCACCCATTTTTCTGCCTGCCTGTTACCATCCTGATTAACCCAGGAAACCGAATAAACCTGCCTGTCTCTGTCCCATACATGTCCGCGCAATATATCAGTCTGCTGATAATTATGATACATGCTTATCAGCTGCCTTCTGTTTATATTTCTTTGTTTATTATTCCTTTCATACCATAATTTTCTGAAATGATTGGCAGTTTCTCCGCTGAATCCTGATAATTCCCTGAAGAAAAGGCTGGGAGACGGTATCGGCCCATACAAACGCTTTCCTGTTAAAGGATCTCTTGAAAGATAATCTAAATCCTTGTTCAGGAACCAGTCATCGCTTGTACCGTTTCCTACGTAATCTACTTTTATAGCGCCTCTTGCACCCAGAATATCTGCGTCCATATTGCCTTGCCTGACAAACTGCATAATGTATCTTCTCGCAATCGTGGGAACTTTGGCTGTCCAATAAATACCGGGGCTACCTGCATCTCCTGCCTTATCTATCCAAACCCTATGTCCCATCGGCAGGAAAATATTATGTTCTTTCAATAAAACTTCGAGCCTGGTTCTTTTTTCAAAAACTATATTCAAATACCTGTTCAGCTGAGCCCTTGCCCCATCCTTGCCTCTGCCTAATCTGCTTAATACGGTATCAAATCTTCTGCCGGATATATCCGTCTTTACAGATAAAATAATCCCCAATGCGTTTCTTTTTTCAAATCTATAAGAACCTTTTAACCTTGCCTCAAGCCTTTCCAACAAACTCACTATTTCAGAAACATCCGTATCTTTTTCAGGCTTAATAAGGCCCCGTATCTTTGCCAGAACTTTATCTATATCTGTAATTATAGAGCCAAGCGCTGCTATCTCCTGGGTCATGGAATTTATCTTGTGTATCGCCTGCCTTACGTCTTTTGGATAAAGCCTGTATCCCAGATATCCTCTTACAAAATCCCTCAGCCCATTATCCTCTTCTTTATGATAATCCTCTGTCCAAGTGCCGTTCAGTTTGGCATTTACATGTTCTATCTCGTCGTATATAAGTTTTACGAGGAACTTTCTGCCTGCTTCGGTTTTTGAAATTTCTTCAAATGCCTGTTTTGGGAGGTATATAAATTTGCCTGTATTTTTGCGGGTTCCTGCGTGGGAAAATATCCAGCGCATCTTTCCGTTTGATTCCTCAAAGAAAAGAAGGCGTCTCTCGGCTGAATCAGGAGAGCCTTTATTGTGCTGTACAAGAATTATCTTTATATCGCTCGGAAGTCCTGCCACCAGATCATGCAGCATAACAGCGTGTTCTTCGCTGAATTCCAGCCCGTCTATCCTCTCCCCATACATCTGTATCTGCCGTGCATCTCTTAAATATTCACGTAAATCCACATGGGACGTAAAATCATACGCATTCAAAGAAGATAAGTTTGCCGTATCAGAGTTATTTCCGTTTCTATCGAAATTATACAGGTCAAATATTTTCTTGGTATCGCTATTACTCGTAAAAATCTTCGGGGTATTTGCCATTTCAACCAATGTGTCTATTATATGCCTTAACTGGCCTATGGAAATTCCGTATCTTTCCTTAAAATCTGCCGCATTTTGCGGAGTACTCGCAAATCTTTCTTCCAGTTCAGACTCTGCATCTCTGCATAATTTTGCAAATTCTCCTGCCAGGGTATTTAATTCATTAGCTGCTTCAGTGTTTATTTTTATATCGGCTGATTTTTCGGTAGACAGGATATAGATATCCTCCATATCCCTTATGCCGCCTTTTCTAAACCAGGCTATTATGGTGTCAAGCGGACTATGATGTCTTTCTTTCACATCTCTTATAACGCGCCTTACTATCCTTATTAATGGGTTTGCCTTCATGCATATTTTATAACTATTATTTAAGCCGGCTCTATCAAGTATCCCAAGCAACCTTAGATCCAGCGCATATATTCCTTCTATGATAAGCATTTGGCCGTCTTTTAATTCCAGGAACTGTCTATTAATCGTATCCGGCACCCCGTTTTTAAAATCATAGTCTCCGTTAATATATCCCCTGCCGTGTTTAATAATCTCCGTCAAATCTCTCTCTATTGCATCCCAGCTATACGCATCCGGAGAATCAAAATCATAAGTACCGTTACCGGTAGACCTGTCTTCCCTGGACTTAAAATACCTGTCCAATCCGAAATTAATGAACTTTTCAGGATATCTTATTGATAAGTCTATAGTCCACGTGGTCTTTCCTGAAGAAGTGGGCATTCCGATAAGTGTAATCTTGTACCCCTGCTTTATTTTTGCGCTTAATAAATCTGACAATACCTTTCTTGCCTTTTCGCTTGAGTTAATCCTGTTATAAATATCAAAATCCAGCCCATTCATAAAGTCATAGAGTCTTATTATGAATTTTTTGATTTCATTAATAATCTTATATCTTGACACCCTGTGCAAGCTCTCCCATATTGATAATTTCACCGCTTCTTTAGACGGTATATTTATCCTATGAGCAGGCAAAGCGACCTCTCCGATAGGGGTATTAGACGAGAGTAGGGGCTCATCTTTTTTGCGCTCTGCCTGCTTTATATGCTCTCTTTGCTTAATCAAACCTCTCAGCATCCTTAACATCGCCGGAAATGCGCTGAAGGTGCGGCCTTCGGACGGCGATTCTATCCAGTGAATAGGCACTTCTGTAATCTTGTATCCATTAAGTTTCGCGAGAAGCAGATACTCTGTGTCAAACGACAAGTCCATATCTTTTACTTGCGGCAATATTTTCTCAATAACTTCTCTTTTATATAATTTAAAACCGCGCTGCGTATCCTGTATACTCCTTAATGGTTTAAGGATCAGCCTCACGCACCAATTATATAATCTACTGGAAATAGAATTTGATAAAGTCATATTTTCTGTAGCCCCACCCTTACTCCAGCGCGAACCAATAGCCACATCTGCCGTACCTTTATTAATGGATTCGACTAAAAGGGCAATCTGACGAACATCCACGCAAGTATCAACATCCGTGTAACCTATATAATCCGCATCGCTTTCTTCCAGCGCATTTTTAAAGCCTTCAAAAATAGCTCCTCCCTTGACGCTTCCAGTAAGCCTCTTTTGTTCCGGAGTTATCTCTATAATTTTTATGTTGGACGGGCTTGGCCTTTCTTCCGAAGGCATATTTGCCAGGATATCTCTTACGCTTTCAGCTGAACCTGCGTTAATAGTGCCGTCATCCACAGCAATAAGCTGCCATTGAAACTTTCCGTTGGATACTCTTTCCAGTTCCTTGAGCTGCTGTATCTTTTTTCTTAGGGCATCTTCTCCGAGAAGATTTTCTTTCGTCTTTGGGTTTAGCCTGTTCTTTTCATTGTACATCGGCATAACCAGCGCCACTCTGACTGGTTTTGTCATAGCCTTAGCTGCTTTTAAGCTGTTTGACACGTGAGGAAAATCCTTAGCACCTTTCAATCTTTTTGTAAACGTTTTCAGAAGTTTGCTAATAAAAAGATTTCTGGCAGGGGTCAAAGAATCATTCTTTACTGATTTCAATAACTCTCTATTTGCAGGGCTGATCTTCTCTATCACTGAGTTAAATTCTCTATGGACTTGCCTGTCTGACGGGCTCGGTTTGGTAGTCCCGCCTCTTGTATGGACATGCATACTGACATTGCTTATTCTTAGACCATGCGTCATACCGAAAGTAAAAAACGACATTTGCGTAAAAACAACTCCTTTAGCTCCTATAAAACCGACATCTCTTAATTTTCTTACAGCAGCCTCTTCCGTGAAAACCTGGTCATCAGCCTCATTTTGACCGTAAGTCCTGAGCTCCAGCTGCTTCTCCTTGTTGAATACTATAACAATATGTTCGCTTATAGGATTGAAGTCTTCCGTAAATAAATCTATCTTAATTTCTGAGATAATCTTTGAGACATTCAGAGCTCTCTTTATCAGATCCAAGGCTTCCGAATCTGTGACATCAGGGCTTATCGGCTGAGCTATCATGACGCGGCCTATTGAGTTGCCATTGCTTATTATTTCAGATGCCCAGGATCCCTGCGTCTTTCTTTTTGCTAACTCTTCATAAAACTTTTTATATGACTCCGGATTTAAAGCTCCGCTTTCATCTATCAGTTCTTTATTCAGCGCATCAAAAATCTCGACCTGTCTAGTCATAGTAAGTTTTTTATAATCAAAAAGTCCGTCTAATAGCACGCCCATATTTGACGCAAGCGGAATAGCATTAGTAGGCCCGAATATAAGCTCTGTTTCTCCTTTTATTTCCTCAGCAGCGGTTATATTGAATATTGTCTTTAGCTTATCTAGCGCTATTGTATTTGCATCTCTCTTTAGATATTCTCTGGAATCTTCTGCGCCAAGAGCTACCTTTATAGACTCAGCTATATATCCTTTGCCTTTTGAAAGGTCATTTGCAGCTGCAAAACTAACGCCGTCGTCTTTAGCTGATCTTATAAATACGGCCAGCTGCCTCAACATGCCGGACAATAAATCATTACCTTGAGCAAGGCCTTCAATCATATCAGGAGTTATGCCCTGGCTTGCAAGATACTCATACAGCTTCTTGTATCCTCTTGACTCATAATACACCTGCAAGGCAGCAAGTTTCTTAGCCGATTCCAGAGATCCTGTTTGTTCATATTCAAGCTTCAGATTAGCCATTGTTCTTAGATCATATTTATCTATATTGCTAAAATGCTCATATTCCTGTTTTAATATACCTATAATAATATCCTTATAGACCTGTCCATTCACAGGATCTTTTGTTTTTTCAACTAGCGCATAGAATAGCGGGCCGTGTATGTTAAGCCTCTTATCACCTTTAACATTACCATTACTCCCAAGCTTTATACTAACTTCAGCTGCAGGTTTTCCATATTCCCAGTCATTCTGAACCTGGATATTCATATCAGCTTCTGATAAATTGCCTAAAAATGCCTTAAGAGATTCATTGCTGGCTAAAGGTTTTTGTTTATCAGCATTCTTAACTGGCGAAGCTTGCGTTTTAGTCTTTTTCGTAAATATACTATTAATTTTCCCCTTAATATCTTTTGGCAATAAAGGCAGCGCTAAGAAGACAGGGAATGCTATTGTTTCAAACCATACCTGTAACGCTGGAGAAATAAATCCTAAGCCAAGCCATACCCCATACATAACAGGCACTGTCCAGAAAGGCACTCCATATACTTCTCTCATGCCATCTCTAATACCCTTCCTTATATTCTGATCCCACATATCATCTTTGCCTCTCTTAGCCCAATTGAGTATATATGCGCCAAACACCCAGCTAAATAAGCCGGCAACATATAATCCCCACGCTGCAAACAAAATAGGCGTAGAAGGAACAGCTATAATAGTCAGAGGCAGTAATACAGCAGCTACTTTCATAGGCCATACCATGAATAATTTGGTAGTATCTTTTGGTTCAGTCCCTTTTAGTATAAGGTCTTTTTTGGTTGGAGGGAACAATGGCCTTCCTTTTACGCCTTCATTAATACCTTTTATATTATAAAGCGGTATTAACACGTTAAAGAATATAAAATTCTTGGTAACTCCTGATATAGTAGACCATAATGCCTTAGTTAAACTTACATCATTTTCCCAGTGATATAAGACAGCTGGAGCGTTTATTGCTTCTGCCAGGAACAAGGAAGCTACTATCCAGAAAGTCCCTAATTTTAAAGCTAAGAACGGATTGACTGTGAATAAAAGCCCATTGGCTAGTAGTCCTATAACAGCAAAGGATATAACAGCTATCAAGACCAGCGGCTTTTTACCATAGAAAGTAGCTGATACATGTGTTCCAAACTTTTCATTCCAAGGTATGATCTTGCTGCCTAATATCCTCTTATATTGCCTGCCCTGCATGAATTCAATAAACCCAGCGCACCATTTTATTATAGGAGTAGATAATGCTTCAAATGAAGGCGGCATGCGCCAGTTAAGCTTCAGATATTCTATGTGTTTGGTTTTCAATCCAAATCTCAGGAAGTTGAAAGCTGTTACAATATCTTCTGACACATAATCATCAGTATCGCCTTCATATTCCACGAAGAACTCCGGCCTTAAGAAACCCTTGCCATAATAACCAAGTGTATCTAGGACCTCTTTTGCCCTCATTACAGCTGACTGCCACACGCCTTCTGATAGGGCTATGGCCCTGCCTACAGCACCTATATTTTTAACAAATATTACTATCTTTGTAAGCAAAATACCCAATTTAGGATCTCTGCTAAATTCTGTGAGCACCCTTAATACATTAGGCACTTCAGCGCGATCCATTTCTAGATGACTATCAAGGCCCCACATTACCTCTCCTCTTAATTGAGAAACGCCTCGTTTAAACTGGCCATATTTTGCCCTGCGTAAGTACGCGCCTGCTACCTTATAAGATCCTACTTTAGGAGAATAGACATATTCAAACTCTTCATCTTTAAGATATTTAAGCTCAAATTTAGCTTCACCTGAAATAACTGGGATAGCATCTATATCTGCATATTCAATATTTTCCAAATCTAATTGTTCATTTATTATCGCATTATCATTTATAAGAACTTGAAGTTTTTCTTTTACTTTCTGCTTATAGAATGCGTCTACATTGATATAATAAGAATCTTTTTGTTCTGAAGTAAAGCCTTTTAATAAATTTTCTTCTGCGAGTGTTAATTTTTGGTTATTTCTTTCCTTCTTTATTGCCTGATAAATTTCATCATAATAATAGTTTTCAGCATATCTTCTATACATATCCCTAGCATAACCCCATGACCTCATCCATCTCCAGTTAGTTGCAAGCCTGGCATTGCACCAATCTGTTACTACAGTAATAAGATTACCTAAAACTAATTTTCCATCATCTGACAATTCTTTTTTCAATCCTTCAATGTATTCACTTTTAATTTCTCCCTTTTCTCCAAATTCTAAATTTTCTATCTTATCTTTAATAAATTTTGTTATAACAACTTTGTCTAATGCTGAAATCTTGGGATTCTTCAGATAATCATATAAAAGCTTCAGCATATTTTCATATTGATTGGCATAACGTTTCTTAAGATAATGAAGCTGAGTATCTTCATTATCTCCTCCTCGCGTCTTAAGGCTTACCAATTCATCAAATAAATAATAAAATGCTTCTCCGCCTCCTGCTGTTATAAATACACTTAAAGAAAGGAGCTTATCAAAATTATCGACTCCTGGTTTCTGTTTATAATATGAATTTATCCATCGTACAATATTAACTCGCACATCTTTATCTTCAGGAGGCCTAAAGCTGATTTTTTTGAGCTGGTCTTTTATTTCTTTTCCGGTTTCGCCTTGGGTAATGATTATATATGCGTCCCTCTCCCCTTCTGTTATATGCGTTTCATTGCATAAGTGCCTCATATTTTCATTCCACATGCTTACATATGTATCTCCCGTGATCGCGTCTTTACGTAAATTGCCCTTTTCATCTATAAAAACTCCCTCAAGAAGTTTTCTCATCCTGGCCTTAGGCCAAGGATTGATAAATGTTCTCAGAACAGCTATTTTTTCCTTTGACATTTTTACCCAGGAAACAAACGCTACGCCGAATTCTTTCAAAGATAAATAAGCTAAAGGTATAAATATAACCGCCGGGATAATAGCTAATAAATAAGCTGGGTTGCCAGTAGCAGCTGTCCAGCTAATAGCAAATTTGCCTGCAATAGCCACGATAAAACTGCTTGAAGCAATACCGACTATTAAGGATTGTATCCAGAATCTCTTGGCTTTTTGCGTTTTTACCCCAGGAATGCCTTCCTGGTCTGCTTTTCTGTTAGACTCTTTAGCTATAAATCTGGCAAATCCGCTATCTTTATTTATTAATTTCTCAAATATCTTATATATAGGTATACCTAATACATACGCATAAGGTCTTAATAAATCTCCAACGAAAGCCTTCCAACCGGTTCTAAATTTAGTAAGGTAAGTTTCATGGTCTCTGACTAATCTCTCTGAATTTGGTTTTAGTTTAGTATTTATTAGATTTCGTATATACTCAGAAAGCCTTCCGGCATTAGAATCTTTCTCAAAATACTCCTTATAATCTTTAGATCCTTTCTGCGCCCATGACCTAGGACTCCACGCTGGAGTCTTATTGAAAAGTTGCTTGATAACGTCTTCCATATTTGTATCGGATAGTTTCGTACCATTTATAATCTCTTCTACATCGTTACCATTTATACCAAGTTTCGCTGTTCTATAAATAAGGAGATTTTTATCTTTCTCTAAAGCTAACTTCTCTTTTTCTAACTTCAGACGTTCTTCTTGAGCTTTCTTCAAAGACATTCCGCTTTCTTCTTTTTGAAACTTTTTTAATTTTTCTTCTAATTCAATCTTTCTCTTTTGTAACATTTCAATTTCCTTTAAAACATCTTCTTGTATAGTTGATTCTTTTGCTTCATATATTAATCTTTCTATCTCAATAACTGTTCCATTAAGATCTATTCCAAACTCCGCAAAAGGATCTTCGGAATATCTAAATAAATCATCAAAATCTTCCTGTTTAAATAAATTAGCTATAATATCTTCTGCTTTTTTGACATTTTTCCCAAAAGCTTCTTGACGAAGCTTATCAGTCCAGGCATCTTCACCTTTATCTGTTTTATCTTCAAACGCTTTTCTTCTGTAAGCTTCTAATTTAAAATCTATCTCATATTGCATAATATATGTTACAAAACGCCTAACCAGATTTACTCTCTTTAATATATCAGCATTCTTGCCTTTTCTTAAATCTTGCATACCTTTATTAAATAAATACCTCAATATTGTAGAACGAGTAGCAATAGTATCTCCGAGGCCATATTCATAAGGCATGCCAAATATCCTGCGCCATAATAAATATCTAAGAGTATAAGGCGCATTCTTGCCAAGACTGAGGATATCCTCCTCTTCTTTAAGCCCTTCAAGTTCTATCCTTCTTATATTTATTTCGCCCGTAGTCTTATCTACATCTATAAATGTAGGATCATTTATCAATCGGACACGAATTCTGACTAATAGGTCTTTTACAAAACCATCGGCTAATTCCACTATCTTCTGTGTCTTGCCTTGGAACTCAGGAGCATTTTCTAAACCAGCTATTCCTAAATCATCCACATATTTATCAAGGCTTCCTTTAAATGCCCTTTCTATAGCTTTTTCTATAATGAAATTATATAGATAACTATAGATAGTCTTTGTATCATCGACCTTTTCTCTTAATATAGGATCTGCATTTATTTCGTGCTCAATTTCTATAATTATGCTGTCAAATGCGCCCTTATCAAGCAATCCTAAATCAAGTAGGCGATTCAATATAGTAGCTATAGGTAGCTCTTCTTCTTTCGGCAATACCTCTTCAATTACCTTCTTTAATTCTGCTATATTATTCGTTGATTTAAGTTTTTCTAGGACAGTTATCTTCTGCGAAGGAGCTTCTAATGGCTTGTTGTCATCTGTCAAAACCGGGATAATCTGGTCTTTCCCTTTTGCCTTGCCTTTTTTAGCGCGCCATTTTAAGAAAGCATTATGCAGCTTTGCAGATATAAATAAGTATAAAGCAGCTACCACAGGAACAATAAGATACCATTTATATGCGCCAAGGGCTTTCTCTTTAAAGGTTTCTCTGACTACAGGCTCTTTCGCTGCCGGCTCTTGATCTTCAGCTTCTTTCAGGAGTTTATCAAAAATTGATTCTAAATTTACTCCTTCTTTATCTTGCGCTCCGGTCTGCAGCTTAATTCCCATCTTTTCAAGAGTAATGAGCGGCCAGTTGAGCACTGAATTCATGATCTTATTAGTGTGGAATTTCCACTGAGCGTCTGTTACTCCTTCAGGCTTACCTATAACTTCGCCTTTTATTTCTTTCTGCGCCATACCTGCCCATTTTTTCATGACAAGCTGGCCGTTATAATATAATCTGCCCTCGCGGTCAAACATCTTATTTATGACTTCTATCGGCTGATCTACGTAATCTGTCAATACGAACGTAAATAAGCCGTTACGTATTGTTCTATGGGTCTGATATGTCCTCCAATTAGCTTTGTTATTTAAGACATCCAGAGAAGTCTCCGAAACTTCGTCTTTATGAGTAGCTATTATGTTACCTGAAGCATCAAAGATATCTATTCTCCATTTCGGCTCGCTTCCGAGAAGCTTGTCAGATACCTGGAACTTGGCTTTTCCGTCAGTGCTGAATACCAAGACTCTCAGAGTCTGGTTATCAGGCCTATAATCCTTGGTTTCATATAATAAGTAGCCGTTAACTAACTTCATGGAGCCTGTTTTGGCTTTCCAATCAGTAGAATTTTCTAGGCCATTCGGAGCATATTTATTTTTATCTATGCCTTTTTCAGCATCATATTCAAAGGTATATGCTTCTATCTGAGACTTAAAGATATCGAACCTGGGTAAGGTAATCCACTTTGGATCTGAGGCCCTAATCCCTGCGGAATCTTGGGTTATAGAGGTATGCCCTGTCAGTACGACTATCTGATTACCTGAATTATCGTTTATATATTCGGCTAAAGAGCTGACATTTTCAAGTCTCAAGAGGCCTGACAAGCTCTTATGGTCAGAATAGTCAGAGAATTTATACTTGCCTTCAGGTAAAGTAGCGCGTAAATATCCTACATTGCCATTATCATATAAATGCGTGGAATTTGATATGCTTTCTATATAGCCGCTTACCACTCGAACAGTCTTGTCAGCTATATTATATCTACCGTATTTATCGCCATAGATAAATACATCGTTTACGCCATTGCCAAAATCTATCCTTATAAGCCTGGCGCCTTTTTTGACTTCCGTGGTAAGCTTCTCGCCTAGCTTTCCGTCACTATCCACTATATAGTCCACTCTACTATAGGAAACTTCTTCTGTGGCTTTATCATAAGATTTATGCTCTGCCTTGCTTAGTAACAAATGCTTAGCTTTTAAGGCTTCTATCTCGCTGGAAGGCAGGTCTTGGGTATCTTTATATTTAGCTAATAATGCTTCGGCTTCAGGGCTCCACTTTATAGTATAGGCCTTGCTAGCCATATCAGTTAAATCAGAATAATAGAATAAAGTCACAGACTCTGTAATGAAATTATCCTGAGCATTGAGGCTGCCATTATAGAATACTGTTATCCTGCCTTCGCTATCCTTAACTTCCTGCCACGTAGTCTTATTGATAACATTTCTTACGGTGGTAGTTTTGCCGTCCTGTTCCGTCCATGCTTCTGAAACAAACTCACCTATATTCCCTATGGCTTGCACATTTCCTTTAACCGGTTCGTATAAATACGTCTGCCTTGCGGTATTCCCGCTTAGAGATACTCCGATCGCGTTGAATCCGTACTGATCTATTGTAGCTACTTCAAATTTCCCAAGCCTGAATGAATCCCATGATTTTTCTGGTCGTTCTTCATAATCTTTATCAAGAATAATTATCCTTTTCCTGTCAGCTTTGTAGAAATCGCTCAGCCATTTATCATATGCAGGTTTGCCGTTAAATAAGCGATTATTTCCGTCTATTCCTTTTTGCAGAGCTTTATCAAATGTTTTTCTCTCTCCGGCTGTAAGTTCCGGGAAATCAACTACTACTGACAAGCTATCATCATACTTCCTTGCGATCTCAAGGCCGCCTACATACAAGCTTTCCCAGGTTTTTTCAACATTCAAATCAGAATCGAAAAATACCAGCCTGTAAGCTTTTGAACGGTTATAATCCTTCATGAAGGCTTCATATTGCTCTGCAGGAATATTGCTTCTTAACTTGTCGATATCTAACACGTCCTGCCTGCTTATTTCTCTTGATAAAGTAAATTGGCCTTCCTCTATCCTGGCTATTTCTTTATCTTTATAGAAAAATGCTAAATAATCTACAGCAATACTATTATTATCTCCGAATTCCTGCATTCTTATTAATTTTGAAACAGGATTATTATAAGCATCTGTTTCTCCGGACAAGAGTTTTGATTTCCAGTTTTCATATTCTGTCAGACTTTCAAAAACCTTGCCTTTACCTATTAATTTATCGCGCTGGGAGTCAAGCCTTTGCGCTGTTTCTTTCTTGATAGGCTGGGAGTCTTTAACAATCCTTGAGATAACCGCAATCCTGCCGAGCGCCTTGGCATCTTTGTTATACACATACGCATCTCTGCCAAGTTCTTTTTTGCCGTCTCTATAGATTACCTCGAAAATATAACCATATTTAGGATCAAGCTTAATATTAGCAAGCTCAACTTTTTCCGGGGCATCCCTGCCGATATATATGATCCCGTCTTTTCCGACTTTAAACGAACTTCTTTCAAGATGTTTAATTAAACCCGCATTAGCATACCAGTCTTGATCTCTTAAAAATGCCCTTATATTAGGAATACTATTGTTCAAGTCCGGTCGCACTATTTCTTCTCTGGGAGAATATTGTCTGAGCATGCCATCAATAGTTTTGACCTTAGTTTTTATACCTATTATTAAAGGCTCAAAATTCTTATCTACAAATTCCTTATAAACCGTGCCGGATACCGAGATTGTTGTTTCGCTTCTTGGAGTCCTATCCTTAGAATCTTCCATTTTCTGGGCATTTGGCAGCGTAGCATAAGGAAGCCCTCTCCTGCCTTCCTGAGTTATTATCATTTTATTAAGCTCATCCTGATACATCCCGGCTTTTTCAGTATCTCCTGCAGCGCGGTAAGCATTGATCATCTGGGCTGTCCATTCAGCGGATATCATTGGATTCTGACCCGGCCTGAATTTATCCCGGTCGCCTTTTCCTGTAAAATCAAATCCTTTTACTGCCTTATTATTAAACGTGACTGTTACATCGCAATCAGCCCTGTCGGCAAATGCCACAAAAGCCTTAGGATCCAGCCCTAAAGTCTTTGCTATAGAAGCCCCCCATGCCTGAACATCAGTAGCAATTATTGTATCAGCCACGCCGTTTTTATCTATGCCGCGCGCAAACCTTCCTTCTTCCGTTAAGGCTCCGCCGTCTTTTATCGGCGTCTTCAACCAATTGCCTATCTTCTCAGCTGCCTTTTCATAAGCATCGTTGCCTTCTATCTTTTCGCCCAGATATCTTAAAAATACATAGGCATCAATATTATGCTCTGTGGATATAGCCTTATTGCCCGGGCCCATAGGTATGCTTCCATTTTTATTCTGCATTTCCACAAGCGAATTGGCTATATCTACCATTTTCTCAAGATAGCGGCCATCAAATCTCTCCGTATAATGAGCCATTGCAATTCCTACCCACGCCGTAGGCCCGGCGTGATTATTCCATTCAGCCATAAGGCCTGTATTTTTATTATAAGCGGTATAATAAAGGCCTTTTTCGCTTGATGCCCTGTCTTTAAAGAAATCTAATATCTTTTGCGACTTTTGCAAAGCTTCTCTATCGCCTTCCAGCATATAACCAAGGCTTCTCAAAGCCATATCATATGTAAATGCCCAGTCTTTTATTATTTTATCTTCCTGACCCCTTGCAAAATCATAGCTTGATTCAAGATTAGTTGAAATAACGCCTACAGATTCTTTCTTCTCGGGAGGAACAGCCTGCTTAGATTCTTTCTGCGCAGCTGGCTTTTCTGCTTTTGCCTGGGGTTCTTTTTCCTGCGGCTGCTCCGTAGCATCTCCATAAGAAGTTGTTAAGACAGGCTCATTCTCCTCTACAAAAGGACCATGGCCGCCGCTAGGGACATAAGCTTCTTCCTGACGACTTATGGCACCCTGCTTTAAGGCTTTTATCTTTACTTCAAGAATAAGCGGATCAAATTTACTATCCACAAAAGCCTTATAAGCTGTGCCTGCTATAGCAATAGTTTCATTACCATAAGGAGTCCTCCATGAAGCTTTATCCGAAGTAAGTTCTCCCGGCAAAGTAGCATAAGGTATGCCTTTTTTGCCGCCCCTGGAAATAATCAGCTTATCAAGTTCTTTTGCATACATATCAGCTTGATCATTTAATCCTGCTTTTCTAAGACCATTAACCATCTGAGCGGTCCATTCTGTAGAACCCATAGACCTGCCTTCTCTGAACGCATCCCTTATCCCTCTATCTGTAAAATCAAACAGCTTGACGTCTTTATACTCATTATAATCCACTGTTACATCGCATCCTGCTGCGAATATGCTGGAGACCAGCATATTTTTCTGGGAATCTGTAAGGCCTAATTTATCCGATATGGACAACGCCCACGCCTGAACATCTGTTGCCATGCCATAGTCTATTGTTCCGTCCGGCCATACGCCTCTGATAAATCTGTTGCCCTGGTATGCGCTTTCCATAAGCCATTTCTTCACTCCTATAGCAGCCTCTTTGTATGCTCTTGCGTCCTGGCCTTCAAATCTATTAGACATATAATCGAAAAATACTAAAGCGTCTATATTATGTTCTGTTGAAACTCCCTTTTCTGTACCTGATCTCTGGAAATACCCTTTATTCTTATCCTGCAGCACCAGCAACGAATCAGCTATCTTTTTCATGGATTCCAGATAACGAGAATCGCCTGTTTTTTCAGTATAATGACCCATTGCAACGCCTATCCACAGGGTAACGCCCGTATCCTTACTAACCTCTGCAACATCTCCTGTATGATAATAATAAGATGTGTCTAAAATACCCTGATCAACCTTGGCTTTAAAGAAATCCAGAGCTTGCCTCGCTGAAACATAATCACCTTTATTCATAAATGCCAGCGCTGCAAGAGCCTGATCATATGTATAGGCCCTGTTTTCTTCTAATGCTTTTTCTAAATAATCATAGCTCTTCACAAGCCCCGTGGTTGGATTCTGTTGCGATTTTATATAGTCCACTGCTTCATTTACCGTCAAAATGCCCTTGCTTTCCTGGGCAATAACTGCAGGCTCTCCCTTTATAATAAACCCTGCTTTTTTACCTTCCTTGACCAGCACATCCGGCTTGCTATCGTAATCCTTAAATAAATCATATGGTTTCCTGGCGCTGGCCTTATCGCCCCTTATTTCCCTTTCATCGCTGCCGTCCGAATCCATTCTCTTTTCATAGCTTTCATATTGCCAGGATTTCTCCATATTCTGATTAAGGGCAAAAACATGCATTCTCATATATCCGTCTTTATCAAGTCCCTGCCTATTGCCTTCCAAATCCTTATCTATCCATCCATATTCTATTAACTCATCGTTAAAGAATCTGTGGTAGCTTTCTTCTGTGTCAGTGCCCGGGATATGATTGTGTATGGTAAACATCCTGCCAAACTCTTTCTTGAACTGCCAATCAGCTCCCGGTTTTCCAAGATGCTGCAACGCTTCATTCGCGCTTATTTCATTTCCTCTATAAATAATACGTTCTCCGTCTTCCCATTCAAAAACCTTCCTGACCCTTCCTATATCCTTTACGAATTCATAATATTCATGCCTCGTACCTTTAGAATCCCAGCTCTTTCCTCCTTCAAGAGATGTCTTTCTTGAATAGGTGACTTCATATTCATAAGTATTCTTGTCCTGTCCGTTTATATTTACAACTATTGTTCTTCCTCCGTTAAGCAATCTGCCTTGTTCAAAATAATTCGAATCCCCCTCCGGTCTCAGGCGCGCAAATTCAAGCGGGCTGAACCTTACCCTGATCTCTCTATTATTCGCAAAGTCATAATATGTCCAGTAGAATTGATCGGGCGAGGTCATAAGCATTCTGGATCTGAATATCTTAAGATTTTCTTCTGTCTGCCCCTGCTCATCAAGCGCCTTCTTTGCGGCTAAAACTCCTTCGTCAATGCCTTTTTCTTCAAGCGAGCCGTTAAGGAATAACTTATATAAATCAAAAGCTGCCCTGTAATCATAATCCGGTGCCTTTGTTATTTCAGAAAGCAGCGCTTTATAAGTATCTGCGGCAAACTGCGGAGCATATCTTGAACGCAGAAGTTCCAAGGCTTCTTTACTATCTATTTTTTCTCCCGAGAAAAGCGCTATTAATCTCTCTATATTACTCTTATCTTCTGTCCCTATATTGTCTTTGCCAAGTTCAACAATGGCAGTCTTGACTTGCGTTAATTTAGATTTCACAGCCAAATTGACCGTGCCTCTTGATTCCTCAAAGCTCTTATCAGGATATATCACTTTAAATAACCTGGAAACATCTCCGGCAAACTGCTCTTTCATATCTTTTATAGCCACTCCGCCTTTTTTAAGCGCCAAACTGTATTCTTCGCTCTTCATTATTTCTTCTTTGACTTTGGCTACTTCTGCGGCCGCGCCTTCTAAACCCCAGACAATAGTAATTCTATAATTTTTACCGTTCTCTGTAAGATTGAAACTGTTGGTAAGGCTATCATAATCCGTTGTTTTCGGAGAGCTTTCTTCAAGTTTGACTCTGACGGCATCATAACTATCCGCAGCTTCCTGTCCTATAAATATCCTATCCATGCCTGTTTCTTTGTCTGTAAGTATGACCATTCCGCTCTTTGTACCCATAGGCATAAACCTGGAATTATCAAGCTGCGCCTGTACCTGGCTCATCTTATATTCAAGCGCCTTTCTGCCGTAGATAATTACCATATCGTCGCTTTCAGATTCAGTTCCGCGCGTATCCCAGTACCTCTTTCCGCCTTCAATACGTTCTAAGCGTATATTTTCTTCTCCCGGCAAATCCTTAATAGATTTATAGACTGTGTGATCTCTGGCATTGCCTCCCCATCCTTCCAGTATGTCCTCAAGATGGCTACGAGCTATTTCCACAAGCGCTACTGATGTCTCTCCTCTTCTAAGCGCTAACTGCAGCCTATTTAAGTTTGCCTTTGCCTCGGCTATATTCATTTCCAATAGAATCTTATCTTCTTTCAATCTCTCAAGCTGGCCTGCTAATAATTCTACATGATAAGAAGCAAGCTTTTCCGTATCCTTTGACATCTTATCCATAATATCTACAAGCTCTTCTTCGCTTGTATAATCCACTGTTGAATCTTTCCAGCTTCTGGTCTCCTTATTCCATTCAGCAATACCTAGCTTTCCGGCGCCTACGTCGTAGAATACAAGCGAAGCGACATTATTGCCTACGCGATCCGCTGCTATGCCCCACAGGCGGCCCGTAAATACCCTTTCATGCAGTTTTATAATCTTTCTCGCGCCGTCTACGTCATTAAGTTTCTCGGTTATATAAACTCTATCTTGCGCAATCTGTTTATTGGTCATAGCTGTGCGCAATCTTTCCTTTATCGCATTCTGCCCGGAAATAACTTCTTTTGCGCCCTGCTCAAGGATATCTTTTACAGTTCCCATTCTGGCTTCATCTATCTTTATCCCGCTAGGCACTATAAATGTCCTAAAACTCCCGGCTTCAGCCTTAGCTACTGTAGTTTTATCTAATCTCTCTCCGTTAGCCTTAGTGCCGTCATAGAAATAAACCCTGCCCTGCCTTACCCATCGTTCCATTACATCCAGATTTGCCTCTGCTTTACCATCTCCATCTATATCCTTATCAGTGCGTATGACATAATTGCCGGATGAGAACCAGCCTTGTTTTTCCAGAGGTTCAACATTTGAAGAATAGCGATATTGTTTTAGTTCTCCATTTACATCTTTGTATTCAAAGTAAACATTCCCCCTGTAAAATTCCCGCGTAATCCTGGCTTCGTCAAAATCAAACCTCATGATTATGTCTCCGCTTCTGAACGCATCCCCATCCACAACTATGCTTACAGGGCCGTGAGACTGGCTTAAAAGCCTGTCATTTTCAATAATCTGTACAGGTAACGGAACCGCCACCACAGCTGTCTTAGCAGGAATTTCTCTATCATATTCACGCACAGGTATTTCCACTTCGGATATCATCGGCCCGTGCACGCGCTCTTCTGACTGCTCTGTAGTTTCCGGCACAACAGATCCTTCAGTAGTTACCACATCTTCTCTGGCCAAATCAGGAACTTTAATCTGAGATATCGCCATAGCATCCCTGGAGTTAAATCCCACGTCTCTCTTTCCTGTTAAATGACTCTTTATCTTATCTGAAAAATCTCTAAGAGGTCCTAATGCTTCTTTTGCCCTTATATCGCCTTGTTCTGCTCTGGCTGTTTCAGCTTTTAACATAGTTTCGTTCTGCATATAGGCAGCTGCGGCTAATCGTGGGTTACGGCTAAGTTCTCTTTCAACCGCCTTGGACCCGCCTACTGCATTGAATACTGAATTTCCTATATCAAGCCCAAAAATATCATTTATTAAATAATTACCCCATGATATCGCTCCTCTATCAATTACGCTCAATCCTGTTTTCAGCTGTTCTTTGTGAACGCCTTCTACAAAAGAAACCATCCTTTGCACCAAGGCAACATTTTCACTGTACGCATGCGCTGCGTTATCAAGCCCGACCACATCAAGTGTTTTAGCAATCCCTTCATCCACCCAATGCGCCAATCCTACCTGGCCTGCCACAAGGTCTATTTCCCAGCCCACTATAGCAATGCCCCACGCAGATTTAAGAACAGACCCGTAAAGCCTGTATCTGGTGTCAAATAGCCCGCTCTTCTCGCTTCTTTCTATCTCGCTTTTTACCCTTATATCCTTATTAAGCAGCGCGTCAATATTCGCTCTTAACCAGATAGACAGTCTCTTTATGAAGAAAGTCTTTTTCATATCTTTACTGATTTCTTCATACTCCATCTTCTTTCCGCTAAGCTCAAGGTATCTATTTTCGAGTTTCTTTATGAGTTCTCTGATAAATTGCGCTTCTGCTCTTTGCTGTGTCCTAAATATGCCAAGTTTATCATTTCTGTGTAAAACATTAAGCACAGCAGCTATTTCTTTAATGTCACCTTTCTGAATAAACGCTCTTATGTACGCCCTTAAATAGTTATAATCCAATCTGATTAATCTTGCCTTGTCAGGATTAAGCGATATATCCTCATCCATTAGCCTGTTTTTATGATGCTTTACGAATGTGAAATAACCAAGGAAGAAAGCTAGTATCAGAGCGCTTCCCAACACTCCTATTGTTATAGGAGCGCTGAATATGCCTAAAGTAGATATTAAGGTGATGCTTAGTATCTTTGCAGGCACAAGGCCCCACAATAAGCCATGTCCTATCGCGCTGAATACTGCCAGTTTTGCCCTTCTCCTAACGAATTCAAACGTAGCAGGTATGACTACTGTATATTTAAGGGCGTTGTTCGCATACCAAACTAGTTTATTTTCTCTGGCTTTATCAACAAAACCTTTTGACTCAATATTAGCAGCGCCTACCAATATGTCCCTTGCATCTTCTCCAAGAAAATCCTTTTTAGAACTAAACCACCTATAAGCTATCCTTAGCCTGTAGAACATGAAAAAGAACATATCCAACAAATGATACGGCAGAGTAACCAATACAAAGAAAACGAGCTTATGTATGCGGCCTTGCCTTGCTTCTTTCCAGCTATTTTTAAAATTCTTTTGCGCCTGTTTTTGCGCATTCAGCCTTTTAAACGCTGCATAATTTGCCTTATCTAATTCATCCCATATCCTGCGTAAGCGCGCCCCATCGTTTGCAAATTCAGCAAGGTCACCTTTATTTATATACTCAAATCGTTTTGTTATTTTGGCAATCAAGCCTTCATTAGAAGCAAGAGAAACGCTTGGTGTAGCAAAAATTTTGGCACTCTCTTTATATGCCACATCTTGTACGCTTGCGGCTGGTATCGCGCTATTAAATTCTACTATACCTTCTCCTCCGAATACGCCTCTCAACTCGCCTGTATTAAGCGGAGTCCCCAGTCCGCCCTGCGGGGTAAATATATTAATAAAGCCGCCTTTGAATTTCTCTTTGAAGATGCGTTCTTCTATGAAATAATCCCCATGCCTGTCCTGAACCCTTATCAGGCTGTCTATCTTTTCGCCGTTAGTCTTGACCGCTCTATCAACCAACTCCCCTACCATAAAATGCTCTATAAGCCTGCCTTGCCATTCTCCTATAACCTGGAATATAAACGGCGTACTGACAGAAGAACGGAATAAATCATCCACAGAAATCCTGTGGCCTTCAGCAGGTACTCCGTATTCCTTATCAAGCATGTCTCTATTTATTGCCAGGTCAATAAGATGGCCTTCTTTGCTCAGCATGGAGAAGAATCTTCTTACATACTGCCTGTCGAAATGTTCGGTATCATTGATAATATTTATAACCCTGTCTGCCAGGGCGCCGGCAAGCTTTTCTACTGTGACATTCTTTTCGTTTAATGCAATCCCGCTTTCTTTCAGTAATGCCTTGGTTCTATCGCTATTGAGCAATATCTTGTCAGCAACTACCATGCAGTGTATGGAATTGATTATGCGGCCGTCCAGGGCAAGGAGAATAACATTATTCTGCGACCCTTCGTTTCCGAATAGGCCTGCTGACAAGAATCGTATATATAAAGGTATCCCGCCTATGCGACGTATGAGTTTAAACTGGTCAAGCTTTGTTTCTGCGTTAATAACCTTTTTATTTACAAAGTCTAAAAGCGCCTGATCAACTATATTTTGCACAATAGCTTCCTGCAAAACGCTATTTAGCTTATTCTCTATTTCATCTTTGCCATATATCCTGACTGCGGTATCCAGGCTTGAAAGCATCCTGTTAACTTTGGCATCGATATCGTTGATAGATCTGGGTATTGTTGGAGTTTTTTCGTTGGTTATTTCAACGGCTATTAAATTAAGGGCTATAGCAAGTATGTGAGGCAGGTTTTCGCTTGAAAGGATCATTTCTTCTTTAATATATACCGGCCCGCCTCTTATGCCGCTTACATCACTAACGTTTGTATTTGCTTCGTCCCTTACATCAATAAACCCGGCATTGGGGTCAATGAGTATTTTCATGATATCTATTTCTGTACTGCGGTAAACATCTTCTCCTAATAAGTTAGCTCCGGAGAGAGCCTTGCTGAATCCAAGTATCGCGCCTCTAAGATTGCCTGAAATAAGATCTAGCCTGGCTGTTTCGATAGAACCCTTCACTGCTTCTTCTTTTTTATCCCGGACTATCTTTTGATTAGAAGCAAGTGTCTGACTGGATTCTCTAACTATCTGATTTTTCTGCTTAATGCCTTCTCTAATTTGATCTTCGTCAAATCGCTTTCCGGCTTCTTGACTCGTTCCATTTTCTAATTTCACTTCTACTTCAGCTTCAGTCTTAATAGGCTCTATCCTAATGGATATCTCTTTATAGACTTCAGCGATAGCGCCATAGAAATCAGGATCAATCACAAATGTAGTATTTTTGTCATTCACCGCGCTAATTAAGTCAACAGGAATTAGTGTTTTGCCTTGGCCTATATAGAATATTTTTTGTCCATTAAACCTATCCTGATGCCCAGCAAAGAACCCAGGTGTTACAACAGTATTTTCGCTAGGATTAGATAATCTTCTATTAAGCTCTTTATTGTCTGTCTCGCTCATATTTGGAAATTTTCCAATAAGATAACCGTTGCGGCTTGCAAACTGCCTTACAAAATCCGGATATTGCTTTATAATACCTTTGAATTCTCGTGAAGTTGCTGGTTGCCTATCAAGTGCCCTGTCAACGCATAAATCTACAAACGCTGAATAGCTTTCCTGGCCTTTTTGCTGATATAACGTCTGCTGCGCGCCTGAAATCGGCACAAATCTCAATAAATTAAGCTCTGTTTTTTTGACAATAAGGCTGCTGATGGCTTTTTCCAATTCTCTCTTATTGCCTAAACGCGCCATGCCAACCCTAAATTCTGCGTCATACTTCAGTTTGTCAGTTACATTAGCTATAAAGGTTCCCAGATCTTTTTCCATTAAGTTCGTATTTGCCACGAATTCCTGTATGGTTACGAGATCTACGTCTATATAGACTGCGCTGTTAGGGCACGTAAGCGTCCAGTATTCTTCTCCTGCTTTGTCGTTTTCTGTTTTTTCTCCTATTTTTCCTTCAGGCTGTATCTCTGCCTTAATTCCATATGTGTCAAAGAATTTCATTATTTTCTCTGCATTACCTTTAAGCGCCCAAGAATTGAATTCTCCGTCTATGTGGCCTATCTCATGCGCTATCGGCGACTTTACTATACGCTCTGCAACGTCCGGACGAGATTTCATTATATAACCCATGGCGAGTACGAATCTCATATCAACATGGATATCTCCTTTTGGCGTAGCAACCATATTGCCTATCTCTGAATTTTTTTCGAAATTAACCGGCTTTTCCGCTGTTAGAAAAACTTCTACCTTATGCGTTTCACTGCTGCCATTTTCTTTGATAAGAGTTACTGTTTTTTTGCCAAGCTCTTCCAGGCGCTGCTCAATCCAAATCTTGACCATGGCCGGGGCTACTGTAAATATTGTCCTATCAAAATTAGGATCGGCCAATATATCCACGCCTACCAACTCCTTATATGCATCAGGAACTAAAGCATAATTTGTTTTTATTCTATCCATATCTTCTTTTGTATAATGATCTCTCTGGAAAATAACAGACTCAGTAACTTTTGTATAAATAATTTCTTCGCTTACTTCGTATTTCTCGTAATCTTTAACCATCGCGTCAATTTCAGGTTTTGAGATATTAAATGTAGTGCGGCTCTGCCATTTTGCCCGTATTTCTCTTATAGCAGCATCCCTGACCTCTTCTTTGCGCAATTTTACATCCTTGTGATTAAAAATACTCAAAAGCATATAAGCAAAAGCCTTTACTGAATCAGCTTTACCATCTGTAGCTTTATTGACAGATTCGAGGCTCGCATATAAGTTCCTTGCCTCCAGTATCTCTTCGCCTTTCTTGTCTAATGCCTGCGTATTGTCTTTATTCGTTTTTAGCGCATCTTCTATTTGGGATAACTCTTTTTGTGCTGCCTGGTATTTTGGATCGCTGGCATCGACATTGTTTTCCTTCATTTTTTGCAGGTCTTGCGTTAAAATACCTTTCTTTTCATTTAAGTCTTTCGTTTCCTTTTTCAGTTCGGCCAATTCTTGCACAAACTGCGCTGCTTGCTTAATATTCATCCTCGTGTCATGCGCATTTAATACTTCCATGAGGCCTCTTGCGCCTTTTGCAACAGAGCCCAGTATCTGCCTTATTTCCTTCATAGAATCGCTGCTTCCGTTTGATTCTAAAATTTTATTCAATTCTAAAAGCGTAAGCTTGCTTAAATTTGTATTACCCCACTTATATTCATTGTACGATTCAAAGAACCCACGAGCCTTTCTAATTGCCTTTGCGCTTGATGCAGTATCCAATAACGACAGGACATCCTCCGCATTAATCTTACCAATAGCTGCAAGCTTTGTTATATCGTTAACATTTAGATCATATTCTATGTTTTCTCTTTCTCCCGGTTTCCTATCCTTCTGTTTCTCCATAACCCTGTTTTCATTCTTGCTTATATAGGAGAGCCTGGCCATTAATCCCTTGTAGAAATCGGTTGATTCATGTATTCCCAGATTTCTCATGACAAATTCCATCGCGCTGCCATGGCCCATAGTAAGATACGTTAATATATCGTCTTTTGTATTATCTTTTTTAAATACATAGTCACGATTTGTCGCGCCCTGGACATTTCTGAGTATACTTATATTGATCAATCTATTTACATCTTCATAGTCCATTATTCTGACATCGCCTATTTCAATGCCGCTAAAATCTACGGCATTTACCCTTTCAACAATATCCTTATTCAAGAACGGCAGGACAATATTAATAACCTGCTCTCTGATCTGTTCGTCTTTAATTTCTAAAATTTTACCGACAGTTTCCTTGAGGATGGTTAAATCGTCTTTATTTCCAAAATTTGTATTGATCTTTTGTAATTCAGCAGATACTGCGGAAGGCATAAAAGGCATGGCATATTTAATTAACTCTGGCAACCCTCTTATAAATCCCTTGGTCTGAACATCTTTTATATGTATTGCTGTCGTTCCTTGTAGGAGCAGTTTTCCCAACCCTCGAAGCGCCTGAGCCTAATTCATTTTCAAAAGTTTCAGTAGCGTAGGTTGCCGCGATTGCATTCCTATCATAACCTGCTCTTCTTGTAGCTATTTGCTTGAAGCTTAATGCGTCAATTATCTCTATAACATTCCTTGATAAGTTGCCTCTTTCGGAAGGTTTTAAATTATTACCCTTATCGGACATAAAAGTGTAAAACGTACTTCCGTTCTCATATTCCGGTAAATTACCTATAGCTTCCAGGCCTGATGTATAGTCTTTAATGAGAAGCTCCATGTCAGCTTTGGAACCTTTAAATAAATCATTGCCTGCCAACTCCTCTAATATCCTTATGCTTGAGCGTAAGTATGATTCCAGTGTATTTCTGCCTCTTTCATGCCCTTTTACATAATCATCATAACGCCTGCTGCCGGGTCTTTCCTTATTTATCAGCCTGCTTACTAAGTTTTTCATCTCAGCTTTTTTTGCCTCAGGGGCCTTATCTATAATTTCCTTCAGGAATTTCCTTGTAAGTAAATACTCGGCTATTTCGCCTATATTAAAATCTGTGCTCCATGCCCTTTCAAGATATGCCCTTGTCCTGGCATTTAACTCCACCTTTTCCTCTATGGTCATATTTTCTTTACCTGTCTTATATTTATCCATTAAATACTGCGCCCTTTGGTCGTTATTGCGGCCAAATAATTCCTTGAAATAACCTTCTCCTAATTTTCCTTCTGTACTTACCAAGGCTTTTAGATTACTCTCTATACTATCCATGCTTTCCTTGTCTATATATATCGTTCTAGTACCATTCCATCTTGTTTCATCGCCAGGCAAATTCATCTCTTTAGGCACATTTCCAACTCGCATATTCCTTACCAATGCCTGTACCAAATCAAAATCAGCCACACTCTCTATGCCTGTTGCATGTAAATCAATAATACCCTGATAATCAAATGCCCTGCCTCCTTTTATCGTAGTTATAATGACATCTATGGCCTTTCCTTCTAATATAGGAGTCTGACTTCCCTTCTCAACTTCTACACTTGAAACCATTGTTATATCTTTGCCGGATTTGTCAAAGATTTGAACCTTTAAAGATTTGCCATCCGCGCATTTAACCTCTTTTTCTCCCGAGTCAACTTTCCTTACTTCAGCACCTTCAACAAGTTTGTCATTAGCATCATAAACTGTCACTTTTATTATATTATTTTTTGCGTCAACTACCGGCATCCTGTATTTATTAGCTAAAACAGTGCTAATCGAATCTGACTGGGTATCTCCTGCTAATATAAGCCCTACATTTTTTCCTTGCGACTCTAGATCTGCTTTTAATTTATCTACTTTTTCCTTAGCGCCATTCTCATCAAGGATTAAAATAAGTTGTTTTTGACCTTTATTCTTTCCTGATATTCTTTCGGTTATAGCTTCTATGCCGCTTTTTCCGTCTATTTCTTTTCCTAGTATCTTTACTCCGCCTTCTCCTTTAGTAAAATAAACATCTATTGTAGACTTTTCGTCTACGCTTATTACCCCGCCATTTTTATTCAGAAAATAACTGATTGCCAGATCTCTTGCCGAGCCAAAAGTAGCTGTAACGCCTATATTGATACAATCCCCGCTGACTGAGAAAAGCGCTTCCATTAGAGCGGTTTTATCAGATGAGTCAACCAGAGTAACCTCGTTCTGCGTCTTGGTGATTTTATTGGGGTTTTTATCACTATCAAACTCTTTGCCTTCCTTAATGTGGTCATTTACCATTTTTTGCATACTAATATTGAATATATCTGAATTATCTCTGAGTTCAATAGGTTTATTGTGATATGCATCCTTTAAGCCGAATGTCCCAATTACCTTTTCTCCTTCGCGACTCCCGGCAACCCAATATCTTTGGTTTTCAATTACTTTAATAGCTCTTATCAGATCCTGTATTTCTCCGGCGTTAAACTTAAATTTTGACGGATCAGATTGTCCTTCTTCTTTTGCGATACGCTCGACTGCTTCATTAAAAATCTTATCGAAATCTTCATTAGTATCATAACTTTTACCATCTCCTTTTTCAGTAAAATATGCCCTTTGCCTTGTGTCTGGTCTCTCGTCAAGTGCTGTGCCGGATTTATAATATTGGGAAAAATTTCCTTCAGCAAAAGCCTTCAGGCCTATAAAAACTTTTGCGACAAGATCATCAGGATTATTCAGGTCTTTTATTACAGGCTTATCTGAAACAACCAAACATTCTCTTCTTAATAGAATACTGTCTATTTCATCGATTGCCCTTACATTAATCTTTTTTAGAACCTCTCTGAACTTCACGCTCTTCTCGCCCTCACCATCCAGATTAACCCTAACAAGCTTAGCAGCATCCGCCTGCAATCTTATCCTTGAAGCAATATCAGATATTATAATAGTGCCGGGTTTTAACATATCGCTGGCTATTTTTTGTATATCAAGAGCATTTGGCCTGGGGTCGCTAGTATCCCGATAATACTCATCCTTTATGCTTTTTAACTCAACTTTCCCCTCAAAAGCCTCAGAAATAGCCTTTCCATAACCTTTTACTATTTGATCAATAGCAGACTCATCATGAACGTTGATTTCAATGACAGGCATTTTCCCTTCATTAATAAGTTTAAAGTTCAATGTCAGAACAGAAAGCAGTATCACCCATGTTTTGCCTCCGCCTCCTGACAGTTCTGTCATAGTTGTTTTGTTACTTATTTTCGTATCATATGCCTTGTCCAGAATTACATCTAACATTTTTTCCTGATCCGGTTTAAGTGCAAAATCAGGTATTGCGGATTTCCTGAAATAGTCCACCATCATAAGCTTTGTAATCCCAACAGTTAAATCCTTAGATATATTTTTTTCTCCGGACTTGCCTAAAAGGATATCTTCAAATGTCGCATCCTGCAGTCCCTCTGTCTTCATTGAAGCTATTACATCTTTCACCTTAGCCAAAAACTCATCTTTGCCAGTCTTTTCTAACGCTTCAAGCCTGTCAAGTACTCTAACCTTAATATTTAAGCCTTTAAAGTCTGTATATATCTGTTGGTTTATGGTTTTTACTAAGTTGGTCTTTTCTGAATCAGTTAATTCTTTTTTCCTTCCTGCCATATCTTCTATCTCAACTTTTGCATCTTTAGCTGAAATTTTTTCTAATAGCGAAGCTTTGTCCTTGGGAGACATTTCCAACAAACTACCTTTTACTGCTACCTCGCCATTGACAAGATACTGGCGCGTCTCAACAGGATGCGGCATTAATATAAGCAGGAAAAATGCAAAATTCTTCGCAACGCCCTGTATCTGCTCATTTGAAATTTTTAGGCTTTCCGGAAGCAATGAGTTGAATGCGCTGAAAACTAAACCGCTTGCCCCTTCCACGCCTCTTAAAGTAAGCGCTACGCCTACAGCGGAGTCAATAGAGCCTATGATTTTAGAATTAAGCAGTTTTGATTTTGCCAGATTTTCAAATAAGGCTTTAAGTGGGGTTGAAGCGCGTATTCCTCCTAATGCATTCAATTTATCGCTAAACTTGGATACTCCGACTCCCTGGAATACAGCCATAACAGGACCTAGCCATAGCCCCATCTGCGCCATTTGAAGCGGGGATATTATTAAAATATATTTCCATGCGCTCACTCCCATTATTTTATGCTCACCGAACATAGCTCCAATAGCTCCAAAAGGTATACCTGATAATAAGAAACCTCCGGAAGTCTTAATAGCTTGTGCGGATATTGTTGAAAATGCTTTGGCAGGATTTTCAGCATAGCCCTTAAGGACATTGGATATTTTTGTTGCTGTAAAAGCTCCGGATTCTATTCCTAAGGCTAGTTTTGTGGTTCTATAAATCAACATAAAAGAAGCGCCCGCTAAAAACGTAAACTTTGTTTCCTTCCAGCCAAGGAATGACCCGGTATTCATAAAGCTGCTTAGCTGGCTTATAGCCACAAAACCTGCTCCTCCGCCTAATACAATGCTTCCTTCTCTTACTAAGAGCTGCGCTGGTTTGGGCATCTTGCCAAACAATTTCCCTATATTAGCTATAGCCTTGCTATTATTAAGAAGGAGGCTGCCTGCTGCTACAGGAATAACGTTTATTAACACTGCCAACTTCACGCTTGACCACGTCATGGTGCAAAATTCTTCTGCTGATGGTAGGCGTTTATTAATAGCAAAATAAAGAGTTGTGCTTAATGTCAGATTCGTGCCTGCTATTTTTACAACTCCGTTAGCAAAGGTCCTGGCTGTACTGCCGCTTCCCGCTCCTCTTGTAATCACCCACAAAGTTACGATATCGCCGCCTAACTCTATCATCCTTCCGGTTGTTGTAGCTCTTCCACCAACCGTCTGCGTACCTATGGCATTACCGTTAATTACATCAGTTGTTCCCCAGACAAAAACTTTAAATCCTTCCCATACTCCTTGGACACCTGCAAAAACATTGAAAGGATTATACCAGTTCTTAGTGTTTTCTCTAAACTTCTCCCTGGCTGCATCAAGAGCCATAGCTCCTGCCTGACCAACTTGTTTTAAAACACCCATACCTTCAGTATTAATAACTTTATTTGGAACAATTAATCCTGTTTCCAGAGACTTTATCCCACCAGTATAAGTATTCGGGTCAAAAGTGCCATTATTACGTACTATTATATAACCCTTTCCCTGGGTAAATGAGTAGCCAAAAAGTTTAATTCCGGAATTTGGCGCTTTATTAAAATCAATCCGAGCGCCCTCTGTGAAAGCAAGGGATTTATTGTCCTTATACTCAACCTCTCCCTCTACTAAATATGCATTGTCTTTCTGAGCAAGTATAGAATACCACGTTTCTTTAGTAGTAATACTGGCACCGCTTGCTGACCCTGACTCAGACTTAACGTATACCTGCGTCTGTTTTCCGCTAACAATGCCGTTAAATACAGGCAGCCCTTCTTCACTAAGAGAGATACTGCCTTCTTTGACAATAGATTCAAAAAACTTCTCTGTAGTTAAAAATCCATCTGCTTTAAAATAAACTGCACTACTATCAACGTTGATTTTCCCTGATTTATACTTCCCGTCTTCAAAATTAAACATTATTGCTAAATTTTTGCCTTCAAGACTAATCCTTCCCCGTCCATCAATATCAAGATATCCTTTTTGCAATACCACAGAACCACCGCTGTCTTGACTATTCCACCTATATTCGGCTATTGTATCGCCATCTGCAGTAACTACCCTGTCAATCTTTCCGTTTGCTATTACCGCATAATTTTTATGACTATCATCTCCCGTAGCAAGCTCGACAAAGTTCATCTCTCGGTTTAGTGTATAATCTACGACATCGCCTCTGAGCATGCTTTCGGTTTTATTTAAAACTACGCTCATCTTACGTGCAGCTTCCATATCCTTTGAAAGAATGGATTTTGGATCATGATAAACTTCTACGCTGCCATTCTTTAACTCTAACCAAGTTTCAGGCTTATCTTCTTTAAAAAACGCTATGATTTGTAAAACATTCCTGTCTTTATTTGCCGATAACTTTACAGACTCTTTAAGGCTCTCTAATCCTAATGCCTTGGCTTTGCTGTCTTCGGAAAATTTCACCTTTTGTAAATAAGGCATCAGTACTGACCATCTATCTACACTTGGCGCCTTGACCATTGGCGGCATACCTATACCTAAAGATTTAACACCGCTCTCATCTAAAGTAACGGTTTTATACGTTGCTAATAATACTAATCCGATATCCCTGTAAAGGTCGGCCAAGCCCTGGAAGCGGACAACGCCAAGCTGTTCTTTCACTTTGCCTGCCAGCGCTGCTGCTTCATGTATATCGCCTCTATTGAAAGCTTGCTTAGCTTTTTCAAAATTTAAAATTACATCTCTGGAAAACCCTTCTACTTTTTTAATGCCTAATGTCGCAGGCATGCTTGTAATGCTTGGAGCTAGGCCTGCACCAAATACACGGCTTGAATAACCCTCTTTTCCTATAAAATTACCGCTTTCATCCCAACATTCATAGCGCCCAACTGTTCTTACGACAGGATTATTCTTATCACTAAGATCAATGAGTGTTATTTTTGCGCCTTTTTCTATTCCAAATAAATCGATGAGATTTCCTGATGATTTGTCAATAAATACAACCTGTTTTCCGGCATACGCTAAATCCCAGTTAAGCCCGCAAGCTTCAGCAATCTTTGAAGCAAGTATAGAAAATGCTACAGGGTTTAAATGTTGAATATCCTTGCTGTGATCAAGGACTATTTGCTTAATAAATCTAGTTATTGAGCCCTTATCTATCTTTTGCTCCTGAACTTTTGCTCCAAAAGTCTTCCAATCTAATTTACCGGATTTTCCTAATTCTTGTATAATAATATTGATCCTATTAAATTCGCCTTTGGCATCAATTTTCTTATCTTTAATTGTACCGTAGACTTCAGCCAGCCAGTTATTGGCATCAAAGTTTTCTCGCGGCAAATTTCCTTTTTCTTTTAGTTTTCCCTTAAATACATCTAATTCGCTTACGACAGTACCGTCTGGTTTCATGAAGGCACCGTTCTCTAGCCTTAAATTCCCGTTCTCTAGCTTGCCTACTATATTGACCTTCTGCGGATTCTTGCCGTCTTTATCTGTGAATATCACGAAGCCGCCGATACCATAATAGGTCTC
>Ga0247841_10002702_pt1 | contig 34649 bp, 28 predicted proteins | sample LaCruzMarch2015__2_FD_192410 | JGI IMG/M metagenome (GOLD analysis project Ga0247841, IMG submission 192410) | Freshwater microbial communities from meromictic Lake La Cruz, Castile-La Mancha, Spain - LaCruzMarch2015_18m | ecosystem: Environmental > Aquatic > Freshwater > Lake | place: Spain...
ATGCCCTACCTCTACCTCGCCATCGCCATCTTGGCGGAAGTTATTGCCACCTCTTCACTCAAAGCCACCAATGGCTTCACCCGCTGGATGCCTTCCCTGATCGTCGCCCTCGGATACGGGGTGGCCTTTTATTTTCTTTCGCTCACTTTGCGGACCATGTCCGTGGGCATCGCCTACGCCATCTGGTGCGGTGCCGGCATCGTTCTCGTCGCGCTCATTTCATGGCTCGTGCTGGGGCAAAAACTCGACGCTCCGGCCGTGGCAGGGATGGCCCTGATCATCGCCGGCGTCGTGGTGATCAACACGTTCTCCAAGAGCGTGTCGCCTTGAAGCGGGCGCGGTTTTACTTTTTCGCCTCGGCGTATCGGCCGGCCACGTAGTCCCAGTTGACCACGTTCCACCAAGCATCGATATACTCCCCGCGGCGGTTCTGGTTTTTCAGGTAGTAGGCGTGTTCCCAGACGTCGAGGCCGAGGAGGGGCTTGCCGCCGTTCATCAGCGGGCTGTCTTGGTTGGGTGATGTTTCGATGACCATCTCGCCGTCGGGGGTGACGGTCAGCCAGGCCCAGCCGCTGCCGAAAACCCGCAGAGAGGCGGCGCTGAATTCCTTTTTGAATTCCTCGAAACTTCCGAAGGATTCATTGATCGCGTCGGCCAGCTCGCCGGAAGGTGCCCCGCCGCCGTCCGGTTTCATCATCAGCCAGAAGAGCGAGTGGTTGGCATGGCCGCCGGCGTTGTTGCGCAGGGTGGTGCGGATCTCCTCCGGCACTTCATCGAGGTGCGCCACCAGTTCCCACACGGTCATTTTGGAAAGGTCGGGATGCCCGGCCAGTGCTTTGTTGGCGTTGTTCACGTAGGCTGCGTGGTGCTTGTTGTGGTGGATTTTCATCGTCTCGGTGTCGACGTGCGGCTCCAGCGCGTCGTAGGCGTAGGGCAGTTCCGGCAGGGTGAAGGGACCGGTGGGGTCGGGGTCGGCGGCGTGGAGCGCGGAAACCAACGGAAGGACGGCACCAAGGAGGACGGAGAGCTTTTTCATGACCGCCATGCGATCACTGTAAGGGCGTCGAGGCAAGCCGGGAGGGCTGATTGACTTGGTCGCCGCCTCCATTACGCTGGCGCTGGGGCCCGGATCGGGCGCCTTGGTTCATGAAGCACGTCCTTTTTATCTGCACTGGAAATGTCTGCCGCAGCCCGATGGCCGAGGGCCTCCTGCGGCACATGGCCGGCGATCAGGTCAAAGTTGCCTCGGCCGGCCTCGGCGCGGGCCATGGCCAGCCGCCCAGCGCTCATGCCATCGAGGTCTTGGGCAAAGAGGGCATCGATATTACGGATATCCGCAGTCAACCGGTCAGCCCGCATTTGTTGCAGCGGGCCGACTACATTTTCACCATGACGCGGGATCATCTGGATATGCTCCTGTTGCTTTTTCCCGAAATGGCGTCGAAAACCCGCCTCCTGCGCTTCGACGAGGCAGCCAAGGGCGGCCGCGCAGACGTAACAGATCCCATCGGAGGCACGCGTGAGACCTATGAGTCCTGCAAAACGGATATCAAGCGCGCCATGTCCCATGTCATTCCACTTATTACCGGAGAAAAAAACACCATGAACACCGCCACCCAAATCCGGACGGCCTACGAACCGTCGGACATCGCCGCCATCGAGGAAACCGACCCGGCCATCGCCGCCGCCATCCATGATGAAGAGCGCCGTCAGTTCGAGAACATCGAGCTCATCGCTTCCGAGAATTTCACCAGCCGCGCAGTGCGCGAGGCGCAGGGATCCGCGCTGACCAACAAATATGCCGAGGGTTATCCGGGGCGGCGGTGGTATGGTGGTTGCGAGCACGTCGATGTGGTCGAGTCGCTGGCCATCGAACGGGCCAAAGAACTTTTCGGGGCCGAGCATGCCAATGTGCAACCGCACAGCGGCAGCCAGGCGAACACTGCGGTCTATTTCGCCGCGCTCACGGTCGGCGACCGGATTTTGACGATGGATTTGGCGCACGGCGGCCACCTCACTCACGGGCATAAAGCGAATTTCTCCGGCAAGCTCTACGACGTGGTGCACTACGGTGTGAGCCGCGAGACCGAGACGATCGACTATGACACGCTGGCCAAACTGGCCGACGAATGCCGTCCGAAAATGATCACCGCCGGTGCTTCGGCTTACTCGCGTCTCATCGACTTCGAGCGCATGCGGAAGATCGCCGATTCGGTCGGGGCGCTGCTCTTCGTCGACATGGCGCACATTGCCGGTTTGGTGGCGGGCGGGGTGCATCCGAGCCCGGTGCCCTATGCGGATTTCATCACGAGCACGACGCACAAAAGCCTGCGCGGTCCGCGATCGGGTGTCATTTTGTGCAAGGCGCCCTACGCGAAGTCGATCGATGCCCAAGTTTTTCCCGGCGTGCAGGGCGGACCGCTCATGCACGTCATTGCCGCCAAGGCGATTTGTTTCCACGAGGCGCTGCAACCGGCCTTCCGCGCCTACGCGGCCCAAGTCGTGGCCAACGCCAAGGCGCTGGCCGCCCGTCTTTCCATGCTCGGTTACCGCATTGTTTCCGGCGGGACGGACAATCATGTTCTTCTCGTCGACCTCCGCCCCGCGGGAATCAACGGCAAGGAAGCGCAGGAGACACTCGATCTGGCCGGCATCACGGTGAACAAGAATGCCATTCCGTTCGACACCGAGCCGATCATGAAGACCGGCGGCATCCGCATCGGCACCCCGGCCATGACGACCCGCGGGATGAGGGAAGAGGAAATGATGGAAATCGCCGACCTGATTCATGCCTCGCTGCAGCAGTCAGGGAATCCCCAGGAACTCGAGCGGCTCAAAGGCCGGGTCCACGCCTTCACCTCACGGTTTCCTTTGCCGTAAGCCGTTCCACCTTAAGGTCCGCGGGAGCAGCGGACCGCGGCCGCTTGTCGGACGGGGCGCGACCCGCTTCGCTGCGCCGGACGCGGTCGCCAACCTAGGCCGAAACGGGCGGCACCCGGTATTATCGATTGCCTCAGTCCATCTTTGAGACTAAGTCTCAAGTAGAGAAGTTTATGGATCGGCAAACGACATTCAGTCTGGAGCACAGCCCCCGCCGGGTGAGTAATCGGGTGGTTTCTTTGGATGACAACAGTGAATGGGCCAAGCACCTCCGGCGCGTTGGTTTCCATGAGGGCGTCGAAGTTGAGGTGCTCTCGGGCCGCGATCCCGTCCTGGTCCGTTGCCAAAACAGCTGTGTCGCCCTGCGTCGTTGCATGTTGGGTTGCGTGCAGGTCTGTGCCCTGCAGAAAGCGCAGGGCCGGACGTCCTCCGCCGCGCAATGAGCGGGGAAATTTGTCCGCTGGCTGCCTTGCGGGCCGGCGAGGGTGGCCTCGTCCAACCCGGAGTTCCCGAACACCCGGCGGTGCAGCGCTTGCTGGCCATGGGGCTGTTGCCGGGCACGGAGGTGGCGGTCATTCAAGTGGCCCCGCTGGGTGACCCGATGGAAATCGAATTCGGCGGCCTGCGCCTGAGTCTGCGCAAAAGTGATGCCGCGGCCGTGCAAGTCATGCGGTTGGGCTGAGCGGGCGGCGTGAGCATGAGCCAAGACACCACCCGTCCGGTCCGCGTCGCTCTGGTCGGTAATCCGAACACGGGCAAAACGACGCTTTTCAATCGCCTAACCGGCGCACGCCAGAAAATCGGCAACTACCCGGGAGTCACGGTTGAAAAAAAATCCGGCCTTTGGGTCTGTGGCGGCCGCACCTTCACCTTGGTCGATCTCCCTGGCACCTACAGCCTGGCTGCTTCCTCGCCCGATGAACGCGTGACGCTCGACTTCCTCGCGGGTCATCTCGACGGCGAAGCCAAGCCGGACGCCGTGGTTTGCGTCGTTGATGCCTCCAATCTGGTGCGTAATCTTTTCCTCGCCTCGCAAGTGGCCGACCTCGGCCTGCCCATGGTCATTGCGCTCAATATGGCCGATGCGGCGGACCGCGCCGGGATCAGCATTGATGCCGCCCTGCTCTCGCGTCGTCTCGGGATTCCGGTCGTGCGCACCGTGGCGACCAAGGGCGAGGGGATCGACGCCCTCGGCCATGCCGTGGCGCAAGCGGCCGATCAGGACGCCCTCATGGCCCAGGTGCCTTGGCCGGAGGCGGCTGAGCGTGCGGTGAAATACCTCGCCGCCGGACTGGAAAAGGAAGGAGTGCGTCCGCTCGCCCCCGGGGAATTGCGCCGCATTCTTTTCGATCCCCGCAGTGCCGTGCTGGAGCGCGCCGGTTGGCCCGCGGATTCGGATCCGGCCCCGCTCCTTGGCGCCTCGCGTGATGTGTTGTCCGCCGCGGGATGGCACCCGCTTTCGGCCGAAGCGCTCCTGCGCTACGAGCACCTCGGCCACCTCACGGCCGACGCGGTCAAGTTTCCGGAAAAGCGGCGGCGGTCGCCGACCGAACGTCTCGATGCCGTGCTGACCCATCGCGTCTGGGGGTTGGTCGTCTTTGTGCTGATGATGTTCGTTGTTTTTCAATCGATCTACGCGTGGGCCGGACCCTTCATGGAGGCGATCGAGGTGGTGATCGCGCAGACGCAGGAACTGGTCGCACCGTGGTTTGCTCCGTGGCCCGCCTGGCAGAGCCTGGTGGTCGACGGGGTCGTCGGCGGGGTCGGTGGGGTGATTATTTTCCTGCCCCAAATTCTCATCCTCTTTTTCTTCATCGCCCTGCTCGAGGACACCGGCTACATGGCGCGCGGCGCCTTCCTCATGGACAAAATGTTCGGCTGGTGCGGCCTCAACGGGAAAAGTTTCGTGCCCATGCTCTCGAGCTATGCCTGCGCCATTCCGGGTGTCCTCGCCGCACGGACCATCGAGGACCCGCGGGCGCGACTGACCACGATTCTGGTTTCTCCGCTCATGAGTTGCTCGGCGCGGTTGCCGGTCTACACGCTGATGATCGGCGCATTCATCGAGCCTTCCTTTGGCGCCACCCTGGCGGGCGGGCTGCTTTTCGCCATGCATGTCGTCGGCCTCGCGGTTGCCGTGCCCGTGGCTTGGGCGGTCAACAAATTCGTCCTGCACACGCGACCCCAGCCATTTCTTCTCGAGATGCCTCCCTACCGCCTGCCACGGCTGCGCGATATTTTCTGGCGCATGTGGGAGCGGGCGCGCGAGTTCCTCCTGCGTGCCGGGACGGTCATTGTGGCCATGACCATTGTCATCTGGGCCTTGGTCTATTTCCCGCGCCCCGCCGAAGTGCGCGAACGCGCCATGGCGGACTTGTCCGTGCTCAACGACAACTCCGCGGTCGACCGCGCCGTCGATGCCGCCTACCTCGAGCAAAGCTATCTGGCGCGGGCCGGACGTGCGGTGCAGCCGGTTTTTGACCCGGCCGGCTTCGATTGGAAAATCACCGTGGGTGTGCTCGCCAGTTTTCCCGCGCGCGAAGTCATCATTGCCACCCTGGGCACGATTTATGGAGTCGGACAGGACGCGGACGAAGCATCGGGCGACCTGCGTTCGGCCTTGGCCCGTGATTTTTGGACGCACGGGCCGCGCACCGGACACCCCGTGTTCACCGTGCCCGTCGCCCTGGCCATCATGGTTTTCTTTGCGCTGTGCCTCCAGTGCGGCGCGACGGTGGCGGTCATGGCCAAAGAGGCGGGCTGGCGCTGGGCCCTTTTCGGCTTTGCCTACATGACCGTGCTGGCTTGGCTGGGTGCGGTCTTGACCTTCCAACTCGGCACGCTTTGGTTGGGGCAAGGATCATGATGGAAACGCTTCTCCTCGTCATTGTGGTAGGCGGCGCACTTTGTTATCTGGGCCGTCGCGCCTGGTTGCGTCTGCGCGGGGCCCGAGGGAGTTGTTGCGGAGGCTGTCCGGTCGGTCGCTCCAAGATCGGGCTGGCGGCCCGGCCGGGCCGGGGGTCTATTGAAAAGAAGATGAAAGCCGCCGCCGTCTTTCTCCTCGCCACGGCAATCGGACTTTCCGTGGTTGCGGCGCAACTGACGCCGAAACAGCGCGCGGAGGCAGAACGCATCGCCGCGCTTACCGTGCCCAGCCCGACGGAATTTTTTGCCGCCATCGACAAGGCCGGCAAGCCGGACTGGATGTCCTTCTACCGCGAGCCCGTGCCGACGACCTATTCCACCCGGCCGCGCACGGCACTTAATCTCGGCGCGCTCGTCACCGACGGATACGTCGCGGTCGAAGCGCAGGACGGCCAGCAGGTCAAAAATACGGGCAAAGATATCATCGCGCTGGCCGGCGCACTCGGGGTGGGCGCAGACGTTCTGGTCCGCGGCAAAAGCATTGCCGACTTTGCCGACCAAAATGATTGGTTCGCCCTGCGCGAGGAACTTGAAGCGACGACCAACGAGGTCCGCCGCGCCATGATCGCGCAACGCGATGAAGCGCTTGCTTCGCTCATCACCGCCGGTGCCTGGCTCCGTGCGCTCGAAGTGGGCAGTCGCGCGGCCGAGCTCAGCGGGGAAGAAAAAGCCGCCGGCCTCCTGCACCAAGCCGCCCTCGTCGGGTGGTTGCGCGGCGAACTGCAACTGCTGCCGGAAAAATCGCGCAGCGACGCGGCAGTGATGCAGACGGATCTGACCTTGGCCTCGCTCGAGGAAACGATGCAGGGGGAGGCTTCGGCGGAATTCGGTGAGAAGCGCGTGCTCGCGGTCAAGGAAACCACCGCCCAGTTCATCGCCGCCATGGCCGCCAAGGAACCATGAAAATTTCCGTCCTCATTCTTCTCGCGGCGATCTTGCCCTTTCTTTCCGCCGGGCAAAGCCCGTCCCCCGAACCGTCTCCCCCCGCACTCCCTCTCGCCTCCGCACCCCTGCGGGTCAGGCTGGCCGACCTGGGCACCGCGCTTTCCAACGAGGGCTTTAAAATGCGGGACCGCATCTGGAGCGGCCGCGTCGAGGCGGGGCAACCACAGCGGCTGGCGGTGAACCTCTTCCGGGGCAATCACTACTGGTTTTGCGCGGCGGTCGAACCGACGGACGGCAAAGCAAAGATGACTGTTTTCGGTCCGGACGGCCGTGCCGTGGAGTCCGTCGACCACCAGGAACCGGGCCTTGCTGCTGCTGGCGTGACAGCGGAGACCACCGGACAGTATTTTCTGCAGATCGAAACCGCCGGGGGACCGGCCTCGGATTTTTGCCTGCTTTATCTTTTCAAATAAAACCAAATGCCATGATGACCGAGACAATCGAAAAACTGCAAGGACCCGCCGTGCGCCAGTATTCCGTCTTCCTCGCCAACCGGGTCGGCGCCCTCCTCGAGGTGGTCAAAATGCTGTCCGAAGCGCGCGTCGTCGTGCTCGCTTTGAGTATTCAGGATTCTTCCGAAACCTCCATCGCGCGGATCATTGTCAGTGACCCGGAACTGCTCGAGGAATTGTTCGGGCGTCACGATATTGCCTACGGCGCCTGCGCGGTGGCGGTGGCCGAACTCGAGGAAGGCGCCTCCGACCTCCCGCGACTCCTCGCCGCCCTGCTCGAGGCCGAGGTGAATATCCTCTTCAGCTACACCCTGCTGGTCCGTCCGCGCGGACGCCCCCTCGTCGCCGTGCACACCGACGATTTGGAATGCGCCAGCGCCGTGCTGGAAGGCCGCGGATTTCGCGTGCTGCGTCAGTCGGATCTTTCGCGGTAGCTCCGGCCCCGTTTGTCACGGCGGTCTATAAACGCTCGGAAGGAGTGTCTTCTTCCCCGTCACTTTCGCCCGCGGCAGCCAGCAAGGCCGGGGGCTGGGCCGTTGTCTTGGCCCCGAGGGTGCGGAGTTTTTCGGTCTGACCGATGAGATTGCCGCGCCCGTCGCGCAATTTGTTCATCGCATCGTCATAGCTTTCCTGCGTCTGCCGGATGCGCAACCCGATATTTTCGAGATCACGGCAGAAGGCGGCAAATTTGTCATAGAGCTTCCCGCCCTGCTCGGCGATTTGCACCGCGAAGCGGCTCTGCTTGTCCTGCTGCCAGAGTTGCGCGACCAGGCGCGCGGTGGCCACGACATTCGGTGCCGTGACCAGCACGACGTTCCGCTCCAATGCCTCGCCGATAAGATCCGGCGCGGTGTCCAGCGCGGCGTGGAGCGCGGGTTCGATCGGTACGAAGAGGAAGACAAAGTCCGGCGAATTGACGCCGGCCAGATTCGCGTAGTCTTTCGACGAGAGTTGCTCGATGTGCCGGCGCAGGGCATCGGCATGTTCCTTCGCCGCCGCCGTGCGTTCCCCGTCGCCGGTCGCGCTGCACTGGCGTTCGTAGGCGACGAGCGAGACCTTGGCGTCGATGATCAGCTGTCGGCCGCCGGGCAGATCGAGCACCACGTCGGGCTGCAAGCGCCGGCCACCTTCGCCGGTGGCCGAGACTTGGGTGCGGAAATGCTGGCCTTTGACCAACCCCGCTTTTTCCAGCACCGACTCAAGGATCATCTCGCCCCAGTTGCCGCGGGTTTTCGACTGGCCCTTCAGGGCCTGGGTGAGGTTGCCCGCTTCGCGTGAGACCTGCTGGTTAAGCTCGCTCAGGCGCCGCACTTCCTCGGTGAGGGCATGACGCGCCTTGCCTTCCTCCCCGTAGGCCTCGTGGACCTGGCGTTTGAATTCCTGCAAACGCTCGCCGAGCGGACCGAGCAGCTGTTCGAGCTGCGCGCGGTTTTGCTCGGTGAAGCGCTTCGATTTGTCTTCGAGGATGGACGACGCGAGGTTTTCAAATTCCGCTTTGAGGGCCGAGCGTGATTCTTCGAGGCCGGCCGCCTTTTGTTTTTCGGTGGCCAGTTCCCCGGTGTGGTCGCGCAATTGTGCGGCCAGGGTGCGGCGTTCCTCGTCGAGGGATTGGATTTGCCGGCTGAACTCCGCGGCCTGCGATCGGGCGGCCGCCGCTTCCGCCCCGGCGCGCACCGCACGCAAGTGACCGAGGAGAAAACCGACCAAGCCCCCGACGAGCAAAGCCGCCACTGCCCACCAATAATGCTCATCCATGGCCGCTATCTTTAACACGAGTCGCCCCGATGTTCCAAAGAATGCCGGTTTCGGCTGCCCGGGAAGGCTTGCACTCTGATGGTTGCTTCCCGCCGCGCCGTCCGCTATAAGCACGGGATGAGTATTTCGACCGCCACCGCCCGCGGCCCGGCTTCAGCCCAGCAGAATGCAAAGCTGATGAACGGCGCGGAGATCCTCGTCAAGTGCCTTGAACTCGAAGGGGCGGACACCATTTTCGCTTACCCTGGTGGGGCCAGCATGCCTATCCATCAGGCACTTACGCGCTCAAAACAGATCCGCACGATCCTCCCGCGCCACGAGCAGGGCGGGGTCTTTGCCGCCGAAGGCTATGCCCGCGCCACGGGTAAAGTCGGCCTCTGCATGGCCACTTCCGGACCCGGCGCGACCAACCTCGTGACCGGCCTGGCCGATGCCTTCATGGATTCCGTGCCGGTCATCGCGGTCACCGGTCAGGTTCCGCAGGAAATGATCGGCCGCGGCGCTTTCCAAGAAACCGATTTTTTCGGCATGACCCTGCCGATCGTGAAGCACAGCTACCTTATTTGGGATATCCGCGAAATTCCGCGCATCGTCAAAGAAGCTTTCCACATCGCGACTTCCGGCCGCCCCGGCCCTGTGGTCATCGACCTGCCGAAGAATATCCAGAACCAAAAAATGGAACCGGTTTTTCCCGAGACGATCACGCTGCGGGGATACAATCCGGACAAGCGTGCGACCGACGAGCAGTTGCTCGAAATCATCCGCCTGATCAAGCAGTCGCGCGAACCCATGATTTATTGCGGCGGCGGCATCATCACGTCGGATGCCTCGCCCGAGTTGCTCGAATTTGTCGAGCGCGCCCAGATTCCCGTGGCCACCACGCTCATGGGTATTGGTTGCTTCCCCGAGACGCATCCGCTCTCGCTCAAGTGGCTCGGCATGCACGGCACGGTTTACGCCAACAATGCGGTCAATGAAGCCGACCTCCTCCTTGCCATCGGCGTGCGCTTCGACGATCGCGTGACCGGCAAGGTGGAAAAATTCGCGGAACACGGAACGATTGTCCACGTCGACATCGACGATTCCGAACTGGATAAGAACAAGGTCGTCGCGCTTCCGATCCTCAGCGACGTGAAATACGCGCTCAAGCGCCTCAACGAGCTCCTAGCCAAGGAAGGCTTCGAGCGGGTCAAGGGCCACAAATTCGAGCGCTTCAAGCCATGGTATGACAAAATTGCCGCTTGGAAAAAAGCCCAGCCTTTCCGTTACAAGGACACGGATGATGCGATCCAGCCGCAATACGTCATCGAGCAGCTTTACAAACTGACCAAAGGCCAGGCCATCCTCACCACCGGGGTGGGGCAGCACCAGATGTGGGCCGCGCAGTATTACGATTTCGACAAGCCGCGAACCTTCATAACTTCGGCCGGTCTCGGTGCCATGGGCTTCGGATATCCCGCCGCCATGGGCGTGAAAGTTGCCTGTCCTGATGTCGAGGTCATCGACATCGACGGCGACGGCTCTTTCCTGATGAACGTGCAGGAGCTGGCCTGCGCCCACGTCGAAAAAATCGCGGCCAAGGCCATCATCCTCAACAACCAGCACCTCGGCATGGTGGTGCAATGGGAGGACCGTTTTTACGAGAGCAACCGCGGCCACACCTTCCTCGGGGACCCCGAGGACACCGCACGCATTTACCCCGACTACGTGGAGATTTGCAAAGGCTTCGGTGTGCCTTGCGAGCGCGTCATCCACAAAAAAGACCTCCTGCCCGCGCTCCAGCGGATGCTCGATGCCAAAGGTGTCTACGTCCTCGACGTCATGACCCCTTACACCGAGCACGTCTTGCCCATGATCCCGGCGGGCATGACCTACAAGGACATCATCACGGAGTAGTTTTTCGGCCGCCACCCCGGCGGCCTCGTGCCCATGCCCGAAGACGCCCCGACGCTGGATCTCAGCGCCCTCGACTTCCGTCCCTCCTGGGCCAAGGACCCGTCGTCGGCCCCGCCGCTCGAATCGCGCGAGTTCCGCGAACCGCGCGAGTCCCGTGGTCCGCGTCCAGACCAGCGCGGAGGCTTCAGCCGCGGAAAACCGCCGAACCGCGATCGCAAGGAATTCCGCGGACCGCCGGACCGCGATAAGTTTTCTGGTCCCCGCCGCGAAGAACGTCCGGCCCCGCCCCCGAATCCTTTTCCCTGGCTCCGTATTGCCTTCACCGCCACCGCCCCCGCGGTCGAAACCGTGGCCCAGCAAGTCCGCCACACCGGCAAAACCTTCAGCCTCTTCGACATCGCCCGCATCCTCCTGCGCAACCCGGCCTCCTACACCATCGACCTCACCTCCGCGCCGAAGCAGCCGGAAGGGCCGTTCTACGTGGTCGACGTCGACCGGAGTGTGTGGCTCAACCGCGACACCGCTTTGCGTCACCTCCTGCGCAAGAAGCGGGAAGAACTCTACCGGGCCGAGACCGTCGAAATCGAACCGCCCAAAGGCAATTTCCCGGTCGTCGCGGTCTGCGGTATGTCCGGCCTCCTGCTCGGTCCGCCGAACCATCATGACTTCGAGCGCAAACTTCGTGACCTTCATCGCGAACGTTTCGCCCGTCTCGATTTCGAAACTTTCCGCTCCCGGCTGAAAATGGAACGCGATCCGGAAGTGATCGAGAAGTGGCGCGCCGAAGCTTCGAAGTCGGTCGAGTATTACCCGCTCGAAGGCGAGGCCCCGGAAAAACTGGCCGACCTCGCGGCAGTGGAACGCCATTTCGACACCCACCATGCCGCCGCGCACCTCAAGTTCCTTGATCTCGCCGCCGTGCCCGGCGATCCGAAGACCACGGCCGTCGATCCTGCTCTCGCCCCCTTGCTCAACTACGCGCGCGATGAAGAAGAACGTTTTCCCCTCCGTCTGGCCCAAAGTTTGAGCCGCGCGCTCAGTGGTGCCGGCCTGCGTTTCCACAAAAGCGCCAACCGGACCACCTTCGTTTCCGCCTCCCGCTCGCGGCATCTCAACCTCGAAGAAACACCGGTCAGCGATTCCATCCGCAAAATCATCGAGACCATCCGCGGCAAAAAGTCCCTCCGCCGCAACCAACTCCTCGACCTCCTCGCCCCGGCCCCCGTGGTCGCGGCGCCGCCCTCACTGGCCCCCGACGCACCGCCGGCCGAATCCACCCCGCCGGCTCCCGCCGATCCGGCCCGTGATGCCGTGATCAACGATCTTCTTTGGCTCACCCACGAAGGCTACGTCATCGAATACGCCGACGGGCGTCTCGAGTCGGTGCCTCAGCCGAAAAATCCGCCCAAGCCGGCCGAAGAAAAACCGGCCGCGACCGAAGTCGTGGCACCTGCGGACGCCGCTCCTGTCGTGACCACGGAAGAGCAGGCTCCGGCTGGTTCCTGACTCACTCCGCCTGGCCGATCAGGTCCCCGCGCTCGCGATAATATTCGTAGCGCGCCCGCACCGCGGCGATATAAGCCCGGGTGCTGGCGATATCCATGGCCCGGCGCAACTCCTCGGCCGTGATCAATTCGCCGCCCGACCAGCGTTGCACGCGGCTGCGTCCGGCATTGTATTCACCCAAGGCGAAGGGTAACGGATCTTCCTGCGTGGACCAATGACGCAAAGCGCGGCCCAGATACCATGTGCCGACCTCGATGTTGGTTTTCGGGTCGAGCAGGTCCTCGGGAACGAAGGTTTCGATCCCTTCCGCCGTCGCCCAGTCCTGCGCCGCCGGTTCGGTCACCTGCATCAATCCGCGTTCACCGTGACCGCCGAGCTTGTCGGGATGGAAACGGCTCTCTTGCCAGATGACCGCCTTGACCAAGAGAGGGTCCACGCCATTCCGCGCCGCGGCCGCGGCAATTTTATCGTCGTAGACACTGTGACGTCCGAAACCGGCCCATGCGGTCAGGCGGTAGAAGGGATCCTTATCGGCCAGAAGCAAAACGGCGGCCGCCGCAGCCAAGAGGAAAATCGTGGCAGCCGAGATCCAGATGATGCGCTTGGCCATGAAGGCATAATTTAACCCCACATGGCTTTCGCATCCAGAGCTATGCGCAGCCTCCCGTAGTATCAGCGCCAGAGGTCCGCGTAAGCGTCGGCCCACCGCCGCGTCGCTTCGGCGTCGGGCAACACCTCCACGAGGCGCGGAGATCCGGACGGAAACGTGTCGTCCGGGTCTGCCACCACCCCGTAGTGCCAGCCGAACATTTCCGCCCAGCCGCGCAGATGCAGTTGGTGCGTATTGAGAAACGCCGCGTGCTGAAACATGCGGTCGAAAATTTGTCCGCCCGCGTTATTGATCACGGCCAGAGTGATCTCGGCTTCACCGAGTTGCGCGGACGGCCAGAGTCCGGCCAAATCGTAAAGTGCCGACAAATCGCCAAGCAGTGCCGCGGTCGGACGATCCGCTCCGGCCAACCCGAGGGCGGTTGAGACCAAACCATCGATCCCATTGACGCCGCGGTTGGCGTGGATCGTGCGATGGTTTTCTGTACGCGGTGCGGCCAGATCCCATTCGCGGATCGGCAGGCTGTTCCCGAGGAAGACCCGCGCATCATCGGCCAGACGGGTGGCCAGCATACGGACCAATCCGGCTTCGCTGCGCGGTTCCGCACGTAGCATTTTTTCCAGTTGCTCCGCCGCCGCGCGGTCGCGGGAGAAAAGCGGACCCGTTCGTCCGGCCTTCGGTGCAAAATCCGCGCAGATTTCGCGGAAAGCCGCCAGTGGCACCACCGGTGATGCGGTGGCCAGACCGGGAAAGTTCACCGTCGAGACGTGCAACACGTTCCAGTGTTCGCATTCGCGCCAGAAGCGCGGGGTGGGTACCCCGCCGATGCGGATCACGCCGTCGCAAGCCGCGCGGACTTCCGGCGTGAGCAGTAGGCGCTCGCCGGAGTGAAGGCTGAATTCCTGCAGGTTGCGATGATCGCGCAATTGGGAAACCGACTCGAGGTAGAGCGGGCTATCCAGCGAGGCCAGCCACGGCGCCAGCGCGTGCGCGTCTTGCGGATCGAGCGACGAGACAAGCACGAGCGGATGACGCACTTTCCGGAAAAAATCTTGGCAAGCCCGCCGGGCATCCTGCGTTTCCATCCATGGTCTTTCGCGCGGCGGTTCCTCCGGACTCCCCAAGGCGATACTTTCGACCGCGCCCTCCACCAGCGGCTCTTCGAAGCACACGTTGAGATGAAAGGGTCCGTGTCGTGGGGGCAAACCTTCGAGTTCTCCTGGTGTATCAATGTCGACCACCGGCACGGCGGCGGCGGCAAAGAGCGGCAACTGGTTGATCGTTTGCGGCGCGCCGGTGCCGCGCAACCGGCGGGGACGGTCTGCCGTCACGGCGATGAGACGACGTCCGCCGTGCGCCGCTTCGAGCATGGCGGGCAGCAACTCGGCGGCTGCCGTGCCCGAAGTGGTGATGACCGCGACCGGCCGCCCGTCGCGCGCCTCCCGCCCGAGCGCAAAAAAAGCCGCGCTGCGTTCTTCGAAAAATGAAACCACTTCGAAGGATGCGCGCGCCGCATCGCAGGCTAGCACGAGGGGGGCATTGCGCCCGCCCGGACACAGGCAAATCGTGCGCACGCCCGCCGCGTGCAGCGCGAGAAGAATTTCCGCGGAGAGCGCGCGATTCGTTTGCGCCGCGTTCAAAGTCCGAGGTTGCCGCGGGTGGCGGCGAGTTTGAGCCGCAACTCGGCCGTCTCGCGCGTGAGGTCACTGCCCGCGACCAGGCCGCATCCGGCCCCGCAGCGCGCGGACTCCCGGTTCCACTGCACGCCGCGGATCGCTACGAGGCAGCGGGCGGTGCCGTCGGGCAGGGACAAGCCGAAAGGCGCGGCGAAAGCCCCGCGCTCCGCCCCGTCCAATCGCTCCGTCCACTGGCGCCAGTCTCCGCGCGGCGCGATGCCCACAGCCGGCGTGGGATGAAGCAGGCGCACCAAGTCCGCAAAGGCCGGAGTTTGCGCGGGCGCGACCCGCAGGTCGGTGCGCAGGTGGGAAAGGATGCCGATGCGCCATAATCTGGTCGCCCCGCGGGTCACGCTGCCGAGTGGCCCGATCTGCGCGGTCAAATCCTCCAGCACGAGCGCGTGTTCGTTCCGCTCTTTGGGGTCGTCCATCATCTCGTCCGGGGCACGTCCGGCCCGCGCCGTGCCGGCCACCGCCATGGTATGGATTTCCACGCCGTCGTTGGCGAAGAGCAATTCCGGCGAGGCTCCCAAGCAACCGCCGCTCGCATCCCAGTATCCGTAGGGCATCAATCCGGCCGGGAGATTAGCCAGCGCACGCAGGGCCCGCTCGAGCTCGGCTTCCTGCAGCGGGCCGGCGCTCTGTTCAAAAACGGCGGGCACCGCTTTCGATAATTCGCCGCGGCGCAGGGCCGCCTGCACGGCATGGAAAGTCGCGGCGAAGGCGGTGACATCGAATTCGCGCCACGCACGCACGGACGTCTCACCTTGCAATTGCTGCGCCAGCCCGTCGGGCGAAACGGCGGCGGCGTGCGGGTAGATACGCCAAGGCTGCAGGTCGCGCAGCATGAAGTCCGGCCGGTAGAAGGACAAATGGTCCGGGTGCGGCTGCGCGGACTTCACCGGCTCGCCCCACGCGATGATCCAACGGTCCTCGGACCAGGCAAAGAGGGCGCCGGACTGCAGGAAGGCGCGCACACTATCCGCCGACGGCGAAGAGCGTCGCAGCCAAACAGCGGCGGGATCGGTTCTTGGCGTGCTCGGGACGTTCAGCATCATAAAGATTTACGTCCCGCGCCGTGGCCCGGGATTCGGTGTCCTCTTAACGGCGCAACTCGCGCTCGGCTTGCAGCCAGTCGGATTCCGAGTCGCCCGGCAGGCCGGAATTTATCCGGCGCTCGGCGAGGTAATAAGCTTTAAGAGCGATTTCTTCCATCGTGACCGAACCGACAAGGCCGACCACTTCCGATTTTCCTCCCACCCGGCGGGTCATGACCCGGGCTGGGGCGGCGATGGAGGCGCGGTTGCGGGCGGCGACCGGTTTGCCCGCTGCGGTTTTTTTGACCGCCTTTTTGGCTGGCTTGGCGGCGGACTTTTTGACTTTTTTAGGCATATTCCAGATGTGTGTTGAGGGGTTAGTTAACTTGGGAGGCCTGCCGGGGGCCAAGTTTTTTCGGCTTTCACCCTGCGTTCGCGGGTTTAGGCTCGGGATGTGGGTATTTCCTTGGCCGAATTTTTCATCCGGTGGTTCGTCACCGCGGTGTCGGTCTTCGTCGCGGCCTGGATTGTGCCCGGGATCGATTACACCAGTTTCACCGGTCTGGCCTTTGCCTCGCTCCTCTTGGGCATGATCAATGCCCTGGTGCGTCCCCTGCTGCTCATCCTCTGCCTGCCGCTTATCCTCGTCACCATGGGCCTCTTTATCCTCGTGCTCAATGCCCTCCTCCTCTGGTTCGTCGCCGGAATTTTGCCGGGCAGCTCGTTCACCGTGTCGGGATTTTGGGCCGCCTTCTGGGGCGGCCTCGTCATCAGCGTGATCAGCTGGGTGCTTAGTGCCTTTTTCCGTGGGAGTGACGGCCGCATCTACCCGCTGACCCACCACACGGTGATCAAGCAGGCGCGGGGTCGCACCCTCGACTGATCATGGTCCCCGCGGGCTTGCGGCGGTGGTTGGATGGCGGACGCACCGGCATCAAAGTCTGCGGCATCACCCGCGAGGAAGATGCCTTGGCGGCCATTGCGGCCGGGATCGATGCCCTCGGCTTCAATTTTTATCCCAAATCAAAACGTCACGTCCCGCTGGCTGACGTGTCCGGATGGATCGCGCGCTTGCCGGAGGAAATCGGACGCGTCGCCGTGGTGGTTAACGCGGATGAAACGCTCCTGCACGAATTGCAGAGCAGCGGACTCTTCCATGCTTTTCAATTTCACGGCGGCGAAGCGCCGGCAACCTGCGCCCGTTGGGGAGGCAGTTTTTATATCAAGGCCCGCCCGATCTCCGATCAAGACTCCGCGGTTGCCGCCTTGGCCGATCCCGCGCCGTGCCTCCTCCTTGATGCGCACGCCCCCGGGGAATTCGGGGGCACCGGCCGGGTTATCGATTGGTCCTTGGCCGCCCGCGTGGCGCAACAAGCGCAATGCCCGGTTGTCCTCTCGGGCGGATTGAATCCGGAGAATATTGCCGACGCCGTGCGGCAGGTACAACCCGCCGCCCTCGATACAGCCAGCGGTGTGGAAGCGGCGCCGGGAATCAAAGATGCCGCCAAAATGCGCGACCTCGTGTCGGCGGTGCGGCGAGGTTAATCCGGACGCACCCGTGCCACGGCACGTCAAAAAAGCGCAGCGCGAAGTGAATGCGCTATGGAGTGCGGCGGCATGACGCCGCTTTGGATGTCCACTTTGGATGCAGACAAAATTTGTAGCGGCGGTCAGCCGAGGCTTGGCGAACCGAAGATGGCCCTGAGGCAAACAGGTCGTTACGGCGACCAACTGATATGACCGCCGGAACCTTTCGGACAACAGGCACAAATCTTACTCCGGATTCTTGTCCGCCGGACCAGACTCTTCCGCGCCCCCCACCATCTTGATCGTCCCCGCGTCGAACGACGTGATATCCCCAAGGTTCGAGAGCGCGTATTCCTCCACACAGGATCCGTCGCCTTGAAAAAAGCGCGCCGTGTTCTCATTCGCTCCGGGGACCATCATCACGCGGTTGTCCCCGGTTCCAGTCGATACGCGCAAGAGCGGCAAACCGTCCGTCGTCCCCAGCACCGGTCCGGTTTCGTGCGGCGTGGCACGCAGGACCAACTGACGTGAGGCACCCGGATCGAGCGGGTTTTCGACCAGACGCACTGTGACCTCGGCCGGGATCTCGCCAGCCGAAGCGGCCAAAGCCCCATCGCGCCATCCGAATCCCGAACTATCCGTGATCTTTTTGTCGAAGACATATTCCCAACCCCCGCCATCGCCCCGGCGCCGGATAGCCACGGTGCGTTGACCGTCCGGAACAGCCAGCGTGGCCACGAAATAATCCTCCTCCGGCGCCGCGGCGAGCGAGGTGATTTTTCCGCCATCGGCCGGCGGACTCCATTCGGCCAGGCGTCCTTCTTCCGGGTTGTAATGCGCCACGCAGGTCGAGCCATCGAGGCGTTCCTCGAGGACCCAGAAGGTATTGGCCCGTCCGGCTGAAACGGTCCGCACTTTGGCCTCCGCCGGCATCTCGAGTTTCGACCAGCCCGCTTGCCAGCGCCAAACCGAGCCATCCACACCCGCCGCCACGGCACCTTGGTCGAGCAGGGCCAGCGAGATGAGCGGTGAGGGAAGGTTGGTCTCTTCGCCTTGTGAAGCGAAGGAGGGAAGAAGGTAGAACCGCACCGCGTCCGCCTCGAGCAGGGCGAGGCGTTCGCCGCGCGCGGCCACGGCCACAACTTCATCCGTCTTGATGGGCAACGGGACTTCCACCCCATCTTCCAGTCCGGCCGCCCGCAATTTTCCATCGAGCAGAGCGAAGGCGACGGTGTTCCCGACGGCCAACTGGACGGCGCGCGCCGCTTCGGGCCGCGGCTCGGTCACCACCGTGCGCCATCGCGCCTCGCTCTCCGGCGAATAACGCACCAGCACCCCGCGTGCCCCGGCCAATCTCGCCATGAGCAGGATGTCGCCTCCGGGAAGAAGTTGCGTTGCCCCCACCGAAACGATGCGCGGTGAATCGTCACTCTCGATCCAATCGTTGAAATGGAAGGCCTCGCCGCTGATCGCGATGTCGCCGACCACGAAGCCGCGCGCCGTATACGTCCCCGCAGCCACGGGTTGTCCGGCCTCGTCATGGCCATCCCAATCGGTCGAGAGTCCGTTGAGGCCGATGCGGAACCGGCTGAAAGGCCACTCGTCGCAGAGCACGCGCACCAAGGCCGCGTCCCTGTCATAAATACCGAGACTCACCGTCCCGCTGCCGGTCGCCGGGATGAAACGAATATGCGTGGCCTGCGGGACCGTTTCGCCGGGCGGGGTGGCCAGGGCAACAGTCGCGCACACCATGACGGCGAGAGCTAGAGGTAGTAGCGCCATTCGAGGTCGGGGAAGATGTTGTCACGTTCCCGGCACGCGGCCAGAAAATCCTTGTCCGTCCGTCCGCTCCGCAGGATGTCGTAGAGACGGTTGAAGCGCAGCAGGTGGTCCTTGGTCCGCTTGGCCGCGTAGTCCTTGGCCGTTCCTGTGCCCATGAGGAAAGCCCAGTCGCTGGCCTGGGCGAGCAAGAGTTCGCGTCCCATTTGCTGGAGGGTTTCCTCCTTCTCCTTGCTCCGTGTCTTCTCATGGCAGCGCGCCATTTCGGTCATCCGCCGCGCCGCGGCATGCAGGTGCGGATAGATCCACGCGTTGGACTGGTCGAGCCAGACCTCCCAATACCCTTTGTTACCCCAACTCGACGCGCATGGTTCGACCACCTGAAGGATCTCATGGCCGGCCAAGTAATCCGTCGGCGTGGTCAATTCGAAGACATCCTGATCGTAGGCCGCCTTGCGCAGGAAGAGATCGAGAAATTCCGGTCCCTCGAACCACCAGTGGCCGAACAACTCGGCATCGAACGGACTGACCAGGACCGGCTCGACCGGCATTTCCGCGCACAAGGGTTCGAATTGCCGGATGCGGTTGGCCAAAAAATCCGCAGCATGCGCCTCCGCCGCCGCCTCGGCCCACGGGCGGTGATACAGCTCCTTGTGCTCCGTGCGTCCGGTGATGCGATGGTATTTCAACCCGGTGAATTTGCGCTGCGTATCCCCGCCGAGGAACGGCCGCAGGTAATCCAGCGGAAGATCGTAGCCGATGTCGCGGTAAAAATCCCGGTAAGCGGGGTCACCCGGGTAGCCTTCCTCCTGACTCCAGACCTGCCGGCTTGAGTCCCGGTCGCGCGCGAAAACCGCCGGTCCCTCCGGCGTGTAGCAGGGCGCATAAATGGCTAAACGCGGCTGCGGCTTGCCGAACATCAGCCCGTGCGCATCGAGCACGAACCATTTCAAGTCGGCTTCGCTCAGATATTTTCCCAGCCCCGGAAAATAAGCGCATTCCGGCAACCAGATGCCGGACGGTTGGCGTCCGAAAAGTTCACGGTGGTAATCGCACGCGGTCAGAATCTGCGCGCGCACGGCCTCCGGGTGGTCGGCCATGAGCGGCAAAAATCCGTGCGTGGCCGCGCAGGTGATGATTTCGAGAAGTCCCGCGTCCTGCAGGGCGCGAAAGGCCGGGATGAGACGTCCGCCCCGCGCGGCAAAATAGTCCCGCGTCGCCCGGAAGCGCTCGAGGTAGAATTCGGCCAACCCCCGGGACGCCGCATCTCCCGCGGTGCGCGACACCTCGCTTTCGGCCAACGCGACCGAACGGTCGAGATGGCGCGCCGCCCGTTCCCCGAGCAGGGGGTCTTCCATCATCGCACCCAGCGTCGGGGTGATCGACATGGTGACCCGCACCGGCGCCCGCTCGGCCGCCAACCGCTCGAAGACCCGCAGCAATGGCACATAGGTCTCGGCGATCGCCTCGTAAAACCAATCCTCCTCGAGAAAATCCCCGTGCTCCGGATGCCGCACATAGGGAAGATGCGCGTGCAGCAAGAGGGCGAACTTTCCTTTTCTCATCGCGGCCACCGGAAGCACGCTACCTTGTCCGCCTCCGCCCCGCGCAGCAAGGAGCCTTTGCGGATGGTGGTGATCCTTTGTTCCTCCTCCCTATGGGTAGGGACGAGTGGCCCGCTCGTCCGTCCGTTGAACAACGGACACGCGGACCGCGTGTCCCTACCTCAGGTGGATCGCGAAGTCCCATCGCGATTTTCTGAGGGGATTATCGCGCCGGGGACGGCACGATCCACCGGTTGTAGCGGCGGTCAGCCGAGGCTTGGCGAACCGAAGATGGCCCTGAGACAAACAGGTCGTTACGGCGACCAACTGATATGACCGCCGGAACAATGCGTGGGAATGGGGCGGCTATGCCTTCAATTCGGCCCCGGTCGTGGCATCGGTCAGCACAAATTGTTCGCGGTGCATCGACGGGTCGGGCTTGAAGGAAAGCCGGCCGCCGTAGCGGCGTTCGATGTCGATAAGCAGCTCTTCATCCTCGGTGCGGAGGCGGTTGAGGAGGTCTGGATTCACGATGACCTTGATCTCATGGATGGTCTCGATGTTCTTGCGCATCACGCCGTGCAGGGCGCGTTGCAATTCGACGGACATCGTCATGGTGTTTTTGATCAGACCGCGTCCCTCGCAATACGGGCAGGGATCAAACTGCGACATGCGCATGCTCTCGGCGGCGCGCTGGCGGGTCATTTCCATGAGTCCGAGTTGGGAGATGGGCAGGACGTGGGTGCGGGCCTTGTCGCGCTTGAGGCGCTGGCGCATGAGTTGGTAGACCGACTGCTGGTCTTTGCGCGATTTCATGTCGATGAAGTCGGCGACGATGAGGCCGCCGATGTTGCGCAACCGCATCTGGCGGGCGATTTCGTCGGCCGCTTCGAGGTTGGTCTGCACGATGGTGCGCTCGACATCCTTGCCGCCTTTGTTGCGGCCGGTATTGACGTCGACCGAAATGAGCGCCTCGGTTTCGTCGATCACGATGTAGCCGCCGCAGGGCAGCCAGACCTGGCGGTGGAAGGCTTTCTCGACCTGTTTGTCGACGCCGTATTTCTCGAAGATGTGCTGCTCTTCCTGGTAAAACTGGATGCGTTTCTTCGAGCGCGGGGAAACCTGGGCGACCAGTTCCTGCATGCGCTCGACCGAAGGAAGGTCGTCGCAGACCACGGCATCGACTTCCTCGGTGAGGAAGTCGCGCACCGTGCGCTCGATGAGGTCGGGTTCCTCGAAAAGTTGGTAGGGCGCGCGCTGCGTCTCCATGTTTTTCTCGATGTCGTTCCATTGCTCGAGGAGCAGATGGAGATCGCGGACGAAAAAGCGCGAGCGCTGGCCGGAGCCGACGGTGCGGATGATGACACCCATGCCATCGGGGATTTCCAGTTCGTTGAGCACCTTGCGCAGGCGCTCGCGCTCCTTCGGATCATCGATCTTGCGCGAGATGCCGCACTGCGGGCTGTAGGGCATGAGGACGAGATAGCGTCCGGGCATGCTGATGTTTGTTGTGATGCGCGGACCCTTCGTGCCGATCGGCCCCTTGCTGACCTGAACCATGATATCCGATCCGGGCGGGTAGATGGTCGGGATGTCTTTGGCCGTGATCTTTTTCGGCAGCTTCTTGTTGGCGTTGCGGCGCACTTCCTCGATACCGCTGTCGAGGGCGGCGGGGATGGCGTCCCAGAAGTGGAGAAAGGCATTCTTCTCGAAACCAATGTCGACGAACATGGCCTTGAGGCCTTGTTCGATGTTCTTGACGCGGCCCTTGTAAATCGAGCCGACGATATTGCGGTCGCTGACGCGTTCAACGTTGTATTCTTCGAGTTTACCGTCCTCGAGCACGGCGACGCGTTTCTCGAGCTTTTCAGCGTTGACGATGAGGCGGCAGCCGCCGGCGGATTTGGTCGGCAGGCCCAGGAGTTTTTTTACTTTTTCAATCATGGTGGAATGGGGTGGGTTGATCAGTGGTATTACGGGGAAGGTTTCTTCTCCTTCTTCTTGCCGATACCGCCGAAAATTCGTTGGAAAATATTGGGTTTCTTTTTCTGCACCGTGCCCTCGGCGTCGGCTGCCGGCCGCACCGTGGGCGGCGCGACGGTCGGACTGCCCTCGGAGGCGGCAAAATCGCCGGGCGGCGCGTCGGCCAAAGCGGCCGGAATGGCGCGGCCGAAGTCGACGCTGGAGACAAATTGGAAACTGCCCTTGGCCGGCTCGAGCGAGGCAATCTCCACATTTTCCCCTTCTTCCATGTTGAAGATGTCGGAAAGGATCTTCGACGCGATGGGCGCGGCGACTCCGCCGCCGGATTGCGCGCCTTGGACGATGACGCTGACCGCATAGCGCGGTTCGTCGTAGGGAGCGAAGGCGATGAACCAGGTGTGGTTGTCCTTGATGCCGCCGCGCCAGAATTGGGCCGTGCCGGTCTTGCCCGCCACCTCGTGTCCGTCGATGCGCGCCCCCGCCGCCGTGCCGCCTCCGCGATTGACCACATCCCACATCCCGCGCCGCACTTTTTCGATTTGCTCCTTGGTCAGACCCTGTTCGAGAAGGTTGGCACGGACTTTGACCGGTTCCTGCCGCACGACCGAACCATCGGGGGCGACGATTTTGTCGACCAAGCGTGGAAAGTAACTGGTGCCGCCGTTGGCCACCGTGGCGGTGAGCATGGCCATCTGCAATGGTGAGGCCAGCACGTAACCCTGACCGATGGCCACGTTGGCGGTTTGTCCGCTCGACCAACGTTCGCGCGGACGGTTGACCCGCATCCAATCGGGACCGGGCAGGATGCCGGGTGCTTCGGCGGAGAGCGGGAGACCGGATTTTTCCCCGAGCCCGAGCATGTGGCCGACGGCGACGATTTGATCGATGCCCGCGGCGTTGCCGTATTGGTAGAAGAAAGCGTTGCAAGACACACGGATGGCGGACTGCAGATCGAGGGTGCCGTGGGCGCCGTTTTTCGAGGCGATCCAGCAGGCCATCAATTTGTCTCCATAGCGCACCCCGCCGCTGCAGTTGAGGCGGCGCTCGTCGAGTCCGGCGCGCAGTCCGGCGAGGGCGATGGGAATCTTGTAGGTCGAACCCGGGGCGTAGGCGCTGAGGGCGCGGTTGATCAAGGGATCCGTCGCATCACCGGTCAACTCGGCCCATCCGGCCGAGGAAATGGCCGGGATGAAACTGTTCGGGTCGTACGAGGGCACGCTGGCCATGGCGAGGATGTCGCCATTGCGCGGATCGATGACCACGGCCGCGGCGCGGCCGACCGCACGAAGGGCTTTTTCGGTGATGTATTGGATGCGCGCGTCGATCGTGAGCTGCACATTGTTGCCCGCTACGGGGGCTTGCCGTTCGATTTCGCCGTCGATCTGGCCCTTGGCATTGCGCTGCATGATGCGGGCGCCGGCGGTTCCTTTGAGGTCGGTATCCAGCGCGAGTTCGATCTGCGCTTTGCCTTCGGTGTCGGGTTGGTAGAAGTTGAACCGGCTGGCTTCTTCCTTGTCGATTTCGGACGGCGTGCCGACATAGCCGAGCAGGTGCGAACCGAGGGCGCCGTAGACGTAGCGGCGCACGGGCCGCGTGGTGATGTTGACCCCCGTGAGGCCGACATCGTGCTCAGCGAAACGCGCCATGGTCTCGAAATCCAATTCCTCGATGTAGGTGTAAGGCACCTCGGTGTCGTTGCGGAAATGGAGGCGCAGTTGGTTGGCGTTGTAGTCGCGGGCCAGGCCGAGTTGGGTCAGACGCGGCATGACCGCCTCATTGATGATCTTGACGATATCGGGCTCGGATTTTTCCGTCATCATACCGCGCACCGTCGTGCGGTAGTTGCGCATCGGGACACTCCCGTAGCGCGTCCGGTAATCGCGCACCATTTCGGGCAGGTAGAATTCCACGGCGAGACTAGCGCGGTTGCGGGCCAGCGGGATGCCGTGGCGGTCGAGGATTTCGCCGCGCACGGCGGGCAGGCGCACGCTGACTTGCGAACTGTTGCGGATGCGCGCGGTGTATTCCTCGCCGCGGGCCACCTGCACGTACCAAAGCTTGCCGGTCAGCAGCAGCATGGCGGCCAGCACGATCGAGGCAAGGACCGCGATGCGGAATTTGTCGGATCGCTGGATCATCGCGTCAGGCCTCCGCCGCGGCGTCGCCCCGGAGCACCGGCGGGAAGAAGGCTGAAAAAGAGGTAAACCACCGGCGCCAGCAGGAGCGCAAGCACGGAGGGACCGGCAAGGTGCCAGAAAATGGTCCAATCGAAGAGGAATGATCCGCGGCGCAGGCAGACCATAATGTATTGCAGGAGAAGAAGAGAGAGGGTGGCCGCGCCGGCGGCGAGACAATGGACTTCCCACCGCCCTTCGCGGAAGAGTGGTTGCAGCGGTTGGAGCGCGGTGCCGAGCAAGACATAGAACAGCATAGACCAGCCGAGGCCGATTTCAACGCGGTCACCCACCACGTGGAGGAAAGCGAGGTCGCTGAGCAACCCGGTGAAGAGGGCCAAACCGAGCATGGCGGGGAAAGAAAGCCAGAGCGCACCGTAGCAGAAGAGCACGGGCACGAGGATAAAATGCGCGCCGCCGAGGAACGGCAGGGGCGGGATGAACTCCTGCGCGACGAGCGCGAGATAAATAGCCGCGAAAAGGGCGAGGCCTCGGATCATTTGCTTCCCAGGACGACGAAGACGTCTTCCAGTCTGGCGAAGTCCGCGGCGGGTTCCACTATGGCCTGGCCATCGAGTTCGCGCGCGCGGAATTCTTTGATTACCCCGAGCAGGATGCCCGCGGGAAAGACCGCGCCGCTCACCCCGGCGGTGAATACCTTCATGCCGGGTTGGAGGTTGGCGTCGCGGTTGAGAAAGTTGAGCACAAGTTCGGGCGAGGCGTTGCCCGCCACCCGTTGTCCGCTGAGGATACCCTGCTCGTTGGTCCCCTCGACGCGGGCCGCCACCTGGCAGTTCTCGTCGGTCAGGAGCAGGATGATGGAAATATCTTTGGAGACCGTTGTGGTGCGTCCGACCAGACCTTCCGCCGTGAGGACCGGTTGCGCTGCATCGACACCCTGCGCGAACCCGCGGTTGATTTTGACCGTGTTCCACCAACTGGAGGCGTCACGGCTCATGATTTGCGCGGGCAAGAGTTTGAAAGCGGAGCGCTCGCGGTAATCGAGCGCGGAACGCAGGCGTTGGTTTTCGCTTGCGAGGTCGCCGGAGAGCTGGCTGGCGGCGCGCAGTTCGTTGTTCTGCGCGGTCAACACGGCATTTTCCTCCTCGAGTTGGTCGAGCGTCTTGAGGCCTTTCTGCAATTTGGCCACCTGGCCGCTGATGGCCGAGCCGGCCTGCAAAGCGGGACTGGAAACGCGCAGGTAACCGCTCTGCCAAGAGCGCATGCGCTCGGACGAAAAACTGAGGAAGACGACCGCAATAAGGACCGCCACGCCGAGCAGGATGAGGTGCAGCTTTTTCACGGTGGCGGGACCATTGTTCCGGACGGGCCGGGTGGCAACAGGATCAATTGGCGATGTGATGGCTGCCGCGGACGTTGTTCTGCGCGATGCTGCGCAGGACCTCGATCTCGTTCAGCACGCGACCGGTTCCTTCGGCCACCGCACTCAACGGATCGTCGGCAATGTGCACCGGCAGGCCGGTCTCATCGCGCAGCAATTGGTCCAGACCGCGCAAGAGCGCGCCGCCGCCGGCCAGTACCATCCCGCGGTCCACCAAATCGGAGGACAACTCGGGCGGGCAGCGCTCGAGGGTGGTGCGGACGGCATCGACGATGCTGTTGAGCGGCTCGGTGAGCGCTTCGCGCACCTCCTGCGAGGTGAGGGTGATGGTTTTGGGCAGCCCGGCCACGAGGTCGCGGCCTTTGACTTCCATTGAAGTCTCTTTCGGCAGCTTGATCGCGGAGCCCAGCTTGATTTTGATGTCCTCGGCGGTGCGCTCGCCGATGGCCAGGTTGAAGTTGCGTTTGAGGTATTGGACGATGGCCTCGTCGAGTTCGTCCCCGGCCACGCGCACGCTGCGGCTGAAGACGATGCCTGCGAGGGAAATAAGAGCGACCTCGGTCGTTCCGCCGCCGATGTCGATGATCATGTTGCCGGCCGCTTCCTGGATAGGGAGGCCGACGCCGATGGCCGCGGCCATGGGCTCTTCAATAAGATAAACCTCCCGCGCCCCGGCGTGGGTGGCGGAATCTTTAACCGCGCGCTTTTCCACTTCGGTGATCCCGGAGGGGACGGCAATGACCACGCGCGGACGCACCATGCGGCGGCCGCCATGCGCTTTGCTGATCAGATGGGCCAGCATGGCCTCGGTGATTTCGAAGTCGGCGATGACGCCATCTTTGAGCGGACGGATGGCGACAATATTGCCCGGCGTGCGGCCGAGCATGCGCTTGGCTTCGTTGCCGACGGCGAGGACCTTGTTCGTGCCAGCCTGCACGGCGACCACGGATGGCTCTCGCAGCACGATGCCCTGATCGCGCACGTAGACCAAGGTGTTGGCCGTCCCGAGATCGATCCCGATGTCACTCGAGAATAGGCCGAAAAACTTTCTGAACATGATGAGTGGATGTGGCCGAGGGCCCGGACGGATTGCTTAAAATTCCGCGTCTGAAAGAGAGAGATAAGCTTCCCACGCCCTTGGGAGCAAGGAAATTGCGGCTCCAATCGCCTGCGGCGACTTCAGGGGGTGGCCGCAGGCGCCGCTGGAGGTTCCGCGATTTTCCGGATGGCTTGAGGCAGGTCCGGCGGCAACATGAGGATCTCTTCCGCGCCGGTGACCCGCGCCGGGCAGGTCTCCCCGCCGGCCGCGCCGAGTTCGACCCCGGCCATGGGGTGACGTCCGGCCGCCTCTTCCGCGGAATTTTCCGAAAGCCAGGCCGAAAAAAGCAGGCGCTGCGCTGGGGGCTCGAGGCCGGCATCTTTGGCCGTGAGCCCCGGCTGGAAAGAGACCGCTCGGGTGTTGTTGAAGAGTTCGATCAGGCCATCGACCTCCTCGTTGGTCACCGTCATGCCGCGTTCGGGATCGGTCCAAGCCTCGCCTTGGCGCTGGAGTTCAAGCACTTGACCATCGCTCTCCATGGCAATCCGGTCGACCGCATCGGGCTCGACGTATCCCAAGGACCGGTCGCGCAATGCTTCGGGCGAAACCTCGAAAAGCAGGTTGGCCGCCCCGCCGACCTCCAGCAATCCGCCGCGCGGGACGAATCGCGCCGTCAGGGTTTCCGCCGCCGTATCCCCCCCGCGAATCACCTCCAAATTCAGCGCCTCGCCCCCGCCCATCGGGGTCAAGCTGATCGAGGCCGTCTGCCCGGGGAGCGGGGCGGCCTCGGGTTCCTGTGCCTCGAATTTCACCACCGGCAAACCGAGCAACGCATCAAGGAAGGAACGCACGGCCTGGGGATCGGCCGGAGCCGTCACCGGCTTCTCGATCAACCAGCGCCCGCGCTCGCGCCGCACCGTCATTTCGCCATCGGCCCGGCGCACCGTGAATTTTTCGATATCGTCGGGCACGGATTGCGTCAGGCGCGCATCCCGGAATTTTGCGGCGGGCGCGGTGGCCAACTCCACGATCGTGTCGGCCACCCGCAGGAGGTCGGACTGTCCGCTGACCCGGGCAAAAATCTCGTCGGGCAGGGCCGTGTTCGCGCCGAACTCGATCCGGAGCGGTTGTTGTGCGCCCCGCAGGTCGACGCGCAAGCGCGGTGCGGCCAGACCGGCCTCCGCCACGGCTGCCGGCTCGGGCGAGACAAGGCGGTCGCGCACGGCGAGGAAACGAAGGGCTGTGAGCAGGCGATCAACTTCTGCTGGGTCGGCGCGGTCTTGCACCGGGGCCGCGACAGACCAACCGGCGGCTTCGCGGCGGAGGTTGACTGTTTCCGTGCCGCGAATGATGTCGATCTCCGCGATGTCGTCCGGTTCGAAAACCGCCGCGTAGCGCCTCAGTTCGTCCGCTTCGCGCGTGGCGGGTGCCATCTTGCGCAGGTAGTAAAGGCCGCCGACCACCAGCAGGGTGACGAGGAGCAGGGCGATGGTCGCGCGCGGGTTCATTGCTCAGCGCCTCCGGCGCCACCACACGACGATCCCGGCCAAGGCGGCCGCGGCCGGAATTAAGACCAGCGTGTAAAGCGCGATGCGTCCGGTTTCCAAATCGGTGAGGTTCAGGCTGAAGGCGCGCACTGTTTTCGGCGCGATCCCCGCGAGGTGCCCGCGGTCGAGCATCCAGTTGAGCGCGTTGAGGACAAAATCGAGGTTCGGTTCGGTCACGATGCCGTCGGACGCAAATTCGCTGTTGCCCACCACGACAAGCCGCGCGGAACCCACATCGACTTTCTCGTCGGCCACGCCGCCACGTTCGGCCATGGCCGCCACGACCAACGGCGCGGCCGTGTCGGCTCCCGCGTCGAAGGCCACGCCCTTGCTTTCGTCCGTCACATGGTCCCTCTCTCCCCAGAACGGTTCCTCGGCCGTGATGAGCGGCTCGACGAGCGTCCCCTTTGTCTTCTCGTCCAATTTGAGCGAACAGGTCGCACCCGGCAACAGGGCCTCGGCACCTTGCAGGCGGCGGGTCACGCGATTGACCGCCGAGAATGTTCCGACCACATCGCGCACGATGCCGGTGGCGAACCCGAGTTCCACCGTGCGCAGCACGCGGTCGTCCAGCGGGGTGATTCCGGCCGAGACGAGGAACTCCCGCAGCAAAGGCGTTTCCGCCGCGGGATCGAGCAGCACCATGATGCGTCCGTCCTTCGTCCAATAATCGCCCAGCAATCCCGCCGTCGCTGCCGGCAGATCGTAGCGCGGGCCGGCGATGAAAATCCCCGCTGCGTCTTCCGGCACTCCGCCCGTCACCCCGAGGTTGAGCGGGGCGACGCGCACGCCTTGCCGCGCGATGTATTCCTGCAGGAGCGAAAGGGTGGAATCTGCCCCGACGCGCGGTTCGCCCTGGCCTTGCAGGAAGTAAACGGTGCGCTGTGTCGCTTCGCCCAGCTCGATCAGGGCGCTGGTCAAGGCCTGCTCGCCCTTGAAAGCGACCACGCGCGGCGGGTCGCCGCTCAGTTGCGGGATCAGATCGTATTCCGCCATGTCGACCGCGCTGATTTGCTTGGTCTTCCCCCCGCTTTCCACCACGACAAGATTTTCTTCCGGACCAAATTCGAAACGCGCCTGCAATTCGCGGGCCCGCCCCAGATTGCGCATCGGATCGATGTATTCAATGGTCAATTTGTCGCCGGCCGCGAACTGGTATTCTTTCAGCAGGTTCATCACGTCGCCGTAGATTTCGTAACCGGGCGCGGCCGTGGTCGGTGAGAAAAACACGTAGACCGTGGCCGGGGCCGGCAGTTGCCCGAGCACGCCGAGCGTCTGCTCGCCGAGACGGTATTTCTGGGCCGGCGACCAGTCGCTGCGCAGGTAATAGTGGAACCCCGCGTAGTTCACCGCGCCGAGCAGCACACAGGCCAGGAGGATCTGCAGGGTGACCCCGAAACGGATGCCGGCCCGCCGGCGGGAAGATTCTTGCGGAGCAGCCATGTCAGTTGCGCCAGCGGCGGGATTGGAAAACGTGGAACGTGAGGAAGAGAACGAAGATGGTCAGCGAGAGGTAAAAGACAACCGGCCGCGAATCGAAAAATCCGCGCGAGGCCTCGCTCATGTGCTCGAGCGCGGAAAAATAAGCCGTCAACTCCCGCAGGGCCGGGGTCACATTGAGCAGGAAAAAGTTCAACAGCCCGGTGAAGAAAAACAAGGTGATCACCGTGAAGGACATGATGGCCGCCACGATCTGGTTGCGCGTCAGGGCCGAGGCCAGGCAGCCGACGGCCAGATAAAACATCCCGATGAGCAAGAGCATGACATAAGCGCCGAGAAACGGCCCCGCCGCACCCGCCGCCTCGAGGCTCGTCACCCGGGTGAAGACCGCGAAATAAAGCAGACTCGGCAGCCAGAGCACGATATAGAAAAAGAGGGCCCCGCCATACTTGGCCAGCACCACCTGGCTGTCGCGCACCGGTGCGGTCATCAGCGGCTCGATCGTCCCCATTTTGTATTCCTCGGAAAACAAACGCATGGTGATCAGCGGGAAAATGAGGACGAAGCCGAACCAGAAAAATACTGTGTTGAAAAACGCCTCGACCACCGTCACTTCGCTCGGCCCGCGGTTCAGCGCCGCCACCCCGGCATAAAAATTGAATCCGGTCAGCAGGAGGAAAAAGAACATGACAACCCAGGCCACCGGCGAGAGGAAATAAGCGCGGATTTCGCGGTTCAGCAGGGTGAAAAAGTTCATCGCAGTTCCTCCGATTGCGTGATCTCGGCGAAGACCCGCTCGAGATTCACTTGTTCGCGTCCGAGCTCGCGCAAGGCCCAACCGCGGTCCGCGGCCAACCGCGCCACCGCTTCGCGCGGATCGTGCTCCGCATCGGTCCGCAGCACGCAACCCTGCCATCCATCCGGCATTTCCTCGACCTCCGCCTTGCGCACGCCGGGCAGCGCGGCGAGGGCTTTTTCCAGATCCCCGGCCCCGGCGCGGATCTCCGCCCGGATGCCTCCCGCCGTGCGGACCCGCCCGGCCAGCGCTTCCGGAGTGTCGGAGGCCGCGATGCGCCCGCGATCGATGATCAGCACGCGGCTGCAGGTCATCTCCACCTCGGAGAGGATGTGCGTGGAGAGCAAAATGGTGTGCCGTTTGCCCAGGTCTTTGATCAGCTGGCGGACCTGACGGATTTGGTTCGGGTCCAGGCCGATGGTCGGCTCGTCGAGGATGAGAAGGTCGGGATCATGGAGCAGCGCGTCGGCCAGGCCCACCCGCTGGCGGTAGCCCTTCGACAGGGCGCCGATCAATTTTTGGTCCACGTCGCGCAGGTTGCAGAGTTCCTTCACCGCATTGACCCGCTGGCGGTTGCGTCGTCCGCGCACGCCTTTGAGCGCGGCCCGGTATTCGAGGTATTCCTGCACCCGCATCTCGGGATAAAGCGCCACATTTTCCGGCATGTAGCCGACCCGCGAGCGCACCTCGCGCGACTGGCTGGCCACGTCGAACCCCGCCACACTGGCCGTCCCGCTGGTGGCCGACAGGTAACACGACAGGATCCTCATCGTCGTGCTCTTCCCCGCGCCGTTGGGACCGAGAAAACCGACGATCTCGCCCTTCTCGACCGTGAAATTCAGGTCTTTCACCGCCGTGATACCGGCGTATTTCTTGGTCAGTCCTTCAACCTTGATCATAGCGCACAGGCCTGCTCCTTCCTCCGGGACCGGGCCGAACGGGCATATTTGCGCGGTTCGGGGGCGGTGGCAAGCTGAGGTGGCGCTGGACGGCCAACATAAAAATTCCACCAGGACCATCGTCTCTGTGTTGCCAGCGGGGCCGGTTCGGGTGATTCTCCACCTTCGTCGCATCCATGAGCCAATCTTTGTCGGGTAACTGGAACTCCGAACTGCTCGAAGAAAACTACGAGCGCTGGAAAAAAGACAACGAATCGGTCACTCCGCAATGGAACGCCTTTTTCGAGGGCTTCGAACTTGGTTTGACCCAATCCGAAGAACTGGCCGAAGGCGCCCGCGCCGCCGTGCCGGAAGATGTCGCCCTGGAACGCCGCGCCGATTCCCTGGCCTACTCCTACCGCACCCTCGGGCATACCATCGCGCGTCTCGACCCGCTCACCCCCGCACCGCCGGAGAACCCGCTCCTCTCGCTCAAGACCATCGGTTTCACCGAGAGCGATCTCGAACGCACCGTCTCCTCGAAATATTTCCGCGACGGCCGGCCGATGTTGCTCCGCGAGATGCTCGCCGAGCTTCGAGGCATTTACAGCGACACCATCGGCGCCGAGTTCATGCACATCCAGGACCCGCGCCTGCGCAACTGGATCCGCGAACGCATCGAAAACCGCGGCGACCACCACCGCAAGGACGCCGGCCTGCATCGCGCCATCCTCCGCCAACTCTACGAAGCCGAAACCTTCGAACACTTTCTCCACACGCGTTATGTCGGACAAAAACGCTTCTCCCTCGAGGGCGCCGAGTCGTTGCTCGTCATTCTTGATACCGTCCTGCAGCGCTGCGAAGCGGTCGGCGTGGAGGAAATCGTGATGGGGATGGCCCACCGCGGCCGTCTCAACGTCCTGGCCAATTTCCTGAGCAAGCCGCTCGAACTCATCTTCAACGAGTTCTCGGAAAATTTCATCCCCGAGGTGGTCGGCGGCAATGGCGACGTGAAATACCACCTCGGCTACCTCGCCGAGCGCATCAGCCAAACCGGCTACGCCGTCGGGGTGCGTCTCGCCGCGAACCCGAGCCACCTCGAAGCAGTCGATCCCGTCGTCGAAGGCATGGCCCGCGCCCGTCAGCGCATTCTCGGCGACACCGAAAAACGGCAAAAGGTCCTACCCCTCCTCATCCACGGCGATGCCGCCTTCGCCGGGCAGGGCATCGTGGCCGAGGTCTTCAACATGTCGCAACTTCCCGGCTACAAGACCGGCGGCACCCTGCACATCATCGTCAACAACCAGATCGGCTTCACCACCCTCCCGGCCGATGCGCGCTCCAGCCTCTACGCCACCGACGTGGCCAAAATGATCGAAGCCCCCATCTTCCACGTCAATGGCGAGGACCCCCTGGCCGTCGCCTTGGTCTCCGAGATCGCGCTCGATTTCCGCCAGCAATTCGGACGCGATGTGGTCATCGATCTTTTTTGCTACCGCCGCCACGGCCACAACGAAGGCGACGAACCGACCTTCACCCAGCCCCACCTTTACAACTCGATCCAGAAACACCCGCTGGCCAGCGAGATCTTCGTCGAGGAACTTGCCACCCTCGGCACGGTGACACGGGCGGACGCCGAGCTGATCAAACAAGAAGCGGCGGCCGACCTCGAGGAGGCCTTCGACATTGTCAAAAAATCCGAGAGCGAGCGCCAGGAGGGCGGACGCTTTGCCGGCTCCACCGCCATTTTCCAGCCCCCCTATTCCTACGAACCGGTGCACACCGCGATCAGTCCGGCATTGCTCCACGAAGTGGTCGAGGGGCTTTGCCGCGTGCCGGAGGATTTTCACATTCTGCCCAAAGTGCGCCGCATGCTCATCGAGCGCCGGCTCGAAATCCTCCGCGAGGGAGGGCCCTACGATTGGGCCTTTTCCGAGGCGCTCGCCTTCGGTTCGCTCCTCGTCGAGGGCACACCCGTGCGTTTGTCCGGACAAGACAGCCGTCGCGGCACCTTCAGCCAGCGGCATTCGACTTTTTATGACGCTGAGCAGCGCGTCGATCACGTGCCGCTCAACCACCTCAAGGAAGGTCAGGCCCGCTTCTGCGTTTACAATAGCTTGCTCAGCGAAGCGGCTGTCCTTGGCTTCGACTACGGTTACTCGACGGACTACCCGGAAATGCTTTGCATGTGGGAAGCCCAGTTCGGCGATTTCGTCAACGGCGCGCAGGTCATCATCGACCAGTTCATCGCCTCGGCCGAATCGAAGTGGCAACGCCCCAGCTCGCTCGTCCTGCTCCTGCCCCACGGCTACGAGGGCCAGGGCCCCGAGCACTCCAGCGCGCGGCTCGAGCGGTTTTTGCAATTGTGTGCGGACAACAATATGCAGGTCTGCAACCTCACCACCCCCGCGCAATATTTCCACGCCCTGCGGCGCCAGATCCACCGCGACTACCGCAAGCCGCTCGTCATCATGACGCCGAAAAGCCTGCTCCGTCATCCGCTTGTCGTCTCGCGGCAGGATGATTTCACCGAGGGCCGCTTCTTCGCCATCCTCGCCGATCCCTTGCCGGAGGACCACGCCACGATCACCCGCGTCATTCTTTGCTCGGGCAAAGTCTACTACGACCTCAAGACCGAACAGGAAAAGCGCGGTGCGACCGACGCCACCATCCTGCGCGTCGAGCAGCTCTACCCGCTGCACACCGAAAAAATCAAACGCATCGTCAGCAGTTGTCCCAACCTCAAACGCCTCGTCTGGTGTCAGGAGGAGCCGCAAAACATGGGCGCCTGGTCCTACATGGCGATGAAGCTGCGCGAACTCTTCGGCTGCAACGTGCACTACGCCGGCCGTCCGGAAAGCCCGAGTTCGGCCGTTGGTGCGCTGGCCATTCACCGCCACCAGCCAGCGGAACTCGTC
>Ga0247841_10002703_pt1 | contig 34649 bp, 34 predicted proteins | sample LaCruzMarch2015__2_FD_192410 | JGI IMG/M metagenome (GOLD analysis project Ga0247841, IMG submission 192410) | Freshwater microbial communities from meromictic Lake La Cruz, Castile-La Mancha, Spain - LaCruzMarch2015_18m | ecosystem: Environmental > Aquatic > Freshwater > Lake | place: Spain...
CTCCAACTGGAATGTCCCGAAGTGTCGTATCCCAGACAGTTCCAGGTGTATGTCCCCTCAATATCAATAGGTCTTATTTCCCAGGTTGTTTCATTCGACAATCCGGTTAGATCCACATTAGAATAACCGGGATAAAGAGAAGGGCTGAATCCCTCATTGCCATCCGAATCCCAAATGTAAAGAGAAAGATTTGCAATCCCGCCATCATCCGTGATGTTACAGGTGAAGTTCAAACTATTGTAGCCATTCATAGATTTGTTTAAAGGAGAAACCAGATTGACAACAGGAGCAGTTACATCCGGAATGCCCAGTGGGGCGAAGGTGCTAAAAGAGGTTATGTTTGCATAAACTACATTGTTCTCAGTATCTACCCTGTTGATTGAAGAGGTGGTATTTGCCAGGCTCCAGGCCCCATTATATCGGTACATCTTCAGGCTTCTTTCATTGGTTTCCTGGGTGTATGATATATTTAGGAAAATCCACGCTGCAGATGAATTGGTGATGTTGAGAAACTTGCCAACATTTGAATAGGTGGGTAAGCTTGCTATCTCATCCGCGGAGTCGACAGCGATATTCCCGCCATAGACAAAGCTCGCAGTGGTTGGAGAATTTGAGGAATTGAATGCCATATTTTCTATGATGTTTCCAGAGGAGTCGGTGGATGTGAAGTCATAATTTGTTGACCGGATAGCATTGTTAGTGAAAGTGTTGCCATTGCAATTATCCTCTATTGAAATTGATCCGTTCAATCTATTTTCAGAAATCTCATTGGAATCACATCTGGTGAGCAGACCTATTCCCCCATTTACTTGGTTGTGTAGTATGTGATTTCCATCGCTTTCCCAATAAATGAATATTCCTGTGACATTGGTGTTATCTCTCACATAATTGTTACTTGAAGACTGGATTCTAATGCCCCCTGCCTGCGGATTACCATCTTCCTGTGCAAAATTATTACCTGTTAGAAAACTTCCAGAACTGTCAGTTAGATACACTTGGCTTCGGACATAGGGATTGTTTAATAAGTAGAAATCAGTCGAGCTATCAACCTCTATTCTGCCCCCATAGAATCTATTCTCCTCAGCCCGCAAGTTTACGCCCCCTGTAGAATAAATTGGCCTGTCAAAATTCTTAATTACACAGTCCACTAAATGAACATAGCTATATCCGCCACTATTATCTAAGAAAATATCATTTAATCCTCCCTGTGCGTTAATCTCATGCCCACCACAGTATAAGTAGGCCGGTTTAGCGAAGCTGCTTTGTATTACCCTGAAGCAAGGATTTTGAGTAGCTGTAAAATTTCCATCAATAGAATAGACTCCTTGAGGGTTGGATCCATTTAGATCCATGCAAGTGTGAATTGCCTGCACATTCAAAGGTTCATCCATCACAGAAAGATCAGAAGTTTTTACAGGAGTTTCAATTGGTTCAGTCGTGGAACCACCATTATCGGAAGGTATTTCGGAAGGTATAGGATAAGAAGCATCCGAGACAGGCTCATCCGTAGTAAGAGAATCAGAGGAGCCGGTGGCGAATCCAGTTATCAGATTTTTGTTCAATTTGTTCTCATTTGTTTCATTTGCAATCATCATGGAGAACATGGAAGCGCAAACTATGAATGCGGCAAGAAGCAGGGCGAATCTTCCAAGAGTATTCCTTTTATGACCGTACCTCATTTTCCACCCCCCCAGTAAATAAGCTTCGCCTTTCCGATTTCCCTTATCCTGATCTGCTCGGCGCCCTTCAGCTCGGCAATCACAACCGCGACAGTATTTCTGGAAATCTCGAGAAGGTTGGCAATCTCTACGAGGGTAAGACCCTCAGAATTCTTTTTCAGCAGCCTCTCCACTTCCTCTTTTTTACTTTCCATTGTCGTCAATGCATTAACGCTCAGTGTTAAAGATTATCCTTATCACTCCTCTTTTTAGGATAATCTCAACACCGAGTAATGATAGATAGCTATAAGGCATACTATCAATGTTATGCATTAAAGCACAATTCCATTTATAAATCTATCTCCCAGAATCAGATTTATTTTCAAGACCATAGCTTTTTAAGTTTTATTCCCCACCCCAATACCATACCAAAATGTTTGACATACTAATATCAAAGCCAAGGAAGTTCAAGGCCGAAAAGCTGAAGGAGTTGGGACTGGATGAAATTTTCTTCCTAACCCCTGAGAACTGTGTCATAATCGACACCGGAAGCAAGGAAGATCTCAGAAGGGCAGTTTCCTCGGCCCATTCGAAAAACAAGATAATCATTGTAATAGGCCAGGATGATGAAATCAACAGAATTGTTCTAGAGGACAAGAGGGTTTCCATGCTGCTCAGTCCGGAGGGAAAGAGAAAGAAAGATTCCATGCATGCCAGAAATTCAGGGCTCAATCATGTTCTCTGCTCACTGGCCTCAAAAAACGACATTGCCATAGGGATAGATTATTCCGAATTCAAAAAAATGAAAGGCAAGGATGCGGCAAACCATCTTGGAAGAGTTATGCAGAATGTCAGGCTGTGCAATCAATACCATGCTCCCATGGTTCTTGCATCATTCGCAAAAAAACCCTCCTCAGTTTATGAGCTAAGGTCATTTGCATTATCAATCGGAATGACAACGGATCAGGCAAAGAAAAGCCTTGAAAAAGCAAAAGATGTTTTCTCCTAGTCAGATTTAGTCACTTTTATTTCTAAAACCTTTAAAGCTTAATAAAAAAATAATCATTCTTTTGATGCATGCATCAAAATTGTAAACATTTATTGAACAAAATTATAGGATTTATAGAATTGGCCTTTTATCCGAACAGATAATACTGCCCGATCTCATCGCTGTTTGCGACAATGTCCGTTGATGTGATCATTCCAACAAGCTCCCCATTCTCAACAACCGGAAGTTTCTTTATTTTGTTTTTGATCATGAGATAAACCGCATCGTCTATGAAATCATCGGGCCGAGTTGTTATGATCTTCGGAGTCATTATTGTAGAAACCAGCACCCGGCTAGGCGTTTTATCCAGGGCAGTAACCTTGTCAAGAATATCCCTCTCTGTCAGTATCCCCACAAGCTTCTTTCCATCCATAACGATCAATGAGCCTATGTCACTGTCATTCATCTTTTTTGCAGCATCCCTGACCGAAGAACTAGAAGGGATTGTCTTCACATGCTTCATCACTTCTCTTACTTTCATTTTTTAATCATATCCTCTCCAGTATATACAATAGAATAAAGAATATAAAAGGCTTGTCATTACCATTTTTATGAGAACCGAGGCAGTTGCGGGACAATTCTATCCAGAAGACCCGACAGAGTTGAAAGAAGACATTCTAAAATATCTTGGAAATGCCAATAAAATTTCCAAACAATCCCTTGGAATAATTGTTCCCCATGCAGGCTATTCATTCTCCGGCCAGACCGCGGCCCATGCCTACAAGGCCATTTCAAAGCAGAGGTTTGACACATTCATAATTCTCGGAACAAGCCATTCTTCCGAAAATACATCGATTTCCCTGGAAGATTTCAAAACCCCTCTTGGAATAATGAAAAATGACAAGCAGTTCTCGGAAGAATTAGTTAAATTGAAAATAGAAGTTAATGAGCGGGACCATGCATTTGAGCACAGCATAGAGGTTCAAATCCCATTTCTCCAGGTTCTGTTTCCAAGCTCCAAAATAGTTCCAATTGCAGTTTCATTCTCTGACTTCAATGAATGCAGGGAATTCTGCGAGAAAGTGATAACCGTTGCCGAAAGGATTGGGAGAAAGATTTGCATAATCTCCTCGGGGGATCTTACCCACTACGGCCCATCTTACAATTACACCCCCTTCCTTCCGGGAAGAGGCAAAGTCTATGCCGTAGACAAGAAGGCCCTGGACCTCATTGCAGAGCTTAGATCAAAAGAATTTTTCGAATATTGCAAAGGCACAAGCATCTGCGGAATCTCCTCAATCTCCGCAGGAGTCGAGATCTGCAGGCAGACCGGAGCCAGGAAGGCAATTCTAATCAACTACTCCAATTCCGGAGATCTGACAAAGGATTACGAAAACTGCGTAAGCTATGCATCTCTTGCGATAGAATAAATTTCTAGAAAACTTTTTTGACCTTGAATGAATCTATCCCCATGTCTTTCAATAATTTTTTATGGAGATTTAATATTTCCATCGCACCCTTTGGCTGCCTTTTGGTGTAAAGGTTGCCATTCTTCACGAAAACTTTTTTCCATCTTTTTTTGAATTCTGCAGCATGTTTCATTCTCGCTGCCGGTGGACCCTTTTGGATTATCATCTTTGGACTTTTCAGCGCAAAGTAGGAGGTTGATTTCTGTTCAGAAAAATTCCACTCATGCCTGACTTCATACTCTTCCTTCTTCAGCATCCCCATGAGGACATTGTGAAGCTTCAGCAGCTTTGCTCCTGAAATGTCCTCCTTTGCCTTCCTGCATTCACTCTCAACAACAAACAATGAAAGTTTTTTCTTTTTCGCGCCCTCAATAAATCCCCTTGGATCAAATTCTTTCTTCTCAAACAGCTTTCCAGAAGGACTCTTCAAAAATTTCTTTGCCACATTCCTAAAAACATCATACTTCTCCCTATCCAGGGCCGCGGCAGCGTTCCTATTCATCTGGACAGGGTCAATCAAAATCAGAGGAGACATGAGCTTTGCCTCATTGATCTCACCCATCACCTCATTATCATTCCTATAATGCTTTTCAGGATCAATTATTTTTTTCTCCCCCCATTTTGAAGCGTTCTTCATCAGATTGACAAAGCCCCCATAGTAACAAGTCAGTATTTCCAAACAATATCCTGAAAATCCCTTGATATGGCTCTCTGCCCCATAGCAATTCTGGGCATAGCACAAAGCCTTTGAAAGCCTTATCTCATCCGAAAGCCTTGGATTCTTTCTGATTTTGTTTTTTATGTAGTTCACATGTAGCATGGAAACATCTGTAACATTAAGGGCCTCTTCAGCCTTTTTTATTCTGAAAACCGGAACAATCTCTATCTTGAATTTTATTCCAGAGGTCTCGGAGTCCATGCTGAAATAATCTCTTGATCCGGGAAGCCTCACATATTTCACTTTCAATTCCTTCAAAACCTTTTCAAGCTTATCTGAAAGTTTTTCATTATCTCTGAACAAAACAAACAAATCCACATCATATCTTTTCTTCTTGATTGTTGTGCCCTTTGCAAAGCTTCCGCCCATCATTGCCTCTGCCCTAAATCTCTTAAGTTTGGAATTAAGTCTCAACATAAAATCATTGACAAGGATCCTCATCTTTTTTTCATCGCTTTCGGCAGGCCTTATCCTTTCCAGCTCACTTTTCAGCATTTCAGAAGTTTTCATTTTAGCACCCTCACATTTTCGTCACAGGGATGCATGAGCGAAGATCCGCTTATCTCTCCCTCTCCAAGAAGGACAGGAATAATGCTCACCTTTTCGGCGCCGCTCAAATCAATTATCAAAGAATCGCTCTCTCCAGCATAGATATTGCCATCGGCAGGTCTGACAAATACAGGCGTTCCCTCGGAAACCGTGTTCACATTAAATCCGTAAATTGGCACCTCTCCCATGTTGTTTATGTAAATCTGCTGACTGTCATCGGAAATGCTCCCGTCAAACAAAACATTCACGCAGGAATTCTCTATGGGACCATTGAACTTCAAAATTGTTTCCTGTGAAAATCCCTTTGACCATACAAAAACAAACACAAAGGCGACTATGGCGATGCCCACAAGGAGTATGGTTGCCATTATGGGGGAAATTCCCCCCTGTTCTATTTTTCTTTTCATCATCTTATTTTTTCCTCACCAGCCCATACAATGAGACCAATGCAAGTGCAACAATAAACTGAATCCACCCGAATCCTGGAAGCTTTGCTTTCTCAGAATCAGTGGGGGCAGGCAATTCAATGACATTTAGCGCAGATTCCTTTTCTGCCCCATTGGAATAGACTGCTCGGCAAACATACTGTCCTACCTCGTCAACCCTCAAAGACAGTTGACTGGCAGCCTTATCCAGCTGCACTGTTCCATCTTTGATGATCTGAAGCTGTTGAACATTTCCACTGGAGATGCATTTGACATCTTCCTGCGACAGAACTCCGAAGATATGGTTTCCGATAGAATCCACCCAATAAACATTGTTTTCCTGGACCTCCGATTTGTCCGTTGTTTGAACACCGCAGCATCTGTTGTTTCCAACAGTGTCATTTGCCCTTATCACAGAAGAGCAGTCATTCAAAGAAGGATCGTAGATTATTCCATTTTGGCTAGAGCAGGTCTCGCCAATTGATGTGATGATTTCAGTGTAGCACGAACTGGTGCAGCAGCTTTCAGCATCCGTTGTGGAAACCGATTCTCCATTTGTGCATTTCTCACTTTCCAAACACACTGCTCCGCCAATTTCAGCACAGCTTTTCTCCGTTCCGGCAACACTGAATGTTCCACTCAATTCCTTTATGTTCCCTCCGTTGTCCTCCACCTGAATCTTGTAGCCGTGGGTTCCAGCAGAAGGCAGATATTCATATAGGCACTCTTTAACACTGCATGATTTTGAAAGAGCCCCATCAATACTTATCTTGACAATTTTTACTCCGCTCAGCATTTCCACAATATGCGGATTTATGTTTGCCCTTTGGCCAAATTGCAAATTAGGGATTGCATCAGCAGTTATTTGAGGAATATCCTCCCCAATTATCTTGAATGCATTTAAGCTTTCATTGCCAAGTCCGCCCTTGTCAAAGACCGTCAGAGATATGTCAATTGTTGAAGAACCATCTGCCATCTGGTCAATCCATCTTGCAATGTTTGAAGGAAAAGCCCATTTTGAAGTGAATTCCATTCCCGTAAGATTGACAGTTTCATTGAAACAAACAATAGCAGAACCGGTCTGCTTGCACGCTTTGATGTTGAACTCTTTTAGCCCCATATTCTCAAAGAAGCTAAAGTCTATTGCAATAGGTTTTCTTTCTGAAAGATTTATGTCACCTTGATTACTTACAAAATATGGACTCTGCATATCACATACTGCAGAAACACAGAATCCATTTGAGAATGAGCATTTTGAGTAATCAGATAGATTATAGGAGGATCCCCAGGATTGTGAAGATTCATTGCACGACTTACATTCTTCATATGGTCCGAATTTGTATCCACATGGAGAGTCGCAGCACGGATTACTTTCTGCATTTGACATGCAGACATAAAAATTGTTGGATATTCCGACATAGGAAAGGTCATACCCTCCAACAAGGTAGGGAGCAAGCCTTTGCCAATAGTATCCTGCAGGGTGTCTCCAGCCACAATTCTTTGTAGTTGGGGGGCATGGCGCATAATATACGCAGACCTCAGCATAGGAACCACAACCATTCAATAACTGGACAACCCTTGTCCTGTTGAGCTCCGCAGAGGAACATTTGTCCTCCGCCATGACGCTTCCCGCAACCAAGACTATCATAAAAGAAAGTACTAGCGCGAAAATCATCCTCTTCATTTTCATCGTTCTTTCAAGTGAATCTCGATATAAAAACTTTCCCCATGATAAAAACTCCAACGGATTTTTAGAATGCCAAAAACAGAATGTTTTTACAGAAATCTATTTCTTGCCCTTTTTCTTTGCCTTGGATTCCTGGCTCGATCTTTGGAAGGTTGATGCCAGATCAATCATGTACTTTCCATCCTCCAGCCTGTAAACCAAAGGTTCATTTTTGAAAAGATTTACAAGGTCAACTTCGAATTTTCCAGGCTCCTTCACCCTTATGCTTTCAAAGTCCAGTATGACTGGTTTGTCATCCATCTGGGGACCGATGATCTCCTTCATGTCTGCCTCAATCTCCTTGACCTCTTCCTTTGTCAAGTTCTTTATTTCTTCAATCGTTTCCTGCTTCTTGAAGAAAAAGAAAAATCTGCTGCCACAGCTACATCCCTTTAGCAGAGCACCCGAAGAATCCTCATAAATCAGACCGCATTTGACACATCTGTGTGGCATTGTTCTGAAAATTCAGTCACATTAATAAATGTTTTCGAAAAAATATTTACGCTTTCTTCAAGAATAATTCAATCTTGCTTGGATCCTTCTTTATTTCCTTGACTATGCTTGCCGGGCCTATGACTGTCATTGCATCCCTGTCTCCAAGAAGCATCTTTGCAATTCCCTTTCTGAACTGGTCGAATGCCGTGATGTTCTTATTAGGAGTTATAACTGCCAGCTCTATTCCCTTGAATCCCTTAATATGCCCAATCATGACCATTGTGTCCTCTATGAGCCTAGCCTCCTCCTCCGATTTCAATCTTCCCTGGAGAAGTATGATCTTATCTCCAAGAATTATCTTCAGAAGCTTCTTTATCCTCTCCTGACTATTCAAGGAAGAAATTTCATCATAGGGCATGAAATGTATTGTTAGCTTTGATGGCATTTTATTTTGTCCTTCTCAAAAAGGTGAGCTGCTTAGGTATCGAAGACAATTCATCCTCGTCAAAGATCAACATCTTGTCTCCGCATTTAAGCGTAAAGGTCTCATCTGCTATGTCGTAGGAAAGGCCTATGTTCCCTCTGAATTCAGAGCCGTACTTTCTCTGCCATACTGCCGAGATCCATTTGGCCATCTCGTCATAGTCTGCAGTTCTGTCCATTGCCTCCTTCAGCAGTGCGATGTCCTTCTGCTCATCCTGGATAAAGTTTTTTTCCATTTTTTCACCTCATTTGATTATTATTTGACCATTTCGAACAGCTGTTCGTAAAACTCTTCAATGTTGTTTCCATTCTTTGCAGATATTCCGACAACAGGGTATTCTGGGAATGCTGCCTCGATTGATTTGATGTCCGATTTTCTAAGGTCTATCTTATTTGCGACAATGAGCACAGGAATCTTTCTGGCGACAAGGTTCCCTATGAGCGTTATATTGACCTGGTTGTATGGGTTCTGGGTTGAGTCTAGAACAACCACAACAAGCTCCATGTCGTCAAGCCATTTGATAGATTCAATGATTCCCTTGGTGGCCTCCTTGGCCCTCTTCTTTGACTCGGTCTTGTTCATTCCGAAATGCATGAAATCCTCGTAGTCGATCTTTGTGGCTATTCCGGGAGTGTCTGCAATTTTGAATGTAAGTGTTTTGTCCTTGTAGGTTATGTTTACCTTTTCCTTTATGGCGATCTCCCGCGTCTCATGGGGAATCTTGCTGGCCTCTCCCATTTCCTCTCCCAGCCAGTCCTTGCATATTTTGTTTGCAAGCGTCGTCTTTCCGCCATTTGGCGGCCCGTAGAATCCGAGCTTAACGTTGGATCTCTTGGAGAATATCTTCCCTATAACATGTTTTACAAAATCTCTTATTATTTTTAGCATATCACACCTTTTTTCTCAGTTAAACCTAGCAGCCCGGGTTTAAAATCTTTTTCTCCTTTGCATTTTTGAGAATTTCTTGAATCCGTAGCTGATCAGGCTGTCGCTCCACCCGGCTTTTTTCAGCTCGCCCCTTATCTCTGCTTCAATTTTTCTCGCCTGAGTTTCCCTTATTATTATGTTCAACACAGTCTGCCTCTGAAATTCAAGAGTCTGCTTCAGAACCTTTCCCATGGCGTACTCTATCTGGTCATTTTTCCATCCCGCATCAACAAGTTCTTTTCTTATTGCCTTTCCATCCGTTCCCTTGTTCAATTCTCCGGCGATGAAAGAAACCAATGTCGTGTAGTCTGATTTTTGTTTGAAAAGTTTTTCCTGCATTCGGAGATCATATTTTTTAGCATAATACTTCCATATCCAATAAATTCCACCCATGACAACCAGCCAGATTAAAACTCCCCAGGTGATTGGGATCCAAATAGGTCGGCTGCAATCGGCAGGACAGGTTTTGTAGTCCTCTCCGCCCTCACAGGCGCCGTTTCCGCATGTTACTGCGGGCAGGAGCAATTCCGAAATTGGAGGAGAAGCAAACATCTGCAACTCGAGCTGTCTTCCGGGAATTGCCAGCTCAATCTCCCTGTCCTGGAGATTCTCAAGTGAGAACACCACTGCGTCATTCACGGAAATAAAACTGTAATTGGAATTGAACCGCAGTTCACTGGCGTTCATTCCGGCCGGCAGTTTCACTATGAAGTATGTATTTTTGGCATAATTTGAATCAACAGTTATGTCTGCGATTGTTGCAAGGTCAAGATTGCTATCCGATGAAATATCTGACTGGGCGTACTTCACGAGATAGGTCACTTTCATCATAACATTTCTGTTCCATTCATTCAATGCCGAGGAGATTTCCGCATCCCTTCCGGAAGGAATCACCTCGCCCATTGGCTCAAAATATGAAATATCAACCGTTGCAGCCACCGGCGATGAACCCACATCGTCATCTTTTATCGCAGAATAGACCACAAAATAATCCAGGGAATTTTTTATTGTAGGGTAGTCCGCATCGACTCTGGCAAAATCAGTCTCAAGGATTGCAAGGTCAGAAGAAATTTTGCTCAAACCAAGCTGATCCACTACAAGGGCGGAATACCATGAAGGAATCTTAAGCAATGCATCTTTCAAAACATCGATATTTGCTCTTTTTCTTTTCAATGTTGCGCCGATGTCTTCCGTTGGAGCCGTTGCCATTATGTTAAATGTTCCCGTTCCCACCAAACCCTCGCTGTCCGTTGCCTCAACGGTCATTTTGAATGTTCCGATCCCATAGGTGTGGTTTGTGGATGGAACCGTGGTTTCATCCGAACTCTCGTCTCCGTAGTTCCAGTAGTATTTTTCAATGCTGTTGTTTTTTGGAGAGCTCACATCCACTGAAAATGTTGCAGGGACGAGGGCCTGGATCTCCGTGGGGGTAAGAGAGTTTATTCTTGGAACCTCCTCCACATTTATGGAAATTTCCTTGACCGTTCTGTCTCCTATTTTGAGAACAAATGAATATCTTCCGGATGTCGATGGGACTGTGATTTTAGAATCCGACAGCTGAATCTGCCCATCGGCACTCATCTTTGCAGGAATTCTTGCGGAATCATAGAAGCTCTGCTGGTTTCTTGTTCCTAATCCCGTCGCGGAATATCTGAAATTCAATCCAGAAAGCACGACATTCTGGATCAAATCGAATCTTATCGGGACAACGCAGCTCTGATTGCAATTTCCGCCGTATCTTGAATCGATGTAGTTCTGAACATAGGAAGTAAGATCCCCGGCATCGGAACTCAGGAAAGAGTTCTGATCAAACGTCACCGTGTTGTTGAAAGAGACGATCTTCATCGGAGTCGCATATATCCCGTAGTCCGTTGAAGTCTCATTGCATTGGAATGATCTGAAATCCTCCGAAGATGAAAAGCCGTAGCCGCAGGTTGGACTTTGAATTTCCGATCTTATTTTGTGGTTGCTTTCAACGGAAGACGAAGCACAAACATAATAGTCCTTCTTTGTCGGAGAAGTGAAGTTAACCATGCAGGAGGTCATTCCCTCGGTGGCATTTGCCTCGCAGGATGCCTCATCGCCGCTATCTCCGTCGATTATTGACAGATGGACTGCGGCCCCGCTCCCATTGGCCATGTCCACTCCGAGCTCAAATCTCCCTGCCCTCTCCAGATTGATTTTTTCACAGTATGGGCTGTCAGTCAATACTGCCTCATAGCCGCCACCACCGCCGTAGGTTCTCCCCTTTCCTTCGCTGAGCCCGTAGCATCTGTTCTCGGAAGATTCGCTATAGTACCAGTCCACAGAACCGTCATTCAACAAATCAAAACCGATCGGAGGACTTCCGCAGCTTTCGACCCCTCCGCTTCCGGAAAGATTGAATGAAACGGACTGGACTGTTACCTCTTTTCCATTTTCAACAACGAGGGCCAGATAGCCAGTGCCCGTTCCGAGAGTTTTGGAAACCCCTGCACCGCTTTTTGAATATTTTTCCACACAGTCGGAAGGATCGCAGGAATAGTTTACACCTGCATTTTTCAGAAGATCCATGACGGATATGCTCTTGACAATGTCATTGAAGCTGGCATTCATCAGCAAATCCGCAGATTCGTTGGCAATGCTCAGATTCAGAGTTCCCTGGAGCGTTGCCCCCGGACCGTACATCTTGACGAAATCAGGAATGCTGACACTGTAGGAAGCAAATGCAAAGCCTGAAAAAAGAATCAAAGCGAGGGCTAGTGCCGACCACAGAAAAATCCTATTTCTTATACTCGCCATTTCCACCTCTTTCCTATACAACTAATATATATTATATATCATATAAAAACCTTGTTCTATCGAGGACAACAATCCAGATCAAAAATAATCAATAATCCCTAAGAATTCTAGATATCCAGCACAGCCTGAACCATAGTCATATCGCCTATTTTCTCAATTTCCATTTCCTGATAGGTTGCGGCCTTGATGGTTGTTTTGATATCATAATTTTCGATCACATTGTCTCCAGAGAATTTTGCAACAAGTTCAAATCCCTCATTGACCTGGGTTATCTTAATTGAATCAACTTTCGATATTAAGAAATTGTCAGTATCGATAAGAACGACTATTTTTTCAAGAAAATCATAGAGCAATGCCTGCCTATCCTCAGACTCTATCTCAAATTGCTTCTTCACCTTTGCCTTGACCTTTTTATGATCGGTAACAACATCAATGGTTGCGTAGGCCGCGTTGGCAAATGCCTCCTCAAGGGTCTTTCCATATGCCCTGAATTTTGCATCGGCAGTATGTTTCAAAAATTCATATGCTTTTGTCTTTGCCATAAACCTAATTATTTTTCCATGGTTTAAAAAGCTGTGCCTCACAGATTTTCACATCCCTGGATGCAGGATGCATAGAAAGGAGGTTGATTGTCAAGAAACCTTGGTTTCTTACAGCAGGAGGTTCTTATCCTTTGACAACACCGATGGGTCTCAATCTTGCAACCTTTTTTCCAATTCCCAGTTGATCGGAAACATTTGCGACCTCTTCAATGTCTTTGTATGCTCCCGGAGCCTCCTCAGCGATCCCTTTCCACGACGCTGATTTGATGAAGATCCTTCTGGACTCAAGATCCTTTTTGATTCCCTCTCCGGTGTATTTTCTAAGGGCTTCATGCCTTGACATTTCCCTTCCAGCCCCATGGGCTGTTGATGCGAATGATATTTCCTCTGCCTTTTCTGTTCCAACAAGAATGTAGGATGCCGTTCCCATGCTTCCAGGAAGAATTATTGGCTGTCCAACCGCCCTATAACTTTTCGGAATTTCTTTTCTTCCCGGTCCGAATGCCCTTGTCGCTCCCTTTCTGTGCATGTAAACTTTTCTCATCTTTCCATCCACCTCATGCTCTTCTATTTTTGAAATATTATGGGCCACGTCATAGACAGTTTCCAATTTAGACTTTGGAAATGTTTCAGAGAATGCCTGCCGGGTCTGATGTCCGATGATATGTCTATTGCACCATGCAAAATTTGCAGCAGCAGTCATTGCAGAAAAATAATCCTTGCACAGTTTGTGTTTTGAAGGGGCGTAGATCAGTTCCCTGTCGGGAAGTGTCTTGACAATTTCAGGAAGCTGTCTTTCCATTTCTCTCAAATAATCTGAACAAACCTGGTGCCCCAGACCCCTTGAACCGCAATGGATCATAATCATTACCTGTCCTTCCTTCGTTATTCCAAATGCCTCTGCCGCCTTCTTATCAAAAATCTCGTCGACATATTGGATTTCCAGGAAATGGTTTCCGCTTCCGAGAGTTGCAAGCTGTTTGAATCCTCTGTTCTTGGCCTCATTTGAAACCTTGCCAGAATCGGCTCCTTTCATATTTCCATTTTCTTCACAGAATTCAAGATCATCTCTGTTTCCATAATTATTTTTAACAGCCCATTGTGCACCATTCTCCAAAACATTATCCAGCTCCTCTCTACTTATTCTAATGTTTGAACTTCCAAGTCCAGCAGGAACATGTTTCAGAAGCGAATCAAGTAGGATTTTGATTTTTGGGTAGATTTCCTTCTTGTCAAGATTGGTTCTTAGCAGTCTAACCCCGCAATTAATGTCATATCCAATTCCCCCGGGGCTTATTCCTCCTTTCTCAAAGTCAAGGGCAGCAACTCCTCCGATTGAAAAACCGTAGCCTTCATGGCCGTCAGGAAGAACTATAGAATATTTTTGGATTCCGGGCAAACATGCAACATTCTTGCCCTGCTCAAGAGTTCTATCTCCTTTCATCTTTTCCAGCAATTTTTTAGAAGCGAAAATTCTAACAGGAACATTCATTTTCCCTTCCTTCGGGATTTCCCATTCATTATCGCTGATCTTCCTTATTTCCATATTAAAAACATCTAATTCGGGGCTTTAAAGCTTGCCCTTTTCAAATAATCTATTTATCAGAAAGCATTGCCGGAATCGAGTCATTTATCTTCCTCAGCTGTTCCAGCAGGGACGCATAGCTTTTTCTCAGCATGTCCTTTTCGTCCTCAATCGAGGTCTTTGGCAGTTCGTCTTCTATTATCACCAAATCTCTAGAAATCTCTTCAGCCCTTCTCAGATCATACTTCAGTTCAGCTATCTTCATTCTTTTAGCTCCTTGGAAAGAAGTTTTTGAAGCAAGATCATATCTCCTTTCTCTTTCTTCAGTTCCTTCCTATCCGAAATATTCTCAATCAAATCCACCTTTGAGAGCATTAACGCAACAATTCCATACGCTCTCCTTGAATTTACCATTATCAACCTCTTATTTAGAATAATGTCCCGTCGTATAAAAACCTTGTCAGAAATAAACTTCTTTTCCTAATTCACCAATTAGCAAGAAGTTTAATCAAGAAATGTCCATCTTAGGGAATAATTCCTCTTCTCTAGGAACAATTGTTTTTCTTTCATCAAAGTTTCTTTTTTCTAAAAAGAAAGTTTGGCAGACAGCCGATGAAGCTGGTAGCTTTCATACAGTTTTACCTTGGTCCTTTCTCCGCCTTGTAATTCTGCAAGCATCTACACCAAAGTTTAGGGCTGCTTCCTTCCGGAACTGACCCGATTCGCCAAAGTAAGATCAAGCAGGACAAAGCCTCAACGTCCAGATCAAGACTGGATGACGACTAATTCACTACATCGACATTCAACCCACTGAAGCCCACTGTGTAACAGCGCAGGGCTAGAACGCCGGCCTAGTCTGCCGACAATCTAGATATCTTTTGGTTTATAAGGGTTTTCCTCGAAAACTCAGCCCATAAAGAATGAATGCCGGGGACAGGATTTGAACCTGCGAAGGCACTAAGCCACAGGATCTTAAGTCCTGCGCGTTTGGCCGCTCCGCCACCCCGGCATGGATTTTTTACATAAATCTCATATATAAAGTTATTTGGAAGAAACAGGGGTTGATTGTCAAGCCGACTCGGGGGTTGATTGTCAAGGGGGCAGAGCCCCCTTACAAATGCGGGTAACAGGAATCGAACCTGTGAAGCACTAAGCCCACGACTCTGAATCGTGTCCGTTTGACCGCTCCGGCATACCCGCTTCCTGCATCAAATTATTGGGTCATTAAAAAGCTATCTCCCCACAATCCTTCTGGATTAGTTGTCACTGAACGATAGTCACAAATCATAAGGTTTAAATATCCGAAAAACCTTCATATTGGCATGGAAAACGGCCATTACACTGAAAAGGAGAAAGAAGAATATAACCAGAATATTCGAAATCTCGCCAATGCACTCAGAGATGAGGAGCCATTCACTTTCAAGGGATTTGTATCTGATCTTTGTGATGAGGCCAAGAATATCGGAAAAACCTGGGCATATTTTATTGGAACGGTCGCAGTATTGGGTGCCGGCATAATTCCTTATCGTAACTATGAGAGCAATGTATTTTTTGATAATCTTCTGCCTACATTTAAGGAAACAATCCGAGCAGAACATACTATGAGAAGCAATCCTTCTAAACAAAACAAAAAGATTTTCAAACAAAAAGAAGAACAATTAGAACGGCTTTTATCTGAAAATTACGTGAACAAAGAACGATTACCTATAATTTTAGAGAAGAAAGGATATTTTTATGCATCAGTGCCATGCGGAAAAAATCTCAAAGAAGAATGTTCATATTTGAGAAAAATAAGTAAAAAAATCCCAATTAAACAAAATCATAAAATAGTTGAATATGCATTGCAGGTTGATGAAAAAGATGAATTAAACCTCTATCCTGAAAAATATTTTCCAAAGACTATTACCCGAAATGAGGTTATTTATCGTATCAAAGAAACAGATTAATTCTATCCTCTAATTGCTGCGCCACCACTACTAGGGTTCCTTGTTTCCAAAGAAGCTACAGCGCCCTTCAATGCAACAGGAGCAACCACCTCGTCATTGGTTACTTTTGAAGAGCATTTTTTTGAGAAGCCACAAAATGTTTTACTGAAAAAGTTAATTATTCCACTGGAGATTCCTGAAGAGAACTCTTTTATTTTTTGCCATCTATCATTCCCGGAATTAAGCACAGCATCTCTGAAGATTTCCCTATTGCCATTCATAATATTGGCGCTAGAACCATCAGGGCATTCAAGTGCGTCATTAACAATTATTGCAAGACCATTATCATCCTTAATTATGTTGTTTTTGCTGTCAACACAACTGTAAACTCTTTCACTTTTGACTTCGGGAGTAGAAACTACTCCTGTCGCAGGCTGTTGACCAAGTGTGATAGGTGTCAAAGATGCAGAAACTACGATTACATTAATCATAAGAACAGCAACAACAAACAATGCGATCAATCCTCTTTTCATGAAAATGCCAATGCTTTCCCATTTAAAAACATTATCGCACAAATCTTGATGGTATAGTTGTCACTTATGGATAGTCACAAATCATAAGGTTTAAATATCTGGAATGCTTCAATAATGGCATGAAAAAGTGGCAGAAAACCTTAGCCAAGCTGGGAGCGATAGTTGCAGCTGCTGCCATCTATGGAGGAGCATACACCCATTGCAGAAAGCCCCATTATCTTACTGGATATGTCAATGTCGGAGATGCAACAGCACTTAGATACACTGGACAGAAAAATCCTGGCTTTCCTGGAAGTGACCTTGTAGATGAGATGGTCTGGGGAGATAAGACCAACACAAACACAACCAAATATTCAAACAATGCAATAAGAATTACAATAGACAAATCAGAGAGTGAAATTGAGGCGAAAGAAGTTCAGAAGAATTGGAAGGATTATATAAAAAACAATGAATATTTCATAAAAAACGATCCTAAATGGAACCCCTCCAAACAGGCAGTGTTTGAACTATTCAAAAACACACAGAATGAAAACATAGGATATGAATTTTTTAAGGAAAGGGTCACAAATAGCTTTTATCACGAACTTGTCCATTTGAATGATAGTGTCAACAGATACAACCCTTCCGAGGGCGAAGCAAGGGCCTATTTATATGGATTAACAAAAAGTCCAATAATGCTCTATAAACTTGAACAAATGTCCACAGACAGATTTGCAAGTGAGGCCTACAAAAATTCAAGCAGAGAAGTTCTAGGTGAATTAATGAGTTATGGAGATATGTCTTCGAAAAGAAAACTATATCAAAATCTTGACAAAGTCCAAAAAAGAGCAGAAGAAATTCTGCTGAAAAAATATCCTAATTTTTCATGGAACAAGAAGGCATCGTCCATGGCCACTTACTTCAAGTATAACTCATCTGATAAGTTTCTTAAATGGCTTTACAATAAATAATTAAGATTTCTTATAAACTCTGCAGAATCATTTAAACAGGTTTTTTATGAATTCAACTAAATAATCTTTAACAATCATTATAGAATTAAGATATTGTTGTATCTTGCTTTTAGCAGTATCTGCAAGTCCTCTAGAAGCAGTAGTTTCAGGAACGGTCGCAATATTTCCAGAAGCTCTTCCGGCCATGTTTGCCAAATAGTCATCATAAGACTCTTTCTTAAAACCTGCACTGAATAACATCCCAATTTCATTTTTACGTTCCATGTCGCATTCTTCCATGCTCATAATGTTCTCAAACTTTATTCCAGTAAATCCCTCCTCCTTAGGACAATATGAATTCATGCCTTCCTCAGTTGCTAAGAAGCAAGCCATAGGTCCTTGATTTTTTCCTTCAGGCCCATAGCACATCCAATAGGACTCTTTCAATGGCAAATTGGTGTTTGACTGCTGTTCCAGTGATGCAGAAACTCCAATCGTATTTAGCATAAGAACAGCAAAAACAAACAGTGCAATCAACCCTCTTTTCATGGCAATGTGGATGTTTGCATATTTAAAAATATTCTTCCCCAGAAGATTGAAACCCTGAAATCCATTGATTATGAATTATCACAAAAAAGCTTATAAACTACTTTCATTCAAATGTTAATGTAAAGAAAGATGGTGAAGAGAACAACCGAAGATAAAGAGAATCCAACTGAAGAGGATATTAGAGCAAGACTCAAGGCTCTCAGTCCAATGCTTAAGCAGGAATATCTTGAAAACCTTCTCAGAAGACTTGACCTGGATCCAAACATAAGGCTCCTGTGCTCCAGAGAAGTTACCGAGCTCTATGTCCAAAGAGGGCTTTGGGCAAACGCTGCCAAGATCATGGAAAGCGCAGCCACATACATTCACAATCAGAACATAAAGAAAGACATCTACAAGCAGGCAGCAGTTCTTTATCTGAGAGCAATGGATCTTTTGATGGCAGAGGATTGCTTTAGAAAGACACTTGAAAACGCCATGGAGAAAGAGAAACCATCCCTTAAGCAAGAAATAATCCAGACACATTTTACGGAAGCGGCAACAATGGAAAATAACGGAAAGAGAGCAAAGGCCGTTGAAGTTTACGAAAGAATGTTGAGATTGAATCCAGATCCCACTCTTCAAAGAAAAATCAATGAGAAACTAGTTGTTCTCTATGAAAAGCTTGGAAGAATAAGAGACCATCTTAATCTTAGAGACGCCATGATTAAAAATTCCCTGTAATTCTGCATACTTTCTTTGTTCAATTTAGGCAAAACGTTTAATAAGGAAAACGCTCTAGTAATTATAGAAAAATCATGGCTAAAAAAGAAGGTGGCTTTGACTTCGGAGGCATACTCAAATCGGGAATACTCTCGAACATAGTCGGTTTCATAAAAGATTTTCCGGGCAAGATCCAGGACTTCATAATCAATACCGAAGAAAAAGTGATACAACTGTTCTATTCTGCATCCCTTATGCTTGCAGGACTGATCTTCCTGAGCATCTCACTTGTTTTCCTCATGAATGAATATTTCCTATTGAGCAAAGGATGGAGTCTTTTGATAATCGGTTTGATTCTAATCATTGCGTCCCTGGTAATAAGAAGCAGGACGCTTGACGATATCGCGAAAAGGAGGTAATTATGGCAAAGAAATTGAATTTTAATAAAGAGGTTGCTCTGGCAAAGAAAAAGGCAAAGGCCAGTTTCGCAAAGGCAAAGGTTGAACTTGCAAAGGCCAAGGTAAGCATGGCAAAGGCTGAAAAGAATGCAGAGAAGTACGTAAGCAAGAATCCTAAGAAAGCAGTTGCAATTGCAGCCGGAGTGGGTGCAGCAATAGGCGCTATCACAATAGCTCTACTAAAGCACAGCAAGAAGTAAATTTATTCTAAAAGCCGGGGATTTTCCCCGACTTCTTTTTTTATTTTTTAATGACATAAAAGATTTCGTTCTCAAATTTCACAATCTTAAATTTAAGTCCCAGTCTTTCCAACATTCTATCCATCCATCCCCTATGGGGATGATTCATCTTCTTTCCAGAGACAGTTTGGGTTGAGAAGCTCGCAACAATCCATTTGCAATTCAATGATTTTATTATCTCCTCCGATCTTTTATGGTCTTTTCTATCAAGAACATCAAAAACCTTGAACAGGAAACAAACATCTGTCTTCGGAAGGGTTTTGCATTCAACATTTTCAAGATTTATCAAGGCTGCCTTTCCGTTCAGGTCATCCCCCATGGCCCTGAAGTAATCATTCAATATCCCTATGTCATCCCCATTGATGTCATAGGCCAAATAGTCTGCCTCCTCCAAATTCATAAAAGGAAATGACATCGGATTGAATCCGCATCCGAGATCCATGATGGATTTCGGCTTTCCAGTTATTTCAAATATTTTAGAATAAAGCTCTTCGTAGAAAGGAAGCCTTTCCTTTGTTGACATTGTCAAAGACAAAAGAAGATCGTGTATGGAATATGTCTCATGAAGGTCCTCGGTTTTCCCCAACTCCTTCAAAAGATTCTTGGCCTTTGATTTGTCCTCAATCTGGAAAACCCCGTAGGCCCTATGCAGTTTCTCCCGAGTAAGTTTCACAATTTTTTTATATCCTTCGGATCTGTCTCTTTCTAAAAATTCCCTGAGTTTGGGATTCTGTCTCAGAACCTCATCCAGTTTTTCTTTTACAAGACTGTCCTGCAATTCCAAGAATTCACTTTTCTTTTTTATGTCGGCTATTAAACTCATATTCTGAACCTGTAATGTCTCCGTCCTATGAGGTATGCTCCGCTTTTATTCTTGACGGTTTCTGGCCTCTTCTCTTCAACCTTGCCGGGCTTGCCGACCTTTTCATCAAGTATGCCCTCGAGGATGCTGAGAGTTTTCGCGCTGATTTTCCTGCATTCCTTCCTGGTGTACATGCTGCTCAATATCCCGCGATGTTGGAGATAGTATTCATGGAAGCTGAGAGGGCATTCTCCTATTATTTTGACTATCTCTTTCTGCTTGGCCTCATTGCCCAGAACCAGCATGTCCTCTCCGTAATATTTTGAGAGCGCCCTATTTGTGATGTAGCCTTTTGCCATCTTGCAATTATCTCCATACGGTTTTTAACCTTTTCCAATTCAGAGAATAATCATGTTTTTTCACACCATAAATTTTATAAACGATCCCCCATCAGGGAGTTTATGGCTCCAGAGTTTTTATTCGATGTTGATGACACGCTCGTCTACAACCAGTACATGTACACCAAGGCCTACGCAGATTTCATAGATTTCATGCTCGAAAAAATAAAGGCAAAACCTTCTAGCAGAAAGCAGTCCGCCGAGCTCATGGAAATTGTCAGACAGACCGCTCCAAGATGCAAGGGCATTGAGGAGATCATAGAAACATACAAGATGGACAGGACAATAAGGGACATCTACTCAACAGTGCACGGTTTCAATGTTAAAGGGGTCAAGGACAACCCGCAAAATCCATACAACAAAGAAAGAGTTCCCAACGCTTTCAAAAAAGCCTATCTTGCTATTTGCAATGACAAACGATTCGACTGCACTGCCCACGATGGGGAGGCCCAGCAGGCCTACCATCTTGGAGAAAGCTTCCACAATGTCAAAAGGGATGTCATTGAGGGGGCAGAGGAGGTTTTGGAATTCCTCAAGGCAAAGGGCTGCAGAACAAGAATCTACACCTGCGGGGATCTGTGGCTTCAAAATAAAAAGATCGAAGTTAACGGCTTTGACAAATACTTTGACAAGAAAGACCAAATCATCGTTCCAGTAAAGCATAACGGAGAAATCAAGGACTATCTCCATGGATGCAACCCCAATCAGACATTCATGGTGGGAAACTCAATCAAATCGGACATTGCCCCCGCAGTAAAATCTGGAATCCGCGCAATATACTTCCCATCCGCCACATTCTATTCCTGGGATGATATCAAATTGGAAGAAGAGCATCGAAGTAAAGTTCTAACAATTGTCGACCTAAGAGAAATAATCCAGAATTATGACCTTCTAACTTCTTTGAAATAATCTTATTCTTAACCCCTTAAAAAATAAGCCTCAGAATGGAATGATAGTTTTTCTACAACTCCTTTTATGGTGGAGTAAATGGACGCTAGAGAGAAGATAGGGGATTAAACTTTCCTATAGACTTCAAGAGTATTCCAACCAAGATATTCTCCTTTTTTGTTCTTAAGGATAATTGGTGCATCTCTCATTGCTTTTTCAAAGCCTGCTTTCTTAAGCTGGTCCATGGTGAATATCGAGCCTCGGTCATCCTGAAGTATTAACAATCCTTTTGGTTTAAGCAATGCGGCTATATTTGAAAGGATTAGTTTCTTATTTTTGAAGCGAAGTCTACCCTTTTCAAGAACATACATTTCATCATATAGCCTAGAGAGAGCAAGTCGTTCGAACACCACATCAAATTTATGTGAATATTTTTCTTTAAACTCGCGAGGCATATTTTCTATGTCCATTTTGTACAAATTTTCTCCATCAAAAATAGGCGCGATATCAATTCCCACAGTCGTAACTCCAACCGAATTCAAATAATCAAGAAACATGGGAATACGGTATCCGATCTCCAGCATGCGTTTGCCTTTCAAGGATCCATAGTGCCTATGCATTGCCGCAAGAATAGGAGAATAATATGAGCTGAGGAACTCCGAATTATACAGTGAAGGCGAATTTTTCTTCAAACCCTGTTTTTTAACATAACCTCTGATTATCTCCTGAGCACGTTTTGTAGAAAGTTGTTTCTTGCTCTTATTAAATAACGGATCTTCCGTAATCAATGCTTTTTTCATCCCATCTCCTCCTGAGATTATCAATGCTCTGTTATTTTTAAACTATTAGACCAGAGTGCAAAGCCCTTCTTTTAAAAAAGAGAAAATGAAAGCCTCCGGGGGGATTTGAACCCCCGGCTTGCTGCTTACGAAGCAGCTACTCTACCGCTGAGTTACGAAGGCACAGTTTACTGGAGTATTTGCGGTTTAAAAATTTAAATGATTAATATCACGTTGATAATTATCTGATTATATCCCGAGAAAATTATTGAGATATTTCCGTGACCTTTTCCTTCAATTTGTCTTTATGTTCTCTTTGACAAACATCACAGACCGGATATTCGACATTCTTCTCTCCCTTCCTTACCTTAACAATTGTTCCCTTTATTTTCTCGAGAAAGGCTTCCTCAATGTCGTTTCCACAGATGGTGCATTTCATTTTTTATTGTTTTTCCTGCTGATTTTTTGAAAGGTTCATGCTTTTTTAATCTTGCTCTCATGATTGACCATTCATTTACAAAGAAAAGGATTCCTGCCACAATCACTCCAAGTATTGGAAGAACGATTATGGGCTCATCATAAATCTGACCGTAAATGCTCTTTACAAAATCCATGGATCCGGTGTAAACCTGATTCCCTGTTTTATTCTCGGAAGACTGATTTTCCTGCCCCAGTGCCGGTGCAGGGGAGGAGGAATTTGCACAGCTCTGACTTTCAGAAGGCTTGCCTTTAGAAGTTCCACAATTGCTCAGATCATAGCAAGTCCTTGTCTGACTTCCAGAACTGCAATCAGACCATTGGGCGCATCTCCATTGTTCGGTGCATGAACCGGAAGTCGCGCTGGAGGTCAATGCGGAAGTTGATCCCCCGGATGAGGATGGGGAAACGCTTGTGCTTGCAGCAGTAATTGTCAATGTAAATGCCTCCGATGATGGGAGATAATTGGCCGTTCCCTCATAGGATGCGTTGATTGTGTATGTTCCGCGCGTGAAGCTTTCAATAGCATTAATCGGGGAACTTCCAGAATCTAAAAGTGTAGACCCCTTGTATAATTTAACCGTTCCAGAACTCGGGGTTTTCATTTCCGCATCAATCTCAACATCTCCCTCCGCAGTTGAAGTGGACCCGTGTCTTCCATCAAGTTTCAAGTCAATATCGGAACTTGCCCTGTTGACAATTAACCTGAGCGACTGTGAGGAGTTCTGGGTGTAATTCTCATTGCCGCTGGAATTTGCAGAATAGAAATATCCCGAAGAATTTACATTAAGGGTGGAAGTGTCTGGATTGTTTACAATGACTCCATTTCTGTAAAGGGAAACATTCCCTTTCCCCATTGCGCTAACATTCAAAACTGTCCCATATGAAACTGTGAGGTTGCTCTGCTGACCATTCAAATACAGTCTGATCGGATTGTTTCCTTTTATCACGCTAAGAGTTTTGACATCACTTGAATTCTGATTTCCAGATGAGTCATTTGCGTGCCAAACATAGGAGTAATTTCCAATCGCCAATCCTGAAATGTTGTAGCCATAAACTCCATTGCCCAGGGCCGTTGCAGAATGATTCAAACCATCAGAAAACAGAGTTTCAATCCACGCCCTTTCAACTCCGATATTGTCATTCACTTTTACAGAAACCGATTGGTCCTCTCCGAACTTAACTTCAGACTGTGAAAAATTAGAAAATTGAGGAGGAACAGTGTCTTCTATTACTCCGATGATTATTGTTTTTGAAGCACTGTGATATTGCAAACTTCCGCCATAAACTGCAGTCAGATTTGTCGAACCCAGACTGCCGAATGAGGTCACATTATCAAATGATCTTCCAGTGTAAACCAAGTTCCCATCAATGTAAACTGAGAAGTCTTCGGCAGGGTCGGCCATGGAGGCATTCATCACCACATTCACATTCTTCAGAACGGAAATATCCGCTTCCTGCCCATTAACTTTCAAAACAAGAGAAGGATAGGCCTTTGTAACTTCAACCACTCCCAGGGAATCTCCCCTCTCCGCACTTTCGGAGCTGCAGGATATATTGTAAATCCAATCCCCTTCGGATGAAAACTCTCTTGAAAAATTATACAGCCCATTTGGAGAATCAAACTCCATCCCGAACGAACCATCAGGGAATGAGATAACGCAGGAAGCATTTTCTATTGCCAATCCGCTAGTCAAACTTTTGTATTCTCCGTAGAATGTTGTGTTTTTGTATAGTGTTGCATTGCCCGAATAGAACTGTGTTCCATAGTACGAAGAATCCCAGATGCGCAGATTTGAATTTGCGGCGCATGAATAATTTGAGAATCCGCTCACATGGAAGGAAGCCGTTCCATTCTCATAGGATTCCAGGGAGCAATCACTGCAAACAATCCCACTCTTCATAACAACCGGGGTTTTTTCAAAAGACAAATTGTACAGGGTTAATGTTGCCGGAACATTCAATGAAGGATATGCTGAAGAATCAAGGCCCACAAGATTCTGGTCGGAGTAGAAGGCATAGGAAGCCAAGCCAAGATCTGCAGAATCATCAAACTTTATTTTTGCAATCCCTTCCCTTGCAACGGATAAATCTGAAGAATCAATCTTTAACATGGAATCAATCGCAGATTTGATGTCAATTCGGTAATATGTCAAACCGGTAGAGTCTACTACGGCTTTCCCAGTTTTTTTCAATATGCCTTCAACATTTGAAGTAGACAGTTTTATTCCGTTGTATGCCAAACTGTACTGCTGTATCAATGTGACAGCGGCTGCCACATGGGGCGCGGCCATGGATGTCCCATACTTTCCCGTGAATCCTCCGGAAAGTGCAAGAGAATTTATTGGCCGTGAAGGGGATCCTCCAACTCCAATAATATCAGTAACTCCCCATGCTCTGTTTGAATAGTCTGCAATCACGTCATCCTTGTCCACCGCGGAAACTGTTGTCGCCTTCTGAACGCAGGAAGGCCATGAAACTGCATCCAAATGCTCATAATTTCCAGAGGCAATTGAAACAAGCATTCCTGCCGAAACCGCGTTGTTTATTGCCGAAGTCATTGTTGCACTGGCAGAATCGCAATTGGATGAGTAGGGGGTTGTTCCTCCTATGCTTATGCTTACTGCGGAGATCCCATAGGCTGCAGCATTTTCAGTGCAGAATTGCAAGGCAGAAATTATTCCAGATGAAGAGCATGATCCGGCAGCATTGCAAACCTTGACTGCGACAATGTTTGCTTCGGGAGCAATTCCTCTGTAAACCAAATCATTGGATGAGATTATTCCGGCAACGTGAGTTCCATGTCCGTTATTGTCCATGGCATTGTCATCGGTGGTTTGGCCGTTTGGGCAGCAGCCGACTCCAGAAACTGAGCAGAAGCATTTCTGCGCAACCACTCTTCCGGAAAGGGCGGCATTGTTGTAATCTACCCCCGTATCAATCAAACATACGCTCTGACCATTTCCCATAATATTCACCCCTTCAACATTTTTATTCCAGGCATAGTCTGCTCCGATCTGCCCAGTAGAATCAGAAAGCTGAACTTCCAGCACTTCGTCATTGTAAACATTTCTGACATTTCCTGAAGAAATCAGCTCTTCAAGGCCCGCCCCATCAACCTCTATGGCTGCGGCATTCAGAGAATCAAAATTCTGAATGACCCTGAAACTGTCCTCTCCAACCTCGCTGGACATGATGCTATCAGTCTGTGAATCATCCCTGAACTCGACAATCAGCTGCGCCTTTCCATCCTGCAAAGCGCCATAAACACCCTCTTCGACATTTACATTTTTTTCAGCGGCAAGTGTTTGCATTCCAGAAACATCCAATGCCCTTCCCCCATCTATTGAGAACGCAGTAAAATGATCAAAATCCATTGACTTCAAACCCTGGGATCCAAAAACCAATCCAACGGCAAATAATACGAGCAATCCTGCATAAATAAAATTCCTAGTGTTTCTATTGTCCATCCCAGCCCCTCTTGACCATTGCTAACAAAAACTCCTATATAAATATTATTAGATGTTCTCCCAAGGACGCATAAAAACATCTTTAAATGTATTTTCCAATCCAATCCCATGAGGCTAGCAATCGTAAGAAAGGAATCGTGCTTTCCAGAGAAATGCGGGAATCTTTGCGCTAAACTTTGCCCTATCAACAGAAAGGGAGATGACTGCATAAAGATCGGAGAAAAGGCGGCAATCTCTGAGATACTATGCATTGGATGCGGAATCTGCCAGAACCGATGCCCCTTTGGAGCAATCTCCATAATCAATCTTCCAGGAGAGCTGGACAAAAAAATAGTTCACAGATATGATGGAAACGGCTTTGTTCTTTACAATCTTCCAATGCCTCGAAAGAATGCCGTTCTGGGACTGCTTGGAAAGAACGGGATAGGAAAATCCACTGCAATCAAAATACTTTCAAACAAAATGAAGCCAAATCTCGGACAGAAAAAAGCAACGGACAAGGAAATCCATGAATACTTCAAGGGCTCGGAATTGATGGACTATTTCAAGAACATTGAAAAGAAGAAGGTTGCCATAAAGCCCCAGGACATTCTCGAGCTTCAGAAATACAAGGGAACGGTCAAAGACCTCATCAAGAAGATGGGAGAAAAACAAACAAGCCCTGTCTTCAAAGATCTTGCAATTGAAAAGCTCATGGACAAGGAACTCGCAAAACTTTCCGGAGGAGAACTCCAAAAAGTTGCAATCGCAATAGCCTCTTTGAAAGAATCTGACATTTACTTTTTTGACGAACCCCTAGCTTATCTCGATATCGGAGAAAGAATCAGGGTAAGCGATTTCATAAGAAACCTAGTTGGCGAGGGAAAGGAGGTCGTTGTAATTGATCACGATATCCTTCTTCTTGATTACATGGCTGACTTTGTCAACATCATGTACGGAAAGCCCTCCTGCTACGGAATAATCTCCTCCATAAAGGCAACTAAAAATGCCATCAACGCCTATCTTGGAGGATATCTCAAGGAAGACAACCTGAGATTCAGAGACAAGCCAATCAAATTCGATCTCAGTGTTCAAAAGAAAAAATCACCCTACACAATGTTTGAATGGCCTGATTTCACAAAGGACTTCAAAGGATTCTCTTTGACTGTTCCTGCAGGAAAGGTTTCATCCAAGAGCATTGTGGGGATTGCAGGAAGAAACGCAACAGGAAAAACCACCTTTGTAAAATGCATCGCCGGAATACTTGAAACCGACCAGGACAATATCAAAACAAAACTCAAAATCTCCTACAAGCCGCAGTACATTGAAAGAGAGCCGGACATAACCGTTGCCGAAGTAATAAGAAATGAAAAAATAAGCAAGAGGCTTATGTCCTTGCTAAGCATTGAAGGACTGATGTTCAGAAAAATAAGCCAGCTTTCCGGAGGAGAGCTGCAGAGAGTTGCAATCGCGGCCTGCCTTGCAAAAGAGGCAGATGTTTATCTTATTGACGAGCCCTCAGCCCATCTTGACGTAGAGGAAAGGCTTCAGGCAGCAAGGGCAATAGAAGAAAAAGTCAAGGAGCACGACTGTTCTGTCTTTGTCGTTGACCACGATCTTTTATTCCTGGCCTATCTCGCAGACACCCTCATCATGTTCTCAGGAGAGCCATCAAAGCATGGAACCTCCTCCGAACCAGTCGACATCCAAGCTGGAATGAATGAATTCATGAAACTTCTCAACATAACCGTCAGAAGGGAAGAGGAAACAGGAAGACCAAGAATAAACAAAATCGGATCCGTTATTGACCGAGAACAGAGAGAAAAGAACAGGTGGTTTATGAAATAGGATTGAGATATTGATTTCTAAATAACTCTAAATATGTTCGTGGTCTTCATGCAGAATTGCAGGATCTATTTTTGAAACATGCGGCTTTTCCTTCGGCCTGTGTTCATAGTCCCAGATCACTTCCTCTATTTTGCTCAGGCATTTTGATGAGAAATTCTTTGCCGCAGAATCAAGTGTTTTGTAAAATTCTATTCCTGTTCCATCGGCAATGGAAACGGCATAGAGAAGATCTTTTCTTTTAACATCCTTCCCCCTATCCTTGCAGTAACTCACATAGCCTATGAAATTGTCAAAATCCTCGGTCTTATAATAAACGTCTCTTGTAAGGTCTCCGGAATGCCTTCTTTCCGCAATCTTTATTTTATCATTATTTTCAAACTCAGTTGCAACGTTCTTTCCATTGGCACTCAGATTATATCTCCTAGAAAGCTCCCTGCTCAGATATTCCTTCAACTGCTTCAATTCTTCCCTTCTTGTCATATTCTCCCACCCAAATATCGGTTTAAATCCTTTATTGTGCTAAAAAACACCCCCTTTTTCATGAAAAGGACAATCTTTTTAATGGGGTTTCACATCAATAATCTGTGATGGAAAACAAAAAAGAGGCCGTGGCAGATCTCCTCTCAAAGGAAGTCAATTTAAGCAAGGAAGAGATTCTCAAGCTTCTTGAAAAGCCAAAATACTCTAATCTCGGAGACCTGTCATTTCCCTGCTTTGTTCTCGCATCAACATACAAAAAAAATCCCTTCATGATCGCCCAGGAGGTTGCAGGCCATTTCACATCCCCTCCCGAAGGATTCTCAAAGGTTCAGGCCATAGGGGGTTATGTCAATTTCTTCCTTGATGGCAGCTCCATGGCCCATGACATGCTAAAGAAGATACTTTCAGAGAAAGAAAAGTATGGAAAATCTAAAAACAAAAGAAAAATCATGGTTGAATTCTCCCAGGCCAACACCCACAAGGCCTTCCATGTGGGCCACATAAGGGGAACCTCGCTAGGAGAATGTCTCTCAAGAATATTTGAGTTCTCTGGAAATAAAGTTATCCGGGCAACCTACGAGGGAGATACTGGCATGCACGTTGCAAAATGGCTTTGGTGCTATACTAAATTTCATCCCAAGGAGAAGATTCAGAAGGATGAGTCCTGGATTGCCTCAATCTATGTCGATGCCGTGAAAAGGCTTTCCGCCGATGAAACGCTCCAGCCAGAAGTTGACGAGATAAACCGAAAGTTGGAAGAGGGAAAAGATAAGAAACTCATGGCCCTTTGGAAAAAAACCAGAAAGGACAGCCTTGATGCCTTTGAAGTGATTTACAAGGAGCTGAACACCCGATTTGATAAATACTATTTTGAGAGCCAGGTGGAAAAGAAAGGAAAGGAACTGGCAAAGCAACTCCTTGCCAAGAGGATATCTTTAATGAGCGAGGGAGCAAACATCATGGACCTTAAAAGCCACAATCTTGGAGTCTGGATTCTTCTTAGAAAAGATGGAACGGTTTTGTACTCCGCAAAGGACCTTGCCCTTGCAGAAGAGAAATTCAAGAAAAATGACATCAATGAAAGCCTTGTCGTACTCGGAGCAGCCCAGCAGCTCCATTCCATGCAACTGTCAAAAACCCTCGAGCTTATGGGTTTCAAACATTCAAAGGATTACAAATTCATAACTTTCTCTGAAGTAAGGCTTCCAACGGGAAAGATGTCTTCTAGAACGGGAGAAAACATCCTCTATTCTGATTTCAAGAAAGAACTGATGGACCATGCGGCAATTGAGATAAAAAATCGATCTCCAGAGCTTTCCCACAAGGAAATAGAAAAGAGGGCACTCATAATCTCCATAGGGGCAATGAAATACTCCATGCTAAAGCAGGATCCAAACAAGAACATCATATTTGAAAAAGAAAAAGCCCTTAACTTCGAGGGAGATTCCGGACCATATCTCCAGTATGGCTATGCCCGGGCGTCAAGCATATTGAAAAAATCAAAAGCCCACCTAACTCCTTCGGTAAAAATCTCAGATCTTAACGAACATGAAATCCAACTGATCAAGAAAATGTCAGAATTCCCTGAAATTGTTTCACAGGCATACAATCACATGGACTCTGCTCTTATCGCAAACTATTCATTCCAACTCACCCAAACGTTCAATGAGTTCTACCATGCCTGCCCTGTTCTCACGGCAGAAAAGAATGTCAAGGAAAAAAGGCTTGCCATGGTCGAAGCATTCAGAATTGTGATAAAATCCTCCCTTGATCTTCTCGGGATTGAAGTCATGGAAGAGATGTAGATTCTGTTTATTTTAAGCGTTAAATTAAAGGCTGAAATGCTTTTTCATGAAAAAGCATAATCTCCCTCAACATTAACGATTTTTCTCCCATGTTAAATATTTAAACACATTTATTTTCTTGAAATTATGTACAATGTTTATATAGAATCCTATGGCTGTTCTGCCAATCAAAACAATGGCGAGATAATGGCCGGTCTTCTGCTGAGAGCAGGATTTAACATTGTGGTAAATGAAGAAAATGCCGATTTGATAATCATAAACTCCTGCATCGTTAAAGAACCTACAATGCAGAAGATAGTTTACAGAATAAAGGAAATCCCCCTATCAAAGAAATTGATAGTTGCAGGATGCATGGCCGATGCCATGGCCAAAAGAATCTCCCTTCTGAATCTCAACGCATCCATTCTTGGAAGTCATAATGTTAATGACATTGTCAAGGTTGCAAAGAAAGTCATGGAAGGAGAAAGAATTGTTGAGATAAGGAAAGACCATGAGGTTCACCTTTGCAAGCCAAAGGTTTATTCAAAAAAAATCATCGGAATAACCCAGATAAGCGAGGGATGCGTCGGAGACTGTTCATACCGCATTGTCAAATCTGTAAAAGGCTCACTGTACTCCTACCCTCAAGAAGAAATCCTTTCAAATATCAAGAATGACGTTGCTGCAGGATGCAAGGAAATATGGCTAACCTCTCAGGATTGCTCTGCCTATGGCCTTGACAAAAATCCCAAATCCCAGCTTCCAGTCCTGTTGAAGGAAATTGTAAAAATAAAAGGCAAATTCAAAGTCAGACTTGGAATGTCCAATCCAAATCATATTCTTCCAATCATAAAAGACATAATCGAAATCTATAAAGACAAAAAGATGCTTAAATTCCTCCATATTCCAACCCAATCCGGATCAGACAAAGTCCTGACAGACATGAGCAGACATTACAAAGCAAAGGATTTCTCAAAGATTATCGAAGAATTCCGAAAAGCATTTCCTGATATGGTTTTCTCAACCGATGTAATTGTGGGCTATCCCACAGAAAGTGAAAAAGACTTTGAAGAAACTCTTGAACTGATGAGAAAAACCCAACCAGACATCATAAACATCTCAAAATTCTGGCCAATGCAGGGAACAAAGGCCTCAACTCTTCAGCAACCCCATCCAGATGAGCTCAAAAGCAGAACAATAGCCATGACCAATCTACACAATCAAATTGCTCTAGAAAAAAACAAGTCCTATGTTGGACAGAACGTCTCAGTCCTCATTGATGAGAAGTCGTTTGGGGATTTCTGGATTGGAAGACTGGACAATTACAAGCCAGTCATGGTAAAAAGCAAGGACAAGCTTCTTGGGCAAACAGTAAATGTTAACATTTTCGATGCAAATAATCATTATCTCTTTGGAAATATCTTCCAAGAAACCGATAAAGAATAGACTTCCGTTGCTTTCTCAATCAATTAAAAATTCTAGAAACCTTAAAGCTTCATCTTGTTCAAAGGCGTCATCTTATCCCATGAGGCATCGAACATCTTGTCAACAGTGTTGGCGAAGAATGGCGTATTTATCCAAACTCCAAGGTCGTAGGATGAGTGGATTTCCTTGTCATTCAAGACCATGAACAATAATTCCTTTCCGTCAACCAGTGCGAATCTTGAATCAAGATTGTCCGCATGTCTTACTTCGGCAAACTTTGAAAGTTCCTTGGCCATCTTAACATTCTTTGCGGTGATAGGGGCTGCGAATCTTATCTTAACTCCCTTCTTCTTTGCCTTTTCGAATGTGTCTTTCAAAGCTTCGAATTTTCTTCCAAGACCCTCTTCGGATGTTACAACGGTGATGGACTTTTCTGCTCCCCTTGAGATCATGTCAAGGTGGTTGTAAATATTGTTTCTTCCCTTCAATGCTCCGGAAAGCTCGTGCGGCTCAACGAATTTGACTCCCTGGACGTAGATGCTTGAAAGATCTTTCATAAGCTCTTCGCCTTTCAGCTTGTCAAGCCTTTTGCTTCTGTCTGCGGCGTCAAGCACAAGATTTCTCTTTACTCTGTCGACAACCTCATCTGGCTTAAGGGCTATGAATTTGATTGGCTTTCCAAGCTTCATCACGATGAATCCCTTTTTCTCAAGCGATTCTAGAATGTCATAGGTTCTTGATCTTGGAACATCACCGATGTTTGAAAGTTCTCCGGCCGTAGAAACTCCTCTTGAAAGAATTGCAGTCCAAACTTTTGCCTCATAAAGATTTAGGCCGAATATTTTCCTTATTCTTCCCAAAAATTCGTCTTTTATTATCATTCTTTGATCTCTTTTTCATTGCCGATTAAGTATCACTCAACAATGTTAAATTATTAAGTGCAAAAGGGTATTTAAACATTTCTTTTTCCCAGGCCATGATTCTCGACGGAGATTTTATAATATTCTGAATCCCAGCGAGAAGGTTTTCTCTTTTATTTTCTCTTCTGCGTTCTGTGTGAAACCCTTCAGTTCCTTTTCCGTGAGTTCGATTTTCTTTGCATTCGTCCTGTCCTTTATGAAATCCAAATATTCACTCAAACTTTTGAGCATATTTTTTTCACATCTTATTGCAAGATCTATTTCCTGTCCCTTCTGCAGTCCGGCAGCCTTTCTCATCGCCTGGATTTTTCTTGAAAGCTCTCTCGAGAATCCCTCGGCCTCCAATTCAGGAGTTAATTTTGTATCCAGAGCAACTTCGATGTCGTCTCCCTTCTTGATTGAAATCTTTTTGACATTCAGCTGCCTCATGATTATTTCTTCGGAATCCTTGGATATTTTTTCAGGGCATTTTATCTCGGCAGACTTCAATGGCCATTTCAGTCCGATCTTGGCCTCGTCCCTCTTGGCCATTCCAACCTCTATCACTTTCATGACGGAAACAAATTCCTTTTCAAGTTTCTCATCTATTCCCTTGCCGTCTACCCTTGGCCATTCCGAAAGATGGACAGAGGTTTTTCCAAATTCCTGGTAAACAACGTCGGTTATGTTTGGAGCGTAGGGCGCGAGAAGCTTCGAAACCTTCTCAAGGATTTCCCCACAGACATTTTTCACATTCCTGTCAGTTCTGTCTCTTATTATCTTGATGTAGGTCTTTGAAAAATCATTGACGACGAAATTCATGACAGGATCAAGTCCCTTTTCTATCTGATAACCTTCAAGGCTTTCCGTGGCCTGTTTGATTGTTGAATTCAATCTGGACAGTATCCATCTGTCCTCGATCTCCTCCCTGGCCTTTTCCGAATTGTTTATCTGTTTGTAGAACTGATAGGTGTTCCAATAATAATTTAGGAATGGGAATATCTCCTCTTTCACAAGATTCACTCCGAATCTCTTTGAGCTTCCGATGTCCATGGTGCAGAATTGCAATCGAGTGGCATCCACTCCAACCGTATCCAAAACCATATCCGGATTCAAGATGTTTCCCTTGCTCTTTGACATTTTCTCTCCCTTCTCATCGATAATATGTCCCGCGCAGATTACGTTCCTGTATGCGGGCTTGTCAAACAGGATTGTTGACAGAACATGGAGTGTGTAGAACCATCCCCTTGTCTGATCTATGGCCTCTGAGATGAAGTCATAGGGCACCCTTTTCTTGAATTCTTCTTTGTTTTCAAAAGGATAATGGAACTGTGCAAACGATGCCGATCCGGAGTCATACCAGCAGTCAATGACATCGGGAACCCTTGTCATCTCCTCTGCGCATTTTGGACAAACAAGTTTTATTCCGTCAATCCATGGCTTGTGAAGGTCTATCTCCTTCTCTGATATCTTTTTAATCGATCTTTTCTTCAGTTCCTCAACGCTTCCAAGTATTTCCTCATGTCCGTTCTCGCATCTCCATATTGGAAGAGGAGTTCCCCAGAATTTCTTTCTCGACAATGCCCAGTCTTTGACATTCCTCAGCCATTCTCCGAATCTTCCGTCTTTGATATGTTTCGGAGTCCAATTTATTTCTTCATTCAATTCCAACAGTCTTTCCTTGTACTCTGTGACTTTGACAAACCACGACCTGATTGCGTAGTACATCAAAGGAGCATCGCATCTCCAGCAGAAAGGATAATCATGCTCATATTTTAGGGTCTTGAACAATTTATTTTCATTCTTCAGTCTTTCTATAATCAGCTTGTCAGTGCTTTTTATGAACTTGCCCGCATACTCT